>Ga0302250_1002712_pt1 | contig 10432 bp, 9 predicted proteins | sample AAG_RA_Asp_MG_FD_193536 | JGI IMG/M metagenome (GOLD analysis project Ga0302250, IMG submission 193536) | Enriched activated sludge microbial communities from anaerobic digester in WTTP, New Holstein, Wisconsin, United States - AAG_RA_Asp | ecosystem: Engineered > Bioreactor > Anaerobic >... | reverse complement strand
GGGGGGGCGCACGGCCGAGGGCCGCACCGCGACGTCGAGCCACACCGCGAGCATCAGCGGGGACTACGCGGCCTGCGCGGCGATCCTCCGGGACGCCGGGGCCTATGTGGCCGAGTCCTTCGAGGAGTTCAACCTGGTCCTGTCCATGATGGGTGGGATGCGGGATACCGAGGTCCGGGGAATGCGCCTGGGCTGCCTGTCCAACGCAGGCTTCGAGACCGTCGGGATGGCCGACGCCCTGCTGCAGAAGCCCCGGTTCCGGCTGGGGCAGTGGTCCGAGGAGGGCCGGAAACGGGTCCAGGGCATCCTGGAACGGCACCGCCTGACGGGGCTCGTGAACCTGCGCAATCCCCTGGACATCACGCCGATGGCCGGGGACCAGGCCTACGCCGACTGCCTGGAGGCGCTGCTCCAGGACGACGGGATGGACGCGGTGGTGGTCGGCGTCATCCCGCTGACCCCGGCGATGAAGACCCTGCCGCCGGGCGTGGACCCCCGGGACCGGGACCGGGTGGATGCGCCGGGTGCGCTTCCCGACCTCTTCCCGCCCCTGGTCCGTCGCCACCGCAAGCCGGTCCTGGTGACGGTGGACGCGGGACCCCTCTACGACCCCCTGGTCCACGCGCTGAGGGCGAGGGACCTGGTGGTGGGGCGCAGCGTCGATTCCGCGATGCGGTGCTTCCAGCGCTACCTGGCCTGGCGCCTGGCGCCCGTTCCTCCCGCCGGGGCCTGACCCCCGGGGTCCGCCGGAGAAACGCCCTTCCATGCCGACATCCAGGCGGCCGTCGGGTCTGCGGGCGGGCTACTCCCAGATGCCGGGGAGACGGCGGCCGCAGTGGCGGCATCGCCCGGCCGTCAGGTCCATCCGGGTCACCGAGAACCAGGCCCGGTCGATCACCGCCCGGCCACACCCGGGGCAGAAGGTGGTGGATGTCCCTCCGGCCACGTTGCCCTCGTACACGAAGGCCAGCCCCTCGGCCAGGGCCGCCTCCCGGAGAATGCCCAGGGTGGTCCGGGGCGTCGGGGGCCGGTCCCGCATCCGGTGGTCGGGATGGAACGCCGAGAGGTGCAGGGGCGTCTCGGGGCCCAGGTGGTCCCGGATCCAGGCCGCCTCCCGCCGCATCTCCTCGGGGGTGTCATTGAGGCCGGGGATCACCAGCGTGGTGACCTCCAGGAAGACCCCCAGGCCCCGGAGGGCCTCCAGGGCGCCCAGCACCGCACCCACCGTCCCCCCGCAGTGCTCCCGGTAGAAGGCGTCGTCGAAGGACTTCAGGTCCACGTTGGCCGCATCGACGTCCCGGTAGAGTTCCGGGAGGGCTTCCCGGGTGACGTAGCCGTTGGTCACCATCACCACCTTCAACCCCTGCCGGTGGGCCAGGGCGGCGGTGTCCATCACGTATTCCGCCTGGATGGTGGGCTCGTTGTAGGTGAACGCGATGGTGGGGCACCGGTGCTGGTCCGCCAGCCGGACCAGGCGGGACGGGGGGATCGCCTCTTCCGACGGGACCGAGGGGGCCCGGGAGAGGGACCAGTTCTGGCAGAAGGAGCAGGTCAGGTTGCAGCCCGAGGTCCCCACCGACAGGATCGGGGTGCCCGGGAGCACGTGGTAGAGGGGCTTCTTCTCGATGGGGTCCACGTTCAGGGCCTTCAGGTGCCCGTACACCCGGCTGAAGAGGACCCCGCCCCGGTTGGTCCGGGCCCCGCACCGGCCGGCGCCTCCGTCGGCCAGCAGGCACCGCGCCGGGCACAGGCCGCAGCGGACCGACAGGCCCCCGGCGGGTTCCCAGAAGCGGGCGGGAGCCAGTTCCTCCAGGATCGGTTCTTCCATGGTCAATAGGCCCCGAAGGACCCCTCCCGGGACAGGATGCGGACCACCCGCCTCAGGGACCAGGCGGCCAGCAGGAATGATAGCAGGGCCCAGAGGACCAGCATCCCCAGGTGGCCCGACAGGTCCGCCAGGGTCGCGCCGGAGAGGAATGCCCGCCGCAGTCCCTCGACGGCATGGGTCATCGGGAGGGCCCAGGCGACGGGCTGGAGGGCCTCCGGGAGCGAGGCGACGGGATAGACGATGCCCCCGAAGAGGAACGACACGCCCCCGATGGCCGCGGTGATGGGATCGGCCTGCTTCAGGTAGAGCGTCAGGGCCGCCGAGGCGATCCCGAGGCCTGCGAACGCCGCCACCATCGCCGCCAGGAAGACCACCGCCGACAGGACGTTGACCGCCCCGAAGTCGGCCTCGAAGACCAGCACTCCCAGCACCAGGTAGAGGACGGCGCGGATGGTGGTCCAGGCGTAGGGCCACAGGGCGCTGTAGCACAGGATGCGGAAGGGCGGCACGGGGGTCGCCAGCATCGCCTCCAAGGTGCCCATCAACTGGGCCATCCGGACCTGCTGGGCGAAGGACCGCATCGAGACCCACATGTAGTCCAGGAAGGCGATCCCCACCAGGGCGAAGGTGAAGTAATCGGTCCCGTAGGCCGTCACCGAGGGAGGAGGGGCCGCGGCGAGCATCCGGTTCGTGAAGTGGAGGGCGACGAGGCTGCTGAAGAGGGCGCCGATGTCGTAGAGGAAGCCGAACTTGTACGACCACCGGAACAGAAAGTCCCGGCGCAGGAAGGCCCAGGCCCGGCCGGCTTCCAGGGTCCACGGCGTCACGGCGGGCCTCCCCCCGGGCGCCTTTCCCGGAACAGGGAGTCCAGCACCGGCCGGACCTCCCCGAAGGTCCCGTCGGCCACCAGGCGCCCCCGGTCCATCGCCAGCACCCGGTCCGAAAGGGCCTCGACCTCCTCCATCTGGTGGCTCGCCCAGAGGACCGTGACCCGCCGGTTCCGGGCCAGGTCGTCCCGGACCAGGGAATGGACTCGGGAGCGGAGCCGCGGGTCCAGGCCCCGGCTGACCTCGTCCAGCAGCAGCAGACGGGGACCGTGCAGCAGGGCCCTCGCCAGAGCCAGGCGCTGGCGCATCCCGTCGCTGTAGGACAGCACCTGCCGGTCGGCGACGTCCGCCAGTTCCAGTTCCTCGAGCAGTTCGCCGATGCGGCGATCCCGGGGATCCCCGACGAGGCCCGCCAGGGCCCCGAAGAAGCGGAGGTTCTCCCGGCCCGAGAGGCGCAGGAAGAAGGACCGCCCCTCGGTGATGCAGTAGCCGACCTGGCGCCGGATCTCCAGGGGATTGCGCTCGGGGTCCAGGCCCAGCACCCGCGCCTCCCCGGAGGTGGGCAGCACCAGTCCCGCCAGCAGTTTCAGCAGCGTCGTCTTCCCCGCGCCGTTCGGACCCACCAGGGCGACGACGCTGCCTTCGGGCACCGCGAGGTCCAGGTCCTGGAGGGCCCGCACGGGGGTGCGACGCCAGCGTCCCCGGAGGATCGCTCCCCAGGTGAGGGGGGCCAGGTAGTCCTTGCACAGCGCCCGGGTCCGGACCGCCGCGTCCGCCGTCATGGCGACCTCCGGCGGTCCAGGAAGCGCTCCAGCAGCACCGCGGCCGCCACCGAATCCCGGCGTCCCGACCGGCGGACCTTCCGGGGATCCCCCCTGCGACCTCCGGCCTCTTCCAGGCGCAGGTCCGCCTCGAAGGACGTCAGGGCCTCGTCGAAGCGGAAGACCGGCAGGCGGCCCGCCTCCTCCAGCCGGTCCGCCAGGGCGTGTGCCGCCCGGGCCCGGGGCCCCTCGGTGCCGTCGAGGTTCTTCGGGATGCCCACCAGCAGCGCCTCGGCCTCCATCGCCTCGGCCCGGGCCAGCAGCCGACCGGGCAGGTCCGTGCCCCGCCCGACCTCCACGGTTCCCGCCGGCGTCACCACCGACTCCGACGGGTCGCAGATGGCCAGCCCGCAGCGGACCGTGCCGGAGTCGATGGCCAGGATGCGCATCCCGCCTCCCCGCTACCAGGCGAAGGGCCACCCGTGGCGGTGGATCGCCAGCAGGTCCATCGCCAGCGCCGCGGCCCAGTGGACCGCCACCCCCAGCCAGAAGGACCCGTGGCGCAGGGCCAGGAAGCCCAGCACCAGTCCCGTCAGGATGGCCGCGTAGGACTCGGCGGCGGGCTTCCCGTAGTGGCTCATCACGTACGGGGTCACCATCACCAGGATGCCCAGGTCCCCGATGTGCCGCCGGAGTCCGAAGACCACGAAGCCCCGCCAGTAGCCCTCGCCGCTGACGAAGACCAGCCCGTAGAAGGCCTGGTAGACCAGGAAATCGACCACCGGCACGGCCCCGTCCCGGAGGATCGCGTCGCCGCAGAAGGGATAGCGCTGCTGGAAGGAGGGCAGGCCCGCGGCGTGGGCGATGAAGGGGATCACCAGGAGCCACAGCAGCCCGTAGGCCCAGGTGTACTCGAAGCGCCGGGGTGCCCCGAACCCGTAGTCCCTCGGCGATCGCCGCAGCACCAGGCGGACCAGGGCCAGGGGAACCAGCAGCCGGATCACGACCGACGACACGGCGAAGTAGAAGAAGGGATAGAGGTGGCGAAGCGGCAGGTCTGGGGGCACCAGGGGATCCAGGTGCTGCTGGTAGAACCCCGACCGGCCGAAGTACCAGAAGGTCGTCATCACCAGCGGGATCGACAGCAGCACCACGGCGGCCTCGAGGGGGATCGCCCGGGCCGCATCCCGGGCCTCCCGGAGGTGCAGCAGGTCCCCGAGGCGTCGCAGGAGGGATCCGGTGGCGGAGGTCTGGTTCAGAGGGGCATCTCCCGCAGGTTCGGCGAGACCTCGAAGGGGCATCCGGTGGCCTGGCGGACATCCTCGACGCCGTGGCCCGGCGCGACCTCGACCAGCGTCAGGCCCGACGGGCCCACGTCCATCACCGCCAGGTCCGTGATGATCCGGTGCACGCACCGCCGTCCCGTCAGGGGCAGCGTGCACCGCTCCAGGATCTTCGGCTGGCCCTTCGCGGTGTGCTCCATCGCGACGATCACCCGGGGAACCCCGGCCACCAGGTCCATCGCCCCGCCCATGCCCTTCACCATCTTCCCCGGGATCATCCAGTTGGCGAGGTCCCCGTACCGGGACACCTCCATCGCCCCCAGGATGGTCATGTCCACGTGGCCGCCCCGGATCATCGCGAAGGAGTCCGCGCTGCTGAAATAGGAGCAGCCGGGCGTCTCGCTGACGGTCTGCTTGCCGGCGTTGATCAGGTCCGGGTCCTCCTCCCCTTCGTAGGGGAAGGGCCCCACGCCCAGCATCCCGTTCTCGCTGTGGAAGGTGACGTCCAGGTGGGAGGGCAGGAAGTTGGCCACCAGCGTCGGCAGGCCGATGCCCAGGTTGACCGTGAAGCCGTCCCGGATCTCCAGGGCCGCTCTGCGGGCGATCTCTTCCCGTGTCAGCATCGGTTCCTCCTTCAGGCCCGGGGCCTGGTGGTCCGCTTCTCGATGGGTTTGCGGTAGTCGGTCCCCTGCAGGATGCGCTGGACGAAGACCGCCGGGGTGTGGACCGCGTCGGGATCGATGTCGCCGTTCTCCACCAGGATTTCCACCTCGGCGAGGGTGATCGGAGCGCAGGTGGCCACCATGGGATTGAAGTTGCGGGCGGTCTTCCGGTACACGAGGTTGCCGGCCCGGTCCCCCTTCCAGGCCTTCACCAGGGCGAAGTCCGCCCGGAGGGCCCGTTCCAGCAGGTATTCCCGCCCGTCGAAGACCCGGGTCTCCCGCCCCTCGGCCCGGGGCGTCCCGACGCCCGTGGCGGTGTAGAAGGCCGGGATTCCCGCCCCTCCGGCCCGGATCGCCTCGGCCAGCGTTCCCTGGGGCACCAGTTCGACCTCCAGTTCCCCCGACAGGAACAACTGCTCGAAGCGGCGGTTCTCGCCGACGTAGGAGGCGATGATCTTCCGGACCTGCCCGGCGTCCAGCAGGATGCCCAGGCCCTCGCCGTCGATGCCGCAGTTGTTGCTGATGATGGTGAGGTCCCGGGTCCCCTTCCGGTGCAGGGCCCGGATCAGGTTCTCGGGGTTCCCGCAGAGGCCGAATCCCCCCACGGCGATGGTGGCGCCGTCGGGAATGTCGGCCACCGCCGCGTCGGCGCTTTCGAAGACCTTGTTCATGAGCCCTCCGTGATCCCGGGCGCGCCGATTCTGCCTCGCCGCCGCCGGCGGCGTCAATCGCAGGTGCCCCCGGGCGGCGCGTTCCCGGGGCCCTCGAGGGATCGACAGGAAGGGGCGTCGGTGCTACAACTCCGCGGTCCCGAGGGGAGGCCGGGAGATGGATGCGCTGCGGGAGGAGGGACTGGCGGAGGTGGCCGGGGCGGGGACCTCCGAGGCCCTGCGGGAGGTCGAGGTCCGGTGGCTCGGCAAGAAGGGGAGGGTGACCCAGGCCCTGAAGGAGCTGGGAGGTCTCGCCCCCGAGGAGCGGCGGGCCCGGGGCCAGGCCCTCAATGAACTGAAGAGGGACCTGGAGGCGGCCATCGAGGAACGGCGCCGGGAGATCCTCCGGGAGGAGATCGAGGCGAAGGCCCGGGCCGAGGGGATCGACCGGACCCTGCCGGGCATTCCCCCGGCGGCCGGGCACCTGCACCCCCTCACCCGGGTCGTCGAGGAGGTGGAGGATCTCTTCGAGGGCATGGGATTCCACATCCTGGACTACCCCGAGGCCGAAAGCGCCTTCCTGAACTTCGACGGGCTCAACATCCCCCCCGACCACCCGGCCCGGGAGACCCAGGACACCTTCTACCTGCCCGGCGGCAACGTGCTGCGGACCCACACGTCCCCGGGCCAGGTGCGGGCGATGCGGGAACTGGCGCCGCCCTTCCGGGCCATCTTCCCGGGGCGGGTCTACCGCTGCGAGGCCACCGACGCCTCCCACGAGCACACCTTCCACCAGGTCGAGGGGCTGATGGTGGACCGCGACGTCTCGGTGGCCCACATGCTCTACTCGATGATGACGCTGCTGGAGGGGATCTTCGGCGAAAAGGTCCAGGTCCGCCTGCGTCCGGGCTTCTTCCCCTTCGTGGAGCCGGGCTTCGAACTGGACCTCCGGTGCCGGGTCTGCGGCGGGGAGGGCTGCCCGGTCTGCAAGCGGTCCGGCTGGGTCGAACTGCTGCCCTGCGGGCTGGTCCACCCGAACGTGATCCGGGCCGGGGGACTGGACCCGGCGGAATGGGAAGGCTGGGCCTTCGGGCTGGGCCTCTCGCGGCTGGTGATGATGCGCTACGGCATCGACGACATCCGCTGGCTGATGTCCGGGGACCTGAGGTTCGTCCGGCAGTTCTGAACGACGGCTCGGGCCGGAGGGATGGCATGCGATTCTCGTGGAACTGGATCTCGGATTTCGTGGACCTCCAGGGCCTCCCGGTGCAGGTCGTGGCCGACCGGTTCACGATGACGGTGGCGGAACTGGAGGGGGTCCATCACCTGGGGGCGGGGCTCCAGGCGGTCCGCGTGGCCCGGATCGCGGCCCTTCGGCCCCACCCCTCGGCGGAAAGACTGCGGGTGGCGGACCTGGACTTCGGCGACCGGCGGGTCACCGGGGTCTCGGGAGCGCCGAATCTGGCCGAGGGGGCCCTGGTCCCGGTCGCGCTGCCCGGGACGCGGCTGCCCGACGGTACCGAGGTGCGGGCGGTGGACCTGCGGGGGGTGCGATCCGAGGCCGTGCTGCTGTCGGAACGGGAGATGGGGATCTCGGACGACCACTCGGGGGTGCTGCTGCTGCCCGAGGGGACGCCTCTCGGGGCCTCCCTGCCGGCGGTGCTGCCCGTGGAGGACCACGTCTTCGAGGTGGACAACAAGTCCCTGACCCACCGCCCGGACCTCTGGGGCCACCTGGGGCTGGCCCGGGAGATCGCCGCGATGCTGGGCCGGCCTCTCCGGGTCCCGGTGCTGCGCCCGGCCGAGGGTCCCGAGGAGCCGGTTTCCGTGGAGGTCGAGGACCCGGCCGACTGCCCCAGGTACATGGCCCAGGCCTACGACGGCGTCCGGATCCTCCAGTCCCCCTTCGAGGTCCAGCGGCGCCTCCGGGCCGTCGGCCTGCGGCCCATCAACCAGGTGGTGGACGCGACCAACTACGTGATGCTCGCCCTGGGGGAGCCGGTCCATGCCTTCGACCGCCGCCATCTCCGGGGCGACGGCATCGTGGTCCGCCGGGCCCGACCCGGGGAGATCCTGCGGCTGCTCGACGGGCGGGAACTGCTGCTGACGGCCGAGGACCTGGTGATCGCCGACCGGGAGCGTCCGGTGGCCCTCGCGGGCGTGATGGGCGGCGAGGAGAGCGGCATCGCCGACGACACCACCGAGGTGGTGCTCGAATGCGCGACCTTCCACCCGGCCCGGATCCGCCGGGCGGCCCTGCGCCACGGGGTCCGCACGGACTCCTCGGCCCGCTTCGAGAAGAGCCTCGATCCGAACCTGCCGCCGATGGCCATGGCGCTGTTCTTCGAACTGCTGTCCCGGTGGACCCCCGGGGCGCGGGTTCGGACCCGCCCGGCGGACCTGGGGTCCCCCGCCCGGGAGCCTCTGCGGATCCCGCTGGACCCGGCCTTCGTGTCCCGGCGCCTGGGGGTCGAGGTGCCCCGGGAACGGACGCGGTCGATCCTGGTCCACCTGGGATTCGAGGTCGAGGAACGCCAGGGCCGCTTCGAGGTCACCGTGCCGTCCTGGAGGGCCACCAAGGACGTCTCGATTCCCGAGGACCTGCTGGAGGAGGTGGGCCGGGTGATCGGGTACGACCAGGTGCCCCCGGCGGCGCCCCTGGCGCCGGTCGTCCGGGTGCCCCGCCAGCCCCGGCGGATGATGGCCCGGGAGGTCCGCCGGCTGCTGTCGGCCGCCGGCGGGCTGGACGAGGTGATGACCTATTCGTTCGATTCGAACGAACTTCTGGCGCGCCTGGGGGTGGCCTTCGAGGACCGCCTGGGGGTCGAGAACCCGATCTCCCAGGACCTGACCCACCTGCGCTTTTCGCTGATGCCGAACCTCCTGGGCGTCCTGGAACGGAACTTCGGGCGCTTCCCCGAGGGCGGGGCCTTCGAAATCGGGCGGGTCTTCCGGGGGACCCTCGATGCCGAGGGGATCCCGGTCCAGGCGACCCGCCTGGGCCTGGTCTCCTGGCGGAAGACCGGGAAGGAAACCGAGGGGCCGGCCAGCGCCTACCGGAGGGTCAAGGGACTGCTGCAGCACCTCCTTTCGGCCCTGGGGATCGGGGATGCGGACCTGGACGGGGACTGGACCGGGCCAAGGTGGCCCTGGATGCACCCGGTGTCCTTCGGGGAGGTCCGGGTGGCGGGCCGTTCCGCGGGGTCCTTCGGGCTGGTGCACCCGGCGACGCTGGCGACCCTGGACGTGAAGGGGATCGCCGCGGTCGCGGAGGTGGACCTGGACGTCCTGCTGGAGGCGCCGAGGACCCGAAAGGCGTTCCAGGCCATCTCCCGGCACCCGGCCATCACGGCGGACCTGTCCCTGGTGGCGCCCCGGGACCTGCCCTACGGGGTGCTGGCCCGGGCCGTGGAGGAGGGCGCCGGTCCCTTCCGGGTCGCCTCGGAACTGGTGGGGATCTACGAGGGCAGCCCGATCCCCGACGGCCACCGGAGCATCACCTTCCGCCTGACCTTCCAGGCTCCCGACCGGACCCTGGAGGAGGCGGAGGTGCGCCAGGCCGTCGAGGCGGTGGTGGCCGAGGCCCGGAGGCACGGGGCCTGGCGCTGGGGCGAGGCGGCCCCCTGAGGACGGCGGGACGGGAGGGCATCGGGTGGTTTCCCGGGAGGACATCCTCTTCGTCAGCAAGCCCCTGGCCCCTCCCTGGGACGATTCCGGCAAGGTGCTTCCCTACCTGATCGCCCGGGAGATCCGGGGGTTCCGGGTCCGGGTGCCAGTACCCCGGGGCCAGGTCCTGGATCTTCCCCACGTGCGGTGCGACGAGGTGTTCCGCCGGTCCTGGTCCTGGTCGGTTCCCTTCCCGGACAAGGCCCGGCTGCTGGCCCGGCTGTTCCGCAAGGACCTGCCGCCGATCGTCCATTTCTTCTTCTCCCCGAACGCCCCGACCACGCTGGCCGCCCGGGCGGTGCGCCGGAGGCATCCCGGCATCCGGGTGGTGCAGACGGTGATGAGCCTGCCCATCCGGGGGGCGGCCCTGGAACAGGGACTGTTCGGGGACGTGGTGATCTCGTGGTCGCGCCAGGGGGCCGATCGGGTGCTGCAGGTCGTCCGGCGTCGCGGCCTGTCGTGCCGGGTCGTGCACGTCCCCCCGGGGGTCGAGGAGGGGTCCTGTCCCGATGCCGGGCGGAAGGCGGCCCTCCGGGAGTCCCTGGGCCTGCCGGCGGATCAGCCCGTGGTGCTCTATGCCGGGGACCTGGAGTTCGGCAGCGCGGCCCGGACGGTGGCAGAGGCGCTGCCGCAGGTGGTCCAGAGGACCAGAGCGGTCTTCCTGTTCGCCAGCCGCCCCAAGACCCCCGCGGCGGCCCGGGTCCTCCAGGACCTGCGGCGGGCGCTCCAGCCCTTCGAGGCGTCGGGGCAGGCGC
>Ga0302250_1002707_pt1 | contig 10447 bp, 11 predicted proteins | sample AAG_RA_Asp_MG_FD_193536 | JGI IMG/M metagenome (GOLD analysis project Ga0302250, IMG submission 193536) | Enriched activated sludge microbial communities from anaerobic digester in WTTP, New Holstein, Wisconsin, United States - AAG_RA_Asp | ecosystem: Engineered > Bioreactor > Anaerobic >... | reverse complement strand
TTGGGGAGGGGGAAAGTCTCCCCTCGACTCGCCTCAAAACCCCCGTGAAGTCCTCTCTGCTACCGTCCCTCTGTCCTCCTACCACTTCCGGCCAGGGCTGCCGATCGGGGGTGCCGGACCTCCCGGCCCGGGGCCTGCCGCCCGGACCGGTTTGGGATCCGGCATCTCTCGAAGACCGGGTCCGGGTCATTCCCGGGAGCGGACCTCGAGGACCCAGAGAGCGTCGATGGAGGTCACCACGTCCCCTGCCTCATTGCGGATCTCGCTGCGGGCCCAGACCTCGTGGCGCCCCGCCCCCCGGGGCACCTCCACCCGGGCGGTGGCCACCAGCGTCCCCCGGGCCTTCTTCCGGTAGTCCACCTGGAGGCGTTTCAGGATGGCCCGGCTCCCGTCGGGGGCGGACCCGAGGACCGCCAGTCCCGTGGAGAACTCCCCCAGGTTGGCCAGGGCGACGGCGTGCACGGAGTCCAGGTGGTTCCGGACGCACCGCCGGTCCTCCAGGCGGACCACCGCCTCCCCGTCGGCCAGGGACTCCACCCGGGCCCCGATCGTGCCGGTGTAGGGGATGTACCGCCCGAGCAAGAAGGAAAACACCCGCGTGCCCCCGGGGATCGCCCGGGCCCGTTCGAACCACCTGCGAACCGGGTGCATGGAAGCCTCCCTGGATGTCGGACCCTGCCCAAGTGTGCCCTGCCTTCCGGCTCCCTGTCCACCGGCGATGTCGCCGACTTGGCATTCCGAGAAGGCCCGTGCCATCATCGGGATTCCAGGCACCAGGGCCTGGCAAGGAGGTAGTGCCGTGGACCGCAAGACCGACCCGAGGACCCGCGTGGTGACCCTCACCCGCCGGGACGTCCGAAACACCATCGCCCAGGGCCATCTCACCGAGGAGGAGGAGCGCTACGTCCGCCTCCGCTTCGGCCTGTCCGAACCGGAGACGGCGCCTCTGTTCTTCCGGGCGGGGAACCTGCCGGACGTCCGGGCCGCGGTGCAGCGCCTGGAAGGCGAGTGCTGCCTCCGGCTGGGGCTGCTGGCTCCCCGGGAGCCCACCATGAAGGACCGGATCCTCGCCCGTCTGCGCCGGGACTGATCCCCCTCCCCTCTTCCCGCCCTGTTCGTCTTGCAAAGGGTCCGTGCGGGCTGCCGGGGACGGCCCGGTCAGGCTTCTACGACCTGGGAACGGCCCGGGCGCGGCTGCGCCCCGCGGGCCCCAGTCCGGCCCGGGTCCGGGCATCCAGCAGCAGTCGCACTACCTCCTCGGGCAAGGGTTCCGGGGTGCCACCCAGGGCCCGGGCATCCAGCAGCACGCGGGCCGCCGCCTCGACGTGCTCGACCCGCAGCAGGGCGGTGGCCGGATCCGGCCCCCAGGCGAGGACGCCGTGACTGGCCAGCAGCACGACGTCGTAGGGTTCCAGGTAGGGCAGCAGCATCTGGTTCAGGGTCTCGCTGCCGGGCATCGCGAAGGGCACAAGGGGGACCTTCCCGCCGATGCTCACGATGAACTCCGGCAGGAAGAAGGCCTCCACGGGCTGCCTCACCGCCGCGAAGGCCGTCGCCGCCGGCGGATGGGCGTGCACCACGGCCCCGACGTCCGGGCGGTTCTGGTACACCGCCAGGTGCATCGGGATTTCCGAAAAGGGTTTGCGGGACCCCTGGAGCCGCCGGCCCGCCCGGTCCAGCACCACCAGGTCCGACTCCCGGACGTCCCCCTTGGACATCGCCGTGGGCGTCGCCAGCACCTTCCCGTCCCCGGTCAGGGCCGTGACGTTGCCCTCGTGGTTCGCCACGAACCCCCGGACGTGGAGGGCCCGGGCCACCCGGACGATCTCCCTCTGGAGTTCCGGCAGGGTCAGGCTGGCGTTCATCGGACCTCCCCGGTCCGGGCCCCCGGGACGGGCCCCTCGGGAACCCGGGCATCGACGGCATCGACGATCCCCACGATCAGGGACCGGATGGGCAGTTGCTTCTCCCGGATCAACTGGCGGACGCCGTTGCCCTCCCGCATCACCAGCACCAGGTCCCCGGGCCCCGCCTGGACCCGATCGACCGCCAGGAAGGAGGGCTCCGTGGGGCGCCCGGCCTCGTCCACCGGCTGCACGATCATCAGTTTGTGCCCCCGGTAGGTCGGGTGCTTCACGGTGGAGACGACGTTGCCCAGGACCTTGCACAGCGTCACGGCTTCGCCTCCAGGGTCACCGCATCGACGATCCCCACGATGGCCGCATCCACCGGGACGAACCACTGGGGGAACGCCAGGGCCGCCTCCCGGCTGCCCACCAGGTGCACGACGTCCCCCGGTCCGGCCTGCACCGCGTCGGCGGCCACCTCCAGGTTGCCCCGGGGGGTCAGGTCCGGGTTCAGCGGCTGCACCACCAGCAGCCGGATCCCCTCGAGGCCCTCGGCCTTCCGGGTGGCGACGACGGTCCCGACGACTCGTCCCAGGTACATGACCCTCCCCCGAGGACCCGCCGGAGGCTTTCTAGCGCGCCCCGCCGGATGCTGTCAACGCGATCACTCCGCCTCCAGGCGGAACTCCTGCACGTCGAACCAGAACCCCATCCCCGTGAGCGTGTCGATCTCCGCCTGGACGATCCGGGCATGCCCCTCCTCGATTTCCAGGAACCGGGCGAACATGCGCCGCTCCTCCTCCCCGGGGATCTCCCCCACCACCTGCCGGTAGAACGCCGCCGTGGCCCGCTCGGCCTCCTCGGCCCGCCGGAGCGCCGCCAGGGCCGAGTCCCGCTGGTCCTCCGGCAGCCGGACCCTCTGCTGGAGGCCCTCCATCGCCGCCTCGATCCGCTCCCGGCCCGGGATCCGTGTCGGGAGTTCCACGGCCCGGACCCGGCCCGTCGCCCGCCACTCCTCCAGGCGGGAGTGGAGGTAGTCCAGGTGCCCCTGCTCCTCCCGGGACAGGACCTCCCACACCCTCCGCCCCGTCTCGTCGCTTGTGGATCCCGCCGCCTCGCGGTAGACGTCCCGCACCTTCTCCTCGTATTCCAGCGCGGTCCGGAGGGCCTCTTCCACCGTCATGGCCTGCCTCCCTGCTGCGGATCCCACTCCTTCCCGGACATCATCGCCAGCGTCAGGGACTTGCGGAGTCCCAGGTCCCCGATCAGCACCGCCCCCAGGACCCGCCCCTCGCCGTCCAGCCGGATGCACCGGTAGCGATCCCCCTCCCGGTGCCGCTCCTCCCGGGCCGCCGGTCCCTGGAGGTCGCCGATGCTGAACAACGCCACGTCGGTGACCTTCAGGGTCGTCGCCCGCAGGGACCCCTGGTAGGGGCCGCCCCCCGTCGCCATCGCCCTGCCCGCGGCCCGGCCCTGTTCCGTCGCCGCGCTCCAGAACCCGTAGAGGCCCGACCGGTGCTCGGCGCAGTCCCCCGCGGCGAAGACCCCCGGGGCCGAGGTCCGCATCCCGTCGTCCACCCGGATCCCCGAGGCCACCTCCAGGCCCGCGGACCTCGCGAGGGAGGTCTCGGCCCGGACCCCGGCCATCACCGGTACCAGGTCCGCCTCCAGCGACTCCCCCGAGGACAGCCCCACGCGGCATCCCGTCCCGGCGCCCCCCTCCAGGCCCAGGGCCGTGGTCCCCAGGCGGAAGCCGATGCCCTTCTGTTCCAGCACGGCCCGGAGGACCTCGCCGCCCTCCCGGTCCACCTGCCTCGGGAGCAGCCAGGGCGCCGCCTCGACCACCGTCGTCCCGAGGCCGGCCCTGGCCAGGGACGCCGCCAGTTCCAGGCCCAGAAGCCCCCCTCCGAGCACCACGGCCCGCCGGCCCTCGGCCAGGCGGTCCCGGATCGCCAGGGCGTCCCTCATCCGCCGCAAGGTCACGACCTCGGGACGGTCGATCCCCGGGATCGGCGGCAGGAACGGCCGGGCCCCGGTGGCCAGCAGCAGGGCATCCCAGGGAGTCCAGGTCCCCTCCCGGTCCCGGACCCTCCCCTGGGCCGGGTCGATCCCCTCCGCCGTCACGCCCAGGCGGAGTTCGATCCGCTGCTCGTCCCACCAGGACGGGAGTCGCAGGAAGAGGTCCTCGGGCCGGCTGCGCCCGTCCACGACCTCCCCCAGGCGGATCCGGGCGTAGTAGGGAACGTCCTCGTCGGTCCAGACGGCGATCCGGGCCTCGGGATCCGCCTGGCGCAGGGCGGCGGCGGCCTCGATCCCCGCGCCTCCCCCGCCGACGATCACGAAGTGCCTTCGGGCCATCACCCCTCCTCAGGACTCCTCCCGGGCCTCGAACATCTCCTTCTGGGCCCCGCACTCGGGGCAGGACCAGTGCTCGGGCAGATCCTCGAAGGTCGTCCCCGGGGGGATCCTCCCCACCGGGTCCCCCTGGGCCGGGTCATACACGTAGCCGCAGACGATGCAGACATGGCGCGTCATCGTTCCTCCTCCCGCCCCATCGGGCCCTACAGGAATCGCAGCAACCGGACGGCCCGGGGCACGATCCGGTATTCCACCTGGTCCCTCAATCCCGCGAGGTCGCCTCCCAGTTGCAGCGGGATCGGCCGGGAGGTCGTCACCCGGAGGTGCGAGGCGAGGAAGTCCATCAGCCCCTCCGCCTGGAAGTCGCCGCGCCAGACCTTCGGAAGGTTCACCAGGGACCAGGCGATGGAGACCGCCGAGATCCGGGCCTGGAAGAAGTCCAGGTCCTGGTTCGCCCAGGGAAGCAGCCGCATGCCGTAGCCGTAGATCGGGATCGTCCCGCAGTTGGCGATGACCGCCGGACCCTCGTAGAGGACCTCTCCGGGGCCGTATCGCCGCTGTCGGACCCCCTCGGGGCCCAGCAGCCAGGCCTCCGGGCCCAGGTTCTCGACCCGGATGCGGACGCCCCCTCCCGCCAGTCCCTCCCGGACGTGCCGGGGCAGCGTCGCTCCGAAGAACGACGCGAAGTATCCCCCGACGTTCTGGAAGAGCGGCTTCAGGCGCCCCTGGCCGAACCGTTCCTTCACCCGGATGTAGTCGTGGAGGATCTCGGCGTCGATCCCGACCCCCGCGAAGGGCACCAGGACCCCTTCCGCCTCCACCAGGGAGATGGTCCAGATGTCCTGACTCGGGTTGGTCACGTACTTCTTCAGGTCCTGCAGGGGATTCCCGGGAGAGGTCATCAGGGACAGGGCGTTGCCGGTCCCCAGGGACAGGACCCCGATCACCGGGATCGCCGGCCGCTCCGGGCGCTGCATCGACTGGCGCCAGAGGGCGTTGACCAGGCCCACGAAGGTCCCGTCGCCCCCCCCGGTGAAGACCGTCGGGTAGCCCCGGTCCAGGATCAGCGCGGCGAAGCGATCGGCATCCTCGATGCACGAGGCGAAGAAGATGTCGTCCGGGGGCACCAGGTCCTCGATCCGGGAAACGACCTCCGGGGAGACCCTCCGGGCATTGGCATTCAGGTAGATGGCGAACGCCCCGGAACGCATCTTCCCCCCGACCCCGGGAATCGCGGAACGGGGTGGAGTGTAGCACGATCCCACGGGCACCGGGCCCGGATCCGGAATCCGCCGCATCCGCGCAGGCCCGGAGGCCGTCAACGGGAGGGGCCCAGGGACCGCCGGAGCAGCCAGATGAACAGCAGCGGACCGGTGGCCAGCAGCACCGTGCGCCCGAGGATCTGGGGCAGGAGGTCGTGGTTGTAGTCCACCGTCGCGATGATGTCCGACACGGTGCTGACCAGGGTGAAGGCCGCCAGCACGAACCCCCACGTGGACAGCCGCTGCTGCTTGCGCTCGTCCTCCAGCCGGATGGCCTCCCCCTGGACGGTGTGGAGGAGTTCCGCCGCGCGCTGGATCCGTTCCTGCCGATCGGGCAGCGCGGTCAGGCGCTCCCACCGGTCCAGCACGGCCCGGGCCGAGATCGAGGAGGTCATCGACGAGAACCGGGTCAGTTCGGTCACGGCCCCGGCCAGCGCCCGCATCTCGTTCAGTTCCGCCAGGCGCAGCGTCGCCTTCTCCCGGCTCAGGGCCTGCTGCACCGCCTGGCGCATCCGCCTGGCGAAGTGCTTTTCGAAGGACATCGTGACGCTCAGACAGAGGTTCGCGACCTCCAGCAGCCGGGCGAAGGAGACGGCGGGTCCCTCGGGGTCCGCCGGGGAGGGGGACGTCCCCCGGGGGGTCCAGAGCACGCTGGCCGCCCAGCCCAGGTGCACCTGCCCGCAGTCGTTCCGCACCGGCTCGAAGGGCTGCTCCGTCTCGTAGGATCGCACCTGGTCCAGGGCCACGCCCGCCGCCGGGGAGTCCTCGGCCAGGATCAGGGAGTGGTGGAAGCCCTGGTCGAAGAGGTCCGGTCGTGGACGCCGATCCCAGGCATCGATCTCCTCCCGCTTCTCCAGGAAGAAGCGCCGGCTGATCTGTTCCATGCGGTCGTTGACCGCGAAGGTCCGGAGGAGATCCAGGCACAGGGGCTGCATCGCCCGGGTCAATTCCCGGTACCCGGCGTACTCGTAGCACTTGCACAGGGCCAGGGCGAGGTCCGCGTCGTCGTCGGGCAGTTCGATCCAGGCCTGCAACACCCCCACCCCGATCCCGAAGGTCCGCCACCGGCAGGGCCCGACCTCGACCCCGTCGAACAGCGGGCCCAACCGAGCCGCCGTCGCCTCGAAGGAGGCCGCCAGGGGGGCCAAGGCGGGCACCCACTCCAGCAGCCATCGCAACCCCTCCCCGCGGCTGAAGACCCGCGCCCCGTCCCTCCAGGCCCGGACCATCCCCGCCTCGCCCAGGTCCACCGCCAGCCCGGTCCCCAGGGGCAGTTCCAGTTCCCCCTGGGGCACCTCCTTGGAGGGGGGAACCCGCGCCGCCGGCCACCGGGCCAGGAACTCCCCGACCCTGTTCCCGGCCACCCCGGTCCCGGGGGCCGGGCCTTCCTCGGGATGGAAGGCCCGGTCATCCACGCCGAGGGAGACCCCCAGGTCCACCGTCGCGGTCATCAGGATCTGCATCGCTCCCTCCAGCCCGGAACCTCGCCACCTGCCCTGCCCGGTGCCCGGTCCTCCGGAACGGACCTCGGCACGGAAGGTCGCCGGCCGCATGCTACCCCGGAGGCCTCCGGGAAGAAACCGTCCCGAATCACGGTACCGGCTGTCGGGGTGTCGCACCCGGGCCTTCCGGACTCCCCGGTGCCAAAGCCGCCGGTTCCCCGTATCATCGGAGCAAGGTACGGGACCGGGAAGGCGTCCTGGAGGTTTCGTGAGAGTCGTCCTGCCGGTCGTGATGGGGATCGGGTGGCTGCTGGCGGCGGGAGGATCGCCCCGGACCGCCCCCCGGATCGCCGTCCCCGATTCCGATCTGCCCGGGCCGGGAATCGGCGACGACATGTCGGACCCCGAGGAGGAGTCGGACGGGTGGGAGGGAATCGAGTTCGGCCGGAAGGACTTCGCCGAGGTCCGGCGTTTCGCCCGCCTCTTCCACATCGACTCGAACTTCGACGACCGCCGGGCCTGGGTCGCCGCGGCGAACCAGGTGGTCCGCTCCCTCGTTCCCCCGGGGGACCTGGTCCCCGAGGCATGGCTGCGGACCCACGGGAGACAGCCCTTCGTCGCCGGGCGCTACCAGGGATCCCCCGAGGCCCCCTGGCCCGGCGCTCCCTTCCGGGTGATCCGCCTGCGTCCCGACCGAGAGCGCCCCGGGGAATCGTGGAGTCCCGACCGGGTGCTGCGCTACCGGGCACAGTTGCGGAGGCTCCAGGAGGGACTGGATCAGGCCTGGGCCCAGACCCCCTTCCTCGAGGCGGATTTCGAGCGGGTGATGGCCTGGGCCCTGGGCCGTCCGGCCGGGGAGCGGAAACCCGACGAGTCCCGGATGTGGATCGCGGCGGCCCAGGGCTTCCTGTCCTCCCTGGACCCCCATTCGACCATCGTCTCGGCCAAGGCCTGGGAGGAGAACTCCCGCCAGACCCGGGACGGTTCCTTCGAGGGGATCGGGGCGGTGCTGTTCCAGCGGGGCGAGGAGGTGCTGGTCGAGACCCCGATGGAGGGACAGCCGGCGTTCCAGGCAGGGATCCGGGCCGGGGACACGGTGGTCGCGGTGGACGGCGTGCCCGTGCGGGGGCTGTCCCTGCGCCAGGTGATCCGGCGGGTCCGGGGCCCCAAGGGAAGCCCGGTCACGCTGACGATCCGCCGCCTGGGGGAGCCGCGGGACCTGACCTTCACCGTCGTCCGGGACCACATCGAGGTGCGCAACGTGTCGGCCCGGCTGCTGGAGGCCCACCCCGACGTCGGCTACCTGAAGATCGGCGGGTTCGTGGAGGGCACCCGGGAGGCGGTGCGCCAGGCCGTGGAGGACCTGGTAGCCCGGTCCCGGGGCAAGCGCCTCCGGGGGCTGGTGCTGGACCTCCGGAACAACCCCGGAGGACTGCTCCAGGAGGCCGTGGACCTGGCCGACGACTTCCTGGACGACGGGGTGATCGTCACGGTCCGCAATGCCAGCGACCGGGAGGAGACCTACCGGGCGAGGCCGGGGGCCTGGACCTTTCCCGTCGTGGTGCTGCTGAACGCCGCCAGCGCCTCGGCCTCGGAGATCCTGGCATCGGCATTGAAGGAGAACGGGCGGGCCCTGGTGGTCGGCGAACGGTCCTTCGGCAAGGCCTCCGTCCAGACCCTGTTCTCGCCCCTGATGCGGCGGGACTACCACATCAAGCTGACCGTGGCCCGCTACTACGGTCCCTCGGGACGCACGCTCCAGGTCCTGGGCGTGGACCCCGACGTCCCGGTGCCGCCCGCTCCGGGCAGGGACTTCCCGGTGGCCTTCCGGGAGGAGGACCTCCACGGCCACCTGGCCCCGATCTCCCCCCGGAGCGATCCTCCCTCCTCCTTCCCGGTGCCGGCGATCCGGACCTGCGAGCACCGACTGGGCATCGCCGAGGCCGTCGCCAGGAAGGAGGCGAAATCCCGCCACCGCCCGGACTACCCGATGCTGAAGGCGGCGGACTACCTGGAGTGCCTGATCGTGACCGGGACCTCCGGGACCCGGTCCGCCTCCTCAAACACCGATCCCGCCGGGACGGACCTGCCCTGACTTCCGCGGTTCAGCGAACCGGGGTCCCCGGAGGCACCGGGGCGATGGGGGCCAGCAGCACCGGACCCTGGTCCCCCGAGGCCGCCAGCACCATGCCCCGGGACTCCCGGCCGAAGACCTTCCGGGGCGCGAGGTTCGCCACCACGACCACCTGGCGTCCCACCAGGGCCTCGGGGGCATATGCCTTGGCAATCCCCGCCACCAGGGGCCTCGGCGCCCCCTCTCCCAGGTCCACCTCCAGGGCCAGCAGTTTGTCGCTGCCGGGGACCGGCGCCGCCGAGACCACCGTGCCCACCTTCCACTGGATCTTCTGGAAGTCCTCGATGGTCACCTGGGCCGGGGCCGCGGTGGCGGGGGATTTCGGGGCCTCGGGCGGGGGTGCCGCCGGTTCCGCCTGGAAGGAGGGGACCTCGTGCCTCGGGAAGGGAGTCCCTGCCAGGGCCAGGGAAGCCCCGGGAGGCAATCCTCCCCACCGGAGGTCCTCCAGGCGCGTCTCGGCCGGATCGGCGCCGATGGCCCGGAGGAGTTCGGCGCACTTGCCCGGCATCACGGGCCGCAGCAGGGTCAGGGCGAACCGCAGCGCCTCCAGGGCCTGGTAGATCAGCGCGCCGGCCCGGGCCGGGTCCTCCTTGACCACCTTGAACGGCTCCGTTTCGGCCAGGTAGCGGTTGGTGCGCCGAACCAGGTTCATGGCCGCCTCGACCGCCTGCTCGACCCGGAAGGACTCCACCAGGGACCGGACCAGGGGCCCCGTCCCCTCGGCCATCTCCCGGAGCGACGCGTCCTGGGACGACACCTCCTGTTCGGCCGGGGCCGGCACCCGTCCCTGGAAGGCCCGCTCGGCGAACCGGACCACCCGGTTCACCAGGTTCCCCAGGTCGTTGGCCAGGTCGAAGTTGTGCCGCCGCAGGAAGGCCTCCTCGCTGAAGTCGGCGTCCAGGCCCACGACCATTTCCCGCATCAGGAAATAGCGCAGGCTGTCCACGCCGTACCGGTCCTTCAGCGAAAGGGGATCGACCACGTTGCCCAAAGACTTGGACATCTTGGTCCGGTCCACGAGCCACCACCCGTGGGCGATGATGCGCCGGGGCAGCGGGAGGCCCAGGGCCATCAGCATCGTGGTCCAGTACACGCTGTGGGTCGTCAGGATGTCCTTCCCGATCAGGTGATGGGCGCCGGACCAGAGGCGGCGGAACCGGTCCTCGTCCCCGTAGAGCCCGATGGCGCTGCAGTAGTTCAGCAGCGCGTCGAACCAGACGTAGGTGACGAAGTCCGGGTCGAAGGGCAGCGGGATCCCCCAGGACAGCCGCGCCTTCGGCCGGCTGATGCACAGGTCCTTCAAGGGCTGGGCCAAAAACCCCAGCACCTCGTTGCGCCTCGACTCGGGGACGATGAAGTCCGGGTTCCGGCGGATGTGGTCGATCAGGGCGTCCTGGTACCGGG
>Ga0302250_1002702_pt1 | contig 10469 bp, 11 predicted proteins | sample AAG_RA_Asp_MG_FD_193536 | JGI IMG/M metagenome (GOLD analysis project Ga0302250, IMG submission 193536) | Enriched activated sludge microbial communities from anaerobic digester in WTTP, New Holstein, Wisconsin, United States - AAG_RA_Asp | ecosystem: Engineered > Bioreactor > Anaerobic >... | reverse complement strand
CAGGCCGCCGGTTATCTTGAACTGATGAAATAAGCGAGGCGTGCTTGTCAGAAGAACTGAACGATAACCAGGATCCGTCCCCCCATTCTCCGGGCACTATTCTTAAACGCTGCCGCGAGTTTCACGGTATAAGCCTCAACGACGCTGCTGAAACCACCAAGATCGGGATCAACTATCTGTTGGCGCTTGAGGAGGACAGACCGTCTGAATTTGCCAGCGTGGCCTATCTGAAAGGTTTTTTGAGAATCTATGCCGCTTATCTTGGGCTGAATGCCGATGACATGATCAGGCTTTATGAGCGGCTGTATGAACAGGAAGCGGTGCAGGGCAGCGCTACGGCTGCATTGGGCTCAGCATTCCCTGCGCGGCGCCGGCGTTTCAACTGGCGCAAACTTGTGCTCCCGATTTTTCTGCTGTTATTAATGATCATTTCATCATTTTTTGTTGCCAGGATACAGGAACCGGTGATCGCTCCTGCTGATCTTGCCAGAGTAAATGTTGAGCCGGCTCCAGTGCAACCGGTGCTTTCCAGTGCAACCAAGAAGCCAGTGGATGTTGTTGAAAAAAAAGGGGATACCACTGCTGAAAAGGAAGAAAAAAAGCTGCCAGAGCAAGCTGAGGCCAAATTGCCGGAAAAAGCAGTGGTTGTGGCTCCGCCGGAGACCAGACGTTCTTTTGTCGTGCGTATGAAGGCGCTGCAGGGGGTGCAGTTGAAGGCCAGCATCGATGGCACCTCAGCGCAGGCTTACGAATTGAATGCGGGGGACGTAATCGAGTGGAAGGCAGAGGAGCGCATCGGGCTGGAGCTTTCTGATGGCGGAGGTATTGAGGCGGCAATCGATGATAAGCCTCTCAAGGCTTTCGGCGTAGCCGGGAAACCGGTTTATGTGGTGCTGAAGCCAGGTGGTGTCGTCAAGTGATTTCGTTGGCCCCAATCTTGACAGTTCAAGGCGCCGTGATAGACTAGTGCCATGACAATCAAGAGTGGGAGCCTGTCTTTGGCGGAAAAAGTGAGACGTATACTGCTGGTCGACGATGAGGAAAATGCCCGCATTGCCCTGGCAAAGATATTAGCCCGTGAAGGTTATGAGGTTGCAACGGCCGGTAATGGCTATGAGGCGCTCAACTACCTGCGTGAAAAGGATGCTGAGCTGGTCATTACCGATATCAACATGCCGGAAATGAATGGCATGGTGTTCCTGCGCGAACTGAATCGGGACTATCCTGCCTGCAGTGTCATCATGATTACTGCATATGGTGAAGTGGAGTCATACATAGAGGCGATGAATCTTGGGGCTTTCGAATACATCAATAAACCGGTAAAGATTGATGAACTGAAAAAGATCATCCGCAAGGTTTTCAATCAGGCAGAATTGAACTGAACAAATACAGGAGTCAAGACATGCAGCCTTTTGAAAGAATTTTGACCGCGATAGACTTTTCCGACAATTCTGGCTACGCCTTTGATTATGCCCTTTCTCTGGCAAGGCAGTTCAACGCTGAGTTGACATTGCTGCATGTCATCAATGAGCCGGTTGATCTGCGTGGTTTTTATGTGCCGCATATTTCATTTGAAGAACTGGAAAAAGAGATCGAAACCGGTGCCAAGAGCATGATGGAAGAATTTTGCCGGGAAAAGTTGGGCGACTATAAAAATGTTAAAACCTCCATTGTATCTGGTACACCTTTTGAGGAGATCATTCGCACAGCAACAGATATGAATGCCTCTCTGATCGTCATGGGCACCCATGGACGTACCGGACTTGATCATATCATTTTCGGCAGTACCGCTGAGAGAGTTGTCAGAAGCGCCAGCTGCCCGGTCTTGACAGTCCATCTGCCTGAAGAATAATCCTGATAATCAAATTTGCAAACGCTTTGTAATATGCGGCATTGGCGAATAAGCCAACGCCGCATATCTGTTTTGCATGTGCATGCAGTTGGTGTACAATCTCGCACATTCCCTTAATTTGGTAAAATATGCCTTTTATACTGCGAAACATATCGGTCTCACCTGCTGAGGGGGATGAGACGCTACTGGATTGGGCTGCTAAACATCTGGGCCTGCCGGTTATGCATATAAACAATCTGCGAATAGTGCGCAAGGCTGTTGATGCGCGTCGCAAAGGGCGTGTATTGCTGGTCTACACCGTTTCCTTTGATGCTGTTGACGAACAGGCGGTCCGTGGTTTGCTGGGCAGGGTTGCGGGTCTCGAATGGCAAACACCAAAGTCTGCACCGATATTCAGGCGGGTTGCGTCAGGTGAACGCATATTGATAGTCGGAAGCGGGCCCGCCGGTCTTTTTGCAGCGCTGAGGCTGGCGGAATATGGCATTACAGCAACTGTCATAGAACGCGGGCAGCCTGTGGAACGCCGCAGCAGCGATGTCAGCAGGTTCTGGCGTGACGGTCTGCTTGATCTGGAGAGTAATGTGCAGTTCGGTGAGGGGGGGGCCGGCACCTTCTCCGATGGCAAATTGACCAACCGTTCAAAAGATCCGCTTTCACCTTGGGTATTGCAGCGCTTTACGGAATTTGGCGCCCCCCCAGAGATCCTTTATCAGGCCAAGCCCCATATCGGTACGGATCGTCTGCGTCATGTGGTTGCTGCCATGCGCAACTATCTGATTGATAAAGGTTTTGAGGTGCGGTTCGGTAGTCGCCTGACCGATATCTCAATGTTTGATGGCAAAGTGTCTGCTGCCATCATCAATGATATTGAGGAACTGCCGTGTGACCGGCTGGTGCTGGCCACCGGCCACAGCGCCAGAGATACGTACCAGATGCTGGAAGCGCGTGGCGTTGCTCTGGAGGCCAAGCCTTTTGCCATCGGTGTGAGAATAGAACATCCACAAGGGGTGATTGACAACATTCAGTATGGGGGCGCGCGTCATCCGAACCTCCCACCGGCTGACTATGCGTTGGCCTGGAACAACACTGCAACCGGTCGCAGCGCATATTCTTTTTGCATGTGCCCCGGCGGGATCGTCATTGCCGCTGCCTCTGAGGCGGGGGGGGTGGTCACCAACGGCATGAGCGGCCAGCGCCGTAATTCGCCCTTTGCAAACAGCGCCCTGGTTGTCAATGTCAGACCGGAAGACTTTAGTGGAAAAGGGCCACTTGCTGGCATTGAATTTCAGCGCTATTGGGAACAGCAGGCCTTCACAGCAGCCGGTGGAGGTTATCTAGCGCCGGCCTGTAATATGCTGGACTTCATGGGCATGTCTGCACGGGGCAGGTTATCGGCCACCTATCGTCCCGGTATCGTCGCATGCGCATTGGATGAGGTGCTGCCGGATTTTGTTGTCAGGACGTTACGTGAAGGGATTACTGATTTTGGCAGGCGTCTGCGTGGTTTTTTGACAGCAGAGGCAACATTGATCGGCATTGAGTCGAGAACCTCCGCCCCCTTGCGCATACTGCGTGACGCGGCGTTTGAATCGCTCAGCGTGCGTTGTTTATACCCGGCCGGCGAGGGTGCCGGATATGCCGGCGGTATCATGAGTTCGGCGGTGGACGGCGTCAAGATCGCTGACAGGATTGCCGCAGAAATGCAATAAGTTTAACATAGTATGGCCTGCTGCATAAATTCCGCATCAGGCCGATGTTTTATGTTATATACAGCGGTAGTTGAATAACAACCAAGAGGTGCAGTGTGACTAAACAATACGTTTCGGATATTAAAGACCGTGACCAGGTGAAGGCGGTCTTTCTGGTAAAAGACAAGATCATGGCAATGGCCAAAAACGGTAAGCCATATATGAACCTGCGCCTGATGGACAAGAGCGGGGATATTGAAGCCAAGATCTGGGACAATGTAGATACGCTGGACAAATGTTTTGATAAGGCAGATTTTGTCTTTGTCAGGGGCAAGGCCTCGGTCTACATGAACAAGATGCAGGTGGTGATCGCTGAAATTGAGAAGGTGCCGGAAGAACAGGTCAATCTGGCGGATTTCCTGCCTGAATCTCCTTGTGATCGGGAACAGATGCGGCAGGAACTAATCGATGTCGTTGCTGGAATTTCCAATCCGCATCTCAAGGAGCTGATGGGCGTATTTCTGGCTGATTCAGCCTTGCTTGACCAGTATTGTCTAGCGCCTGCCGCCAAGGGAATGCACCATGTGTATCTGGGGGGATTGCTGGAACACTCGCTTTCACTGGTCAGGCTGGCAAAAGCGATTGTGCCGCTCTATCAGGGTATTAATGAAGACCTGATTGTGGTCGCAGCGCTGATGCATGATGTGGGCAAGGTGCATGAGATGAGCTATGACCGTGCTTTTGACTATACTGATGAAGGCAAATTGCTTGGGCACATCACTATCGGGGTGGAGATGCTGGAGGAGATGATCCGCAAGGTTGACGGTTTTCCGCGTGAGCTGAGGATGCTGCTCAAGCATATGCTGCTGTCCCATCACGGACTGTATGAGTATGGTTCGCCCAAACGACCCAAGACGGTTGAGGCGACGATTCTGAATTATCTGGATGACCTGGATTCCAAGATTAATGGTATTCGTTCTCACATTGCCAGGGAGAATGCCAGCAGTTCACGCTGGACAGCTCATCATCGACTTTATGACCGCTATTTTTTCAAGGGCAACGGTATGGAGGATGAGTTGGAGGTGCAGTGCGTCTATGATGAGCCGCCGGTTGAAGCGCTACAGGAACAGACAGCTGCCCCATGTGCATCAAAACGTGAACAGCGTGACAAGTTTGCCAACCAGCCCTTCAGTGCTTTGGGCAACATGGAGCTGTTTTGATTGTTCGTTGTATGAACGTTGCTTACCAAGTTGTGCGTTAGATCAGTAGGTTACAAGTTATCTGAATCCGCCGCTTTGTACATCCGCCAGTATGCCGTTTCTGAATATCAGGGTGTGCAGCAGCGAGGAGCCCTCCTTGTACAGCCACTCCTCCACTTCAACATAAGCAACTCCTGAACGGTTGTGAGGGCCGTATGTGCCCGTTATCATTGGCTCTACCCTTTTTACAACAGAAAAAGGCTTGTCACATTTCAGTGAGACAATGGAAATACTGTCTCCGGTGGAGACGATCTTGCCGTTAGGACAGCGGAAGTCATCGGCAAACGCTGCAGATGCTGATGACAGCAGTACAAAAATACTCAGTGTGATGATCGTCTTCATAGCGGTTCCCCTCGTTATTTCAAGTATCCCCTGCTTATTTTACCAAGCTCCGCAATAGCCTCAAGTTTACCGCGTCCATCTCATCATTGTCGCCTTTAGGGGTTTCCAAAATTTTTGGAACGCGCTCAAAACGGGGATCATTAAGGATGAAGCGAAATGGATTCAATCCTAGTGTGCCCTGCCCGATGTGCTCGTGGCGGTCCACCCTTGAACCCAGTCCTTTTTTTGAATCGTTAAAATGAAAGCACTGCAGTTTGTCCAGGCCAATGATACGGTCAAACTGTTCCATGGTATCATGATAGCCGTTTTCAGTGGCTGTATCATAGCCGGCGGCGAAGGTATGGCAGGTGTCGAAGCAGACAGCAAAACGGTCAGCATGCCTTGAGCCCTCAATGATGATCTGCAATTCCTCAAAGGATCTGCCCAGGTTCGTGCCTTGCCCTGCCGTGGTCTCCAGCAGCACTTTGCCCTCATACTGCGGTACCTGGGCGAAAAGCTGGTCAAAGGCCTCCACTACACGTTGCAGGCCTTCCTGCGGTGTGGCCCGCAGGTGTGAACCGGGATGCATAACGATCTTTCTGATGCCCAGCCGGGCGCATGTCTCAAGTTCGTCACGGAAGGCAACCAGACTCTTTTCCCGGACTTCGCCCGGTTCTGCTGCCAGATTGATCAGGTAGATGTCGTGCGACACGATATCGTGGAGGCCTGAGGCCGCTACTTTGGATCTGAAAAGTGATACGTCGTGGTCGCTGAGTGGTTTTCCCTTCCACTGGTTGGAGTTGCGCGTAAACAGCTGCAAAACCCCGCATCCGGCAGCAACGGCTCGGTCGATGGCCAGGTGCAGGCCTCCGGATATGGACATATGTGCGCCGAGGAAATCTTTCATATAGTTCCTTAATAATACTTGTTGCTAGCAGTCAGGCTCTTCGTATAATGTGCTCTGTATTATAACAGTCAAGGCATGGATGTAAACGCAATTAACGGATGGTGGCGCATGGGTCTATCAAGAGAAGCCAGGGTTGGACTGTTTTTCGTGATCAGTATTGTTTTGTTCGGACTGATGCTGGAGATCGGCAACCGCTGGAAGGTGTTCGATAGCGGCATACCCTACAGGGTATATCTTACCTCCAGTACCGGGCTTAAGGTCGGTGACGCAGTCAAGCTGGCGGGTGTTGATGTGGGGACCATCTCGAACATTTCTGTACTTGAGGATAAGGTGCAGGTCGATTTTGAAGTCAACCCTGGTACAAAGGTCAAGCAAGATACGGTAGCGGGTATACGCATGTCCAGTATGCTTGGCGGACAGTTTCTGGGGCTCTCCTTTGGCACGGCTGCCAGCCCGGACCTGCCCGCCGGCAGTACCGTCAAGAGTGCAGAGTCTGTCGGTATTGATGTCATCATGGATAACGTGGTTGCCCTGACCAGGGATTCACGGCAGCTTGTTCATGATCTGAACCGCAATCAGAATGAGGTGATGGGCAAGATATCGGTTATGCTGGATGAAAACCGGGCTTCGATCAAGGACTCTATTACGGGGCTGGCCAGCATCACCGGCAAAATAGATCGCGGCAATGGTTCACTGGCCATGTTGCTGAATGACAACTCCCTGTACAATAACGTAAATTCCCTGGCTGGCAGCCTTAAAGAGGTCAGCGGAAAGCTGGAACGTGGCGAGGGTACGCTTGGCAAGCTGATACAGCGGGACGAGTTGTATGACAACGGCGTGGCGGCGATCAAGAACATGAACAGCAGCATGAAGAATATTGACGAGATTACCCGAAGGATCAACAAAGGGGAAGGCACTGTTGGCAAGCTGGTCAATGACCCGAAATTGTTTGACGATCTGAAGGAAACCATGGCTAATCTCAAGGAGATTACCCGCAAGATCAATGAAGGACAAGGAACTATCGGCAAGCTGGTCAATGACGACAAGCTTTATCGTGATGCCATCTCCACCCTGAAAAAGACGGAAAAAGCCATGGAGGGTTTGCAGGACACCGGGCCTATTTCGGTGATTGGCAGTGTGGTCGGGACGCTGTTCTGACAGCTAGGCGGCAACCGCCCGTGCCGGCCCTGCGTGGATGCGGCGCGCAAGGGAGGTCATGATGAATATCTATATCTGGCGGCACAGCAAGAAACTGACCAGCTGGTCCATGTTGAACGAACCGCATATCTACCGTGAACATTATATGCGCGCTGAAGTGGTTGTGCTTGCGGAGCACATGCAGCAGGCTCTGGAGTTGTTGCAGGCCGAAGGGTGCTGGAACATGGATGAGTTGATGCGTATAGAACCAATAGTCGTACCTCTCGATCATCCTGGTGTTGTCACCAGGGTCATCGAATACATGTAACCGTTTTACCGGTTGCGCTGCAACGATGCAATTCCCGCCTCCGGTTGTTTACCCGTCTTGCCATCACGATGCTTGACTAGCCTTATCATAAGCAATAAACTCACCTGAGTAACAATGCTACACAGGAGGTGTTATGCCTTTAGAGGCCATGTTTGCCCCCTTGCGGGCCAAGATAGTCACCTATGGGAAGGAAAACCAGGGCGAGTTGCTCTATTGCCTCGCTGAAGGGGCGCAGCTTGCGTCTGGCAATGACCGCATTCGCATATATCTTGAAGACCTTACCCGCGGTGCTTTGTCCTGCGCATATGCGACTGCAAGAATAAGCCAGGAAATCAAGGAGCTCACCTTTTCACTCGTGCAGTTTGACAACATCGTCTCCCGTGCATTTATAAGCCAGTATCCGATTGAGTTTAAGCTACCCGGAGAGCCGAAAGGGTCCTTGGACAGCAGTCTGGCTAAACAGCTGGGGTGCAGTTACAGCTATGTCATGCCGATCGTCAGCCATGGCAAGTCCATCGGCGTGCTGTGTATTGATTATAACCGCCCGGAAGAAGCGCTGGATGCAGTCAAAAAGTCCAGTCTTGATGATTTTACAAGTTTTCTGGCGGACAGGCTGGATCGTGCCCGGATCTATCATCAGCAGGTCAAGCTGGCCAGGCGTCTGGAAGAGTTCAAGGTTCGGGAAGCGGCTGGTATGATGGCCAGATCTGCCGTACGTTTGATTGACAAGGTTTCGCTGGCTTCGGTCCTGGTGCCGGAGCAGGGGGATCACTCGGTATGGTCATTGAAAATTCTGGCCAGTTACTCGGACGATGAAAAGCTTAAGGCGCTTTATGACGAGCAGGGGGCTGTAGATCTGAGCAGGGGTAAGTCTCTGATTGCCAATTATGTGAACGACCAGGGTGTCATTGATGACGATCAGCTGTTATGGCCATTACTGATTGAGGATCTGACAAAATATCATTTGCAAAAGCCGGCTCTGACAAAAAGCATGGGGTTGAGGACCCTGTATGTGGTGCCGCGTTTTGAGCCCGACAGCAGGCGGATTATTTGTCTGTTGAACTATTTCTCCCGTGACTATTACCGTTTCACTGACTTTGAAATGGGATTACTGCAGACCCATGCCGAAATGGTCGAGCGCGTTATCAACGAGGTCGGTGGTGAGAATCTGGAAATACAGGTACTCTCGGAAATCAGCGAATTGCTGAATGAACGTATCGAGAGTCTGACTAGCTTTTTGAATAAGGTACTTTCAAAGGCAACTGAGCTGATTGGCGCAGATACGGGTAGCATTGCGCTGGTGACAGAGCGTGAGGGGGAAAAGTGGCTGGTAGTTGAGGATGAGAACGGTACAATCGTCGGGGCCAAAAACAAGGAATGGCTGAAAAAATACATACCGCCACTCCGAATCGGCGGAGTTGAGCTGAAACAGGAAGAGCGAAGCCTCACAGGCTATGCAGCCTATTGTAAGCAGCCCAAGATGATCGGACAGACCGATGTGGAACTGCAAATGGGAGGGTTTCACCGCCCCATGAGCGAGTTGATCAAAAGTGAAATTGCCGTTCCGGTTATCTGCGATGACGAGGTTATTGCGGTTATCTGTTTGAATTCACTGCATTATGAGTATTTTCGAGAAGAGCACAAACGTATTCTGCAGGTTATCGGCAGTCTGGTGGCCCGTCATATTTCAGATCTTCAGCGGATTGAAGGGCTGCAGAGTGAGGTTGACCGGCTGGCCAGTGACGTTGCCTACAAGGATCCTCATGTCTCTTCATACCGGCTGGGCAACATCATTGGCAACAGCCCTAATTCGCAGGCTGTGGTTGAGTTCATCAACACGGTTTCCACACCGCTTTTCAATCGCATTACCTTCTGGAGTCGCAATATATTGCAGGAAGCCACTATCGGCCTGCCATCCATACTTGTTACCGGTGCCACGGGTTCCGGCAAGGAGTTTTTCTTCAATAATCTCTACAACAAGCTGAACGGGCTGTATCGTGAAAAGATCAACCCCGGTGGCGAGTTGCCGGTGAAAAAGACCAATATCGCTTCCTATTCTGGTGAGTTGACCTATTCCGAGTTGTTTGGCCATAAAAAAGGTGCTTTCACCGGTGCCTACAGCGACCGGCGCGGCATTCTGGAAGAAACCATGGGCGGCGTGGTTTTTCTGGATGAGATTGGCGATGCGGATCCCAAGACGCAGGTGCAGCTGCTGCGTTTTCTTGATAACGGAGGTTTTATCAGGCTGGGTGAAAATACCGAGCGTTTCAGCCGAGTGCTGCTGGTGGCTGCCACTAACAAAAATCTGACCGAAGAGATTGGGGAGGGAAGATTCAGGGAAGATCTCTTCCACCGCCTTTCTGAGCTGTCCATCCGGCTGCCTTCGCTTAATGAGCGCCGGGAGGATATCTCGGACCTTTCCGTACACTTTCTGGGTAAACTTTATCGCACCTACCGGGATGAAAACGAACCGGTGGATATGCCGCCCAAGCTCAGCGAAGATGCGAAGCAGGAACTGATTCGACATAATTACAAAGGTAATATTCGTGAGTTGCGCAGCATCCTGCTGCGGGCACTGTTTTTCAGGACGCGCAACGTGATTAATGGTGAAGCTATCAGGGCCGCCATTGCCAGTTCTGGGGCTGCGGAAATTTATTCACAAAAAACGGCCGTGCGCGTTCTGGATGAACAGCTGGCTGCAGATCTGCTTGAACAGATCGAGGCTGGAGGTAATTTCTGGGATGATGTTTATGAACCGTTTTCGCGTAGTGATATCCCCAGAGAAACGGTAAGGTTGTTGATAGAAAAGACCAGGCTTGTTGCAGGAAAAACTCTGCCTGCTGTCGCCAGACATCTCAAGGCTCTGGATGGCTGCTCCGGCGAAGAGGATGAAAGGCGCCGGCTGTTCAAATTCAAAAATTTCCTTTATAAGACCGTCAAGATTTGACGTGTAGGAGCCAGTATGCTTGCAGTCGTG
>Ga0302250_1002701_pt1 | contig 10470 bp, 7 predicted proteins | sample AAG_RA_Asp_MG_FD_193536 | JGI IMG/M metagenome (GOLD analysis project Ga0302250, IMG submission 193536) | Enriched activated sludge microbial communities from anaerobic digester in WTTP, New Holstein, Wisconsin, United States - AAG_RA_Asp | ecosystem: Engineered > Bioreactor > Anaerobic >... | reverse complement strand
AGCTCTCGCTCTACTACATTGATGACTCCTCCACCGAGCATGGGGCCGAGCGCGACGGCATCGGCGATACCGGCGATATGATGGCCTATGCCGAAAGTGGCGTCCAGCTCACGGCGTCGGGCTCGGATCCGATCGATATCGAGGACGACGATGAAAATCTCGCTGCCACTTTTTACTATCTGCCGGGCTACCATACGGCGGCCTATGGCGATTCCCTTGCCGATTACACCCGCCATCCCCTCCGGATCGTCGTCACTCCGCGCACCAACACTGTCATTCCGGTGGAGATGACTGCTCTCAAGGCGCAGCTCGTCAAGGGAAGCGTCCGCCTCGAGTGGACCACGGTCTCGGAGTCCAATAACTACGGCTTTGACGTCGAACGCCGCGGTGCGGCCGAGAGCAGCTGGAGCAAGATCGGCTTCGTCAAGGGCAACGGCACCAGCCAGATCGCCCACGCCTACCAGTTTATGGACAAGGAGCCCGCGACGGGCAGCAACAGCTACCGTCTCAAGCAGATCGATTTTGACGGCCGCTCCACCTACTCCCAGGAGGTCGCTGTTGACATCCAGCTGCCTGAACGGCTTGAACTGGGTCAGAATTATCCCAATCCTTTCAATCCCGGCACCGGCATCACCTTCCAGCTTCCGGCCGGAGAGCAGCAGCGCGTCACTCTGGCTGTCTATAACCTGCTCGGCCAGAAGATCAGAACCCTGGTCGACTCCAATCTGGAGCCCGGCACCCATCAGGTCTACTGGGATGGCCGCGATGACCGCGGGCTGAATGCCGTCTCCGGCGCCTATCTTTACCGCCTCCAGCTTGGCGCGCAGGTTCTTACCCGAAAGATGATCAAAATGCAGTAACTCCCGCCATCTGAGGCGGAATAGAGGGTATAAAAAAACGCCGTCCCCCGCAGGGAGACGGCGTTTTTATTTTTATGCCCGCCCGCTCTATTCGGCCGGCGGCAGAGCAGCGTCCGGGATCTGCGCCGAACTCTTCTGCCGCCTGATCTGACGCTTGAACTCGGTGCTGTAGATGTCCAGCAGGGTGATGAAGAGCGAAGCGACCACCGGGCCGATGATGAAGCCCATGATGCCGAAAAAGCCGATGCCCCCGAGGGTGGAAAAGAAGACCATGAGGTCGTGCATGCCCGCGTCGCGGCCGACCAGCCGCGGCCGCAGCAGATTGTCCACATTGGAGATCACCAGCACGCTGATAAGCAGAATGGCAATCCCGGCGGCCGCTTCCCCCATGGCGATCTTGTAGATGGCGGCTGGGATGAGGACCATGTAAGCCCCGACCATGGGCAGCAGGGAGAGGATCACCATCACCATGCCCCAGAGGACGATGGCCTTGAAACCAAAGATCCACATCGTCAGAGCCCCCAGAGTGCCCTGGATGAGCCCCAGTATGGCGCTCCCCTTGATGGTCGCGCGGGAAATCGCGCTGAAGCGGGAGACGATCTTCTGCTTGTAGTCATCCTCGAGGGGGAGGAAACCCATCACCTGGGCGATGATCCGGTCTCCATCCTTGAAAAAATAGAACATAGTGAAGAGGATCATGATCAGATTGGTGAGGAAGGCAAAGGTGCCGCGCGAGGTGGCGTTGATCACCTTGCCCGCATAGGTGGAGATGGTTGTAATCCCCTCCTTGATGGTCGCCTGCCAGTCGATCTGATCGAGCTTGAATTTGGCCAGGATGGGATGGCTGGTCAGGCTTTCGAGGTTGAAATCCCCGCTGTTGTAGAACTCTTCCAGCGCCGGGCCGATCGAGTCGTAGAGGTTGATGGCCTGGTTGATAACAATGTTGACCAGGACGTAAAGGGGAATGAGCAGGACCAGCAGCAGTACCAGGCAGGTGAGCAGGGAGCTGAGTGCGGTCCGGCCTTTGGTCCAGCGCACAAACCGTTTGAAGAGGGGGTCGAACAGGGTGGCAAACACAGCCGCCACAATGATGGGGACCACGAATATCTTGATCATGAATACAAACAGGACCAGTACAGCCAGCAGGGAAAAGAGCAGGAAATACTGGTTGAAATCCATGCGGAAGAGAGTCTCTTTTTCTCCTCCCTTAGCCGGCCCTGCGGCCGGGTTCTTCTGGATATGCTCCATGACGATTCTCCGGGTGCTTGACAGTTTTCGGGATGCTGCCCCCTGATGCGGCTGGCGGAATCTGCCCGCAGCAGGACCATGCTCCCTCATGAACTAACGCAGTATTTAAACATTTTTTGGCTCCAAAACAAGCACTATTTGACGGCTGCTGAGGGATGGCGCAGGGGGCCGGGCAGCGCACGAGCGGTTAATATTTTCTTTGCTTCTTGTCCATGGATTTGTAAATTGTCTTCGGTTGCGACAAATCCTCTTTTCCCTTTCACATTGCCCGGAGGCTCGATGAAGATCCACGAATATCAGGCCAAGGAACTGCTGGCGCGCTACGGGATTCCCGTGCAGCGGGGTGCGGTCGCCTTCAAACCCAGGGAGGTGCGCCGGCTCGCCGAAAAGATGGCCTTGAAGGAGATCGTGCTCAAGGCACAGGTCCATGCGGGCGGACGTGGCAAGGCAGGCGGCATCAAGCTGCTCCATTCGCCGGCGGAGGCCGAAGATGCGGCCGCCAAAATGTTCGGCATGAGGCTGGTGACCCCGCAGACCGGCGCCGAGGGCAAGATTGTACGCAGAATCCTGGTCACCGAGGCCGCGGAAATCAGCCGCGAGCTCTACGCCGGCATCGTGCTCGACCGAGCCAGGCGCCAGCTGGTCTTCATGGTCAGCCAGGCTGGCGGGGTTGAGATCGAAAAGGTGGCCGAGGAGAGTCCGGAAAAGATCATCAAGGAGTACGTCGACCGCGCCGCCGGACTGCAGCCCTTCCAGGCCCGGCGCATGGCTTTCGCTCTCGGCCTGACCGGTCCCCTTTTCCGCGAGGGGGTCCGCCTCCTTCTCGCCCTCTATGAGGCTTGCATCCAGTGCGACGCCAGCCTGCTCGAGATCAATCCCCTCGTGGTCACGCCCGACCAGAAGCTTCTTGCTCTGGACGTCAAGCTCAATGTCGACGACAATGCCCTCTTCCGCCACCCGGATATCCAGGAGATGCGAGACACCGGTGAGGAGGATCCCCTTGAGGTCGAGGCCTCCAGCTCGAATCTCAACTATATCAAACTCGACGGCAATGTGGGCTGCATGGTCAACGGCGCCGGCCTGGCCATGGCGACCATGGACATTATCAAGCTGGCAGGGGCGGAGCCGGCTAATTTTCTCGATGTTGGCGGCGGAGCCTCCGCCGAGACCGTCGAGAACGGATTCCGCATCATTCTCTCCGACCGCAACGTCCGCGCCGTGCTCATCAACATCTTCGGCGGCATCGTCCGCTGCGACCGGGTCGCCCGCGGCGTCATCGAAGCCTCGAAAAAGATCGGTGTTACCATCCCGGTCGTCGTCCGCCTCGCCGGCACCAACGCCGAAGAGGCGGCGCTCCTCCTGCAGCAGTCGGGGATGAATTTCGGCGTCGCCAGGGACCTGGCCCAGGCCGCGGAGCTGGTCGTCGCCGCATTGAACAAGCCAAATTGAGAACGGGAGCCCCCTATGAGCATACTGGTTGACAAGAAAACGCGCGTGGTCGTGCAGGGCATCACCGGCGGCGAAGGCTCGTTCCATGCTGCACAGATGATCGAATACGGCACGCAGGTAGTGGCCGGCGTCACCCCGGGCAAGGGCGGACAGCTCTTCGAGAAGCGGGTGCCCATCTATGATACCCTCGCCGAGGCGGTGCGCGAGCAAAAGGCCGACGCCTCGATCGTCTTCGTCCCCGCCCCATTCGCCGCGGACGCGGTCATGGAGGCTGCCGACGCCGGGGTTAAACTGGTCGTCTGCATCACTGAGGGCATTCCGGTCGTCGACATGCTCCGCGTCACCGAGTATCTGGCCAAAAGGCCGACCCGCCTGATCGGCCCCAACTGCCCGGGCATTATCACCCCCGGTGGCTGCAAACTCGGCATCATGCCCGGCTTCATCCACAAGCCCGGCAGGGTGGGGGTGGTCTCGCGCAGCGGCACCCTCACCTACGAGGCGGTCGGTCAGCTTACCAGCCTCGGGCTGGGCCAGTCCACCTGTATCGGCATCGGCGGCGACCCTGTCATCGGCACCACCTTTCTGGACGCCCTGCAGCTCTTCGAGGCGGATAAAAAGACCGAAGCGGTGGTGATGATAGGCGAGATTGGCGGCACCGCCGAGGAGGAGGCGGCTCGCTATATTGAGGAAAAGATGACCAAACCGGTGGTGAGCTTCATCTCCGGACAGACCGCGCCCCCGGGGAGGCGCATGGGCCATGCCGGGGCGATCATCGCCGGAGGCAAGGGCACGGCTGCGGAAAAAATGGAGGCCCTTGCGGAGGCCGGTGCGGCGGTCTGCTCCAGCCCGGCCGATATCGGCCGCATGGTGAAAAAGGTCCTCACCGCACGCCGGAATATGGCATAAAAAAGGGGTGTGGAAAGAAAAAAAGGAACCTTTGGCGGGATGGCGCCGTTAGATAAATAACAGCACTACCTTTCCATTCTTCACCCTCCTTGCAATAAGGGCCTGTGTTTCAGCCGGAACCAGGCCCTTGTTGTTTACAGGAGGTAATAAATTGCGAAAAAATGGAGGATGCTGCCGGCGATGACGAAGAGATGCCAGATCGAGTGGGCGTAGGGCTGTTTCTTCCAGACATAAAAGAGGATACCCACCGTGTAGGCAAGCCCCCCATAGAGGAGAAACCGGGTGCTGAGGGGCGGCATCCGCGTGATGATCTGGTTGTAGGCGATCAGAAAGGACCAGCCCATCACGGCGTACATCACGGTTGAGAGTACGCGGAAGCGGCTCAGGTAGATCGAGCGGATGACCACCCCGAGGATGGCCATTCCCCAGATGATGCCGAAATAGGTCCAGCCCCAGGGGCCGCGCAGGACGGTGAGCATGATCGGGGTGTAGGTGCCGGCGATGAGCAAAAAGATGGCGGCATGGTCCATGCGTGCAAAGACGCTTTTGGTCGCCCGATGGGTCATCGAGTGGTAAAGGGTGGAGAAGAGGTAGAGAATGATGAGGGTGACGCCAAAGACGGCAAAGCTGACGATGTGCCAGGTGGTGCCAAGCCGGGCGGCGCGGGCGACCAGAATGACCAGGGCGGAAAGGGAGAGCAGCACACCCAGGCCGTGGGTGATGCTGTTGACGATTTCCTCGCCGGGGGGATAATCGGGTTTGTGAAAAACCTTCTCTTTCAGTTTCTCTTCCAGTCTGCTCATGAATAATCCTGTTCGCGTTTTCAGTGTTGGTGAGGCGGCAATAAAAAAGGGCGAAGACCGGCTTCGCCCTTGTGCATTTCAGCGCTTCCTTAAAAGGCAAAACCCATGGAGAAGAGGAGGTAGCTCCTGGTTTTTTCACCGTCGTCCTTGCCCATGAGGTTGGCGAGGCAGTATTTGAGAGAGGCGTCAAATTTGGTTCTGGCCGGCCCCTCCCAGAGCTGATAGCCGACGCCCGCGTCCAGGCCGAAGCGGGTCTCTTTTTCTCCGAAATCTCCGGTCTCGGCCACGACCAGATAGGGGCCGGTGGCCCTGCCCAGTTGGAGGCCGAAGAAGGGGGTGAAGAGATCATAGGCATCATGTCTGAGCAGGCCTGACCCGGTTTGTTCGTAGCCTTCCGGAAAATAGACATATCTTGCGCCGGCGGTGAGCATCAGGATCGGACTTCCGACCGCAATTCTGCCGGTGAGGCCGAGGCCGATTCCGATCTTGCTCCAGATTTCGGGATTCTCCTGGAGGCGATAGGCATAGGCGAAATTGGCGCCGATGGAGCTCGGCTGCTGTGCGAGAAGAACGGTCGTCAGACAAAAAATCAGGATGATGGTCAGCGCTGATTTCCTCATCTTCGATTCCTCCGGTTGGCTGATAACGGCATACGTGAAATAATTCGGCGGCTGGATTCCCCTGCTGCTGCCCTCCCCTGGCAGTGCCTCTGCAGGCTGCGCCAAAAGGATCAGGGCTCTGGCCGGCATTTGCTTGCCCGATGGAGCGGCAATATTTTCAGTAAATTATTCATTCCCGCCGCCAAAATCAAGCAAAAAGAAACAAACTGCTCTCTTCTCTATTCCCGGTGATCTCCGGTATAAAAAAAGCCAGCAAGGTTGGCGGCCTGGCTGGCTTGTAAACGAGAGCTGGTGCCGGGGGCGGGAAGTGAGATAATATTTAAGTTTATGATTATCTAAAGTTCATAGAAGTAAATCTTTTAATCAACGTGAAATGTTAGTTGTCAGGTATGAAATTGCAGTAAATAATCCGCCGCTATTTTTGCTTTTTCACTTGACATGAATAACGCCTCTGATTATATTATACATATACTTCCCGGGGGCGCTAATCGCAGCGCAGTATTTTAACAATAAAACTGTTTATAATTTTCATTCAACTGAACAGATCCCTCCCCTGCCAGACTGGAACGGATTCACCAGCATCACTTTTTCGCAGCATAGTCTGCTTGGAAGTGCATCAATGTAGCATGCCAATTCACGCTTTTAAGAAGAAGCGGACATATCTGTTCACCGGGAGGAATTATGAAAAATCTGCTAGTTTTTGCAGTGTTGAGCATTCTCTTGCTGGCGTCAAGCTGCAATGAGGGTAGCAATCCGGCTGCTTCCATTCCAGATACGAAGTCATTATCTAACCCCTTTAGAGGGAATTGGGAAATGAATATTTCCAGTCAAACTTCAGGCATTGCAGCTGTTACTGTAGATTCGGCGGGAAGGGCAGCAGGTACGTGGAATGGAAGTAATCCTAGCGGGACGTATGTTTTTTCGCTCTACGGCAATGTCACGGTTGACGGTGCCATCTCAATTCAGGTAGAATCCACTGCGACCGGCAGCTATGTAAAACTTTGGCTCCTGGTAGGTTCGATGAAAACAAACAATACCGGCAGTGGGATTGTTTGTGAAAGTTCGAACACAAATGCGCAAGTCGGTAATTGGACCATGCAACGTAAGCAATAAATATCAGGATAAATCAAAAGAATGTTTTTGTGCTGCCACTTGATTCTATGTGATGGTTGAGCTAAAGCTGCAATCGGGATCGGTCTGCGGTGTCCAGAATCCCAGGCAGTCGACGCATTGAGAAACCTTCTCAAAGAGCAGTGGGATCTGACTAGTAATTACTAATTGCTGTTTTTGATTTTTTATGTAAAACAATTATCTCTTGCATATTTCCATTAATTCGTTATTTTGATAGTAGGGGACCCCTTACACTTCCTTCAATTCGTACCCAGCCTGAGAACTCATTCCTTCCCCAAATGCTTTAGATCAACACAATCAATAACCTTCATTTTTGCAGAATTAGCAGAGAACTAAATAATCATTTGTTCAGCCCTCGCTTTGCTCGGGCTGAATCGCGGCGCTGAACACGAGTGCCTGAGCCTTCGCTTTGCTCAGGCTGGACCAGGCACTCAAGCGGATGCCCCCTTCGGGGGCGACGGCTTAGCGCCGCCTTATACCTAATCGAAAATAGACAAACACAAACTTAAAAAACGAAAGGAAATGGTGCTGTAAAATAATTCGCGGCCAAATGTAAAAATCATTATGGAGGTCACAATGTCTAAATCAGTCTATTTTTTCATCGTTCTTTTTTGTTTGCCGCTTTTTGCTCAGGATGTTAATCTTGAAGCAGAAAAAGAAGCAATTAAAGAGGTATGTCGCAAAAAGACCATGTCCTTTATGAACAGAGACGGTTTCACACAACGTTCCTGCATGACCGACGAACATGATTTCGTTCGAATTGTTTATGATGAAGAAAATGCACACGGTTACTCGTGGCACAGAAAACTTGATCCAAATAAAAAGGATGAAAGCACGGAAAAACAGGAACCTTATCCTGTCAAAATTGAAAATGACGATTATATCTTTCATATAAACGGTGATTTGGCCTGGGTGTCCTATCGACAAAAAGCACTTGAGGAGGCACTGGGGCGGACAATCACTTGGGAGATGCGAGAAAACCGCACCTTTCGAAAAGAAAACGGCGAATGGAAAATTGTCGCTGCGGCCACTCTTTCTACCGGGTGTGATGATCCAAAAGTCTTTCACATCAAACAAAAATTAACGGATATCAGCAATCTGTTGATCGACGCCAAGGAATTTGATAAAGCAATCAGGGTCGCTGAACTTGCAGTTGAAATGTTTCCTGAATCTTCACATGCTTACGATGCTTTAGCTTGGGCCTACTACAATCAAGGTAATAAGGAAAAGACAATCGAGTACGCTCAAAAGGCGCTTGATCAAATTCCAAAAGATAATTTTACACCACAGTGGCGTCAGGCACAAATTAAGCAGTGGGCCGAGGGCAAGTTCGAGGCTGTAAAACAAATGAAATAGAATTAATAAAATTGTTTGCTCAAAGGTATAACAAGCGGGTCTGCTGGCAGCACTCGTTCGCTCGCGCAAGCGCTCGAGAACAAGCGAGTGCTACGGGCGATTCTGTGCCGAGGGACAAGCCCTCGTCACAGCCTCGCAGCAGACCCGCGCGATTATAAGCAAAAGTTATAAGAAAAATTATTTTTAAACAATCTGAAAATGCGGCGCAAAAAAGGGGGCAACAATGGTGTGCGAAAAATTCGAGTGCGCGGAATAAATGAAATAGGATGCAGGATTGTGCATGGATATTCCTCCCCGCGGGCATTTTTTTTACGGAGAGAGCATTATCATTTCATGGAGCACAAAAGATGAAGGAAACAGAATACTATAATCTTCTTCATGGCCATTCAACCGCTGCCGGCCCACACAGACATCATCAGAAAGTCGAACATATCAAGGAAAAAATTTCGGTCACCGTCATCGGCGGTTTTTTAGGTTCCGGAAAGACTTCATTGGTCAATCACATTGTTGCGCATTCACTTGATTCGCCGGTTGATGTACTGGTGCGTGAATACGGGGAAATGCCCATCGATGATATGCTCATCCATGTTGATCCCAAGCGGCTGCATGTTTTTCCCGGCGTCTCGCTGCATTACGATCCCCAGTTGATGCTGTACGGCTTTATGGACAATCTGGGCGGCGAAGCGGACGAAAAAATCCATCACTTGTTGATGGAGGCCAGCGGTCTGGACGAGCCTGAGTATTTATCAAGATTGTTCTTATTGGGTAATATCCGTAATAAATATCATCAGGAGAGTTATGTCACCATCGTTGATGCCGAATTTGCTCATGTCAACCTTGACGAGTACCCGCTGGTTCAGGAACAAATTGCCTACGCGGATGTCATCCTACTCAATAAAACCGATCTCGTTGAGGCTGATGAAATTCCGACGATTATTGATCGCCTGCGGCGAATCAACGGCCTGGCCAAGATTTTCGAAACCCAATACTGTAAAATTGATCCGCAAACTGTCTTGGAGACTGACGCGTTTGACCAACTGATGCATCTTGAATCCTTCTCTACGGAAAAAAGCGAGGACAAGCCTATGGACAACATCACAACCATTATCTTGCAGGAAAATAGAGCGATGGACAAGGACAAAGTCAATTTTTGGCTGGATAGACTTTTCCGTGATCAATCCATAAAGCTGTTACGAAGCAAGGGCATTTTTTATTTTTCCGGCAGTGATTTTAAATTTGAGTTTCAGGGAGTTCGCACCAGCTTTCATTCCAAAGCTCTCAGTGAATGGCAGGAAGGCGAAGAGCGAAAGAGCGTCATGGTTATTATCGGCGAAGCGTTAGACGTAGCCACGCTGAAACAGGACTTTTCGCAATGTGTCCAAAATGAGGAGAGCATTGCTGTGTCAGACAAAAGGCATAAGATTTCATAGCTTTAGAATACAAAAGAGGACGTGAAGGTCTCTTGTCAATCAATTAAACCCAGAAAGGAGCAAGTGCCATGGACACAAAGGATAAATTTTCGGATGACCTAATGAAAAGTGTTGAGGCGGGGAAATCAGCCAGCATGTCGCGTAGAGAATTTATTGAAAGCACCGCCATCGCAGGCGGCGCGCTCGTGCTCTCCGGTGAACTCTCCTCCACTTGGGCACAGCAACAGAAGGCACCGGCACCGGCACCGTCAAAAGTCTACTTTATGAATGACCGCGCAAGCAGTTTGCAGGAGAGCACGCCGTTTAAAGCGGTAAAAGTCCTGCGCGACGCCGGGCTGGAAACGCATTTTAAAAAGGGGGATACCGTCGGCATCAAGATTCATTTTGGCGAGTACGGCAACTCTCTGAATCTGCGCCCGCAATGGATCAGTGCGATTGTGGATGAAGTGAAGCGGTTGGGCGGCAAACCGGCGATTGTCGAATGCAATACCATGCTGTTCGGAGATTATGGATCACGAGTGATGACCGCCGATCACCTGCGCACCGCCCGCCGACACGGCTTTACCGAGGAAACCCTGGGATGCCCCATTTGGATTTGCGACGGCGACTATGGATTTGCCGACGTCAAAGTTGAGGTGCCGCACGGCGTTTATCTAAAGCACTCGTT
>Ga0302250_1002696_pt1 | contig 10485 bp, 7 predicted proteins | sample AAG_RA_Asp_MG_FD_193536 | JGI IMG/M metagenome (GOLD analysis project Ga0302250, IMG submission 193536) | Enriched activated sludge microbial communities from anaerobic digester in WTTP, New Holstein, Wisconsin, United States - AAG_RA_Asp | ecosystem: Engineered > Bioreactor > Anaerobic >... | reverse complement strand
GCGATGAACGGCGATGGCTATCTGCGCCTGGTCGACCGCAAGAAGGACCTGATCCTGGTTTCCGGCTTCAACGTCTATCCCAACGAAGTGGAAGAGGTGGCGGCGATGCATCCCGGCGTTGCCGACGTGGCGGCCATCGGCGAGCCCGACGCGAAGACCGGCGAGGCGGTGAAGCTGTTCGTCGTGCGCCGGGAACCATCGCTGACGGCCGAGCAGTTGATCGCCCTGTGCCGGGCGAACCTGACGCGCTACAAAGTGCCGACGCAGGTCGAGTTCCGCGACGAGTTGCCGAAGACGAATGTCGGCAAGATATTGCGCCGGGCGTTGCGGGAAAACGTCTGAACGGGGGCTTCGTCGGGATTTAGTCGGAAACGTTGTAGCTCCTCCCGTTGTAGCTCCCTCTCTCACCCCGGAAAGCTACAATTGTCCCTTGATGCGTTCACTACGCTGATCCGTTGTAGCTCCCTCTCTCACCCCGGAAAGCTACAATCCTTGCGCTTGCGCAACCAATTGACCGCACGTTGTAGCTCCCTCTCTCACCCCGGAAAGCTACAATGTCATCGAATCAACCTCTTGATATGGTTCAGTTGTAGCTCCCTCTCTCACCCCGGAAAGCTACAATGTCCGGGGCGTGGATGGTGGCGGCGCCGGCGTTGTAGCTCCCTCTCTCACCCCGGAAAGCTACAATTACCCAATGATGCCCGATTCCCCCCGGATTGTTGTAGCTCCCTCTCTCACCCCGGAAAGCTACAATCGTAGTGTTTGACCATGTCGGCCAGGATCGGTTGTAGCTCCCTCTCTCACCCCGGAAAGCTACAATCCCACCAATCGCCTGTGCACATCCATCTGGGTTGTAGCTCCCTCTCTCACCCCGGAAAGCTACAATGCGCCAGGCACGCCACAAAGACAGCCCGCAGTTGTAGCTCCCTCTCTCACCCCGGAAAGCTACAATGCGCACGGTGGAAAGCCTCGCACTTGCCGCGTTGTAGCTCCCTCTCTCACCCCGGAAAGCTACAATCACCGACGGCAACAGCACCACGCGCAAGCAGTTGTAGCTCCCTCTCTCACCCCGGAAAGCTACAATCCTCATCCCATCGTAAAGCGCATATCTCACGTTGTAGCTCCCTCTCTCACCCCGGAAAGCTACAATGCTCACCGCAACAGATGCATGGTTTGTCCTGTTGTAGCTCCCTCTCTCACCCCGGAAAGCTACAATGCAAGTGCACTTGAGCGTGTCGCCAATTTTGTTGTAGCTCCCTCTCTCACCCCGGAAAGCTACAATGTAGGTCGAGGGTCTTCATGGTATCTACTCGTTGTAGCTCCCTCTCTCACCCCGGAAAGCTACAATCAGCGCGGCGATATAGGCGTCGATGAAGGCGTTGTAGCTCCCTCTCTCACCCCGGAAAGCTACAATATGCCATGGAGAGCATGTCGCTGGACACCTGTTGTAGCTCCCTCTCTCACCCCGGAAAGCTACAATAGTAAACAGCGTGACGCTGCAAGGCTCCGGGTTGTAGCTCCCTCTCTCACCCCGGAAAGCTACAATACTTGGCGACATGACCATGCGCCGGTTCAGGTTGTAGCTCCCTCTCTCACCCCGGAAAGCTACAATAGATCATCGAATCACCCAACGGGAAGCACTGTTGTAGCTCCCTCTCTCACCCCGGAAAGCTACAATCCGGCATCACAATCATATTTATAGCGCCAGGTTGTAGCTCCCTCTCTCACCCCGGAAAGCTACAATGCGAAGGGAGCGGACCTTCCTCGGTGGGCGGTTGTAGCTCCCTCTCTCACCCCGGAAAGCTACAATACAACCACGTGGACATCAAGCAACCCGGGGGTTGTAGCTCCCTCTCTCACCCCGGAAAGCTACAATGGGTGAAGCAAGGTAGATGTATGACATGACGTTGTAGCTCCCTCTCTCACCCCGGAAAGCTACAATCAAATACCTCGCCTTGCTGCAGTCGCTTCCGTTGTAGCTCCCTCTCTCACCCCGGAAAGCTACAATACCCGCGTTCGTGGTTGGTTCGGAGACGGGGTTGTAGCTCCCTCTCTCACCCCGGAAAGCTACAATCCCATGCTTCGTTCCGTGTGTGAGACGGGTGTTGTAGCTCCCTCTCTCACCCCGGAAAGCTACAATAGGATCTCTGTGATGCGATTCGCCGCCTTCGTTGTAGCTCCCTCTCTCACCCCGGAAAGCTACAATGCGTCAAGCCGGAAGATTCCGACGCCAAGTGTTGTAGCTCCCTCTCTCACCCCGGAAAGCTACAATGTCGAGCGTGAAGGTGCAGTGATACGGAGCGTTGTAGCTCCCTCTCTCACCCCGGAAAGCTACAATGACAGTATTTGTAGTGACAAGCCCTTGACTGTTGTAGCTCCCTCTCTCACCCCGGAAAGCTACAATCAAACGGAACCGATCCCGGAGCAGGATCATGTTGTAGCTCCCTCTCTCACCCCGGAAAGCTACAATCTCTGCCCTTGGCGATGATTCCTGACTCGGGTTGTAGCTCCCTCTCTCACCCCGGAAAGCTACAATCGACCAAACCCAATTTCCCGCCCGGCGTAGCTGGGTGGGAAATTTTTTAGTTCAAATCCGGGATCAGAACAGCAACATCTGGTTGGCCGGAACCTTTTTTTCCTGAAAAAGAGGCATGCCGACCAGCAGGCGAATGCCGGCGAATTGCTTTTCCGTGACGGTCATGCAGCGAATGGAGCCGGCGGGCGGGAGGCTGTCGATCAGGCGTTTGAGGTGTTTTTCGTGGTCGTCGTTGCCGTTCAGCAAGCGGGCGTAGACGGACCATTGGATCATGTCGTAGCCGTCGTTGAGCAGGAAGCGGCGAAACTGGACGTAGGCGCGTTTTTCGGTCTTGGTGACCATGGGTAGATCGAAGAAGACGATTAGTCGCATGAAGCGTCGTGTCTCCAGTCCCATGCCTCAGCATTCCAGCCGGTGGGCTTGCAGGCCGATCAGGCCGGGAAGCTCAAGCTCGCTGTTGCCTTGTTCGAATAGCCGGGCGAGGCTTTCGACTGCGTATTCGATGGCGGATAGCGCGGACATCTTGCCTTGCGGCATGCCGACATCGACATTGAGCAAGGCAACCAGTTCTGCCTTGTCCTGCGGGCTGAGATCGCCTTCGGTGAAAGCAGGGTTTTGGGCGACATGCAGGTCGACCAGGGGGCGGAAGGGTTCGATCAGGTCGTCGGCCAGATTGAAGGCGTTTTGCTCGCTGGCGTGGAAGAGGCCGATGGGCGGGTGCATGCCGTGGGCGACCAGTCCTCGGGCGATGGCGCCGCGCAGGACCGCATAGCCATAGTCGAGCGCGGCATTGACCCAGCGTTCTTCTGCGCGATAAAAGCCCTGGCCGAAGAGCTGGGTGAAATAGAAAGCGGCGGCCTGACCTTCGAGGTTTTCCGTGTCGCCCGAACGCACGCGCCGGGCGTAGGAATCCATACGGTCAACACCGTTTTTCGCGCAAAAACGCAGCACGGCGGCCTGGTTTTCGATTTTGCGCCGAACAATGCTGGCCCAGGCCTGCTTGGCCAGGGGGCGCGGAATGTCCATCTGTTTGCGCATCAGGCGCGTGGTGCGCGAATGGGCGAGAAACGGCAAAAAAACGCCGTTGGGCTGGTGGTTGTCGCCGGTGGCGTAGAGGCCGATGCCGTAGTCGGCGCAGGCCGAGAGGACGGGGTGGGTCAGCTGGATTTCGCGGTGGTTGAGGACAATGATGGCGATGTCCTCAAAGGGGACAAAGGCGGTCTGTTCCTGCTCGATGGCTAGGGAGAAATGCTCCCGGCGCAGCTTGGCCGGCCGGGAAATCATCACGCTACGCCAGCCCACGACGTTTCTCCGACGGGGCGGGGTAGATGTTTCCGAGGGTGTCGACGTGGAATTTTTGGATTCGTTTTGCGCTCGCGACGGATTTCCGGAAATAGTCTTTGTCCGGCTTGGGTTGGTCGTGGGCGCGAAGAGTTAGACGGCCGTCGCTTTCGTACATGACAAAGTACCCTTGATAGGTGACATCCCCGAGCGTAACGGCTACTAAATCATTTTTTGTCAGAGAGAACAGAAACTCTGCACTGTCAGGGATAGAGCTAGGTGCGATTCGAGCGGAATTGTGGGCCATGTAGGCAGGTTCGATCAGAATCCGCTTTCCATCGCGAAACACGTCAACGTGCAGCATGTCGCCAAGCTCAGCGACACCTCCGCGAACTTTCATTCCCCCCTTTTGAGTTGAAATTAGTTTGACGGTTTTGACCTGTGGCCCGTCGCCGTCGCGGGAAGGTTTGAAAATGGGCTCGGCAAAGGCGCGTTTCGCATCGTCGTTGAATTCGATCAAGCGTTTTTGCAGCAGATCGATTAGCGAAGCATTTCGAGGATCGCCAGCGCCTACGATGTTTGAAAGCGAAGCCAACTTGAGCTTTTGAAGCGAGACTCTTACGTGGCTTTGGTTATTGGCAATTCGCTTGGATGAGCGAATGGTTTCCTCGTGAATAGCTCCGCTGCCTCGACGCTGTACCGCGCGGGAAACGAACAAGGGTTTGAGGGCCGCGAGTTCTTCCTCGCGGTAGCTGCCCAGGCGCGCCATTTCTTCGCGCAGTAGTTCCGGCGAATCGATCTTCAGGCGGGCTTCGAGTTCGTGCCGGAAGTAGGGCCACGGATCGGGGAAGTGTTCGTGCAGTTGCCGGTTCATCGCCGGATTGACGATTTCGCCGGTTTCGATGTCGACGAAGCCATCGCGGACCTGTTCCAGTTCGCGGGTGCGCGAGTAATTGGACAGGCGCTGCACCATGCTGTGACTGCAGGCCGCGACAACCGCCGCATCAAGCGCATGATGGCGGTCGCTGTCGGATCGCACTTTGAGCAGCCCCCAGCGGGCGCGCAGAAAGTTGGTCAGTTGGCCGCTGACGACGACGCAGCGCTTGGCCTCACTGCCTTCGGCGAGTTTCAGGTGTTGCTCGACGTAGTTCTTGAAAAAGCGGCAGATATAGCGGGTGTCGTTCAGGTTGCGCTCGCGGAATTCCTCGGCTTCTTTTGTGCCGAAATCCTTGCGCAGCAGGCGGGTGCGCTTGGCCAGCCGATATGCCTTGTTCGCCTCGACAAAGGCGACATAGCGCTGCCAGCGTTCGCTGTTCTCAGCGCCGCCCAGGTATTCGTAAGGCGTGCGGTTGCCCTTGTCGCGGTTTTCTCGCGTCAGGACCAGCACCTTGTTGTTCTTGCTGTCGTCGAAACTGCGCGAGTAGGGCAGGGCATGGTCGATTTCGGTGGAGCCTTCGAGGAAGATTTCGGCAACATTGCCCGATGGCGCCAGCGGCCTCTGCGAGTAAACACATTGCCCGTTCTGCTCCCGGTACAGGCGCCATTTTTCAAACTCCAGGCCTTTGGGGGGATGGCCGAACAACTCGATGAATTGTTCCTTGTCGCGCTGATTTCTGGCTTGAAATTCCAGCTGCTCTTTCTGGATATCTTGCCGCCCTTCGATGAACTTCCCTTGCGAGTTCCAATGTCCCTTTAGTGGCTTAGTGAGATCACGGGCCATTTCGATGTGTACCGCAGTCGGCGAGCCGTAGCGGCGGATGATGGCATTGACCACCTTGCGCGCCTGATTGAGCGAACGCAGGACAACGGGATTGCGCGGGATGTCGGCATCTTCGGCGAAGCGCATGCGGCCGTTCTTGTCGCGCCCTGCGTAGAGCGGCGGCAGATACTTGTGTTCGCCTTCGCCGACCTTGTGCAACTGGCTGTGGTGATAGCCGGCCTCGACGCAGGCTTCGTCGTAGCGCAGCCCCTTTTCCATGGGCGGGACGATGGCGCGCAGGGCTTTCAGCGACAGGGCGTGGAATTTGTCGAAACGGATGTTGAGCAGGGCGTCGATGAGCGCGTCGCGGTTGGGGAGCGCCAGATTGGCAAGTTCGGCGCGGACTTCGTCGTCGTCCTTGTGGACACTAAGCACCCAGGCAATTTGGTCGAAGATTTCCGTTTGACCGCAGAGCGCATCGCCCGAGAGTGTTTTCCATTCGTCGTCGAGGCCGGCCTTGCTCAGCGTTTGACGCAGTTCCTGCCAGGCGGGGATTTTGATCAGCGTGGCGGATTCCGGATCTTTGGCCTTACCTTCGGCCTTTTGTGCTTCGGTGGCGTAGGCGAGGCCTGTGAATTTGAAGCTGCCGGCTTCCAGCAGCCCGGCTTTTGTCAGCGCCGTGCCGAGTTGCTTGTAGGTCAGGTCGCCGGCTTGCTGGTAAGGCAAGGGCAGGCAGAGTTGGCGTTCCTGTTCGGTCAGTTGGCGGGTGACACCGTCGGTGACGATGCGCAGGTTGTTCAGGCGCGTCAGCCAGACGTGGCGTTCGGCGGTGAAGCAGGCTTTGGGGGCGCGGTATTCACCTCTTTCGAAGGTGCAGGTGCCGAGCATCTTGAGCAAGTCGGCACCGGCCAGGGCTGGTTTTTGCTGCCAGAACAATCCGCTCTTCTTGTCGCCGTTGCCGAGGATGGCGGTTTGCAGCGCACTCGATGCGTGGGGATTGCCGAACTCTCGTTGTTTTTCGAAGAGCAGGGCCAGTTCCCTGGCGAGCAGTTCCCGTGAAAGAGCTTTGGCGTATTCGCCCTGCTTGTTTCGCGCAGCGCCCGTTGGAATCGGGTTTCCCTGTTTGTCTGTTTTGATCAGTCCGCCATTGTCGAGTTGCGGTTTGACGAATTCATTGATGACCATTTCAGCGGCGCTGCGATAGCCTTTTCCCGCCATCAGTGCGGCGGTGCCGGCCAGTCCCTGCTTGACCCTGCCGCCTTCGCTCTTGCTGTCGCCTTCGGCTTGTCTGGCTTCGGCGCGGCTGATCCAGTGAAAGCCCCGGTGTTTACAAAGATGGTAGATGACGCGTGCCCATTCTTCGTTGTTCAGACGGCAGTCAAGGCCGTCGACGCGCAATTGCCAGAGCGGGTGGGTGAAAGCGTGCTCGGGCTGGAATGCCTTGGTGTCGGCGATCAGACCTTCGCTTTTCAGCAGGCGGGTCAGCTTCTTCAATCGCCATGCCCTGCGGAACAGGCGCCGCCGCATTAGTCGGGCGTTCCGCCTGACAAGGTTCAGGGATTCGCCCTCCTTGGCAGTTTCGGCTTTGTCAAAGGCCCGAACACCCAGATTGAGGATGTGAGCTTCGCCGAGAACGCACCAGCCAACCGAGGCGATGCCGATATCCAGCCCAATGGTGTATGTCGCGCTCATGATTTGCTGCTTGTTGGTTGAAGTGCGTAGAATAACGCCATGTAGCTTTCCGGGGTGAGAGCCGTTGCTACAATAAGGTGCCCCTTCGGGGGCGACCGAATCCGGCCCGGCAGGGAAACCTGCCGGGCTTTCTTCATTCCGACAACGCTATTTGTCGCAGAATTTGTTTGGCGTCGTGCTTGCCAAACAGACCTTCCTCACGGAGTCCATTCGTGCGATATATGAACTGCTAGGTTGGGACGAAGCGTAGTACTTAGACGGCCTCGATTGACTGGTCGAGTCCCTCAGGAAGCTGTGGCCAGGACGGCGCGATTCCGCTTGCTACTTGCTACGCCCGGAACGCCTACTTCCGCAGCGGCTCTTCGTAGCGTTCGATCCGCTCCACCTTCAGGCGGTAGCCGGCGTTGCCCCAGTCCGTTTCCGAACGCCGGATTTCCAGCGTGCCGCTGACCCAGAACGCTTCCATGCTGTGCATCCTGCCCCGTGGCCGGGCCGAGACGGCGTGGATGATCTGGTTGGCAGGAGGCGGTGGCGTGTGGATGCAGGCGCCGAAGTAGGGGAGGAGCAGGAACTCGGTGACGCTTGCGCCCTTGCGTTCGAGCGGGATGACGAAGCCGGGCAGGCGCACCTTCTTTCCGGCCAGCGACGGTTCCGTCGGCGCCTGCGCCCACACGGTCTTCATGCGCTCCAGCGCTTCCATGGCGCGCGGGTCGGAATCCTTCAGGTTGGCAAGATCGAGGTCGCGGAATTCCTTCGCCGGATCCCAGCCCTTGGGGATCAGCTCCTCCCAGGCGATCTGGCGGTAGCTGTCGGCGGCCAGCAGCGGCGAGATGAACAGGCAGGAGAGCAGAAAAATCAGTGTGCGCATCGGAGTGGCTCGTTCATTCGTTCATTGTCTGGGGGTGAGGCCGTCGGCGAGGGCCATGCGCCAGGCGCGGAAGGCGGGGATCGCGCTCGCCAGCAGGCCGGTGGAGAGGATGGTGGCGAGCAGCCACGCTTCGTCCGGCGAAGGGAGGAGGGTGCTCAACTCGACGCCGAAGGCGCCCCGTAGCGCGTCGTGCAGCCACCATGCGGCGCCCGTGACGAGCAGCAGCCCGGCGGCGGCGCCTGCGGCGGTGATCAGCAGTCCCTCACAGGCGAGCAGCAGGAAGAGATCGAGCGGACTGGCGCCGAGCGAACGCAGGATGGCCAGCTCGCGACGACGTTCGTTCAGTCCGGCGAGCAGGGTGGCGACGAGCCCGGCGAGGCTGACCAGGACAACCAGCACGGAAATGCCGCGCAGCGCCCGTTCGAAGATGTCCAGCGTGTCCCACAGTTCGTCGAGCGCGACGCCGGGCAGCACGGCCATCAGCGCCTCGTCGCGGAAGGCATTGACGAAGCGCTGCATGCGGAAGGCGTCGGAGCGCTGCTTCAGACCGACCAGGACGGCGGTGATTTCCTGCGGCGTGAGGTCGAACTTCGTCGCCAGTTCGGGCGGGATGGTGACGCCGGGCAGCGGGGCGCCGCCGGCCCAGTCGAGATGCAGGGCGGTGATCGATTCGAGCGAGACATGCACCGTGCGGTCGACCGGCGTGCCCGTGGGCGCGAGGACACCCACCACGGTGAACGGTTTGTCGCCGTGTTCCGGCAGCAGGTCGTTGCCCGCGCCGTGGCTGAGGAGCAGGCGGCTGTCGATGGTCTGGCCGAGCCGTTTGGCGATCTCGCTGCCCACCACGGCCTCGAACGGACGTTCGAAGGTGCGTCCGGCGCGCAGCGTGAGCGATCGTTTGTCGCCGTAGCGGTAATGCGCGAAGTAGTCCGGTGTCGTGCCGAGTACCGGAAATCCGCGGTAGGAGTCGCCCAGCGACAGCGGTACGGCCCAGGCGACCGCGGGGTGGTCGGCGAGTGCCCGGTAGCTGCTCCAGCGCAGGGTGTGCGTCGCGCTGCCGGTGCGGAAGACGGCGTAGAGCATCAGCTGGACGGCGCCAGTGCGCGGGCCGACGACGAGGTCGACGCCGGAGACCGACTGGACGAAGCTCTGCCGCGTGTCGTGGCGGATGCGCTCGACGCCGATGAGCAGCGCCGTGGCGAGGGCGATCGCGGCAAGGGTCAAAACCAGCGTGGAGCGCCGGCTGAAGGCGCTCAGGCGGGCGATGCGGAGGATGGCGCGGGTTCGCACGATCACCCTCCGTGCGCTGCCGCGCGGTTGATTTCCGTCATGCCGATGCAGCGATCGAAGTGTGCGGCGAGGCGCCGGTCGTGGCTGACGAAGACGAGCGCGCTGCCGGAGGCGGCGGTTTCCTGCAGCAACAGGTCGATGAACGCTTGCTGCAGTTCGGCGTCGAGGGCGGAGGTCGGTTCGTCGGCGACGATCAGCTCCGGCCGCCCGAGCAGCGCCCTTGCCGCCGCGACCCGTTGCTGCTGGCCGACGCTGAGCCGGCGCGCCGGTTGCCGCCAGTGCGATTCCGGCAGGCCGAGCCGCGTCAGCAGACGGCCGGCTTCGCCGTCGAGCGGTGCGTTGCGGGTGGCCTCGGCGGCCCGTCGCGGCGAAAAGGTACACGGCAGCGTGACGTTGTCGAGCGCGCTCATCCAGGGCAACAGGTTGAATTGCTGGAAGATGAAGCCGAGGTGATCGGCCCGCCAGCGGTCGCGGGCGTGCGGGGCGAGCGCGGGCAGGTCGTGCCCGAGTACGCGGAGACGTCCGCGCTCCGGGCGCAGGACACCGCCGATCAGGTTGAGCAGCGTGCTCTTGCCACTGCCGCTGGGGCCGTGCAGAAAGAGCCTTTCACGCGCCTCCACGCAGACATGCGGGATGTCCAGGCAGGGCACGGCATGCCCCGGCCAGTGGAATGCCAGGTCGGCGATCTCGATGGCGTGTCCGGGCATGCGCCAGCGGCTTACCAGGTCATGACGGCCTGTTTGGCGGAGAGGCGGGCAGAACCCTGGCCTGCGGGCGTGGCGCGGCGTGCTTCGATCCGGTAGAGCCGCTTGAAGTGTTTGAACAACGCGGTTTCAACGCTCTTGAGCATCGCCGGATTGGCGCAGCGGAAAACGTAGCGGGCGTCGATGTCGGCGTGGCCGTCGCCTTCCGACGGCTTGCCGGTGTGCGGCATCCCGACCGTGACTGTGGCGATGGCGCAGGCGGCTGCCGGGGTCGGAACGAAGAGCGTTGCCGCGTCTTTCAGCAGACGTTCCGCGTCGGCCAGCGCTGCGCGCTCCTTGTCGTTTTTCGGGGCGCGTTCGAAGCCGACGGCGGAGTCGAGCGGCAGTTCGAGTTCGAGGGTGAGCTGCTCGCCGT
>Ga0302250_1002692_pt1 | contig 10494 bp, 7 predicted proteins | sample AAG_RA_Asp_MG_FD_193536 | JGI IMG/M metagenome (GOLD analysis project Ga0302250, IMG submission 193536) | Enriched activated sludge microbial communities from anaerobic digester in WTTP, New Holstein, Wisconsin, United States - AAG_RA_Asp | ecosystem: Engineered > Bioreactor > Anaerobic >... | reverse complement strand
CAGCCCCTCCAGCACCGTGTCCTGGTCGACCTGCAGGCTGCGGCCCAGCGCGCTGACGATGCCGGTGGTCACGGTGTTGCGAAAGTCGCCCAGGGCGCTGCCGATGGCGACGACGGTCTCGCCGACGCGCAGGGCGTCCGAGTCGCCCAGGATGGCATAGGGGTAGCCGTCGCCGTCCACCTTGATGACGGCCAGGTCGCTAAAGGGATAGTCGTGGCCGATCAGCTGGGCCGGCTTGCTCGTGCCGTCCTGGAAGATGACGGTCAGCTCGGCGGTGCTCTCCACCACGTGATAGTTGGTCATGATATAGCCGCGCGGATCCACGAGGACACCAGAGCCGGAGGCCTCGGGCGCAGTCTGGCTAAAGCCCCACGGGTCGGTCTGGGCCTGCATCTTGTTGATCACGGTGACGACGGCCGGCCCGACGCCGTCCACGACGTCGGCGACGGCGTAGAGGCCCTCCTCCGCGGAGGCCGGCTCCGGGATCGGCCGGCCGGCCGGCGCGGCGGTAGGCAGGGACGCGGCCGGCCGGCGGGCGTCCTGCCAGGCCAGCATCAGGTAGGTCGCCCCGCCGCCCACGACAGCGCCGGCAATGCTGCCGACGATCAGGCTGAGGATCACCGCCGCCAGGAGCACCCGCGCCCCCCAACGGTTGTCGCGGCGGGGCGGAGTGGAATGGTAGCTATTGGGTTCGCTCATTGCTTACCTCCGTACGTCAGTCGCGCCACCAGGATACGACAAAACGACGCGCCCGTCAAGTATGGAGGATAACAGTTGCGGCTGAAAGGGAGGTGAGAGGAGGTAGACAGTTGGCAGTGTACCCGCCTACGGGCGGCGCTCGGCGACGGCCGAACGGGCCAGCGCCACCGCCTCCGCGGGGGAGGATGCCGGCCGCACCCCCTCTTCCGGCGTGCCGTCGCCCCGCTCCAGCCGCCAGGTGCCGAGCCCGACGACCGGCCGGCCGGCCTTGAGCGCCAGCGCGATCTCGGAGAGGGTGCCGGCCTCACCGGCAATGGCGATGACGGCTTCGGCCGCGAGGACCAGCACGACGTTGCGGGCCGGGCCCAGGCCGGTGGCGATGGGCAGGTCCACGTAGGGGTTGGCCGCGCCGGCCTCGGATCCGGGCAGGAGACCCACCGTCAGGCCGCCGGCCTCCTGTGCTCCCCGGCAGGCCGCCTCCATCACGCCGCCCAGGCCGCCGCAGAGGAGCACGGCGCCGGCCGCCCCCAGCAGCCGGCCCACATGGCGCGCCCGCTCGTAGGTGGCGGCGTCGCACTCGCCCGCCCCACAGACGGCGATGCGCGCGGCCCGCCGGAGGGGCGTAGCGCTGCCGCCGGCCGCCGCTTGGTCTGCCATCGGGCCACCTCCGCGAGAGCGCGGGGACAGGGAAAAAGGCCCCACCCCTACTTCTTCGGCCGGGGCGGCAGCCCCTTGGCCTGGGCGATCTCTTCCCGCGTCGCCCCGTACTGCCGGGCCAGCCGCTCCAGCTCGCGCAGCGCGGCCCGGTCGACATCCTTGCGGCGGCTGGCCGCCCGGATCTGGCGCAGCAGTTCCCCTTTGTTCCACGGCATGATGCACCTCACACGCGCGTATCGACGCGGACCCTCCAGACAAGGCCCGCCGGCGGCGCTCTACCGGGGCCCCGTGGCCGGGGCAGAACCGGGCTCCGGCGCCGTGGGGAGAACGGCCGGTGACACCAGCACCTTGTCCACGCGGTTGCCGTCCATGTCCACGACCTCGAAGCGCCATCCGCCCCATTCAAAGTGATCGGCCGGGGCCGGCACACGGCCGAGCAACATCATCACAAAGCCGCCGACCGTCTCATAGTAGCCCTCCGTCTCGCCCGGCAGCTCCCGCACCTGCAAGAGATCCTTGAACTCGTCGACGGTCAGGCGGCCGTCCACCAGCCAGGAGCGGTCCGCGCGCGGCACGGCCTGGGGCTGGTCTTCGGACAGGCCGCCGACGATCTCTTCGAGGAGGTCGCTCACCGTCACGAGCCCACTGACGCCGCCGTGTTCGTCCACGACCAGGGCGATCTTGACCTCGGCGCGCCGCAGCAGATCGAGGACCGGCGCGGCCGGCGTAGCTTCGGGCACAAAGAGGGGCTCGTGCGCGACCCCGCGAACATCGGCCGGCCGGCCGGCCAGGCACTCTACGAGCAGGTCCTTGGACCGGACCACGCCCAGCACGTGATCCAGGTCGCCGCGGGCCACCGGAAACCAGGCGTGGGCGCTCTCGACGACGCGACGCAGGTTCTCCGCGGGCGGGTCGTCCACGTCGAGCCAGACCACCTCCGTGCGGGGCGTGATCAGCGCGCCGACGCGCCGGTCGCCCAGGCGAAAGACCCCCTCGACCATCTCCTGCTCGCCCGCCTCAAAGACGCCGGCCTCGGTCCCCTGCCGCAGGAGCACCTTGAGCTCTTCCTCGGTGATCGGGGCTTCCGCCTGGGGCCGCACCCCCATCAGGCGCAGGACCAGGTGGGTTGAGCCCGACAGCAGGCGGACCAGGGGCGCTGCCAGGCGCGAGAGGATGCGCATCGGCCGGGCGACCGCCGCGGCGATGCGCTCGGGGCTGTGCAGGGCCAGCCGCTTGGGGACCAACTCGCCCAGGACGAGGGAGAGGTAGGTGATGGCGAGGACGACGATCACCAGGCCGATCTCGATCCCGGCGGGGCCGATCCAGGGGATCCGCGACAAGAGATCGCCGAGGTGCTCGGCGATGGTCGCCCCACCCACCGCTCCGGACAGGACCCCCACCAGCGAGATGCCAATCTGGACGGTGGAGAGGAAGCGGTCGGGCGACTCGGCCAGCTCGAGGGCGGCGCGGGCCTTGTCGTCGCCGGCCTCGGCCAGCGGACGCAGCCGCGACTTGCGCGCGGCGACCACGGCCATCTCGGCCAGGGCAAAGAGGCCATTGACGAGCACCAGGACGACGATAAAGAGGATCTCGAAGACGATTGTGGACAAGGACTTCTCCAGGGATTCGATCGCCGATCGTACCGGCCCTATTTTACAATGTCGCGGCCCGGCGGTCAAGCGGGATGCAGTTGCACGGGCGCCAATCTGGTGTATTATGGCGGGGCAGGACAAGCGCCCGTCTGTCGAGCCCAGGAGGAGAATACCGTGCGCATCGCCAAAGCCGACCCCCACATCCCCAAAGGCTGGTACCTCGGACCGTGGAACGCGGAGCTGCCCCTCGCGATCGGCTTTGCCAACGCCGGCGTGGACGAGCCGCACCTGCATCGGCGCATCACCGAGGTCTATCTGATGGCCCGCGGCCAGGCCGAGATGCGCGTGGAGCAGGTGACCCTCGCCCTGGGTCCGGACGACATCGTGGTCGTCGAGCCGGGGGAGGCGCACACCTTTCTCTCCAGCAGCCCCGACCACTTTCACTTTGTCCTGCAGGTGCCCGGCATGCAAGGGGAAGAGGCGCGGCAGGACAAGGTGCCGGTGCCGAGGGCAAGGTTAGGGTTGTAGGGACCCGCACTTGTGTTATGTTGATCCGCGCCTTACGCGCGCCGGGTTCGAGGCGCAGCGGCAGCAAGGCAGCCAGCTGCACCTCCGCCGCGCTGCCGACGGCAGGCGCGTTACTGTGCCGATTCATCCCCGAAGGAATGTGCCGCCTGGCACGCTGCTGGCCATCCTCCGCGACGCCGACTGCCTCTTGCCCCTTGCCCTTTGCCCCCGTTTGACAACGCCTCCCAATCCGGGTATGATGCACCCGTACGCAGTCGACACGGAGGTGCACATGCCCGTCAAAGGAAGCCGTTACCTGGGCTGGGGGCTGCTCGTGGGGGCAGCGGCCGGCCTGGTCTATGCCTGGAAGCGCACGCAGGACCTGGCGCGCACGGGCCCGCCCGGGCTCGTCGATTGGGACCGCGTCGCCGAGGTGGCCGGGCGCTTCTGCCAGGGCGCGCCGGCCATGGCGGGGGTCGAGCCCCACTACGCCGCCATGGTAGAGCGCTCCGTCCGGGAGGTCGCCGCCTACACCGGCCTGGCGCTGCCCACGTCGACGATCGCCCTGCGCATTCTCGACCGCCGGCAGTGGCTGGAGGCGAACGTCGCCAACTTCCGGGCGGTCCTGCAGCCGCTGGAGGAGCTCTACGGGCAGACCTCGTCGACGCGCAACCTGGTGACGGTCCTCTTGGGGACGCCGGTGGAGACCTTCCTGAGCACGCAGATGGGTATGCTTTTAGGATACCTGGCCCAGCGGGTGCTGGGGCAGTACGACATCGCCCTCCTGGGCCGCGAGCCGCTGCACGACGGCCAGCTCTATTTCGTCGAGCCCAACATCCGCGGCACCCAGGCGCAGTTGGGCCTGCCCGGGCCCGATTTCCCCATGTGGGTCGCCCTGCACGAGACGACCCACGCCTTTGAGTTCGAGGCCCACCCCTGGCTCCGCGGCCACTTCAACGCCCTGCTCCAGGCCTACCTGGCCGACATGGAAAGCGAGGCCGAGCAGCTCGGCCGGGCCCTCACGCCGGCCGGCCTGGCCCGGCTCCTGGAAAAGGCCCGCTCCGGCGAGCCGTGGCTCCTCTGGGCCCTCACCCCGCGCCAGCGCCAGGTCTTTGACCAGATGCAGGCCCTGATGTGCATCGTCGAGGGCTACTCCAACCACGTGATGAAACGGGTGGGGCGCCAGATCCTGCCCTCTTTCGACCTGATCGAGGAGCGCATCGCCCTGCGGCAGGCGCAGCGGACACCCGCCGAGCGCCTCTTTGTCCGCCTCACCGGGCTGGAGATGAAGATGGAACAGTACCGCCTGGGCGAAGAGTTCGCCGCGGCCGTCGTGGAGGCGCGCGGGCTGCCCTTCCTGCACCGTGTTTGGGAACGGGCGGAGAACCTGCCGACGCTGACCGAGATCGGCCGGCCGGCCGAGTGGATCGCGCGCATGGAGACACCCCCCTCCGGCACCACGGGGGAGTAGGCAGGAGAAGACCCGATGCCCAACCGCGCCGGCGAGACGATCCAGGTCAGCATCCGCGAGTTCCAGGCCCAGTCGTACGAGCTCTACCAGGTGCCGGCCTTTGGCGCCTTTGTCCACGTCGCCAGCACCGCCCCCGGCGTAGAAATCTATGCCGTCGTCGGGGATATCGTCACCGGGCCGATCGACAGCTCGCGCCCCGTCGTCGCCCGCGGCGAGGAGCTGGAGAGCGAAGAGGCGATCTATGAGGAGAACCCCCACTTTCGCCACGTGATGCGCACGCGCTTCGACGCCGTCGTCGTCGGGTACGTGCAGGCCAGCCGGTCCCAGCACCTGCTGCCGCCGCAGCCGCCGCGCATCCACGGCTTTGTCCACGCCTGCACGCCGGAAGAGGTCGCCGCCTTTACCCAGCGCTTTGGCTTCCTGCGGCTGCTGATGACGGCGCAGGCATCCAACGACCTGGTCTCGGCGTGCGTGCGCAGCGCCGCCGCGGCGCGGGCCAACGAGCCGGCGTACCTGATCGGGGCCGGCAAAGAGCTGATGGTGCTGCTGGCCAAGGACCCCGAGCGGCTGGGCGTGCTGCTGCCGCTGCTGCAGGGGTAGGCTGCCTGCAGCCTGCTGCCCGGCTGCGCCGGGGCTGGGCAAAGATTACTCCCAGCGGGCAGTTTTTTCTGCAGGGGCTCCGCCCCTGCACCCCGCCGGGGGACTTGCAGTCCCCCGGACCCCCTGCACAGAACCTTGCCGGGGAGCGGGCCGGGGTCGTTCTGGCACAGGCCGATTGTCGTTTGTAGACCGATCTGGTACAATGGACAACAAACCGCAGCAGACCCCTCTAGCGCCTCACCGACTCCGGAACAGCTTCAGCAACCGATGCAGCCGGGGCAGAATCTGTTTGCCCGTGGCCATCATCTGTGTCGTGCTCCTCGCCTCCTGCGCGCCGTCGACGACGCCGGCGCCCACCGTCCCACCGCCCACCACCACGGCGACGCCGGCCCCGACGGCGGAGCCCCTGGCCACCATACCGCCCGCCCCCACCCTCGCGCCCCCACCGCCCCTCGGCCTGGCGCGCCTGTGGCGCACGGCAACCGCCGACACCGTCTGGAGCGTCGGCCCCGTCGACATGGAGGGGGACGGCCGGCCCGAGGTCTATGCCGCCTCGTACGACTATAGCCTCTATCTCCTGGAGGTGTCCGGCACGGTGCGGTGGTCCTACCCCACCACCGCGCCGCTGCACGCGGCCGCGCCGTACGACCTGGATGGGGACGGCCGGCCCGAGCTCCTCTGTGGGGGCGACGACGGCGCCGTCCACGCCGTGAACGGCGACAGCAGCGAGCGCTGGTCGCTGGCCCTCGGCGGACGGGTCACCCACGTCGCCGCCGGCGACCTGGATGGGGATGGCCGGCCCGAGGTCGCCGCTATCAACTGGCAGGGCACCCTCTACATCCTCGACGCGGCGGGGCAGGAGCGGACGCGCGCCGTGTTGGCCGCGCGGCCTACCGCACTGGCAATGCCCGACCTGGACGGCGATGGCCAGGCCGACCTGCTCGTGGGCACCGCCGACGGCACCCTCCGCGCCCTCTCCGCGGCCGGCAACTTGCTCTGGCAGCAGGGGCTGGAGGGCCCGATCCGCGCCGTCGCCCCGCTGGACGCGGATGGCGACGGCCGGCGCGAGGTCGTCGTCGCCGGGCAGACCGGCGTCATCGCCCTGATCGACGCCGCGGGCGTGCCGCGCTGGGCGCGGCGCGCACCGGGGATCATCCTCAGCCTGGCCACCCTGCCGCAGGACGGGCTCATCCTGGTGGGCCAGGCCGACAGCCTGCTCGCGCTGTCCGCCGGCAGCGGACAGCCGGCCTGGGAGACCCCCATCGCCGCCGGCGTGTGGGCCATCGCCCCGCTGGAGCACAAGGCCGACCCGGTCATTGCCGTCGGGACGGACGCCGGCGCCATCCTCCTGCTGAACAACCAGGGCCAGGTGCGCGGCCGGACGCAGCTGCCGTCGCGGGTGCATACCCTGGCCTGGACCGACCTGGACGGCCAGGGCCCCTCCGAGCTGCTGGCGCGCGCGGGCGACTATGTCTATGCCTTTCGCCAGGCGGTCGAGGGCGAGGCCGGCGCGGGCGTGCGCGAGGTGGCCACCTTCCCCTACTGGCCCGCCGCGTCGCCCTTCCCGCCGATACCGGAGGGGTATATCAGCCTGGTCGTGGTGGGCGACATCATGCTCGCGCGCGGCACCGAGGCACGTATCGACGGCTACGGGGTGGGCTATCCCTTCCGCGGGCTAGAGGGGCTCCTGCAGTCGGCCGACATCGCGGTGGGCAACCTGGAAGGCGTGCTCGCCCTCGCGGGCGAGCCGGCCGCGCAGCCATACATCCTGCGCGCGCACCCGGACGCCGCTGCCGGGCTGCGAGCGGCCGGGTTCGACGTGCTGAACGTGGCGAACAACCACGCGCTGGACTATGGGGCGGCCGGCCTGGAGGAGACGATGGCCACGCTCGCGGCCCAGGGCATGCACGCGGTGGGCGGCGGCCCGCAGGCCTATGCGCCCGTCGTCGTCGAGGCCCAGGGCCGGCGCGTGGCCTTTCTTGCGCGCAACGCCTCCGCCGATTCGCCCATCGGCATTGCCGGCGTATGGGAGGCGGACGACCTGCAGCGCGACATCCGCGCGGCCCGCGCCCAGGCCGACGCCGTCGTGCTCCTGCTGCACACCGGGCAGGACCCCACCGCGGAGCCGGACGCGCGGCAGCGCGAGCTGGCGCGGGCGGCGGTCGAGGCCGGCGCGGCGCTCGTCGTCGGCTACCACCGCTACGAGACGCTGGACGCGGAGGGGTATGGGGACGGCTTTATCGCCTATGGCCTGGGCAACTTTGTCTCGGACATTGACATCGTCGACGCGGCCCGCGACGGGGCCGTCCTGCGGGTGCTGCTGTCGCCCGCGGGGCTGGCGCGCGTGGACTGGATCCCCACGCGCATCGTGAACGACGTCCAGCCCCAGGCGGTGGCCGCGCCCGGCGGCCGGCTGGCGGCGCAGCCGCTGCTGACGCGGGTCAGCGAGCCGCTGCCCCCGGCGGCGTCACCGCGGGCCACCTACGTCCTTTCCGCCACCCTGGCGCCGGAAGGCGGGCCGCTGACCGTCCGCGAGCAGATCGTCTTCCCGAACAGCACGGCCGACCGGCTCGACGACCTCTACCTGTTCGCCTTTCCCAACGCCTACAGCGCGTCCTTTTTCCTGCGGGATATCGCGATCGAGCAGCGCGGCCGGGTGACGAACCCTTCCTACACCCTGGCCGGCACGACGCTGCACCTCTTTCTGGCCGACGGCGTCCGCCCGAACGAGACGATCACGGTCAGCGTCGCCTACTCGCTCTCGCTGCCCCTGCTGGACGCGCAGGTCGAGGCGCCGGGCGGCAACCTGGGCCGCAGCGCGGACGGGCGGATCGTGCAGCTGGGCCACTGGTACCCGCAGCTCGTGCCCTACCGGCGCGGCTACGGCTGGGAGACGTGGGACTATGCGGCGGTGGGAGACCCCTTCTTTGCCGACCTGGCGGACTATCGGGTGCTGCTCACCCTGCCGGATGGCTACGAGGTGTACGCCAGCGCCCCCGGGCAGCGGCAGGGCCGCAGCTGGTACCTGGAGCTCGACCCGGCGCGTGATTTCGCCATCCTGGCGGCGCAGCGGTATGACACGGCGGTGCAGGCCGTGGGGGGGATCACGGTGACCTCGGCCTACCGCCGGGAGGACGCCGAGGCCGGCCGCGCCGCGCTGAAGGAAGCGGCTCGGGCGCTGGCGCTCTACCAGGAGCTGTACGGACCCTATCCGTACGCGGCGCTGACCGTCGTCGAGGGCGAGATGTTTGGGGGCATGGAGTACAGCGGCATGGTGCTGGTGGGCAGCCCATTCTACGCGGCGTACCAGGCCCAGGTGGACAACCGCTCCCAGAGCGTCCTGCCCACACTGGTCGTGCACGAGGTGGCGCACCAGTGGTGGTACAACGTCGTCGGGAACAACCAGGTGACCGAGCCATGGCTGGACGAGTCGCTGGCGCGGTACAGCGAGATTCTCTACTACGAGGCCGTCTATACACCGTCGGTGGAGTGGTGGTGGCAGAGCCGCATCGACGGCTGGGGGCCGACGGGCTACCTCGACGACACGATCTATGACTACACGGACACGCTGACGTACGTCCACAACCTCTATGGCGTGGGGGCGCACTTTGTCCACGACCTGCGAGTCCGGATGGGGGACGAGGGCTTCTTCCTCTTTTTGCAGCGCTACTACCGCGAGTACGCCTGGCAGCGGGCCACGCGGCGGGATTTCTTCCGCCTGGTGGGGGAGACGGGGACGGCGGTGGATGACCTGGTGCAGGTGTATTTTCGTAGATAACTGAGGAGCAAGGGGATTGTCTTGCCCCCCACGGCGTGATACTATGACAGCAGACAGCAGGCACATGTGTTTGAGGAGGGAAACCGATGAACGCACGCCGAACCCTCCCCCTGGTCGCCGGCCTGGCCCTCCTTCTCATCCTATCAACTATCCCCTTTCGGGCGCAGACCGCTCCAGCGGGACAGCCCCTGACAAATAGCGCTCCGAGTATCTGGCCCCTTGCAGGGACCCAGTCCATTCCGCAAGTCGTATGGCCCGACACCATTGTCGTCATGGAGGAGTGGGACGCCGATGCCGCGCTGGACCGGCTCGAGGCCGGCGAACTGGACGTCTACGCCGAACCGATCACCGACCCCGCGCTCGCCCAGCGGATCGCCGACTCCCCGTACCTGGAGGGCGACCGCTCCTTCAGCAACTACTGCGAGCTGACCCTGAACCCGGCCGGCCCGGTCTTTTCCGGCACCGGCAAGCTCAACCCCTTTGCCGTCCCCCGGGTGCGCGCGGCGCTGAATTGGTTAGTGGACCGCGATTACATCGCCCACGAGATCTATGGAGGCCTGGCCGAGCCGCGCTGGCTGCCCATCCATCCCATCTCCGCCGACTATGCCGGGTTGGCCGACGCGGCCCGCGCGCTGGAGCTGGAATACGGCTACGACCCGGAGCGGGCCCGCCAGGTCATCGCCCACGAGATGAGGGTGCTCGGCGCGACGCTCGTGGGGGGGCTGTGGCGCTACCAGGGGGAGCCGGTCGAGATCATTGTCCTGATCCGCACGGAGGACCAGCGCCGGCAGATCGGCGACTATGTGACCAACCAGCTGGAAGCTCTCGGTTTCTCTACCCACCGCCACTACGGGAGGTCGGCCGAGCTCGCGCCCATCTGGCTTCGCAGCGACCCGAACCTGGGCCTGTGGCACATCTACACCGGCGGCTGGGTCGCCTCGTCTATCTCTCGCGATGAATCCATCAATTTCGACTTTTTCTACACGCCGCGCGGGATGGGAGTCCCCCTCTGGCAGGCCTACACGCCCACGCCCGAGTTCGACGCGCTCGCCGGCCGGCTGGCGGAGGGCGACTACAGCAGCATGGCGGAGCGCCGCGCGATGATGGCCCAGGCGCTGGAGTGGGCTCAGGAGGACTCGGTGCGCGTCTGGCTGATCGACCGGGCCGGGGTCACCGCGCGCCGGACCGAG
>Ga0302250_1002690_pt1 | contig 10497 bp, 11 predicted proteins | sample AAG_RA_Asp_MG_FD_193536 | JGI IMG/M metagenome (GOLD analysis project Ga0302250, IMG submission 193536) | Enriched activated sludge microbial communities from anaerobic digester in WTTP, New Holstein, Wisconsin, United States - AAG_RA_Asp | ecosystem: Engineered > Bioreactor > Anaerobic >... | reverse complement strand
AGGGCGCGACTGTCTGGTAGAGCCAAGGCGCGGCGAGCAGGCCAATGAGAAACGCGCTTCGCCATGCCAGGTCGCCTTGTTTCGGGCGAAGAAGCCCGCCGATGATGCCGCTGATCCCGGCGATGCGTCCGTTCAGCAGTACGAAAATGGCGGCGGCCAGGCCGATCAGCACGCCGCCCGCCAGGGCGGAATAGGGGGTTAAATGGATCCAGTCGATAGTCATGTGTGTCGCGGTACTCGCGGATGAAAAGAGGAGTTTAAAAATAATCATATTATTAGTTTCTAATTTACTAGTTTGGTTCAATCCCGATAAACGGGCGCATCGGCATGGCTTTGGACACGAGAAGATGGTTTTTGTAACGCACTGTAACAGGCAGCGGTTGCGCAATGCTGCGATGCAAAAGGATCTCCAGGCGCAACACGCCGCTTACATCATGCGACTTTAATGGTGGCGTGGGGAAGGGGAAAACCTGAGGCCCCAAACCGGTAACCACGAAAAGGAGATAGTCATGAAAGCTACATCGATGTTGAAACGTCTTGCTCAAGTTGTCTTGCTCGGTACGGCCGTTGCCTCCGCCGTTGCAATTGCTCAACCAGGCCCGGGTGCAGGGTGGGGTGGCGGTTGGTGCGGTGGCCCTTACATGCAAGGCGGAATGGGGCCCGGCGGCGGCTGGGGCATGGGCCCGGGTGGCGGTCGCGGCATGGGCTATGGACGAGGCTATGGAATGGGCTACGGCATGGGGCCGGGGGCATGGGGTGGTCAGAATGCACCGGCCGGGCAGAACGCCGTCCGTGGTTGGGAACTCATGTCGCCGGTGGAGCGCTCCGAGCAGATGGCGACGATGCATGCGGCGAAGACCTATGATGAATGCACGGCGATTCAAACGGAACATCGCGGCAAACTCGAGGTTCGTGCCAAGGAAAAGGGGCTGACGCTGATCGATCCACCTTTCAACCCCTGTGACAATCTGAAGGCTCGCGGTTTCATCAAATAATCCGGGCATTCTCTTATCGACGGAGTCCATTCATGTTTCGCCATCTTCTCCTCTCTGTTTCACTGCTCTCGGCGGCCGGTCATGTGCTGGCCGCCGATCCTCTGACCAAGGCGATGCAGGAAACCTACGCACCCTATCGCGTGGCGCTGTTCAAGACCAACGCCAACGCGCAGGAGGATGCCCGCAAGGCGGTAATTCAGGCGCAGCAGGGGTGGGCGCGCCTCACGGAGCAGTTTGGCGCCAACCCGCCGCCGCCCTACGCGGGCGACGGCGAACTGGCCGCTTCTCTGGCCACGGTCGGCAAGGTGTACGTCAAGGCGCTTGGGGAGATCGAGGCCAACCAGCTGGCCGAAGCCCACGAAACACTGGAAGAGGTGCGCGACGTGATGGCCGACCTGCGCCGGCGCAACCAGGTGATCGTTTTCAGCGACCACATGAATGCTTATCACGCGGAAATGGAGCACGTCCTGAACGAGGGCGAGAAGGTTCTGGCCGGGCCGAACGGCATGCTCGAACTGGCAGCGAAGGTCGGTACGCTGGAGTATCTAGCGGGGCGGGTGAAAAGCGAGGTGCCAGCGAATCTGCTGAAGAACGATGAATTCGTCGCCATGCACAAGGCGCTTGAGAAGTCGGTGGCCGATGTGAAGGCTGCGCTTTTCACACAGGACTCGACTAAGGTGAAGGAGGCGATCGGCAAGCTCAAGCAGCCGTATTCGAAGATGTTCATCAAGTTTGGTTGAGAAGAATCATCTCGTCATTCCGGCGCAGGCCGGAATCCAGATTTTCGGAGCACGAACTGGATTCCGGCCTGCGCCGGAATGACGGAGCGGGGGGCGTGATGGCGGCCCCGAGGGCGCAGAAAAAACAGGAGAAAAACAATGCCGCTGATCCGGGCAGAAAACATCACCAAGAACTACCGCGTCGGCGACATGGAGGTGCCGGCGCTCAAGGGCGTCAGTTTCGAGATCGGCGAGGGGGCCTTTGCCGCCTTCGTCGGTCCGTCGGGCAGCGGCAAGTCGACGCTGCTCAATCTGCTCGGCTGCCTCGATCATCCGACCAGCGGTACGCTAACGGTCAACGGAACCGACATCGCCACGCTGTCGCGCAGTGCGGCGGCGAGTTTCCGGGGCGAGCATCTGGGGTTTGTTTTCCAGGACTTCAACCTGGTGCCGGTGCTGAGCGTGTACGAAAACATCGAATATCCGCTGCTGATGGTGCGTGGCTGGTCGCCGGAAAAGCGGCGTGAGCGGGTGCTCAAGGTCATCGACGCCGTCGGCATGAGCGAGCAGGCGCACAAGCGGCCGGACCAGATCTCCGGCGGGCAGAAGCAGCGAGTCGCGGTGGCCCGGGCACTGGTCGGCGAGCCGAAACTGGTGTTGGCCGACGAACCGACGGCCAACCTCGACCACGACACGGCGTACCGGATTCTCGGGCTGATGAAGACGATGCGCGACAACTTCGGGACTTCGTTCATTTTTTCGACGCACGACCCGAAAATAATGGGCGAGGCCGAACTGACCTTCACCCTCGAAGACGGCCGTCTGGTGCAGGAAGGCGGTGCCGCATGACCTCCACGCTCAAGCTCGCTGCGCGCAATCTGCTGCGCTACCGTCGCCGCACGCTGCTCACCGCGCTGCTGATCATGCTCGGGGTGCTGGCGCTGCTGCTTTTCGTGGCCGCCGCCGGCTCGTTCAAGCAGACGATGGTCGGTTCGATCACCGACAGCATGCTCGGCCACCTGCAGATCCATCGCAAGGGCTACACGCAGTCGATCGACAACCTGCCGCTCAACCTGAATCTCCAACCGAACGCCGTCAGCAAGATCGAACTTGCGCTCAAGGCCGACCCGGACGTCGCCGCCTATTCGCTGCGAGTGAAGCTCGGGGCGATGTTCAGCAACTTCACCGAGAACACCAGCATCCGCCTGAACGGCGTCGATCCCGCCGCCGAGGACGCCGCCGTGCCGGCCCTGCGCCAGCGGATCAACGACGGCGACAAGACGGGCCCGCTCGTTGCGCCCGGCAAGGTGCTGATTCCGACGCTGATCGCGCGCGGGATGAAAGTGAATGTCGGCGACAACGTGGTGCTGGTGGTGACCAATGCGTCCGGCTCGGTCAACGGCAAGAACTTCGTCGTCGGCGGCATCCTCGACGGGGTCACAGGGCCCGGCGGCCGCGACGGCTACATCCATATCGACGATGCGCGAGAGCTGTTGCGCATGGACAAGCCCGAGGTGATGGAAGTCGCCGTGCGCCTCAAGTCGCTGAAGTCGCTCTCCGCCGTGCAGCAGCGCCTGAACGCCGCACTTGGCGAAATCAGGAATAAGGAAGGCAAGCCGGCGACGGAACTGCACCTGTGGTCCGACCTGTCGCCGTTCGCCAACATTGTGAAGATGATCGACCTGATGACCCTGTTCATCCGCATCATGTTGATCGCCATCGTGCTGGTCAGCGTGATGAACGTGATGTTGATGGCGGTCTACGAGCGCATCCGAGAAATCGGCACGCTGGCGGCGATCGGCACGCAGCCGGGCAAACTGATGGCGATTTTCCTCAGCGAGGGGCTGTTGCTCGGTATCGTCGGCGCCGCGGCGGGCATCGCGTTGAGTTATGCGCTGGTCGGCTATCTCAACCTCAACCCGGTCGTTTTCGCCTTCGGCCGCGAGCAGATCACGCTGCGGCCGGTGCTCGAACTCGTCGAGGTCGGCGGGGTACTGATCCTGGCGGTCGTGGTCTCGGCGCTGGCCAGCCTGCAGCCCGCCTGGCGCGCTGCGCGCATGGACCCGATCCAGGCCTTGCGTCACGTTTGATCGAGGAACGAACATGAAAACCAACAAACTGCTGGCCTTCGCCGCCCTGTGTTTCCCCCTTGTTGCGGCGGCGGTCGATGGCGTCAATCTGCTGAAGAAGGTCGACCGCAACCTGGAGCCGGAGTCCTACGAGTCGTACCGCAAGCTGATCAATGTCGAGCCGGACGGGACGAAGAAGGAGTTCGTCATCTACTCGGTGAAGAAGGGCAAGGATCAGGTGGCGACACTGTTCCTCTCGCCGACCAGCGACAAGGGGCGCACCACGCTGCGCCAGGGCGACAACATGTGGCTGTACATCCCCAGCGTCGGCAAGCCGATGCGCATCACCAGCCTGCAATCGGTGACCGGCGGCGTCTTCAACAACGCCGACATCATGCGACTCGACTACGCGGTGGAGTACGACGTGAAGGCGGTGGAGGAGACGGGCGATACCTACCAGCTCGACCTCAAGGCCAAGACCGGCGAAGTGGCCTACGACCGGCTGAAAATGACGGTCGACAAGAAGCTCGTCCTGCCGACGCAGATCGAGGCCTACGCCTCCAGCGGCATGCTGATGAAGACCTTGTACTTCAAGGACATCAAGGACTTCGGCGGCGGCATCAAGCGCCCGGCTACGGTCGAGACCGACAGCCCGCTGTACAAGGGCTACAAGTCGGTGATGCTCTATTCGGGGTTGAAGAAGAAGGACTTCCCGGACGAGGTGTTCACGCAGGGCTTCATGGCGCGCATGGAGGAATTGCGCAAGTAAAAATGCGTATTTTCTCCGTCATCCCGGCGCAGGCCGGGATCCAACAGGGGCTCCGAAATTCTGGATTCCGGCCTGCGCCGGAATGACGGTAGCGGAACGGGATTCGGGGAATGAATACAGCCTTTTTGCTTTCTGCCGCGTTGCTTGGGCTGGCCATTCCGGCCAGCGCCGACGAATTCACCTTCGACGCCAGCGAGTTCGAGAAAAAGACCTTCGAGTTCTCCGGCTATCTTGAGCAGAAGGAAGAAGGGCTGAAGCTGCGCAGCTCCTCTCCGGCGTATTCGCTGGCCTATCCGGGCAAGTCGGTACAGGATCATCTGCTGCGCAGCACGACGACGCTCGAGCTCTCCGGCAAGTTGAACCTCGATCCGGTCGTCGTCGACGTTCGCGCGCAGGCGTTTCATGCCGACGATCAGCTCGCCAGCAGTTCCGATCGCGGCACGGTGATGGAAGGCGGCGTGCGCTGGAGCGCCGGGCCTGGCCTGACGGTTGACGTCGGCAAGCGCGTGCAGCGCTGGGGCAAAGGCTACGCGTGGAGTCCGGTCGGCTTTATCGAACGGCCGAAGGATGCGTCCGATCCGCAGTCGTCGCGCGAAGGCTTCGTGATAGCCAGCGCGGAGTGGACGAAGAGCCTGGCCGGGCCTGTCAGTGCCGTCGGCCTCAGCGGCTTCGTCGTGCCGACCGACGGGAGCCGGCTGAACCAGGATTTCGGCGCCGAACGTGATCTCAACCCGGCGGCCAAGCTGTACCTGCTCGCGTGGGACACCGACATCGATTTCCTCTGGCGCGGCAAGGGCGCGCGGCCGGAGAGCTTCGGCATCGATTTTTCGCGCAACCTCACCTCCGCACTGGAAGTGCATGGCGAGTGGGCGCGCTTCCGGGATGCGCCGCGCAACACCGCCTCGGCGAGCGGCGTCACGCAACAGACCGAGTCCGACGCGACGTCCTGGCTCGTCGGCCTGCGCTACCTGACGCAGAGCGAGGTCACCTGGATCGTCGAGTATTACCGCAACGGCCTGGGCTACGACGCCGGCGAACTGGACGACTACTACACCTTCCTCGATACCGCACTGGCCGACGGAGCCGCGCCGATGCTGGAAGAAAAGGCGCGGCGGGTGGCGCAGTCCGGCTACGGGCGGTCAAATCCGGGGCGGGACTACCTGTACCTCAAGGCCAGCGTCAGCGAACCGCTGGGCTGGGTGTACGGCGCCGCCTCGCTGACGGCAATGACCAATCTCAAGGACCGTAGTTGGCAACTGACGCCGGAGGTCAGCTACACCGGCTTCAACAACGTCGAGATCCGTGCCCGGGCGTTCTTCCTGCATGGCGCCTCGCACACCGAGTTCGGCGAGAAGACGGCGAGCCGGCGGGTCGAGGTCTATGCGCGGTTTTTCTTCTGAGGGGCGCGAGTTCGCTGCTTTAACTGCCCAGAACGTAAAGACAGACGGAGATGGTGACGATGGAGCCGATGGTCGTGAACAGGATGACACGGGAGGCCAGCGCGGCGTTGCGCTCATAGAAACTGGCCAGCATGAAGGGGCCGGTTCCGGTAGGCAGCACACTGAGCAACAGGGCGGAATTCGCCCAGAATTTCGGCAAGTCGAATACGTAAAAGGCAAAAAAGGCGGTGATCAAGGGTTGAAGCAGCAGCTTGGCCAAAACAAGCTTTGCCGTGCCTTCGCATCGACCTTGCTGCCGTTGAGCGAGAAGCAATCCCAGTGAAACGAGCGCGCAAGGGCTGGCGGCCATGCCGAGCAACGACAGGAACTGGTTCATCGCTGCCGGTAACGGAATGCCGCTGAGAGCCCAGAAGCCACCCAGCACGGGTGAAATAATCAGGGGGTTGCCGGCCAACGCCTTGCCGACCTTGGCGGCTGCCCGCAGTGGATGTTTCTCCGCCTGAAGACTGATCTCGACGAGAATGATCCCGATGCCGAAGAGGATGCAGGCAACAATCAGGGTGGCCACGACGGCCGGTACCAGGCCTTTTTCGCCGAACACCAGCACGCAGAGTGGAATGCCCATGAATCCGGTGTTGGCGTACGTGGTACTAAGCCCGTCGATGCACGCGTCAACGACGGTGTGTTGCTGTCTGACCCGGTAGGCTACAGTCGCCGCAAACAACAAGGTCCACGCCAGAGTAAGCGAGGCAACGAAACCAGGTTGCCAGATTTGTTCCCAGGTCGCCGTGGCCGTTACCTTGAACAGCAATGCGGGCAGGGCCAGCCATACGACGAAACGGCTGATTTCGGATGAGGCTGTTGCTCCCAGACGATTGGTGCGGCGACAGAGGTAACCGACCAGGATGAGTCCAAAAATTGGCAGGACGACGTCAATGATGGTGGACATGGCAACGCTTGGGAAAACGGTAGCTGTCAGCCGGGAGGGGATCTCTGATGTCCGATGCCATGGATCAGGATTCGCTTGAAAGACAGCGGGAAGGCGTTCAACGGGCGAAGTCGAACAATAAACGGAAGTCAGGCAGTGTAATGATCCTGCCGAGGACGATCAACAATCAGCGTGTTCCAGTGTTTTCACCAGCGCATGCAAGGTGTGGTTGACGGGCGTCGGTACGCCGAGTTCCAGGCCCTTTCGCACGATATAGCCGTTCAGCCAGTCGATCTCGGTGGGGCGGCCGCGTTTTATGTCCTGGGCCGTCGATGATGTCTGTTCGGCCATCGTTCGCGGGATGCGCTCGACGCCTTCCCAGACGTCGCCGACGGGGACGACGCCGGCCTGGGCGGCAACGGTCAAGCACTCATCGACCACCTCGCGCAAGATCTGCGCGATGCCTGGCTGTTGCACCAGCTTCGCGTACGGCAAACCGCTGATCGCCGAAAGGGCGTTGTAGGCACAGTTGATGATGAGCTTGGTCCACTGCACCCCGACGATGTTGTCCGAGATGTCGACCGGTACACCGGCCGAGGAGAAAAGCGTCGCAACAGCCTCGCTATCAGGCGATCTGCCGATGACCAGTTGCCCGCCGCCGTGATGGCGCACGTGGCCGTCGCCGGCCATCGCCGTGGCGACATACACTGCGGCGGGGATGATCTCCTGCGGCAGGGTGGCGCGCAGCAATTCGGGATTCTCGATACCGTTCTGCAGACTGACGATCACGGCGTCAGGGCGCAGGAAGGGCGCCATCGCCGACGCGGCCGATGCGGTGTCGGAAGTCTTGACGCAGCAGAGCACGATGTCGGCGCCGCGCACCGCGGCTGGCTCCGTGCTGGCGGCGAGCGGGACATGGACGTCTGACTCGGCAGTCTGCAGGCGCAGCCCCTCGCGCCGGATTGCCTCGACATGGTGGTGGCGGCCGATTAGCGTCACAGCGTGACCAGCCTTGGCGAGCAGGCCGCCGTAATAGCAGCCGACGGCGCCCGCGCCCATGACGGCAATTTTCATCGGATTGTCCTTGGAATCGTCGGATTGAAGGGCGTGGACTGTAGCGTGAAACGTGGGTGAATGGACTGTCCGGGTTGCCGCGTCGGGAATCGCGTTCCAGAATGACGGGGTTTCCCACCCGAACCCGCCCACAAGAAAGCCAACAATGTCCTACACGAACTTCGATTACCGCCTCGAAAACCACATCGCCCGCATCACCATCAACCGTCCCAAGGCCTACAACGCGCTCGATCTGGAGTGCGTAAAGGAACTCTGCGACATCGTCAATCGCTGCGGCTCGGACCGCTCGGTACGTGCCGTCGTGCTGAGCGGCAGCGGCAGCAAGGCGTTCTGCGCCGGCGGCGACGTGGCTTCCTTCGCGAAAGACCCCGACACCGTCGACCTGCTGCTCAAAGAGGTTACCGGCTACATGCACATGGCCATCGCACGGCTGACGGCAATGGATGCGCCGGTGATCGCAGCGGTCAACGGCGTGACGGCCGGTGCCGGCCTGGGCCTCGTCGCGGCCTGCGATCTGGCGATCGCCGCCGACAACGCCACCTTCGCCAGCGCCTACACGCTGATCGGCCTGACGCCGGACGGCAGCGCCAGTTACCTGCTACCGAGGCTGGTCGGCTACCGCCGGGCGATGGAACTGTTCATCACCAACCGCACGCTCTCCGCGCAGGAAGCGCTCGACTGGGGGCTGGTCAATCGCGTCGTGCCGCAGGCCGAGTTGATGAACGAGGTCGATACGCTGGCCGCGAAACTGGCTGCCGGGCCGACGCGGGCGTTCGGCGGGGTGAAGAAGCTGATGGCTCTGGCGATGAACGATTCGCTGGTCTCGCAGATGGAACGGGAGTCGCGCCAGATTGCCGAACTGAGCCGTACGCCAGACGGGCTGGAAGGTGTGCACGCCTTCGTCGAGAAGCGTCGCCCCGGCTTTACCGGCTGATCGTGTGTAATATTAGAAAACAGTGATATTCTGGGGCCTGCAACGGCTCATGTGGTTCAACACGAAAGGACATGCCATGGAGAACGTCATCGTCATCGGCGCCAGCGCCAACGAGGAGCGGTATTCGAACAAGGCCATGAAGATGCTGGCCGACTACGGACACAACCCGATTCCAGTCGCCCCGGCGGTCGAGACGATCCTCGGCCGGAAGGTGTATGCCAAAGCGACGGACGCCCCCGGGAAGATCGACACCGTCACCATGTACGTCGGTCCGGCGCGACAGTCGGAAATCATCGAACAGATCCTCGCCATTAAGCCACGCCGGGTGATCTTCAACCCCGGCACGGAAAACCCGGAGGCCTACGACCGGCTCAAGGCAGCGAATATCGAACCGGTCGAGGCGTGCACGCTGGTTCTGCTGCGAACCGGGCAGTATTGAGGATTCGAGATGAAGCAGTCGGGAGCGTGTCGGCGGCTTAGCCGGCCGCGCCCGCCCGGTTCATTCTCCTTCCCAGCTTGCGCCCGAGGCGGTTGACCCACAGCGAGGCGAGAATCACCGCGCCGCCGAGCGCCAGCTTCTCCAGGTTGGCGTCGCGGTTCCAGATCAGCAGATTGACGATCAGCCCGGCCGGGACGTGCAGTTCGTTCATGATCGCCAGTGTGCCGGCGTCGACCAGCGTGCTGCCCTTGACCCACCAGTACATCCCCAGTGCTGTGGCGAACAGCCCCATCCACACCAGCACGCCCCATTGCGCGGTCGTTTGCGGCAGCTTGGCCAAATCGCCGAAGAGGAGGAAGGACGGCAGCGCCAGTACCAGCGCGCCGAGGAAGAAGTGGCCGAAGAAGTTGTGCAGCGGCACGTCGGTCGGGTACTTGGCGAGCAGTTGCCGGCACAGCACCTGGCCGGCGGCGAAGGTGGCGTTGGCCACCTGCAGGAGCAGGAAGCCGATCAGGTAGTCGCCCTCGATCTTGTGGAAGCGGATGATGATGCCGCCGGTCACCGCCACGCCCGCGGCGACCAGCGCCCACGGGTTGAAGCGCTTCGCCAGGCCGTCGTCGAGCAGGGTGACATAGATCGGCGTGAGCACGGTGAATAGCAGGACTTCCGGCACGGTCAGCACGGTGAAGCTGCGGTAGAGGCACAGGTAGGTCACGCCGAATTGCAACGCCCCGGCCAGCCAGAAGCCGCCGAGCAGCCGCCAGGGCAGGTTGCGCCAGCGGGTGAAGGGAATGAACACCAGCGCGGCAATGGCTACGCGCATCAGCACAGCAAAATCGCTGTCGACCTTGCCGGCGAGATACTGGCCGATCAGGCTGAACGAAAAGGCCCAGACGATGGTAACGAGAATGAGGTAGGGCATGGCGGCTGTTCGGAGTGGACTACGGAAAACGGGTAATGATAACGCCTCGCGATGGCATGGCGAGATTTCCTGATGGAAAAGGCACTGTTCAGGCGGCGTCTCGCCAACCCGGGGCGGGGGCAGTCAATTCCAATCGAGGTATGAGTCTGAGTGATTGGTTTTGAAATGAATATTTCATAACCGATGGTTGTGGCCTGTGGGGCTTGTGGGCAGCTGCCGGCCGGTGGGTGGGCGGTGGGAAACGCAAA
>Ga0302250_1002689_pt1 | contig 10498 bp, 10 predicted proteins | sample AAG_RA_Asp_MG_FD_193536 | JGI IMG/M metagenome (GOLD analysis project Ga0302250, IMG submission 193536) | Enriched activated sludge microbial communities from anaerobic digester in WTTP, New Holstein, Wisconsin, United States - AAG_RA_Asp | ecosystem: Engineered > Bioreactor > Anaerobic >... | reverse complement strand
GGCCCGGAGAGGGGCATGGTCTTCCAGGAGTACTCCCTCTTCCCCTGGCGGACGGTGATGGACAACATCGTCTTCGGCCTGGAGCTGCGCGGCGTGCCGCAGGCCGATCGCCTGGCCCAGGGACGGCAGTACCTCAAGATGGTGGGCCTGGAGCGCTTTGAGAGCCGCTACCCCCATGAGCTCTCCGGGGGCATGAAGCAGAGGGTGGCCATCGCCCGGGCCCTGGTCAACCACCCCCGGGCTCTCCTCATGGACGAGCCCTTTGGCGCATTGGACGCCCAGACCCGCAACACCATGCAGTCGGAGCTATTACGAATATGGCAGGAGGAAAAGCAGACCGTGGTCTTCGTCACCCACAGCGTGGACGAGGCCATCTACCTCGCCGACAGAATTGTGATCATGTCCGCCCGTCCGGGCCGGATCAAGGACATAATCAAGATCGACCTTCCCCGCCCCCGCAACCGGACCAGTCCGGATGTCAACCTCATCCGGGACCGCATACTCTGCGACCTGCGCTCCGAGATAGTGACCTGCTAAAGATATGGTTTTATATCGCAAGAGCCCTTACATCAATGCCGGTTTTTCCCGAGGAGGAGCAGCTTGAAAGAGTCCAGATGGATGGAACTTCCCCGCATTGTAGCGGTAGGCGGCGGCGTTCTACAGGATCTGCCCCAGATCTGCTCCCGCCTGCACCTGGAAGGCCGGGCCCTGATCATCACCGGACCGCATACCCGGAATGTGATGGCCAAGGCCATAGAGGATCTTCTGGAGCCGGAGGGCTACCGGACTGAGATTCTCATCTGCACCGCCTCCCGGCTGGAAGAGGTGGATCGCGCAGAGAATGCTGCCCGGGAGAGCAGAGCTGGCTTTCTCATAGGGGCGGGAGGGGGCAGAAGCATCGACATCGCCAAGCTGGCCTCACTGAAGGCGGATCTGCCCTATCTCTCCATCCCCACCGCCGCCTCCCATGACGGCATCTGCTCCTCCCAGGCATCCCTGACTGTGAACGGCGAGGCCACATCGGTCCGGGCCCAGTCCCCTCTGGCCATAGTGGCAGACAGCAAGATCATCTCCCAGGCCCCGGCCCGGCTTTTAGCGGCAGGATGCGGCGATATCATCTCCAATTTCACTGCCATACTGGACTGGCAGCTGGCTCACAGGATGCGAGATGAGGAGTTCAGCGAGTACGCCTCCGCCCTCTCTGCCATGACCGCCCGGATGATAGCAGAGCGGGCCGCGGATATCCGGCCCGGCCTGGAGGAGTCGGCCCGAATTGTGATCAAGGCCCTTATATCCAGCGGCGTGGCCATGAGCATAGCCGGATCCTCCCGCCCCGCCAGCGGCTCGGAGCATAAGTTTGCTCATGCCGTGAACAAGATCGCCCCGGGAAGAGCCCTGCACGGAGAGCTTTGCGGCCTGGGAAGCATAATCATGATGTATCTGCACGGAGGAGACTGGAGGATGATCCAGCGAGCCCTGGAGAAGGTGGGGGCGCCCACCTCAGCGGCGCAGATTGGCCTGGAGCCGGAGACGGTAATCTCTGCCCTGGTCAGAGCCCATGAGATCCGGCCGGAACGCTACACCATCCTGGACTCCGGTCTGAACCAGATGGCTGCCGCCAGGGCAGCGGAGGCAACAGAGATCATCTGATTCGATGAGTTAAACGAATTATAATTGAAATATAATTATACAAAAGGAGATAAAAGATATGTCTGAGGCATCTACCCAAATTACCCTGATTGGAACCAAGCTGGCCAGCATCGGCATGGAGTTCACCTTCATCGGCCCCACCCCGGAGTGCGAGGGCTGCAAACTGCGAAATACCTGTATCAACCTGGAGCCCAGGAGGCGCTATCGAGTCCTGGGAACCCGGGGGGAACTGGTTCACGACTGCCCCATCCATGAGGCAGGGGTTCGGGCAGTGGAGGTGGCGGAAAGCCCCATCATCGCCGCCTTCGACGCCAGAAAGGCATTTCCGGGTTCCAAGATCGTATACGAGTCCATGAAATGCGATGACGCCTCATGCAGCATGTATGAGATGTGCCACCCCACGGGCCTGAAGGACGGAGAGAGATGCACCATAGTAGAGATAGTGGGCGAGGCCCCCGAGGAGTGCCCGCGTGGAAATGTTCTCAAGCTGGTGGAGTTTCGCCGCTAGAATAAGAGTTCGATGAAGACCATCACCTACTCAAAAAATATTTTTATCCCGGTAACAGACCTCTGTCGCAATCGATGCGGCTATTGCTCTTTTCGCAAGGACCTGAAAGAGGCCCATCTGATCACAAGGTCACATGCCCTGCGGCTTATGGAGGAGGGCAGCATTGCCGGATGCAGTGAGGCCCTCCTGACCATGGGAGAGATGCCCTGGACCGTTCCCGGCTTTTCCCGGATGCTGTACTCCGAAAAAGTCTCTGATCTCATGGACTATCTGGTAGAGCTCTCCGAGCTGGCCATAGAGCTGGGCCTTCTGCCCCACACCAATGCCGGCCTGCTGGATGAGGACGACCTCTGTCGGCTGCAGCCTTATAATGCTTCCATGGGGCTGATGCTGGAGACCACTGCCAGGGTAGAGGCCCACGCCCGCTCTCCGGGAAAAGATCCCGGGCTGCGTCTGCAGTATATTGCCCTGGCCGGTCGCCTCCGGATTCCCTTTACCACCGGCATACTGGTGGGCATAGGAGAGAGCTGGCAGGATCGGCTGGATTCGCTGCAGAAGATCGCCCAACTCCATCACGAGTTCGGCCATATCCAGGAGGTCATCATCCAGCCCCTGGATCCGAAGATGGGAACTCCGTCAGAGCTCTGGCCCCGGCCAGCCATGAACGAGCTATGCCGGACGGTAGAGGCGGCAGGGAAGATCCTTCCTCAGGATGTGGCCATACAAGTCCCGCCGAACCTGGTCCAGCCCCTTGCCCTGCTCTCTTCCGGGGCCTCAGACCTGGGGGGCATCAGCCCGGTGACCCCTGATCACATCAATCCTCACCGTCCCTGGCCGGAGGAGAAGGCGCTAGAGGAAAAGCTGAAGGACTACTGCCTCCGAGAGAGGCTGCCGGTATATCCGCGCTTCATCTCCCTGGGCTGGCACGGCAGCAGAACCGACAGGCTGGTCTCCAGACTGGCCGGCAGCGACGGCCTGCGGGCGAAAAAGTATATCTTCTAAGGCGGATTGCACTCTACCTTGTGAAAAAGAATTGGCTTGAGATCGGCATCAGTTCCGGACTGGTATTCTTGATGATAGTGCTCATCTTGGCAGCGCAGATGGCTCTGCCGGCAGAGCTGAGGTCATCGGGCTTCGCCCTGATCGTCCTGCTCTTCATGGTAGCCATGGGACTGGCCGGGCTGAAACTGATGGACATGAAATGAGATTGGATACAGATATCAGATTAAATACAATAGGCAAGTCAAGTATTCAGCAAGTCAAGTATTTCCTGAAGCGGGGTTTTGGATGGCAGGGATTTTAGAGAGGCTCAAGCTCATAGGAAAGGCCGCAGAAGAGGATTATGCCGAGGTTGATCTGGGGCAGTTCGATGAGTCGGGCCGCTCGCCGGATATGATATTGAGGGTGGCGGAGCTGGGACGGGAGGATGCTCTGCCGGAGATCAAGCAGGAGATCTATGCCGGAAATATCATACTGGTGGACATAGCCGGTCTGAAGAGGGACAAGGCTGCCCTGGATCGGGCTATAGGGGAGCTGAAGAAGGCCATTGACGACATCTCCGGGGATATCGCCGGGGTCGGGGACGACCTCATCATTCTGGTTCCGGCCGGTATCAGGATCGACCGGGAGAAAGTGGTCGGGGGCAGGGATTGAATCTAACCACCACAGCCTGCTGTCCGGTCTGTTCTGCCGAGATGCAATTTTGTTGGGAGAGCACGGACATCCCCCATTTCGGGGAGGCCATGGTCATTGCCGGGATCTGCAATTGCGGTTACCGGCACAGCGACACCATTCTTTTGAGCCAGAAGGACCCGGTGCGCTATGCTCTGCCTGTCAGCGATCTCGCCGATCTGGATGCCAGGGTCATACGCTCCTCCAGCGGCACATTGCGCATACCTGAGCTGGGTGTGGACATCGAGCCCGGCTTTGCCTCCGAGTCCTATATCTCCAATGTGGAAGGAGTACTGGAGCGGGTCGAGGGTGTGGTGCAATTTGCCACCCGCTCTGCCCGAGAGGCGGGAAGCCAGGAGGCCACGGAGAAGGGTGAGGATATACTGAAGAAGATCGCCCTGGCCCGGGAGGGGCGCTTTTCATTAACCCTGATCCTGGAGGACCCTCTGGGAAACAGCGCCATAGACTGCGAGAAGGCGGTGAAGTCATCCCTCTCCCCGGAGGATGCCGCAGCTCTCAAGACGGGCATGATCATTGTGGATGTCTCGGGCGAAGCATGAGTTTGCCGGACCCTCGCTTTTATCCTGCCAGGGATCCGAACTGTCATAACCAATATCATTTGATCCAATTGTAGGTTGAGGAGGATCCGGATGCTGGTCTTGAGCGGAGGAACGGGCACACCCAAACTTTTGATGGGATTAAAAGAGCTGGTCCCTCCGGAGCAGCTGTCCATAGTGGTGAACACAGCAGAGGACCTCTGGCTCTCCGGCAACTACATCTCCCCCGATTTGGACTCGGTGCTCTACACCCTGGCGGATATGATCGACGAGAAGAGATGGTGGGGCATCAAGGGCGACAGAACCTGGACCCATGACTTTCTGATCTCTCTGGGCCTGCAGGAGAAATTGGTCATTGGGGAGAGGGACCGGGCAGTTCATATCTTCCGCTCCGATCTCTTGCGCCGGGGAGCCAGTCTGAGCCAGGCCACCGGGGCTCTGGCGGAGGCCCTGGGCATAGCCCAGAAGGTGGTCCCCATGAGCGACGATCCCGTCTCTACTATTCTCTCCACTTCTGAGGGGCAGATGCACTTTCAGGACTTCTGGGTGGCCCTTAAGGGAAAGCCGGTGGTCTCAGGAATAAGCTTCATCGGCATGGACCGGGCCAGGCCAAGCCCGGCCTTTCTGGAGCGTCTGGACAGAGAAGAGACGGTCCTCATCGGCCCCAGCAATCCTGTGACCAGCATCGGCCCCATCCTTGCTCTGCCCGGCATAAGGGAGCGGCTGGCGAAAAAGAGGGTGGTGGCGGTGAGCCCGTTGCTGGAAGACCGCCCTGCCAGCGGCCCGGCGGCCAAATTCATGGCCGCCCTGGGGGCACCGGCTGGGGATGAGGGAGTGAGGTTGCTGCTGGGCAAGGTGGACCTCTTTATTGTAGACAAAAAGAGCAGCTATCCTGGAGAGTGCCGGCGCATGAGCACCCGCATGAAAACGAGAAGGGAGAGCCGGAAGGTGGCACAGGAGCTGCTGGCGATAATAGAGGATGCTTCGGGCCAAGACTGAATCCTGCCCCCTTTTCGCCGTCGATCCGATTGGTCTATATAGTCTATATATCCCTATAATAGATACAGGCAACAATATATTCTATTTGAATCAGCTTTTCATATCATTGCCGCTTTGCCTGGGCTGGTGGATTGATTGAACAAGCCAATCAGCATACTGCTTATAGCATTGATGGCCGCTGCAGCCGGCGGCAACCCGGCTCTGGCCATGGAGGCGGCTGCTATTTCTGGATCGACAACGGTATTGCCTTTAGCAGAGGGCGGTGGAGAGGTATTCAATGCAGAGCAGTCGGAATACCGGGTGACAGTCACTGGAGGGGGCACCGGTGTGGGCATGAAGAATATCGCCCAGAAAACCTCTGATATCAGCATGGCCTCCCGGGAGGTCACAGCCGATGAGATCAGCCAGTTCGGAGACCAGTTCCAGGAGACGCTCATCGCCTACGACGGTATAGTCATAGCGGTGAGCAAGGAGATCTATGAGGCAGGGGTAACCGCCCTGACCAGGGACCAGGTCAGGAGAATTTACGCAGGAGAGATCGGGAACTGGAAGGATCTGGGCGGCCCGGATGAGGAGATACTGGTTGCGGCACGGGAGATGGGCTCCGGCACCAGGGATACCTTCAATGAGGATATCATGGGGGACAAGAAGGCGGAGACGCCCGGCGTCAGCACCGTGGCCGGCAGCAATGCGGAGATTAAAACAGCCCTGACCGGAAGCGACAAAGCCATTGGATATCTGGGATTCTCCTATGCCGAGGATGGATCGGTTGGCTTGATCACCCTGGAGGGGGTAGAACCGACGGCCGAGAGCATCAAGGACGGAAGCTATGAGCTTGCCCGGAAACTTTATTTCTACACGTACGGCGATGCCTCTCCCGGGGCCCAGGCCTTCATAGACTTCATGACCGGGCCGGAGGGGCAGATGGTGGCCGAGGAGTATGGATTCGTGCCCCTGGAAAGTTCAAGGGCTCAGAGTGCGGATGGAGCAGCAAAGGAGGCGGAGAGTAAGCAGGCAGGACCTGCGGAGCCAGCGCCCGGATTTGATGCCGCTTTTGCTGTAGCAGGGCTCCTGGCCGTGGCTCTGGTATTCCTGAAAAGAAGGAGCTGAAATTTCAAGATCATAATTTTTTATATTTTTTTATCTATATCTGTAAATCAATTTAATTCTTAATAGCAGCAATTGGATCGTGATCTTGAGGCGTCAAGGCCAATTAATGGAACAATCGTTTCTGATGCCTGCAAGAGCCACTGGCCTTTCAGTATAAATCCCAAATTCCGCACTTTAAGTAAATCAAACCTGTGTGGGCTTGGCCGCCAGGATTTCAGTTCCTCACAAAATCCCACCTTCCAAAAAGCAAATAAGCTTGCACGCCGCCCTCACCAGCATGTCCCGCTTCCTGGTGGTCCTCGGCACCACCTCTCACTCCGGCAAGAGTACCCTTGTCGCTGCCATCTGTCGCCTGCTCTCTGATCGCGGCCTTAAGGTGGCTCCCTTCAAGTCCCAGAACATGAGCCTCAACTCCTGGGTCACCCGCTCCGGAGGAGAGATGGGCATCGCCCAGGCGGTTCAGGCCTGGGCGGCGAGGGTGGAGCCCACGGAGAATATGAATCCCATACTGCTCAAGCCAAAGGGGGACCGCACCTCTCAGGTCATAGTCATGGGCCAGCCTGTGGCGGACAAGTCCGCAGCGGAGTATTACCGGGATATAGAGCCTCTCAAAGATGTGGTGGACAGGGCCATCGAGGAGCTGGAGAAGGAATACGACTACATCATCGTGGAGGGAGCGGGAGGAGCAGCGGAGATCAATCTCTTCGACCGGGATATAGCCAATATCTATGTGGCCCGCCACTTGCAGGCTCCCATTATCCTGGTGGGAGACATCGAGAGGGGCGGCGTCTTCGCCAGCCTCTTTGGCAGCGTAAAGCTCCTGCCCACCGACCTGCGGCCGCTGGTTCTCGGTTTGGTCATCAACAAGTTCCGGGGCGATCCGGGCATACTGGGAAGCGGCATGGCCAGGCTCACAGAGCTTACAGGCGTGCCTGTTCTGGGGGTTCTGCCCTACCTAGACCTGGCTCTGCCTTCCGAGGACTCGGTCTCACTGGGGGATAAGAGGTCCGGGCCGGCAGGGGAAAGCCTGGATATCGCCGTGATCCGCCTGCCCCGCATCAGCAATTTCACCGACTTTGAGCCCCTGGAGCGGCTGGCCCGGGTCAGATATGTCGGCCTCTCGGAAAATCTGGGCCATCCCGACGCAGTGATCATCCCCGGGACCAAGAACACCGTCTCCGATCTGCGGGAGATGCAGGAGAAGGGCATGGACCTACAGATCAAATCCCTGAAAAGCACCCCTATTCTGGGCATATGCGGAGGCTACCAGATGCTGGGCCGGGAGATCATAGATTGCGGCATCGAGGACACGGTTGGTGCAATGCCTGCTCTCGGTTTGCTGGATGCGACAACCCGCTTCGACCTCTATGAAAAGAAGACGGTGCAGGTGGAGAAGACGGTTACCGGCGGCGGCCCCATTCTTGAGCCCATACGGGGGCAGAAGGTCAGGGGCTACGAGATTCATATGGGCCTGACCAGCCCCTCTGAAGAGGGCGCCTTCGAGGACGACGGAGCGGTCTCAAGCAGCGGTATTGTGATCGGCACCTACCTGCACGGCCTCTTCGATAACGAAAACTTCCGGGCAGCATTTCTCGATTTTCTTCGCCGCGGCAAGAGAGCGGGCAGTGAAATAAATGAACCCTGCCGGAGGGGGGAAGATGAATGCGAGAGAGAAGCTGGAGAAGGATATGCCCTGGAATCGGACGGCTTTGCCCAGCTGGCAAGGGCAACTGCAGACAATCTGGATATGAAGAAGATCTATCAAATGCTGGATCTGGATTGATCTGAAGACCGGGCCACAACATCTTTTTTATCCTTGCTGAGCTTCTTGGGGCAGGATGAAACTCGGGGTTCTCTTTTCCGGGGGCAAGGACTCTGTCTTCGCCTGCCACCTGGCCAGGCAAAAAGATGAGGTCGCCTGCCTCATAACCATACGCTCTGACAATCCGGACAGCTACATGTTTCATACCCCGAACATCCGCTGCACGGACTTGCAGGCCAGGGCTATGGGAATTCCCATCCTCTCCTGGACTACAGCGGGCAGGAAAGAAGAGGAGCTATATGATCTTGCGGCAGCCATATCCGCCGCTAGGGAGAGATACGCAATCGAGGGAATAGTCACAGGGGCCATAGAGTCGGTCTACCAGGCATCCCGGGTACAGAGGATCTGCCGCGACCTGGGATTATGGTGCTGCTCACCAATCTGGCAGGCCAATCAGATCGATTATCTCTATCTTCTGCTCAAGGAAGGCTTTTCTGTCATAATCTCCGGGGTCTATGCCTATCCCTTTGATGCCTCCTGGCTGGGCCAGACCCTAAATGAGGAGCGTATCCGGGTCCTGGCGTCCTTCCAGAAGAAATATAAGATCAATCCCTCCGGAGAAGGGGGAGAGCTGGAGACCCTGGTGGTCGACGGCCCCATCTTTCAACAGAGAATTGAGATCCTAAAGGCCTCTCAGATCTATGCTCATCACCGGGGGCAGTTCATCATCGAAAAAGCTGGCCTGGCCGAAAAGAGGGGGCGGCAAGAAAACCCCGAGCCCAGCCATCCGCCTGCAGGCCACCATCGCCTCCTGCAAGCCTCAGAAAGGGCGGAGAAAGGAAGCAGCAAGATTCTATTGGTCGATCTCTGCGCCGCGCCAAACAGCCTATTTGAATGCGAGTTCGTTTATCCCATCCGAGCAGCCCTTAAAGAATATGGATACGGCTCAGATATACTGCACTATTCCATGCTCACTCCCCAGGCTATCGATTCTTATGAAAAGATCATCCTCTGCGGAACCCCTCTCAAGGACGATGGCTATCTCTGTCATTTAGATCATCTTTACTGGATCAGAGACTGTAGAAAGCCTTTGATGGGAATCTGCGCCGGCATGCAGGTGATTTCCGTCATCTATGGAGGCTGCATCCTCCCCTGTCCCGCCATAGGCCTGATGGAGATAGAGATCCACAGGGAGAGCCTTCTGCTGGGAGAGCCCCGGTCCCTGGAGGTCTACCAGCTTCATAATCATGCTGCCACTCTTCCCCAGGGATTCTCACTCATTGCCGGCAGTGGTGATGCTGCTCTGGCCTTCCAGCACCCATGCCTTCCTACCTTCGGCCTATTATTTCATCCTGAGGTTAGATGTCGCTGGATACTGGAGCGCTTTGCAAAGCTCCCGGGATAGATTCTCCCCTTTGGGCAGGAATCTATACTGCCGGAAGATGGATTCCTACGAAACCGATTTATGTAATGAATCCTCACAATTAGATTGCTATGCCTGACTACTCTCTCAATCAGTTCCTGGCCTCGGCCGGGACGCCTCTCCTGGACATTGAGATCTGCGATGTAACCCTTCGCGACGGCGAGCAGATGCCGGGAGTGGTCTTCAGGGCGGACGAGAAGCTGGATATCGCATTGCGCCTGGATGAGATCGGAGTAGAGGTCATAGAGGCCGGCTTTCCCGTGGTCTCCCCGGCGGAGATGAATGCAGTGCGGGAGGTCTGCAATCTGGGTCTGGATGCCAGGATATCAGCACTCTCCCGTTCGGTCAAGAAGGATGTCGATGCTGCTCTGCAATGCGGCGTGGATATGATCAGCGTATTTATTGCCACCTCCGATCTTCATTTAAAGCACAAGCTGCATATGAGCTGTCCCGAGGCCATATCCTGCGCCCTGCAGACGGTGGAGTATGCCAAGGATCACGGCCTGATTGTGCGCTTCTCAGCCGAGGATGCAACACGTACTGATTTTGAGATCCTGAAAAAGCTGTATAAGAAGGCAGAAGAGTATCATGCCGATTACATCAGCGTGGCCGACACCGTGGGCATCATGAATCCACGAACGACCTATTACATGATCAGCGAGCTGAAGAAAGCGGTCAAGATTCCCATATGTATGCACTGCCATGATGACCTGGGAATGGCTCTGGCCAATACCCTGGCCGGAGCCGAGGCTGGGGCCAAGCAGCTGCATACCACGGTCAATGGCATAGGCGAGCGCAGTGGAAATACGCCACTGGAG
>Ga0302250_1002688_pt1 | contig 10499 bp, 6 predicted proteins | sample AAG_RA_Asp_MG_FD_193536 | JGI IMG/M metagenome (GOLD analysis project Ga0302250, IMG submission 193536) | Enriched activated sludge microbial communities from anaerobic digester in WTTP, New Holstein, Wisconsin, United States - AAG_RA_Asp | ecosystem: Engineered > Bioreactor > Anaerobic >... | reverse complement strand
AATTTTCCCGACACCCTTGTCTTGACAAGCGGGAAATTTTTGATCAGAAAAAACGGCACTCTCGCTCCAATGTGTCACTCTTGCTATGGAGTAAATTTCGGGGATAAGGTCATTCTCGTAACAGGTGTCATATTTAAAGGGAATTACGCTGAGTTGTGATTTGACTGCATATACCAGTCTGTGTCTAAAATCATAGTGCGTGTATTTTACAGGCAAAAAACAAGGATAGTTTACTGTGTCATTCTTCATTTGATAGCCCAACAAAACACCTTGATTGTTTTTAACGACTTGTGACACATAACAGGCTAAAGGCTTATTTAAAATCGAGTATATTTCTTTGGCAGGATCTGTTTCTGTTCCTGCATTAATCAGTTTAAAGCCTTGTATGTCTTTATAGACTTTAGGCAGGAGTTCGTCACCAAAGTGAAAGTAACTATTCATGTTGTTGACATCAAGGCTAGTCACCTGATCCTTAGACATATAAAAGCTCTTTCCAAGATATGAAACTCTTAGTGCATCGTCCATTACATCGGTAATTGTAACAGTAATAGTCTCATTTAGTTTTGCCTTTTCGTTAAGGCGCTGTTCAACAAACTGATGGTAGTTGCCTCTAGTTAAGTCAAAAGCTACAATTGTTGTCACAACAGAACGGTCATTGTAAAACCTATTCTTAATCGTAGTGCAATGGAATAGATTGTCTTTAATAAAGTTAGAAATATCTTCTATTATCTGCCTATGAGACTTTGATGAGTTGGCATTAATATGATCTCTACCTAGCAAATACACTCTATTCAACTCCATTGATTTATAGATATAAAGTCTCCTTAAATAAGGTTGGATTCCCTGCTCTTCATATTTTTCTTGATTCGCAATTAATATCACTCCAACCTTAATGCCGTTTCGACAAAATCTCAAACGAGTTAAATCCTCTGGTTCCCGACTAGAGATGTCGAACAAAAAGTCTATGTACTCATCTACTTGATTATGATGTTGAATATCAGGTGTTTGAGTATATACTATTGCTCCAAATTGCTTTAACTCAGACAACAGAGCAGTTTCATAAAGGAAATTCAAGTTTATCTGTTCAATCTTTTTAAAAGTGTGCTTTGTTTCAGCATCTGAGCTGTCATAATCATCGTTAAAGTACTCAATGGCATATTGGTACTTATCTTTTATGCTGTTTTTAATACTCATTAACTGAATTGCTTCTGCTGTCGGCCTGGATAGGTGTTTTGAAAACCTTAAAAGTAGATCCCTTTCAATAAAGCATTTGATTGCTTTATAATACATCCTTTCCTTTTCCGATTTTTTACCTCCAAGTCTGACAATAACTTTACCTTCCTTGAGTTGGCTTTCGATTGTATACTCGTTAACAAATTCAACTTCGCACTTATCAAGTTTTAATGTTTCGTCTATTCCGTTCAATTTCGAGATATAGTCATTGATACTTGAAGATAGTTCAAACGCCAATGTAGCTTTAAGAAACTTATATATCACCCAATGAAAGATTGTTACAAAAAACACTGTAATCTTCTTCCAAAGCCACAATTCTCCTAACGATACAAACAAACAAAGACAGACGATTAACAAAACAATAAAAACACTAAGCATTACTTCATCCTTTCGACTCATCACGGCAAGATGATTTGGTACATGTTATTACAAATACACCATCTTCTGATTCAGATATCGTAGAAAAATTCTCAATCGTAATTACTTCACCACACGAAATGCACGTATACTTGCCAGTATGTATGTCTTCGAGAATTCCAATTTTTTTTAGAATCTCTGTTAACTGATTATCCAATATAGCCGTTATTTTTTTCACAATCTCTCCTTTATTAGAATATATCTCACCTTACGAAGTTACTTCGTTTTTGCTTAGTTGATTCCAAATTGCTTTGATGTACCCACAGTCTTCCATAAACACCACATTATTCTTCAAATACTCTTCTGGATCATACCCACGTAGCTTAAGCTCTTGTTTTGGAGTCCAGGACAATATCCAGCTACTTAGGATTACATTGGGATCGGCAAGCCTGGTCTCTATCTCTTTGATGCGCTTGTGGAACTGGAGTTTCTCACTATTGATCCCTTCATGCATCAGGCCATGAGGTTCCATGAAGTGGACATACTGTTTGCCTTCCGAGAGAACCCAAAGGATGAAATCAGGATGGAAGTTGCCTGCTTCAAAGAAGCCCACTCCCTTACCCCTGCTAAGATTGCGGAGGAGATATAGTTCCTGTCCTTTATCCTTCATATCTTTCCGGTTAGTATCACACCATGCTTTCAGGTCAGTTATGAACTGGTATTCGCTTTCACCCAAAGAGACTGGCAGGATTGTGATGTTCCCACCATGTCGGACATGAAACAAGGGCTGAAAAAGATGATTGCCAAAGTTACAGGCATGGAGATCACCCACAGGCAATAACTGGTCTTTCTTGGCAATGATCTCAGCCTTGAGCTTCTTGATTCCTTCGATTACCTGGATATCATCGCCATCCACAATCAACTGATATTCTTTATCTGAAGGCAGATTGTCGTCATCTGCTGTCAGCTCTCTCAATTCTAATCGAGGCTCGATATAAGACTTTTTACAGAAGTTATAGTACTTTTCACAGAAACGCTTAACCAGTTCTATTGCAATTTGTTGGAGGATGAGCACTTCATCGTAGTTCTGGGGAGTGAGCCTGGTTTCCGGCAAAAAGAGCCGATACCAAGATGTATCAGATAACAAACTGATAATACCCTGCTTGCTGAGATTTAGATTGTGCCAGCTTCGTTCACGTTTGAAGCGTTCCAGTTCAAAATACAAGCGATCCATGTCTAAAAGACTGATTTGCTTGTTTCTGAGCTTTACCTCGTCTTTTTGACCATCTTGCAGAGTACCACGTGACTTAATAGTCTGTATCCGGGGGTACCAGTCTGATAATACCGGGTTCTTTTGCAAATACGGAGGTACAGTGCTAAGGGTGGGTACTGGTCCGTCTTTCTTAAAATCGTATTCAGAACCATCTTTCTTCTTCTTTGGTCTCAAAATTTTGAGCTTCTTGCCAAAATCGGCAGTCACATTCATAGGGATGGTTATAACCAGCCTTTTCTCGTTGCCAGGCAAGCCTTCATCACGCAAGAATTGTCTGAACTTATCCATGAAGTCAGCTTCGATGCCAAAGACATTCAGGGTTTCGATATCTTCAATGAATCCAGGCTTCGTGTTGGCATGAGTATGCCCACTGCGCTTAAGACTCCACTCATACCCTTTTAAGCGCACACCGCGCCCAAATAGCTGGATAATTTGCGTTCCTTCGCTCTTACCGACATGCATCAAACCCATAGTACTAACACGCCAGCAATCCCACCCTTCTACAAACTTCTTGGAACCGATCAATAGATTGATGGGAGATGATGAATCCTTCACTGAAGCAAACATCGCTTCTGTAAAATCGCTATCTTCCACAATAAGCTGAATATCATTGTGTTTGGCAGTCTCTTCTATGTGGTCGCACAAACCCTTTGCATCTCCTACATTGATCAAACCAAAGGGTGTGTCGCTATTGCCAAGATACAAAGCGACTTCTCCGGAATCTCCCTTGATTCTTGCCAAGCTAAGTTGTCCTCCGGCTGTGTTGTTGAAGAGAGTTTTCAGAATATCCTGATAAATCTCTGTTGTACTATTTGGATAATTAGCTGTCTTGAGGAGGTAATTGAATGAATTAGCAAAGATGTCGTTTCCGGCATCGTCAAGCAGCCCTGTACTGCTTCCATTGTCATAGAGTATCTTTTCGATGCTATTTTGGAAAACAGCAGCATTACTTAAGAACTTGGCGATAAAGACAATAATCTGTCCGACGTCAGAGAGTAACTCCTCGCTTGGAAGCTCAACCTCTTGTTTACCCTTTTTCTTGGTAACAGTGCTACCCACAAAGACCCACAGGGGTTTTTCCAGGTTAAAGGGGACAATCTCCTGCTTTTTATCTTCATAGACTTTTAGCTGTTGATAGTATTTGAGCAGACAGGCAGTCAGATACACATCCTGCACCTGCTGATAGGTTTTGGGCAGGTTCAATATCTGATAGTCTTTGCCAAAGCCATCTTCGTAAAACCACCTGTAGGAATAGTCGAAGATCACTGTTTTAGCATAGCTGTCCTCAAAAGCTCTGTTATTCGCAGCAGCAACAGCTTGGGCAAAAGTGGCAGAATATTCAAAAGTAAAGCCTTTGGCACATAGCTCCGACCTTCTGGTGAACCACACACCTTCATCTTTACCGCTCATCCCACGGTGACCTTCATCCACCAGGAGCAGGTTTTGATCTCCCAGGCTTCGGGTGGCGATTGTATTTGGTCCTTCTGTATCACCGAGTTTGGTGATTTCGGTGATGTCAATTCTGTCCAACGCACTGTACTGATTGCTGTCTTGTTTAACGGTGAGTCGCTGAGCCACGCTAAAGCTACTGTGTAGGAGTTCTTCCAGATGTTGCTCGCTCAGCCTTTCATTGGGGCTAAGCAAGATAACTCTGGAGATTTCGCTACCTTCACGGGTCTTTTTGGCATAATGACGGAACTGCAAGAGGTTCACATGCATCAGCAGGGTCTTACCGCTTCCCGTTGCATTTTGCAGACAGAGCTTATTCAGATCATCAAAAGAATATGGTTCCAGGTTCTGAAAGCCAGTCCACTTTTCATTAAACCGCTTTAGATAGACATTCAGATCATCCAGCAGCTTTGCTTTATCGGTAAAATAGCGATCCAGATAGATTTCCACAAAGAGTAGGGTTAGCCACTGAAAGTACTTCCAGACAATTGGACGACTGCGTAAGTAATTTATCGTTCTGGTATGCGAGACGATGTTTTCCTCATAGATGCGAAGCTGCTCTTTGCTGATGGGATGAAGCTCATTGTAAAAAAGCTCGCTATTCACCAGTTCATGGTAAAAACGGTGTAATCCGTCCGCATCATAGCCTTCCAGACGGCTATCCCTGATCGGTGCTGCCAGCTTGTGGAAGGGTTTGGTATTATCCTTATACTCCAGGAGCGGGTCAATTCCCAATTGACTCATCAACCACTGGTTAAGGAGCAGTTTATTGGAGAATTTATGGTTCTGTAAGCTTGTTTTGCGAGCCATTAGCTGTTTAAGCCTTCAAGTTTGCTTAGCCATTCATTGAAGTGAGGGCATCTCTGCCTTATAGTGTTTAAACCGATCGTTTCCGTAATTTTGCTACCAGCGTATGGCTTATCATAAGCAGGGATTGCATTAAGAATCCTATGCGATGGGGATGTGTTTGGATTTTCGTTTATCATCTCAGGTTCCATTTGTTGGCTTATTTGTACAAGCCCTTCTATTTGCTGTACGTTATCTAAGTACTCATTTATTAACTTGCTAGGATCAGAAAATATCAGAGCTTCAAACTCATGCAACTGAATATAGGGTATAAAACGGCGATCATCTATATCCTGAGCAAAAGCAGATTCAAGTATCTCTACCTTACGGATGGGATCATTAACCCTAAAGGCTTCTTGATAACCCGGAAAATCATCTGGAAGTCCATACATATCAATCATCGTGGTGAATCTGCATTCATCATGGTTGTCTGTTCGTATTCGTTTTACTATATCATTTCTAACTTTAGCGTAGTTACTTATTCCACCCTTAAACTGCTGTCCAGTTTTGGGAACATGCTTGGTTAAGAAGCAACATACATCAACAATAACTCCATGATGGATAAGGTGATTAGCCAGCAAGCTCTCTACGAATCTTTTCTCTGTTGGCCCCTCTCCTAATACATGTAGCCTGATCATGGGCGACCCCCGATAAGGTTTTTCTCCCATAACTCGGACATGGTATAGTCCTTTACCCATTCTGTAAGTTTATCTTGATCTAGTCTGTTGAACACAGTTGAGTCATCCTTGGTCTCAACAACGATGATATCGTTAACATTGAAGAAATCCAACAGGAAAGATGACTGGGTTGATAGAATTATCTGACAGTTTTGTGATGCGATCTTAATCATACCCACCAAGTCAATTAAAGCTTCTGGGTGTAGCCCCAGCTCTGGCTCGTCTATCACTATGACATTGGGAAGTGAATCTGGAGGTTGCAAAAGCAAGGTTGCCAAAGCCATGAAACGCAATGAACCATCAGATATTTGATTCACCCCGAAAATATGCTCTTTTCTCTTATGCTTCCAATCAAGCCTGATCATCGCTGGATTATCTATTAGTGGTTCCAGGACAAAATCGCTAAACTGGGGCATGATTTCGCCAATTCGATTCACAATACGTTTGTAATAACTTGCACTCGTTTTACTTCGCTTCATCTGATATAGAAAGGATGATAAATTGCTGCCATCAGACAGGAGAAACCTATTGTCCTGTATCATTCCAGGCTGCCTTATCAGTGACCTGTCTGATGTATCGTGGAACTGGAAAGCTTTAATTTTCCTGAGCAAAGCTAAAACATCAGTAGCCTTTCTTGATGCCTCTTGGCCGAATAGCTTACTTTCTGCGTGCCCTGAGCCAATTGTGGACGGTCTGGCTTTTTTCTGCGTACCCATTATGAAGGCATTATTGTCAACATTCTCATAGGCGAACATCATTTGTCCAGCATATGAGTGGACTAATTCGTAATGAAGAATGCTATTTACTTCATTTACAAAACTAAGTCTGGCGGAAAACCTATCCGTAGTTTTGGTTCCATAATGTAAGATAGAATCTGCATAACCTTGCTTACCTATAAAAACCTGTAGCTGCTCTTCAGCTAAGCGATTTAGAAGTTGAAAAAAGGAAACCAGATTGCTTTTACCGACTCCATTTGCACCAATCAAGACGTTGATGTCACTAAAGTCAATGCTCTGTTTCTTGCCTATCGACTTGAATCCTGTTATCTCTATGTTCTTTAACTTGTGTCTAATATCGCTATTCATCTTTTCTCCCATATGTCCGTAATTAATTTACACATATACTATCTACGTTCTTAGGGAAATCAATTTCCCTAAGATCAATCAAACCAACACTTATCTTGATTAAATGTAAGAAGATAGCTCGTATACACATCATATAATCACTTGTTTGCATTCGTATAGATACGTCAAGCATTAGTCTTGATATCATTGCTCCCACATCCGTTTCATAAATTCTTCCTCAATGAGCCGCACCTTCCAGGTATCACCATCCTTTTGCAGGTTAGGCAGGTTGTTGCTGCCATTCACATAGATGGTATCAAACTCCCAGTCCATGGTACTGATGCGGTTCTTCTGGAACCATACGTCCAGGATAAGGTTATCCTCTTCCAAGTTTCCGGTCAGTTTGCGCCAGACGATGAGCACCTTTTCTCTTAAACCATCATTGGGACTATAGGGATTCTTGGGAACCCAGCCTTCTACCTTGCGAATCCACCATTTACCATCTGTGTCTTGTTTGAAGTCCCCATTGATAATCAGCTTAGTATCCTGATCTTGAGGTAAATCGGGGTCAGGTAAACGGGTAAAAGCTGCTGTTAAAGACTGTGGAATCCCCAGATGCACCAGTCTAAGACCGATCAGATAATTGAAGGTCTCGATCAAATCCACTGCTTTTTCTATGTACTCATCGCTTCCGGGCTTTTTTACTTTTAGCACATAGGAGGTGGGATCATTGAAAGCATCTATATTGAGTAGGCTCTGGCTGCCTTTGCTTTCCACATCCAGCATATAATGCAGCAGATAGTCCTCTTGGAGTGATGCACTGCTGGCAAGAGCTTTGTCTCTGATCGGATCGTTTTGCAGAATCAGATTGTTCAGAGTGTCCTCAAAGCTTTCCAAGCGCAGGTACCTGAAACAATGGCTAATTCCAGTATCACGATTCTTGGGTTTACCGTCTTTCCAGTCCTTACCGTAAACAGATTTGGATATTCTGGGCTTGAGTACAGTATCAAAATAATCACCCATTTCGAAGAGGAGATACTTTAGTTTTCCCTTAGTATCTCGATTCAGATTTATCACAGCATGACCAGTTGTCCCAGAGCCAGCAAAGTAATCAAGTACAGTAGATTCATAGTCCTCATTTATCTGTAAAGATAACGTCTCCATAACAGTATGTATGGATTTAGGATAGGAGAAATTGAGTGCTTCAGATGCTCCCACGATATCTTGCAATACTTTGGTACCATACTCACTGGCGTCATATCTTGCTCCACTCCAAAGACTTCTCATCGTTCCAGTATCTTTATTATAAATTATCTGATAGGTTGATCTGCCCATCTTTACTTCAAGTTTTTCTAATATGCGATCCACGGAATTAACTGAATAGCGCCACTTTTTTTCGTCCCCATCTTCGCTTATAGGCCAGACTTCCATTTCTCCACTTGGTAACTTAACATTAGCACCATCAGGGTGAAAATCATCCGGTGGAACTTCGCCAATCCTAACTATTTTGCCACTTTTTACAATTATTGGATAAAAGCAAGTTTTAGCATCTGTACGATCGGACTCTCCACCACTATCTCTAAGGGTTCGGGAATCAACTTCATCCCTTTTCGTTTCTGAAATGTACTTCTTCTCATCACTGGGGTATATGAAGTATGCAAATTCATGGACGTACGAAACGTTTTTCCCCTGTTGGCCTCTCGGATTATGAACGATTGACACACAGACTTTTTTCCAATCCTGAAACACTTGATCGATTATTTGCCCAAGTACTTCCTGCTCAACCTCGTCAATAGCTATCACATTCGATGGCATATTTGACATTAGGTTTTTCCCCAATACTAATCTGTCATACATAAGAGTTAACCAAGAGGCATCTTTGTATGTGTTTTTATACATGATTTCTGATGATTTTGCATTGTAGGGTGGATCAATATAAATACACTTCACTTGCTCTCGGTATCTTTCTTGAAGCAAATTCAGGGCTTGGAAGTTCTCACTATGAATCAGCAGACCATCACATTGATCATCAAAACCTTGAATTGAGCTCAGCAAATTGGCTTTAAATCCCTCGTCAAAGAATCGAGTGTCCAGCATCAGTTTGTTGTTGACCTTGAGGAAATTCAGTGATAAAGGATTGGTATAAGCTGGGCATGTAGTATCGCCTTCGATCTCATCTATGGCATAAAGCTTGATCCATTCATCTATCTGTTCTTTGTTTTCAATTATCTGAGGATAAAGCTCTTCCGGTACCCGGTCGAGAGTAATGCAGTAGTTTGTCTCCACAACGAACTTCTTCTTGAGCCAGAGCTTCTTTTGAAAATCCTCAAGCTGTGCCATAAACTCGATTAGTTTAATGGCGATTTTACGCAGCACTTTAATCTTGGCAAGGTAATCTTCCACCTTGGGAGCTTCGGCGTTTTCGATATCATCCAGGCGCATGATTTCATTTTTGATGTAGAAATCCAATTCTCGTTTGAGGAAAGCACCAAGGTTTTTGTGGATGAAGTAGTCCATCGTATTACGGGCTGTATATTGGTTTATGTACTTGGTCAGCAGGATTCTGTCTTTATCTTTCTCTGTGGGAATGCAGGTGGAAAGAGCATTCAAGTAATCTTCAACCACGAAAGGCACGAAAGCACACGAAAGATCATCTTGCAAGTCATTTTTCGTGTCTTTTCGTGAGTTTCGTGGTTCAAAGTCTTTTAGTGATTTGATAACCAGAGCCACAGCTTCCTGATTTAGAGTCTCTTGTCTGGTCTTTTCCATGGTAGGCTTGTATTCGAAGTTGATAATCAGCTCATTTTTGTCGTTCAGCTCGATTGGTCTTTCTTTGTGAATAGAAAAGTAGCGTTTGGTGGCATCACTGGCTTTCACGTTGGCATGATCGCCCTCAGTGGCATCTACTATGCGAAAATGTACTCTCAAGCCCTCTGGAACACTGCTGTCTTCAAGATCAATCTCTTCATCATTGCGCTTTTTGTTCTCTTTCAAGTTCTTAATCGCTTCGGTCAGATTGACAGTGTAATTGGCAAAATACTCAGTGGTTTTGATGTAGTATTGGTCTGCATTTGCCCAATGCAGCTTAACCTCTTCTCCGTTGTAAGGTATAGAGAATGGTGCTGCCTTTCCCGGTGTTTCTCTGGTATAATAGCGGCGGGAGATAAAGTCCCCATCATCGTAATACCGTTCAAAGAATCGGTACAGATGGTCATAAATCTCTGCTTCAGAACTGGCACTGTCTTTGGTCGCTTCATACTTGGCACGAGCTTCTATTACTTTGGGAGTAGCTTCTGGGTCTGGTGCTCCGAAATCTATGGCAGTTTGGATGGCATTATCCAGTTCTTGTTTTAGCTTGTCTTTCTTGGTTTCATCCGCTTGTCCAAAGGTATCTTGGATTACTTGTAACAGGTCATTTTCAATGAAACTGCTAACCTGTTCAGCTTTGGCATGCATAATCCGATAGAAACCGAAATCCAAATCAGGTTGATTTAGTTGGAACAGCTCTTTGAGTTTATTTATCAGCTTTTGGCGAAGTTGTTCTGTTGTGGGCATTCAATACTCCTTTTGTTTAACCACGAAAAGCACGAAATGACACGA
>Ga0302250_1002685_pt1 | contig 10507 bp, 8 predicted proteins | sample AAG_RA_Asp_MG_FD_193536 | JGI IMG/M metagenome (GOLD analysis project Ga0302250, IMG submission 193536) | Enriched activated sludge microbial communities from anaerobic digester in WTTP, New Holstein, Wisconsin, United States - AAG_RA_Asp | ecosystem: Engineered > Bioreactor > Anaerobic >... | reverse complement strand
TTCGGTCATCCGCGTCAGCGACGTCGCGCGCGTCGAGGACGGCTTTAGCGAGCAACGTCAGCGGGTCTGGAACAACGGCGAGTCTTCGGTGATGGTGATCGTCCAGCGCCAGTCGGATGCCAACACCGTGACGGTCTGCCGGGCGATCGAAAAGGGCATGCCCCGGATCAAGTCCGAGCTGCCTGCCGGGGTCCATCTGGATACCATGATGGATCTGTCGGACTTTATTACCCGTTCGATGTCCAATCTGACCAACACCGCCTGGCAGGCGATCCTGATGACCTTTCTGGTGCTGCTCTTCTTCCTGCGCAACATCCGCAGCGCTATCATCGTGGCCGTCTCGATTCCGGTCTCCATGGTCGCCACCTTTGCTGTCATGGACCAGGCGGGGTTGACCCTGAATGTCATCTCCATGGCCGGTCTGGCTCTGGCGATCGGCATGCTAGTCGACAACTCGATCGTTGTCCTGGAGAGCATCTTCAGGCGCCATGACGAAAAGAAAGACAAGCTGGTAGATGCGGCCAATAATGGCACCCAGGAGGTGGCCATGGCGGTTACCGCTTCGACCCTGACCACGATCGTCGTCTTTCTGCCCGTGCTCTTTGTACCGGGCATGGCGGGGATGCTCTTCCGCGACATGGCCATCACCATCTGCTTTTCGTTGACCATCTCCTTGATTGTGGCGCTCACCCTGATCCCGCTGCTCTCCTCGCGCTGGCTGCGCCTGAAGAAAAATCTGGATCCCAACGGCCAGCTCATACGCGTTCAGAACCGGATCACCGGCTGGCTCGACGATCTGCACGCTTTTTACGAACGCATGCTGGGCAAGGCTCTGGCGCACAAATTATTGGTCCTGGGCACTGTCCTGTTGCTGTTTGTCATCTCCGTCGTTTGGCTCTTCATGATGGGGGGTGATTTCATGCCTCAGACAGATGATGGCTTTGTGACGGTTACGGTGGAACGCTCTCCCGGCACCAGCCTCGAGGCGATGGAAAAGAGCATGCGCGATCTGAATCAGATCTTTGCCGAGAAGGTGGAAGAACGCGAAAACATTTACGCCAATTTTGGCCAGGGCGAGGGCATGATGGCGCTTTTCAGCACGCGAAACTCCTCGCAGGGTGAGATCAACGTGAAACTCAAGGAGCGCAAGGATCGGGATCGCTCCAAGTTTGAGATTCAGGATGATGTGCGTGAAGCGATGACCTCGCTGCCTGATGTTAATGCCAAGTTCAATGAGGGAGGCGGCATGGGCTTCAGCAGCGCGGATATCACCGTCAAGATTTTCGGCCACGATCTGGCCAAGTCCGAGGCGATCAGCAACGAACTGGAGCCCAAGCTCAAGGCGGTGAAGGGCGTCGTCTCCGTCACCTCGAGCATACGCAAGCAAACCCCCGAGCTGCGCATCGACCTTGACCGCCAGCGCATTGCCGACCTGGGATTGAGCACCGCCCAGATCGGGCAGGTGGTCAGCACCAGCATTCTCGGCTCCACCGTCACGCAGTTCCGCGATGGCGGCGACGAGTACGATATCAAGCTCCAGCTTGAGAAGAAATCGCGCACCAGCAAGGAGGATCTGGAGAATATTCTCATCATGACCCCGACCGGAGCGCAGATTCCCCTGCGAGCGCTGGCAACTATCGACTACACCCGGGCCCCGCGTGAGATCGTGCGCGAAGATCAGGAGCGCATTGTCACCCTCGACCTGGATGTCTCCGGCCGTGACCTGCGCGGCGTCACCGCCGATGTCAAGAAGACGGTTAACTCGGTGGCCATGCCGCATGATTTCCGCACGGAGATCGGTGGCTCGGCGGAGGATTTGCAGGAGTCCTTCATGTACCTCGGCATCGCCCTGATGGTGGCCATTTTGCTGACCTATATGGTGATGGCCTCCCAGTTCGAGTCCCTGGTCGATCCTTTCACCATTCTCTTCACCATTCCCCTGGCCATGATCGGCGTCGCCCTGGGGCTGATCCTGACCGGAACCCAGCTCTCGGTGATGGCCCTGGTCGGCGTGGTGATGCTGGTCGGCATCGTGGTCAACAACGGCATCGTGCTGGTCGACAAGATCAACCAGCTCCGCCATGAAGGGATGGAGCTGGAGCCGGCGATCCACGAGGCGGGACGCGTGCGTATGCGGCCGGTGCTGATGACCGCCATGACCACCATCCTCGGCATGTTTCCCCTTGCCCTTGGCCTCGGCGAGAGCGGCGAGATCTGGGCGCCGATGGGTCGGTCGGTTATGGGGGGCATGATCGTCTCCACGGTCTTGACCCTGGTCATCGTGCCGATCATCTATTACTACATGGAGGGGATCGGTTCAAGAGCAAACCGCTTCCGTAAGGCGCGCGAACAGCGCCGCCTCGAAAAGGGCGTCGTCCACGCCGAGGAGTAGGCAACCGACTGGATCTGTCAGCAAGGGCCGCGTCGCAAGATGCGGCCCTTTTTCTTTCTTGTTTGCGAATGGGAATATCCGTCAAAGCGGCTGATGTTACCCTAATAGAAAGCAGCAAGACTCCAGCACCAGCTATTCTCCGGTCACCGCTTTTACCACCCTGCACCGCTATACCTTTGCATCTCCTTTCTGCTTGTTCAAAGCATGAATGCAGGTTTAAATTCAGGCTTTTACAGGCCTGGGAGGTTCCTATGCAGCCTTTGCCTTGCCGCCGCGTACTTTATCCCTATGAAACCCGTGTGCTGTTCCTGCTCGTGGGGGACGACCAGATCGACAAGGCGCGAGAGATCGGCCGTCTGCTCAAGGAAAGCGACGTCTCCATCGACCGGCTCTATACCGCACCGGAGACCCACAGCCTTGGCAGTGTTTTCTGGCGGGCTCTTCGGCCGGAGGGAAGGGATGAAGAGGAGAGGATAGACGATGTGGCCGAGGGGGATGAGGAGAGTGAAGGATATCTGGAGGAGGATGCCCGCCGCCAGGGGAGCGACCACTGCGCCGAGCTGCTGCGGCTTATTCCCAATCAAGTCCGCCGGACTCCCGGCAGTCACACCTATGCTGTGGCGCCCAGGCGTTATCCGAAAACAGGGGTGGGGGAGAACGCCGAGCCCCATGTTGCCGAGTACATCATCGATAAAAGAAGCGGCCAGACCCAACTGCACTGGCTGATGTGATCGTATGAACGACGAACTGATTGACCTAAAAGCCTTCTGGGACAGGGACGGCGACGGCGCCCTGGTTTATCGCGCCACAGCCTTTTCCGAGAGCATGGGGAGGGAGCCTCTCTTCGAGATGACCGTCACCTTCTCCTCCTCCGCCCGTCACCATCTGAGTGATGAGGTCTGCCGTTCCATCGCCCGCATGCTCAACTGCGAGGAGATGCGTCAGGCTCTTGAACAGGTCGAGAGCCTGACGGACCTTCAGCGCGGGTGAAAAGACCCCCTCTCCCTGTGGTCCGAGCCCGGCCGCGCGGCCGGGTATTTTAGCGCCCTCTTCGGAAGCGGCAGCGCCATGGTGTGGAATAGCCGCTCTCCCTCCGCTGTTGGTAATTGTACTGAATCCATCATACCAAACCACAGCAGGAGGATACCATGGCAGATTTACACGTTGGCGACACCGCCCCCCTATTCAGCCTGCCGGCAACCACCGGCAAAACCATCTCACTGAGCGATTATGCAGGCAAAAAGCGCGTGGTGCTCTATTTTTACCCCAAGGATGACACCTCGGGCTGCACCAAGGAGGCCTGCTCTTTCCGCGACACCCTTCCCCGCATCGACGTCAAGGATACTGTAGTGCTTGGGGTCAGCCCGGACGATCTCAAATCCCACCAGAAATTCATCGACAAATACGGCCTCAATTTTCCCCTTCTCTCCGACAGCGATCACAAGGTTGCCGAGGCCTATGGCGCCTGGGGTGAAAAGTCGATGTATGGAAAAAAGTACTTTGGAATCATCCGGAAAACCTTTATTATTGGCAAGGACGGCAAACTCGAACATGTGTTCCACAAGGTCTCTCCCGAGGGACACGGCGAGGAGATACTGAAACTCATCTGACCTTATTGGCCAAGGGCGTATATGGAGCTCTCCTACGGAACCACCACCCTTTCCTTCCAGCCTGATCCCCGCGTAGTCTGGCGCATACTTCCGGAGGTGGAGCCGGTCCCAGCGGCAGCCGCTGATCCGGGGATTCTGCGGAACGCCATTAAGCAGCTGTTGGCGAAGCTGAAGGAGGGGGGCGCTGCAGCCGGAGAGAGCCTGCTGCTGGTCGTGCCCGACCATACCCGGCGCTGCCGCCTTGACGAGGTTCTTGGCCTGCTGCTGCCTGAACTGGAGGCCCGTTTCGCCCCGCGGGTGAGCATCCTCGTCGCCAATGGCAGCCATGTGGTGCAGCCGGACCCGCTGGTGCGCGACCTGGTTGGAGATAAGGTTTACGACTGTTATCCTGTCGCCCAGCACGACTGCCGGGAGGTGAGCCGGCTCGAATCGATCGGGGTGACCTCCTCCGGCACCCCGGTGATCATCAATCGCGCCGCCCTGGAGGCGGACCGGATCGTTACCATCGGGGGGATTCTCTTTCACTACTTTGCCGGCTTCGGGGGCGGACCCAAGATGCTGCTGCCCGGCATCGCCGGCGCCGAGACCATCCGCATCAACCACCGCCGGACGCTCGATCCCGCCACCGGCCAGTTTCATCCCGACTGCCGGGAGGGCAACATCGAGACCAATCCGGTCTATCTTGATCTTGCCGAGATTGTGCGTTTTTTTCCGGCCGCCCTCTCCCTGCAGCTGGTGCTCTCCCCGCAGGGGGAAATCGCTGCTGCGGCCGCCGGCCCCATTCTGCCGGTGCAGAGGGAACTGGTACCGCTGGTGCGAGATTTTTACAGTCTGCCGATCGGAGAGCAGGCGGATGTCGTCATCGCCAGCGCCGGCGGCTATCCCGCCGATATCAACCTTATTCAATCCCACAAATCCATCCATCACGCCTACCAGGCTGTCAAGAGGGGCGGTACCCTGATTGTGCTGGCCGAATGCCGTGAGGGGGTAGGGTCCGCCGCTTTTATGGACTATTTCACCGGTGTGAGCGCCGCGGAGATGGGCCGGGAGCTGCTCGGCAACTATCGCATCAATGGCCACACCGCCCTGACCCTGAAGAGCAAGTGTGAGGGGGCGCGGATCATTTTGGTCTCGGCCCTTCCTGACGAGCTGGTCCGGCGCACGGGCATGGTCCCGGCGGAATCGCTGGCGGAGGCCTGGCGGCTGATCCGTCCGGATCTGCCCACAGGCGCGACCGGCTTCATCCTGCCCAGGGCCGCCAAATATCTGCCGATCTCCTAAACCCGAAAGGACTTTATGAGTGATAATCACCGCTCCCCGGTATTGGCCTCTTTTCCGCGTGTTTTCTGGGTGGCCAATTTTATGGAGCTGTTTGAACGCGCCGCCTACTATGGCATGAATTCAGTCCTGGCCGTCTATCTCACCAACAGCGCCGCACAGGGGGGATTGGGTTTTTCGGAGCAGTCGGTGGGCTTTCTGCAGAGCCTGGTCTATGCCATGACCTACGTGGTACCCATTCTCGGCGGAGCCCTTGCGGATCGCTACGGTTACCGACGCATGCTCATGGTCGCCTTCGCCCTGCTCACCGCCGGCTATTACATCACCGGTCATGTCTCGACCTACGGGGTGATCTTTACCAGCCTGTTGCTGCTGGCGACCGGTGCCGGCTTGTTCAAGCCGATCATCTCGGGCACCCTCGCGCGCAGCACCACTCCTGAGAACAGCGGCTTCGGTTTCGGCATCTATTACTGGATGATCAATCTCGGCGCCTTTCTCGCCCCGCTGCTGGTGAGCTATCTCAAGGGCTTCTCCTGGTCGCTGATTTTCACCGTCTCGGCTCTGTACTGCGCCCTGATGCTGCTGCCCACCCTCTTTCTTTATCGCGATCCACCCAGACCCGAAAACAGCAAGAGTCTGCGCGAGGTGCTGGGCGGTGCGGCCATGGTGCTGGGCGATGCCCGCTTCATGTTGATGATTTTGGTCTATTCCTGCTTCTGGATCCTCTACTTTCAGAATTTCGGCTCGGTGCTCTGGTATCTGCGCGATTTCGTCGACAAGGCTCCGGTCAATGCCCTCTTCGCCCGTTTTGGCATCCCCTTCTCCTTTGACGCAGAGCATGTCACGGTGATCAATGCCGGGACGATTATTCTGCTGCAGGTGGTGGTCAGCCGCATCTTTAAAAACACTGGCGCTCTTTCGACCATGGTGACCGGGCTTTTCTTCGGAGCGCTGGGATTCTTCTGCCTCGCCTTCGCTGTCACCCCCTGGATTTTCATCCTCGGCCTGGTGGTTTTTTCCATCGGTGAAATGACCGCGCATCCACGCTACTATTCCTACGTGGGGACGATTGCTCCGGCCGATAAGACGGCGGTTTACATGGGGTACGCTTTCCTCTACGGGGTGATCGGTTCGCTGGTGGGATCCAACCTCGGTGGTCTGCTCTATGCCCGCATGCTCAAGCCGCAGATAGGCCTGGCCAGCGCGGGGGCGATGAGCCGCAAATTCTGGCTCCTCTTCGCCCTCCTTGGGCTGGCCAGTATGGCCGGCCTGGCTCTTTATAACCGGTTCTTCGGACGGGATACGGAGGATGCACGCAGGCGAGCGCGGGCCATCATGATCGGGATTTACAGCCTGCTGCTGTCCGGCGGAGCGGCTTTTGGCTGGTCGGCCCTGGGCGGAGCAGGTGTGGATTACAAGACCCTGGTGCAGTCGGTTATACTGATCGCGATGGGGGGAGGCGGACTGGCCGTGAGCCTGCGCCGCAAGCCGGAGCAGGCTCACTGATCATTTGTCTGCGGTGACCGGTGAGGTGCGGGCGGCGGAGGCCAATTCGTCGCGAAGACGAAGCGCCCATTGTTCGATGAGCTTCCAGTCGCGGGTATCGACACTGCCGTCTGCGGGCAGACCGGATTGCTCGAGGACGTGTCGCATCAGCTTGCGCATGACCGGATTGAGTTTGTCAAAGTCGATCTTGCCGCCAAAGGCCTCCACGGCGAAGGGGTGGAGATTCGGGAAACGCCGCAGGAGCTGGGGAAGCTGATCTTCCATAGCCTTGCAGCGCCCTTCCTCGGAATTGGCGCAGAGGCAGACGAGAAAAATCGCCACCCGTTTGGATTCGAGATGGTGACGGTGCAGGGCGATGAAATCGACCATGTTGGCCAGGGGGTGGCCGGCGCGGATGGAACTGCCGAGAATGACGGTATCGTACGGGGCAACGGTGGAAACCTCATCAATGGGAAGGAGATCCACACTGAGAAGGTCGGCCTTTTGAAGAATTTGCCCGATTTTTTCGGCGACTTCCCGCGTGGTCCCGAATCCACTGCTGTAGGTGATGAGGATCTGCATAAAAACCTTACTGGTTGGCTATGAACGGACCCCCAGGGTAAAGGGGCTGGTGTATTCTGTTCCATTTACTTTATAAACAAGCAACAGCGAAGAAATAATTCCTTTAGTTTCGGCTTATGCGCATTTTATTGCTGCAACCTGCAATCGAAGACTTTTATACCACTCCGATACGCTTCTATCCGCTTGGGCTGCTCTATACGGCCGCTGCTTTGCAGGAGGCGGGCCATGAGGTTTGTCTTGTCGATGCCCTGACCCCGCTGCACAAGCGCACTCTCGCCCTGCCCCGGGCCCTGGCCCATTTGCGGCCGTATCTCGGCCGCTCCCCGCACTTTTTCAACCGCTTCTACCGCTTCGGCAGGGAGGATGAGTCCCTGCTTCAGGAAGTCAGGAACTGGCAGCCCGATGCTGTCGGGCTCTCCAGCCAGTTCACCGCCTATTACAAGAACGTCCACGAGATCGCCGGCCGCATCAAGGCGGAGAGGGATCTCCTCCTTTTCATCGGCGGGCACCACGCTACCGTTTTCGGCGCTGAATGCCGGCGGAGAACCCCGGCCATCGATGCGGTCTGCACCGGCCCTGCGGAAACGGGCCTGCAGGAGATTCATGACCGGGCGGGCGCGCCCCTGGTGAAGGGGGCCGTGGACTGGCGCAGTCTGAGGCCGGCCCACGATCTGCTCCCTGCCGATCTCTACCGCATCGGCCGCAGCCGCTATGCTTCGCTGCTCTGCAGCCGGGGTTGTCCGAACGGCTGCGACTTTTGCAGTGTCGATCGCATGTTCGGGCGCAGCCTCTCCTACCGCCCGGTGGAGGAGGTCATGAGCGAGATGCGCTTTCTGCACGAGCGGCGCGGGGTGCGCATCTTCAATTTTGAGGATGATAACCTGACCGGGCGGATGGCGTGGTTCCGGGAGTTTCTGCAGGGGGTGACCAGAGAGCCGCTTTTCGCCGATATCGAGCTGACGGCCATGAACGGGATCTGCTACCCCGGCCTGGATGAGGAGACTCTCGGACTGATGCGCCGCGCAGGCTTCAAACGGCTCAACCTCTCCCTGGTGACGCAGGATCCCGGCCTGCGCCGGAGATATCACCGTCCGCATGGGGAGGGAGAGCTCGAGGAGGTCATCGCCCGGGCGCAGCGGCTCGGTCTTTTTGTCACCATCTATCTCATCATCGGTCTGCCGGGACAGAGCTACGCCGAGATCCGCGGGACCATAGACCATCTGCTCGATCTCGGTGTCCTTGTCGGCCCCTCGATTTTTTACCTCCCTCCTGCTTCACCCCTTTACGACCGACTCGAGCTGCCGGCCCAGCTGCTGGCCGAGTGGGAGCTCTATCGTTCCTCCGCCTTTGCCGTTGAGAGCGCGGAACTGCCACGTGCGGCACTGATCGAGCTTTTTTCCTATGTCCGGGCCGAAAATTTGCGCCGCCGGCCGCCGGCAGCGTAAAAAATCTGCTTGCGCCTGAAGGCCTATAGCTGTAAATTGCTTGCGCTTGCCGGACAAGGCTTACCGGCTTACTGTTCCTGGACCCATCCTGGAGGCGGAAGTGAAAGAAAGCTATGCCCTGGCGAATCCGATTTCGGTGCTATTGGACAAGCCGCGCGAAGAGTTCACCCGGCGCGATCTCCTGAGCGTCATCGAAGAAAGACAGATTGAACGCATCACCCTTCATTATACCGCTCTCGATGGCAAACTCAAGGAGCTCAAGATCCCCCTGGCCAACCGCAGCCAGGCCGACCATATCCTCGCCGACGGTGAAAGGGCGGACGGCTCCTCTCTCTTCAAGGGAATGGTCGACGCCTCGGTTTCCGATCTTTACGTTGTTCCCCTTTACAAGACTGCGTTTCTGAATCCCTTCGACCCCAACAGCCTCGATTTCATCTGCCGTTATCTCGACAGCAGCGGCACCTATGCCGCCTTTGCACCGGACAATATCCTGCTCAATGCCCACGCTTTTTTCAAAAAGAGCACAGGATTCACCCTCAATGCCCTTGGCGAACTGGAATTCTATCTACTGGCGGAACCGGAAAGTCATATCTTCCTGGCCGGCAAGCAGCGCGGCTATCACGCCTCGGCGCCCTTCATCAAGACCGGCAAGGTGCTGGATGAGATGGTCCGCTACATCACCCAGATCACGGGGGCAGTGAAGTATGCCCACAGCGAGGTCGGTTATCTCGAAAATGTCCACAGCGATCTGGCCGAGATCAACGGCAAGCGCGCCGAGCAGCTGGAGATCGAGATGCTGCCCACGCCCATCGATGAAGCGGGCGACATCCTGGTGCTGGCGAAATGGCTCATCCGCAACGTCGCCTACCGGAACAACTGCGTCGCCACCTTCACCCCCAAGCTTGAGGAGGGTATCGCCGGCAGCGGTATGCATGTCCACGTCGAACTCTGCAAGGATGAGCGCAACGTCATGCTGGGCGCCGACGGCCGGCTCACCACGGAGGCGCGCCGGCTCATCGGGGGGTTTTGCACCTATGCCGATTCCCTCACCGCCTTTGGCAACACCATTTCACCCGCTTATCTGCGCCTGGTGCCCAACCAGGAGGCTCCGACCCGCATCTGCTGGAGCGACTGCAACCGTTCGGCGATGATTCGCGTGCCCCTGGGCTGGGTCAATGCCAATGATCTCGGGAACAAACTCAATCCCCAGCAGGATGAGGAGAAGGAGAGCTCCGCTGGCCGGCAGACGGTCGAGCTGCGCAGCCCTGACGGCAGTGCGGCGGTCCATCTTTTGCTGGCCGGAATGACCCTGGCGGCTGAATGGGGCCTCACCCATCCAGGATCGCTCGAGCTCGCGGAACAGCTCTACGTGCGGGGCAATATCTTTGAGGATCCCCAACTCCTGCAGCGGCTGCAGGCCCTGCCGAAGAGCTGCGTCGAATCGGGGAAGCTGCTGCTGGAAAAGCGCTCTCTCTACGAACGTGAAGGCATCTTTCCGGCCAGCATCATCGACTATTCGGCGAGGCTGCTCTTCGCCGAGCAGGACGAGGACCTCAACAACCATTTGCTCCATCTGCCGGCCGATGACCGGTTGAAGGAGACCCGCAAGCTCATGCACAAGGATCTGCACCGGCATTAATTCGTTCGCAAGGATGGTGGGAAAAGGGGGGAGGGAGAGCAGGGTGCGCGTGGCGTCTGTATATGCCGGTCACCCG
>Ga0302250_1002683_pt1 | contig 10527 bp, 10 predicted proteins | sample AAG_RA_Asp_MG_FD_193536 | JGI IMG/M metagenome (GOLD analysis project Ga0302250, IMG submission 193536) | Enriched activated sludge microbial communities from anaerobic digester in WTTP, New Holstein, Wisconsin, United States - AAG_RA_Asp | ecosystem: Engineered > Bioreactor > Anaerobic >... | reverse complement strand
TCTCTTGGGGCAAGACTACTCAGGCAATTAATACGGAGAGGCTTTTCCGTCGCTAGCTCGAAGGCCCGTTAATTCGGGCCGGCTAGCCCCCTTTGTCGATCATGGTGATCCCCTCCACGGGATTCGCAATACAACGACGACTGCAGGAGATTTTCCGCATGGCGAAGAGACTGGACTGGTTCCCTGGGCGGATGGTGCGGTTGAATCATTGCCTGTTTAGCGAAACATCGGCCCGTGCCAGAAAGCAAGGGAACAGCATTGAAAACCGCTTCCTTGTGGCATCCATTGAGCGGCATACGCGCAGGTTGATTTGTTATGGCGCCAATATCCGACTGGTCGTCGGGGCGAAAGACGTAGCTCCGATTTGATCGCCGGGACGGGCCACACTCGCTTTCGTTTGGCATCTCCACGGATGCCTCTCTTCTGATTTTACGGACACGAACAGTTGCGGCGTCCATTTTCAAGAGCAGACTTGCGCGAAGATGATCGGCTCCTGATGTCGCGCTTCGGCTTTTCGCACTGATGTGCGCTGTATTCTGACAGGAGACAGTGCACCGATGGTCGAGAAGGCCAGCTACGCCGCCCTCCCTTTCTGCCGAGTGGCTATTTGCCCGGGATGGTTGCCCGGTCGGATCCGGCTTTAACGCAGCCGTATTGGCGGGCGATTACAGCACGCCCGATTGGCAGGATGCGCGGCACTCTGGATTTCATTGTTTTCCGAAAATTTCCAGAGGGCGCGTCGCCAATGATGCAGACCGCTGCCGAGAACGAGCCCCGAGTTCACCGCAACGGCTTCGATTTGAGCAAGCGTCGCCTGGCGCAAATCGTACTTGACCGTGATGCAATCAATACCGGGTCTAGCCGCTGAAACGCCCATCATGCAGAGCAGTTTTTCGCATGCGCAACGTAGCGCTTCCCCACTGGAGGAAACGAAACGGAGCGTGCGTTGTTTGGGGATGGCGACGATGTCCTTGGTTGGTATTGGCAAGGTGTATAAGGTTGGCGTCGCAACGAAGCGCTCTTGGCACTGCGCGCAGCAGAAGTGATAGACAAGACCTTTCAGGGTAATCGAGTGTCTCGAACTTGCGATATCAACATCCATGCCACACACCGGGTCGCGGCTTGTCGGGGAATCGGTTCTCATGGCTGATCTCCTTTGCTTTGCGGGCGGGAACGGATAAAGCGGCTGCTCAAACGCTTGGCAGCATGAGCGCTTGGTCGTATCGGGGCGGGCCTGGCGCCCCACGATTTGCAGTGTGTGCCATCGACACTGACAGCACGATGACTTCCGGATGACAATTCCGTAAGCCGAGCGGTGCTCGCTGCTCCCGATCCAAGGCAGTTGTGCGGCGTAATCTGCGAATCGGTGTCAAATTACGACCCGGCGCAGCCGCAACGCGTTGATTACCACAGACAGCGATGACGCGCTCATCGCAAAGGCAGCGAACATCGGGCTGATCAGAATCCCGAAGAAAGGATAGAGGAGGCCTGCGGCCACGGGTACCCCGGCAGCGTTGTAGATCAGCGCGAAGAACAGGTTCTGGCGGATGTTGCGCATGGTGGCCACGGACAGGCACCGGGCGCGCACGATGCCGTCCAGATTGCCCTTGACCAGCGTAAAACCGGCGCTCTCGATGGCGACGTCAGCACCGGTCCCCATGGCGATGCCGACATCGGCCTGGGCAAGCGCGGGCGCGTCGTTGACGCCGTCGCCAGCCATCGCCACCTTCCTGCCTTCGGCCTGCAGTTCCTTGATGATGCGGGCCTTGTCGGCCGGCAGAACCTCGGCGCGGATTTCGTCGATGCCGAGGCGGCCCGCCACCGCCCGCGCCGTCCGTTCGTTGTCTCCGGTGGCCATGATGATGCGGAAACCCTGTTCGTGCAGTGCCTTGAGTGCCGCCGGCGTGCTTTCCTTGACCGGGTCGGCCACGCTGACCAATCCGGCCACGGCGCCTTCCAGAACGACGAACATCACCGTTTCGCCCTGATCGCGGCGGGCATCCGCAGCTTCGGACCATTCCCCGCCGGTCAGGCCAAGGTCGGCCAGCAGTCGCGCGTTGCCGAGAGCGACGGCGCGGCCGTCGACCACGCCCGTGACTCCCTTGCCGGTGAGTGCCTCGAATTCCTCGGCGCTGGCAAGCTTCAAGCCGCGTTCTTCCGCGCCGGAGACGATCGCCTCGGCGAGCGGGTGTTCCGAGCCTCTCTCGAGGCTGGCCGCAACGCGCAGTACCTCGGCTTCGTCATGCCCGGAAACCTGCAACACGGCAACCAGTCTCGGCTTGCCGACAGTGAGTGTGCCGGTCTTGTCCACGATCAAGGTATCCACCTGGGCAAAACGCTCCAGTGCCTCGGCGTTCTTGATCAGCACGCCGGCCTGCGCACCGCGTCCCGTGGCGGTCATGATTGACATCGGTGTGGCGAGGCCCAGCGCGCACGGGCAGGCAATGATCAATACGGCTACGGCGGCAACCAGAGCGTAGGCGAGCGCGGGCGCCGGCCCCCAGACCGACCAGCCGATAAACGCCAGCAGCGCCACAGCGATCACTGCGGGGACGAACTTGCCCGCTACCATGTCGGCAAATTTCTGGATCGGCGCCCGAGAGCGCTGGGCGTTGGCCACCATCTCGACAATCTGTGCGAGCAGCGTATCGGCTCCGACGCGCTTTGCTTCCATGATCAGGCTGCCGGTGCCGTTGAGGGTCGCGCCGGTGACGGGGTCGCCGATGACCTTTTCGACCGGTACGGATTCGCCCGTAATCATGGATTCGTCAACGGAAGAACGCCCGTCGATCACCTCACCGTCGACCGGGATCTTGTCGCCGGGTCGCACCCGCAAATGATCGCCGGGCTGTACGGCTTCAAGTGGAATCTCTTCCTCGCTGCCGTCGGGGCGGATCACCCGGGCGGTTTTTGCCGCCAGATCGAGCAGCGCCCTGATCGCCGAACCGGTGCGTTCACGTGCGCGCAGTTCCATCAACTGCCCGAGCAGCACCAGGGTGACGATGACGGCCGCGGCTTCGAAATAGACCCCCACCGTGCCGTCGGGTTTGCGAAAGCCCGCGGGAAACAGTTGTGGTGCAATGAGCGCAACGATACTGAACAGATAGGCGGAACCGACACCGACCGAGATCAGGCTGAACATGTTGAGATTCATGCTGCGGAAGGATTTTGCACCGCGTACCAGGAAAGGCCATCCCGCCCAGATGACGACCGGCGTGCCCAGAAGAAACTCTGCCCACATGGCGGCATGTTCGCCCAGTGCCTCGCGCAATTGACCGATCCCAGCCAGGGGCAACATGGTGAGGATGAGGAGCGGCAAGGTGAACAGGACGCCAATCCGGAACCGTCGGGTGAAATCAAGCAGTTCCGGATTGGGGCCTTCTTCCCCGGCCGGCACGCCCATCGGCTCCAGGGCCATGCCGCACTTGGGGCAATCGCCCGGTTCGTCGCGCACGATTTCCGGATGCATCGGGCAGGTCCATTTCGTGCCTTTCGGGACGGACTGCGCGATGGGCTGGTCGCCCAGATAACGGGCCGGGTCAGCGACGAACTTGTCGTGGCATTTCGAGGAGCAGAAATGGTAGGTGATACCGGCGTACTCCGCGCTCGGCTTTCCGGCATCCAGCGCCACGCTCATGCCGCATACGGGGTCTTTTGCCGGGTGGCTGGCTGCCTGAGAGTGATTGTGTTCATGATGTTTCATCGATCACCTCCCTGCAACACTTACACGTCCTTTGGCGCGTGTGCGGAACGGTTGGTTCCTTACCGCCTGTTACGGCACTTTTGCGCCCTCCAGATCCTCCCGGCGCCTGAGGTACTCTTCACGATCCAGTTCCCCCGCCGCATAGCGCGCATCGAGAATTTCGCGCGCCGTCCGGTGCGTACTCGCCGTATCGCCACTGCCTGATGATCCGGTGCGCTTGCCAATGCACCAGACGAGCAGGCCGACGGGGATCAGCCAGAACAGAATCATGCCGATACCCATCCCGCCTCCCATGTGATCTATTCCCCACATGTGTCTGTCTCCGGTTCAGAAATCACTTCGTCGGCCACATGGGTGCATCCGACGGCATGCCCATCCTGTTTTGCATCATCATCTGCATCATGTCCATGCGTTGCTCCATCATCTCCAAGCGTTGGGACATGAAATCGGGATTGCTGCCCATACCCGGTCCCATCATGCCGCCGCCCATCATCATTCCTGGACCCATCATGCCAACGCCGGGTTGCCCCCCCATCATCGGACATCCGGACATCCCCGCCTGCATGTTGCGTATCAACAGCATATTTTCCTGCATGGTCCGCACATGCTCGGCTATGGCCTGCTCGCGCTCACTGTCTGTATTCGCTTTGGCGATCCGGTCAAGCTGAGTCTGCATCTTTTGCACATTGGCCTGCATCATTTTCACCATCCCCTCGGTAGACTCAGTCGCTCCCTGCGTCGTTGCCGGTTGGGAGGCTACGGCCGCTTCTGGATGGTGTGCATCATCAGCAAGCACAGGGGCTGCCGTAACGAGCGCGGTACTGGCCGCGAGAATGGCGAGGATCGAAGAAGTATTCAGTTTCACAGCGTATCTCCTTTAATTTTGGGTAATCGTGTCCGGTAGAGGTCCGAACACGGAAGAGGAACCACAGTCCGTGTAGTTTCACTATAGGACTGTGTCCCTTGCCGCAACATGATCGCAACATTACGAAATCGTCAGTTGTCGCTCCAGTCGTGGAGCTTCAGCAAGACTTTACTTGCGCCATCACCGTGCCCCCCAGCTGCCTACCGAATCCGAATACCCCCAGCAGTAGCGTTGTTTCGCACAAATACGCCTGAAAAACCTTGGTGATGCAAGGGCGTTCGTCACCTCGGGACGGACACGGCTCAACCGCCTTGTTCACGGCCTTCCCGGCAACCGAGTCGTCCCGCTGTCTGTCGTTCGACAGATTTCTCGCGTCTTTTATTTTTTCGTATCGCGCTCCGCTCGCGCCTTGGCTAACAGTTGATCAGCGACTGTCAGCATCTGCTTAAAGCTCTTTATTTCGGGCCCTCCGACCAGATAACGGCCGTCGACTATCAACGCGGGGACCCCCGGGAGATTGATTTCTTCGACAAGCTTTTCACTTCGTTCCAGCTGTTTTATAACGCCGGTGGAATTGAATGCCGCGCCGAATTTTTTCCTGTCGACGCCTTGTGTAGCCACCCACGCGGTAGCGCTTTTTTCATCGGTCAGTTTGACGCCTTCGTTGTGGATCGCTCTAAAGATCGCGGCATTCAGTCGTTCTTCCTCTCCCATAGCTTCAAGCGCATAGAAGAGCCTGGCCGTCAATCGATAGAACGGACTTGTAAACTGAACCGCCTCTTTACGGAAAACCACGTCCGCCGGCAATTGCTTCGCCCATTCGGTGAGAAGTGGATTGAACGTGTTGCAGTGCGGACAGGCATACGAGAAAAACTCGACGACCTCAATCTTCCCCTTGGATTCACTCGGTACTGGCGACGGCAGGATCGAGTACTCACCGCCAAGTTGCTGCGCTGTCGCAGGAGTGGTCGCTATCATAAGGGTGAGACCGACGATGGAAAACCAAGACGTGATGAACTTTTTCATGTGAGACCTTTGATGTTCTGATTGTTGGAAACGGGCCCATTCCGGGGGAATTCAGCCCGTCGTTGTATGTTGCGGGTAGGCGGGACGCGAACCCGCAGCTTAGGGTAAGCAATTCATTCCGACAGGAACGTGACGGAAAAATTACATTCTTGTCAGGATGCTGAACGATCCAGCGGCACCAACATCCGGCTCGCATTTTGGAGGTAAGCCCGTCCGGATTGCCCGATCAGCAGGACTGTTTCGTTCGACGGCAGCAACCTCAGAGAGCCGAGCGGTGGCTTACGCCAATGTAATGTTTCCGTCAGCAAATTGTTGGGAAGAAGGGCGCACACTGCTTACATGGAGTTGACACTGCGTCAGGAGACGACGTTTTTCCGTTGCCGCGCTGCGATTCGGGCCGCATCGCGTTTTGTTGCTCTCCTCGTAATTTTGAGTAACAGGCATGGTCGACCCGGCCCGATTTTTTAGCCCACTGATGGAGACGAAGATGAACAACCCCACCCATACAACGGATCACAGCGCGTGCGAGACGCCCTCATTCTGGCGCTCTCGTACGGGGATCGGATTTCTCGTCGCCGTAGCGGTCGGCGGATTCTTCCTGCTGAAAGAGCACTGGGTACATGCTCAGGGTTATCTGCCCTATCTACTGCTCCTGGCGTGTCCGCTGATGCACCTGTTCATGCACGGAGGGCATGGTGAACATGGTGGACATAGCCACGGACGGGGCCCCAGCAAGCCGGACAAGGGGAAGTCTGATGCAAGCTGACAGCGGTACAGCCTACGGTTTGTGGGGCGTTGTCGCGCTGAACACGCTGATCTTCGTCGGTTTTGCCTTCAGCTTTTTCAAGCCGAAAACGCAGCGTGATTGGCGAAGCTTTAGTGCCTTCAGTGCCTTCATCGTGGCGCTGTTTGTTGAAATGTACGGCTTTCCGCTGACGTTGTATTTCCTGTCCGGATGGATACAGCGCTGGTTTCCGCAAGCAGACCTGTTGACGCATGATGCGGGGCATTTATGGTGGACGCTGTCGGGACAGCAGGGAAATCCTCATTTCGGTGTACTTCACATATTCAGCAACGTGGCAATCGGTTTGGGGTTCCTGCTGCTTTCGGCCTCGTGGCATGTGCTTTACCACGCACAGCGCTCACACAGACTGGCGAAGACCGGACCGTACCGCTGGATCCGCCATCCGCAGTATGTGGCCTTCGTGATGATCATGTTCGGATTCCTGTTGCAATGGCCGACCATTCTCACGCTTGCCATGTTCCCGTTGCTTGTGCTCATGTATGCAAGGTTGGCGAAAGCAGAGGAAGTAGAATCTGAACGCGCCTTTGGCAAGGAATGGACGGCCTATGCGGACAGTACGCCGCGCTTCATTCCGGATTTTCCCTCCCGACCCCTGCATTCCAAATAGCAAGCGCTGGATGCCTGCCAGCGAGGCGCCGTCCACCCGGTATTCGGTGGCAAATTTGGTTGGTTGATCATCGAAGCATGATCAACCAACTTTGTAGCCGCAGTTCGCTTCACGCCTGAAAATACCGTGCAAGCGATTTGCCCAGCAGTTCCTTAAGCAGGGATTCTTCGGCGGAAGCCGCTGTCTGGAACAGGCGTGGTGCGATCGAGTGGAACAACTCAACCACCTCCGGATCGAAATGGCGTCCACTTCCTTCGTCGATCATGACCATCGCGTCTTCGAACGGTAGCGCTGGTTTGTACGGTCGCTCGGAAGTCAGTGCGTCGAACACATCGACGACGGCGAAGACGCGCGCCACAATCGGGATGTCCTTGCCAGTCAGGCCATCGGGATACCCGCTGCCGTCGAAGCGTTCGTGATGCGACCGGATGGTCGGGACCGCACATTGCAGCCAGGGATCGCCGTCGACGATGTCGATGCCGAGCAGGACGTGCGTCTTCATCACTTTGAATTCGTCGTCGCTCAGCTTTCCCGGCTTGAGGAGGATGTTGTCCGGAATACCGATCTTGCCGACATCGTGAAGGAACGCGCCGACCACCAGATGAGCGATTTCCCGTTCAGGCAAAGCCATGGCCTCGGCCAGCGCGATCGCGTAATACGTGACCCGGTAGTTGTGAATGTCGGTATCGGAGTCGCGCTTGGCGATGGCGTTTCCCAGCGAGCGCATCAAGGACACATTCGCTTCGAGCAAACGACTGGATAAACGGGTCGATCGGCGGAGCATCGCCAGCATCAGGGGGTACAGCAGCGCCATGGCAATGACGACCGACAGCGAGGCGGTTAAAGCCCCGTTGCGCACCTGTGCGCGCTGTGCCTCGATAGCCTGTCGATCCAGCCGACTGATGCCTTCCAGATAGCCCCCGAGACTCCCGTCGGCGCTGATCAAGGGAAGCACGATCTGAATCAGCCGATCATCGGGAGAATCCAGCCAATTCTTGTGCGTTTGTCCTGGTTCCGGCCATTCATGTCGATGCGCGCTCGACCGGACCAGTCCTTTGAGCGATGCAGGGACATCGGCCCATTCCTCAAAGACAATCCCGTGTTCGGCCGAGAACACGCGGATCCCGACAAACCGCGTCCGATCGAGCAGGCGGGACAATGCGGCATGCTCGTCGGCGGCCGGTTCCTTACCCATCATGCGGACGGCCGATGACTCGAAGTGACGAACGCCTCTCTCGGCGTTTTCCAGTGCACCTTGCTCGGCACGCTGGGTTTCGACAAACCAGGAGATGCCGGCAGCGGTCAATCCGATAAGCGTCGCAGCCAGGCCCAGGCGCCGGGCCAGGAGCCAGCGCAGCTGACCGGCTCCTTGAGGCAGCACGGCGTCGTCAGCCAGGGCGTCCGGTCGTTGGCGACGCAGTCGAAAACGCATCGACCGAACTGCCCGGAATCCGTTTTGCAGCGAACGAAAGGGCCACACCTCGTGCTACACGACGAAACGGGAGGTCGCCTTTTGCAGCGCTTCGGCAACCGATTCCAGACGGGAAGCCGAGGCCGCCACGCTGTGCACGGCCTGACTGTTCTGCCGCGAACGTTCCGCGACGGTATCGACATTGCGGGCCACGTCATCGGTCGCGCGTCGTTGCTCCTCCAAGGCCGCGGAGATCGTGCTGACCGCTACCACGACGCCGTCGGAGCCGGCGCGGATGGCCGCCATCGAGTGTGCCGCTTCCGTGGTCGTTTCGACACCGCGGGCAACGCGGGCGATGCCTTCATCCATGCTGCTGACTGCCTGAGTGGTGGTGTTTTCAATGGCCGTAATTTTCGACGTGATTTCCTGTGTGGCCAGTGTCGTTCGCTCGGCCAATTTACGAACCTCATCGGCGACCACAGCAAAACCGCGCCCCTGTTCGCCGGCGCGCGCGGCCTCAATCGCGGCATTCAAGGCCAGCAGGTTCGTTTGATCGGCAATTTCCCGGATCGTACTGACGATCTCGAAAATTTGCCGCGACGAGTCGCCGAGTTGCTGGATATGCGTCCCCGTCTGGGTAACTGTCGAGGCGATCTGTGCCATCTCCTCGCTGGCGTCAGAGACCGTCGCTTCTCCCTGCAACGAAAGGTGCCCCGATTCCTGCGCCCGTGCTTCGGCGTCCTTGGCGCTGTCAGTAATCTGCGCAATCCGTGCCGTGATCCGTCCCACCGCGTCTCCGGTTTCAAGCGCGGCCTGACTCTGCTCTTCCGACGCAACGGCCAACTGGTGACTGGTCGCTGTCAGCGCGCGCGCCGAATCCAGCAGGTTTTCCGAACCGGTTCGAACCTCGGCCACCGCCTCGCGGATACTTTCCTGCATCCGGCGCATCGACGCCATGAGACTGGAAGGATGATGTCCGCTGACCGATACTTCAAAATTCAGTTCGCCGGCGGCAATCCGTCCAGCAATGGCCGCTGCCTCGGCCGGTTCGCCGCCCAGTTCGCGCAACAAGCCACGCACGATCCAGAGCGAGAGCAACAGCGACAGGCTGGCGCCGACGGCGATCAGTACTGCAAAGGTAAGCAGCGCGCCGCGATAGAGTTCATTTCCATGCGCGACGCCCTGCATCGAGCGCTGGCTGGAGTCGTCTTCCACCTGTTTGATCAGCGCCTCGAATTTCTCAAGCGGCTCGGTTTCCACGCCCAGGGCCAGATCGTCGACCTTGTGGCCGGTGAAATGATCTTGTGCATCGTAGCTCTTCAAAGCTTCAAGATATTTGGCGCCCATCTTGCGGTGAAGATCAAGAATGTCTTGCGCTGTAGCGACCGTGCCAGAACGCTGTTGCTCAAGCAACCGGATCCCTTCCGCAAGATAAGCCTTTACCTGTTCGTCCTCGGTCTTGAACTGCTGCACATACTTGTTGAAATTCTCGGCATCATGGCCGCGCAACAGGATGTTCTTCCACGCGATGACTTGCGCATGAAGATGCGTCTGCGCATGTTCCAGGGTCACCAGCACCTCGGTTTGTCGCAGTGACGTTTCCACCACCCGCGCCGACCCGGCGTTCAGGTGGTTCAGGCTGTAGAAACCCGCGCCCCCGAGTGTCAGCAAACCGAGCACGCTGAGGGCCGCCAGCATCCAGAGACGGGTACTGGTTTTGTTCCATAAAGTCATCTTTTCTCCCTTGGTTGAAGCGTTCTTGTGACGATGTCAACGCGACTTCAAGGCTCCGATTCAAAAAAAACCGACCGTTTTACCGGTCGGTCCTGTTGTTGCCCCGCTCAGGATTCCAGTTTCCGACCCAGCGTCGCCTGTTTCACCAGCGCATAGAGCGCCGGAATTACCACCAGTGTCAGGATCGTCGAAGACACCATGCCGCCGACCATGGGTGCGGCGATGCGGCGCATTACCTCCGAACCGGTCCCGGCGACCCACATGATCGGGAGCAGGCCGGCCATCGTCGAGACGACGGTCATCATCTTCGGCCGCACGCGCTCCACGGCACCTTCCATCACTGCGCCGTAGAGGTCGGCGACGCTCGGCTCACGGC
>Ga0302250_1002681_pt1 | contig 10539 bp, 4 predicted proteins | sample AAG_RA_Asp_MG_FD_193536 | JGI IMG/M metagenome (GOLD analysis project Ga0302250, IMG submission 193536) | Enriched activated sludge microbial communities from anaerobic digester in WTTP, New Holstein, Wisconsin, United States - AAG_RA_Asp | ecosystem: Engineered > Bioreactor > Anaerobic >... | reverse complement strand
TGGTCACCCTGATCGAAAAGCGGAGCACCAAAAGCGAGATCACAGAAACCATCGCCATTGAAGTCGCCCGCTGCCTTGCCCCAACCAAAGTTGCGATACATATAATCACTCGGTGGATTAATGAGCAGATCCGCGATCCCATTCATCACCGGACTTCCCAACCATATTCCAGCTTGTCCGCTGTCGCCCCATGCATGATTATCTGCTCCGGCAAAATCACTGTAACCATCATTGTTAAAGTCGCCACACACAGCAGCAGGCCACATTCCGTTGTTGAAGCTTATTATTTCTAACCATGGATATCTTTGCAGCACTACATTGGGCGTAGAGGTAAAGTTCGTTCCTCCAAACCAGACTTTGTCATTCCAGCTTAAGAAATCGTTGTAGCCATCACCATTCACATCTCCCAAAGGAGTAGAGTAATACTCTGTAACGACGGGATCAATTCCTAACACCAGGCTGTCCGCGAGAGTGCAGGAAGCATCTCCATAGAAAAAGCTGTAGTAACTTGAGTTATTCTCATTGTAGTGATGCAAAATAAAATCATCGCAGCCATCTGTATTAACATCACCGACACCTATTACGTTAGTATATACCTCTACTTTCCGGACAAGATATGGATCACCATATATATCAGTCCAAAATAAGATCGATTTAGGCGTAGAAGAGATAGTAGGCATCAGCGTGAGCGATAAATCATCTTTTCCATCGTTGTTTACATCCCCCAAGGGGAATATCCACAAATTTCGTGTTTCAGGATAAGGATAGAACAGTTCAATATCTGGGGTAGTTTGTGGATTAGCCCTACTAAAGTAAACCGATACAGTTCTGGTTCCATCCACTGTTCTTTGAGGGATGGCGAGATCTTCTAACCCGTCACCATTAACATCTCCTGCATTAATCATGGGATTCTCTCTGGACGTGTAAGTATAGCTGGCGAAATGGTAAGGATGCTGCCCTTCGATTACAAAATCAGGGATGTTGTCAAATCCCGGGCCACCCCAATAGAAATAAATCTTGCCGAACATTTCGTAGTATTCCCCGACCAGGTTATCCGGATGCCAAAGGGGAGCTTTTACGATCAGATCATCGTAGCCATCCCCATTAAAATCCATGCTTACCAGCGAGGCACCAAATTCGTTGCCTGTAAATTCTCCGTACATGGTAGCGATTAAATCCATGTGGTTCACCGCTATAAAAGGCAAGCAAATCGCCCCCAAGGCGATGACTGCCAAAACTCGTAACACAATGTTCATGTCTACCTCCCAAGGTAATCTGAATATTACCCAGACACTTTGATTAGTTTTTATGCAATATTTATTCCGTTGCGCTAGTTATTTCTAGCCTAAGTGAATTTCACAGTAAAATTGCTTATGGACATTAACCCAAAAACTGCACCATCGAAAGGTTCTTTTCACCATACACCTCACTTTATAATAGTGAATTTTGTTACTTTCTCATGTTCTCCCACCTTCACCTTGCAGAGATATAATCCTGAGGCCAAGTTGGGAACAGGAATGGAAGTGCTGAATTCGCTTGTTGCCAAAGCTTGCTCACTAGTGTGATATAGCCTTTGACCCTTGATATTGAAGATTGCTATTTCCATGTTTTCGCCCTTAGCGCTATCCCGGCAATGGATGGTGCAGTTAATTGCGCTTCCCGCCCTTAAGGGATTGGGGCTAAGGCTTACCCTTAGCTGCTCCGGTGCATGAGGAGCAAGGGGATCATCACCTGCCACCATCTGACCATTTCCCCCATACACAAACACATATCCGGTGAAGTTGTGCATAGGCCATTCTCCCTGCTCAAATGGCGCAGAGACAGCGATATCGCAGAAGCCATCGCCATCATAATCTCCGGTTGCCACACTATAACCGAAGTTTTCCAAAGCACTGGGTTTTTGCCAATCTCGATATCCATCCATATTGCTATTGCCCAGCCATACAGCGAACCTTCTTTCGTAGTAGCTGGCACCCACCACATCATCATAACCGTCGTTGTTAAAATCTCCATAGGCTATGCCGTTCATTTCTTCATTCCCAAAATAAACAGGATTCAGGACAACAGAAGCTTGTGCCGGATTAAGGTTGTCCGAGCCAAACCACAGCTTCATTCCCTCATCATCGGCATAACCAAGGAAGTCGTCGTAGCCATCATTATTCAAATCACCCAATGCCTTACAAATCCGGCTTATGCCCGAATATGTTTGGATGAAGACAAGTGGGTTGCCAAACACCCTCTCCGCATTGCCATAGTAAAGCCTGATTATGTTGTAGTTGCCACCTGTATCATTATGCACCAATCCAATGGTAAAATCATCATAACCATCGTTATTTATATCTCCTATCCTTCTCATGCCACTATAGTAAGAGGGGCTGCCTTCCCCCTCCAGGATTAGCTGACGTTCAAAAGTGCCTCCCCACTTGATGTCGAACTTGAAAACACCTTCAGAGTATCTTATACCAATATCGTCATATCCGTCTCCATCTATATCGCCTAATGAAGACATCTCGTAAAAAGTTTGCCCCAGTGGCCTTGTCTCAACTCGATCAGGGAAAGCAAGGTTAGCATTTCGTCCATAGTAAAACATATATCTTGTGCTATTTGTAGTGTCTGGCATTGTATCAGCTATCATAAGATCATCAAATGAGTCACCATTTACATCACCGGCATTCATAATGTAGCCAATCTTTCTACCGTTTCCATTGGGGTACTCACCTTCCAGGGTTAAGGCAGGTGGAGTGCTGGAATTGAAGCCTGGGCCACAATAATAAATATATACTTTCCCCCGTGAGGGAGTACTTTGGTAAGCCCATCCATAAAACGGGGCAAGCACAACTATGTCTTTGTAGCCATCATGGTTAAAATCCAGGGAAACAATTTGGTATCCAAAACCCGAAGCATTATGTTCTCCTTGCAGTTCTGCGATCACAGGCATATCCGTTAAGGCAAGAGCTATGTTGGCTAAAAGCAGCAGAACAATTAGGGGTATATAATTCTTAAATGTTGCCATGTTAACCTCACTTTAGAATAGTGAATTTGCTTACTTTCTCTTGTTCACCCACCTTCACTTTGCATAGGTATAGCCCCGAGGCCAAGGTGGGAATAGGTATGATAGTGCTAAATTCGCTGGTTGCCAAAACTTGCTTGTTAGTGTGGTAGAGCCTTTGACCCTTGATATTGAAGATTGCTATTTCCATGTTTTCGCCCTTAGCGCTATCCGGGCAATGGATGGTGCAGCTGATCGCGCTTCCCGCCCTTAAGGGATTAGGGCCAAGGCTTACCCTTAGCTGCTTTGGTGCAGGAGGAGCAATGGGATCATCTCCTGCCACCATCTGCCCATTTCCCCCATACACAAACACATATCCGGTATAGTTGTGCATAGGCCATTCTCCCTGCTCAAATGGCGCAGAGACAGCGATATCGCAATAGCCATCACCATCATAATCTCCGGTTGCCACACTATAACCGAAGTTTTCTAATGCACTGGGTTTCTGCCAATCGCGATAGCCATCCATGTTGCTATTTCCCAGCCATACGGCAAACCTTTGTTCGTAGTAGCTGGCACCCACTACATCGTCATAACCATCGTTGTTAAAATCTCCATAGGCTATGCCGTTCATATACTCATCACCATAGTAAACTGGATTTAGGGCAACCGAAGCTTGTGCGGGATTTAAGTTGTCCGAACCGAACCACAGCTTCATTCCCTCATCATCGGCATAACCCAGGAAGTCCTCGTAGCCATCATTATTCAGATCTCCCAGGGCTTTGCACACTCTACTAATGCCCGAATATGTTTGGATGAAGACAAGCGGATTGCTAAACACCCTCTCCGCATTGCCATAGTAAAGCCTGATGATGTTGTAATTGCCGCCAGTGTCGTTATGCACCAATCCAATGGTAAAATCATCATAACCATCGTTATTGATATCTCCGATTCCTTTCATCCCACTTATGTAAGAGGGGCTGCCTTCACCAACCATTACAGATTGTCGATCAAATGTTCCCCCCCACATAATATCATATTTATAAACACCTTCTGTATATCTTATACCGATGTCATCAAAGCCGTCGCCATCTATATCGCCTAACGAAGAATGTTCATAAACAACTTGATTTGCTTGGGGAGTATCAATTAAATCAGGTGAATACAGGTCAGGATTATCACCAAAGAAATACATGTACCGAACAGAACCAGCCTGATTCGGTATACCATCAGTTATAAACAAATCGTCAAACCCATCACCATTAACATCGCCCACATTTCTTACTACACCAATCTTTCTTCCGTTTCCATTGGGATACTCACCTTCCAGGGTTAATGCAGGTGGAGTGCTGGAATTGAAGCCTGGGCCACAATAATAAACATATACTTTCCCCCGTGAGGGAGTACTTTGGTAAGCCCAACCATAAAACGGGGCAAGCACAACTATGTCTTTGTAGCCATCATGGTTAAAATCCAGGGAAACAATTTGGTATCCAAAGCCAGATGCATTATGCTCTCCTTGCAGTTCTGCAATCACAGGCATATCCGTTAAGGCAAGAGCCATGTTTGATATAAGCAGCAAAATAATTACGGGTATATAATGCTTTAATGTTGCCATGTTAACCTCACTTTACAATAGTGAATTTTGTTACTTTCTCTTGTTCACCCACCTTCACTTCGCATAGGTATAGCCCCGAGGCCAAGTGAAAAAAAGAATAAAGATTGGCAGTTAGCAGACAGCAAACTGCTATCAGGATTGCAGACACGGTTTTCATAATTATCTCCTTTGTTTTATTGGGTTATTACTATTTTTTTGGTGATTTTGTTTCCTTTTCGGTTGGACAGTTTTAGCAAATATATTCCGTTGGGCAGATCCGGTAAAGATTGGCAGAAAACATTATCTACCCAGTCTGAGCTTAGTAAGTCGCGCTTCACGATCAATTGCCCTTTCAGGCTTACTTCGTTTTTATGCAATATTTATTCCAGTTCACTATTTAGAATGCCTATCTGTACGCATGAGAAAAAAGAGCTTATATGGGTATATTCCCAAATAGACCAACATCCATGGAGCGATGATCCAGTCCAGAGGGCAAAGAAAAAATCAACTTTAGAGACCCGTCCACAGATTAGGTGCCACTGTCTACCTAGCCCTGATAGCATTAGCATACTTCCAGAAACTGGATAAAAAATTGTAACTCTAAATCAGGCATGGGAAAAAGGCATATGCGAGATGCTAACAAACCTTGACACGAAACGGCTGGTTCAGATCCTTGTCCGAGTCTCATAAGTCTTTCATAATTGGAATCCCCAGTTACAAGAGCAGATATAGGCTTTGTATCTATAGGAAAAGAAAGTCAAATTGGGGAAAACAAAGATTAACAGGGAGAAAAGTCAGGTGGTGGAAAGAGCCAGAAACGAATGACTTAAGAATCGCAATCATTAGGCCAGGGGTTCGAATCCCCTTAGCTCCACCACTTATCTTATTATGAAACAAAGATTTAACCTTAGCGAATGCATCGTCCGCCCAGCCAAAGAAGAGGATGAAGCTCCCCTCATCACTCTGGCCAAAGGTATCTGGGGCGGAACGGATTACCTGCCCAAAATCCTTCCCAGATGGCTGCATGAGCCATATTTCCAGGTTTGTGAATATCGAGGCAAAGTGATTGCCTGTCTTAAGCTTACTCCGCTTCCCGATCATGTACTGTGGTTTGAAGGTTTGAGAGTCCATAAAAGCTATCAAGGCAGGGGCGTTGGCTCGCTAATGAACCGCGAGATGTTCTCGCTGGCGGCCAGCTTAAAGGCTAGGGATCCTTTGCTCAGCTACGAATTCTGCACCTATTACCGGAATGTGGAAAGCCTGCATCTAACCAAAAAGCTGGGCTTCAGGGTTATAGATAAATTCATCACTCTCGACCGGAGAGGAGTAGCACGCCAGAGCAAGCCCAGGATGATCACTGATTACGATCAAAGCTTTTTCCGCATCTATCCCCGTTATATACCCTGCGGCTGGCAGATTCTGCACAACTGCCCCGAAACCCTGGAATACTTGAAACCCAGAATCGTGATCTTCGAAACTCCCCAAGCCCGCTATATGCTGGCTGGACTGGCCGAGAAGAACGTTGTGCTGCTCAGCCATCCCGCCAAGGACTTAAGAGCCGAATTACCCTATTTTCAGTATTTTTATCAGCCTCGCTCTCGTTATAGCATCATCTATCCCATGAGCTATCGCCGCTACCGTCAGCGCTTTCTGCAGGCCGGGTTTGGCACTTGGGAAAACCAGAAGATATTCCCCGCAAATATGTTGCTGCTCAGGCTGGAAGCTTGAACCTACGAATCTCTTGGCAAGGATTCCTGAGCAAATAATTCTGTCAGAAATCTCTGCCAAAAGCCTTTATCTCTTCCTGAAACAAGAAGAATCCACTCAGCACAAAAGTAAGACCGTTGCACATAGTAACAAATCGTATTCCCGTCACAAACACTTAAAGCTGTATGCCGTTAAAGACCATTGAACATAGTAACAAATCGAATTCCCTTCACAATCACATCCAGGTGTTCAATTAAAACGCCGCCAGGGGTGAAATACTATAGCCTGTGACGTAAGTCCCAGGTATGCTGTCAGTTAAAGCCTCAGAACCCCGTTAGGGGTGGCACTATTTTTGAATGAGACAAGTTTGGTGTCACCCCTTGCGGGGTTCATGATCATAACTGCATATTTTCCAGGGGTTAACACCCCTGGCTATAGTATTTCATCCCTATCGGGATTCTTTTTATTGGCTTCCAGATCTCATTGAAGGTTAAATTATTCAGCGGTATTCGTTATTTAACCCTTCACACTGCAAAGCTTTCAGTAGCCATGATTTTGGAATGTTATGATTTGTTTAGCTTGCCAGGGAGAGAGACAGACAGTACTCCACAATGGAATATCATTCACTATTATCGGTTGCACATATAAAAACAAAGTAATTAGCATAACTCGACCCAGGCATCTATTATTAACCGTATTTCATCAAACAGTCCAACAATCTGCCGCTGTCGATAATCTTTTTCATCTTGACATCTTTGCCGGTAAAGTTATATTGTCGTAAACCAGACTGAGATTACCGGGGATCAGACCGACGCAACAGGAGATTGTCATGCTACGTCACATACCGCCATACGTTCTTGAGAAATTGGAGCACGGCCAATATTCTGGCTCATTTGAGGGATATGTTCTGTTAATCGAAATTGAAGATTTCCCAATCTTCTCAAATGTTTTTATCAGCGAAGGAAAGCGAGGCGCAGAAGCTCTCTCCAGGTTTCTTTCGGAAGTTGTCGGCCCCCCTATAAACATGATAGAGGAAGCAGGAGGATTTGTATGCCAGTTTTCTGGAGAATCTTCCTATGCTGTGTTTCCTGAGGTGGATGCTGCCTGTCTGAAAGAGCTGGTGGAAACAATCGACCAGTATTTTTTAAATCATGCCCCGTTTGTAACCCGTTTTGGAGAATACCCAGTTTCCATAAAGCAGTCAGTGGCTTTGGGAAAGGTAGATTGGCAGATATTTCGCAACCGTCACCAATATGAGTTTGTGTTTTACGGAGAGCCATTTCATGAGTTGGTGAAGCTTCGGCTGAACAGAGGCAGCATGATACTTTCTGAGGCGGTAAAGAATTCGCTTGAAGAGCGTGAAGGGTACTGTGGCAGGAAGCTGGAGATAAAATACGATCTAAAAACGAGCGAGTATTTTGTTCAACCCAGTTTTCGTTTGCTAAATCCGGAGAACGACATCTGCACGGCTGGATATTGTTTCATCAATCTGTCGAATCTGGATAACGCAAACTGGGAGAACACCATAGCAATCATCCATGATAAGTTGTCGAATAGTGGCGGATATTTTCACAAGCTGTATTTCAGCGAAGCAGGTCTTACCACTCTTGTCTTGTTTGGTCTTCCGAAAGCCACGGAAACAACTTCCGAAAAAATGTGCAGATTTGCCCTGGAGCTCATTGATCAGATACCCCAAATCAGCATTGGAATGTCTTGGGGCAGGGCTTTCGCAGGATTGGTGGGGAGAGAGAACCGCCAAAGATATGTAGTTTTGGGAACTACTGTGGCCCTAGCCGAACACTCGCTGTTCAGAACACATCCCAAAGAAATAATTACCGATTCGTATCTAAAGCAGGAGATGCAGTTTTACTTTTCTTTCGAGCCAGCCGGCACTCTGACGATGGCGGGCATAAATCTGCCGGTAAAGCTTTTCAGGTTAAGGCCTATGGATAAACAAAGCCATTCCCGGCAATCAGGATCATTTTGGGGAAGAAGCGGTGAACTGGCTTGGATGAAAGAACGGCTCTATGAGGCTCAGCAGAAACAAGAGAATTGCCTGATTGTGGTGAAGGGTGAAGCTGGAATGGGAAAAAGCAAGCTCATTCGAGAACTGCTTTCGTCCTACCAGGATAACGAGTATTTCTGGTACACCATAAACAGCAGTCCCGATCTGCATTATGCCAGGGATGGCATCAGACAAATAGTTCGAAGTTTTTTCCATTACAATCCCCAGATGCCCAAGGAAGAGGGTCTGGCCATGTTTAGAGGACAATGGGCAGAATTAGCCGGCTCGGATATTGAGATGCAGCGTTTGGAATCCATCATTGCATCTTTATTGGGATATTCCTGGAAGAATTCAGTTTGGAGCATGCTTCCGGAAAAAGAAAAAGGCCGTCAGTTGCAAAGTGCATTTGTCACATTCATGGAAGTAATGGCCAAAAGGAAACCGATAGTCCTGCATATTGACGACTTACAATGGCTGGACCGCGACAGTCTGAAGCTGCTGGAAGCCTTGAGTAACAAAGGAGTTGCCCCCCTCCATATAATAGCATGTTTGGATAATCAGTATGCCGAGAAAGCAAACGAGATAGCCATGCCCATGTATCATCAACTTATCCTCGATCTTGGTTCGCTGGATTCAGATGCTTGCCGGGATTTTTTGGCGTCAGTTCTGCATATTCCTTCCTTACCGGATTCTACAGTGGATTACATCGTGGAATTTGCAGAGGGAAATCCTCTGTATATGGAGCAGCTTTCCCTGTATTTAAAAGAGAGCAAGAGCCTGGACGACCTGGGAAATATAATAAATAAAGAATTGATCCTGCCAACCCCCGGGCTTGGCGAGATAATTGCCAGAAGGCTGAAGCTATTGAAAACCAACCTGCTGGAGTGCCTAAGATACGCTTCGGTACTGGGCAGGGTATTCAATGTAAGAGTGTTGAAAGGAATGTTCAAAGGGAACGATGTATTGCCCGAACTCAAGGAAGGCTCGAGACTGGGTTTCTGGCAGGACATGAACGAGTATGACTATGTTTTTGTTCACGACGAACTCCAAAAAGCGGTATACAGCAGCATTAGTGATGCTGAGAAGAAACGTCTGCATCATAAGGCAGGCGAAGAAATGGAAAATGCTTTTGGGAAAGAAAAGGACACTCTCCACAAATATGCTGAGGCCATAGCCAGGCACTATAAGCTGGCGGAAGAAAGCGAAAAAGCCACTCAACATTACTTGATCAAGGGTCTGTATCTGCAGGAGAATTTTGAATTGGAAAGGGCCAGACTTGCTTTTCAGGAAGGGATAGCCATACACCGCAAGGTCTCTGGGGCAGAGAGTTCACATACGGTGTTCTTTATGGAAAAATTGGGAAGCTTGTTTTGCAGTGCAGGAGAATTTGCCAAAGCCGAAGAAGTATTCCTTGGCACCTTGGAAATCAAGAAAAAGCGTTTGGGGGTAGAGCATCTGGAAACCGCAGTATCTCTGAATCTTCTGGGAAATGTGTACGCAACCCTGGGAAAACTGCAGGATGCGGAAATCTGTTTGAGCCAATCAGCCGAGATCAGGAAAAAACTGGTGGGTGATGAACACCATAGCACAGTCCGCTCCATAATCAGTCTGGCGGAGATATATCACCGCAAAGGGAAGTATAATCAAGCTGCGGCGCTGTATCATCTGACCTTAGACCCCCGGGCTATGGTTGGCGGAGCTCTTGACCTTCAGAATGCGGATATCATGAACCACCTGGGAGTATTGAGCTTTGACCAGAAAGATTATGATCTGGCGGAGAATTACCATCGTAAGGCAGTGGAAGCCTTTCAAAAGCTACTTGGCAGAGAACATCCCAGAACAGTGGAGGCGATCACCAACCTGGCAAAAGACCATTTGTACCAAAAGCATCATCAGTTGTCTGAATCCCTGCTGACTGAGGCCATAGGAATATGCGAAAGAGTATTTGGATACTACAATCCGGTAACAGCCAATAATATCCAGAATCTGGGTTATGTGTACATGGACACCGGAAACCAGGCAAAGACAGAAGAAGCCTTTATAAAGGCTCTGGAAATCCGCAAAAAAAGTCTGGGTATCTTCGACGTAGCAACCCTGAGTTCATTCAACGCCATTGCTATGCTATATTATAAAATGGGTTCCCTGGAAAAGACGGAAACCACACTGAATCAGTCGTTGAACATTGCAAGGGTGGTTTTGGGTAATGAGCACCTTGACACCGTTAAGATAATGTTCAATCTT
>Ga0302250_1002680_pt1 | contig 10543 bp, 7 predicted proteins | sample AAG_RA_Asp_MG_FD_193536 | JGI IMG/M metagenome (GOLD analysis project Ga0302250, IMG submission 193536) | Enriched activated sludge microbial communities from anaerobic digester in WTTP, New Holstein, Wisconsin, United States - AAG_RA_Asp | ecosystem: Engineered > Bioreactor > Anaerobic >... | reverse complement strand
CCATCAATACATTAATTCCAAAATATAAAACACCGCTTCAAAATAAAACGGTGATAAGTTTGATGCAACGCTATCTTACACTTGATGCACTCTTACGTGAAGGACTCAACGAAAAAGAAGCTAAAACGCTTTTACGTCTGCATTTCCCGAGTGCTAAAGAAGCCAGTACTATAAGTAGTTTTGGTTACTCAGAATCCATCCTAAATGTACTGAAATATGTCGAAATACATAACTATCTCAAAAAGCTTTCTGGAAAAAAAGTAAGCTTCCCTGCATGTGCTAAGCTAGATGGTGATGAAAAACCTTTTATAGCTTCGCTTCCTTTTACATTAACGGCCGATCAACAAAAAGTCATTGGTGAAATTAAGCGAGATTTTCTAAGTGAAAATGCAGCAAAACGTGTCATTATGGGTGATGTAGGCTGCGGGAAAACGATGGTGATATTGGCTTCGGTGATGATGGCATATCCTAGAAAAGCCGTTCTTATGGCTCCAACCACGGTACTTGCCAATCAACTTTATGAAGAAGCTGTAAAGTATTTACCAAAGCATGTTAAGACGATTTTGATTACTCAAGAAGCTGATAATAAAGAACCTATAGAGGATTTTGATTTTATCATCGGTACACACGCTCTACTGTATAGGGAACTCCCACAATGTGCACTGGTGATGGTGGATGAACAGCATCGTTTTGGCACGAAACAGCGTTCTTTACTCTCTGCTCTTGTTTCAAAAAAAGCGTGGCATCCACATTATTTGCAGTTTTCCGCAACGCCAATTCCAAGAACACTCAGCATGATTCAGTCTTCATTGGTTGATTTTTCATTTATTAAAATGCTTCCATTTCCTAAAGATATTACCACTAAAGTCATTGCCAAAAAAGATTTTAAAGCCTTGGTTGAACATATCAAAAATGAAATTGTACAAAAACACCAATGTATCATTGTTTATCCACTTGTGGAAGAGAGTGAAATGATCAATTATCAATCGATCGATGAAGGACGTGGTTTTTGGGAAAAACATTTTGAAGGTGTTTTTGTTACGTATGGTAAAGATAAAAATAAAGAAGAGATTCTAAAAACGTTTAAAGAAGAGGGTAATTTACTCATCTCTACGACTGTTGTAGAAGTAGGTATCTCTCTTCCTCGTCTTTCGACCATTGTGATTGTTGGTGCTGAACGTTTAGGATTGGCCAGTTTGCATCAGCTTCGTGGACGTGTGAGTCGTAATGGTTTAAAAGGTTACTGCTATTTGTACACCAATCTTGCAAAAAGTGAAAGACTGGAAAAATTTAGCCAGACATTGAATGGATTTGAAATCGCAGAATTGGATTTAGAGTACCGCCAAGGGGGAGACGTCGTTGGCGGACTCATTCAAAGTGGTAAAAAATTGGTTTGGTTTGAAATGGGGTGTGATGAAGAAATTTTAAAAGAGGCAAAAAAAAGAGTTGAGGAGGCTTTACGCCTCCTCAAAGTTTAAGTTTAATAAAGACCAAATCTTCCATCTGTTTTTTTATACATAACACGGAATTTATCTTCCATATCATGGAATACAATAAATTGTCTATCTGAAGCTTTTAGTTCATTCATAGCATCTTCAACCTCAATAGGTTTGTAGCTGTTAAGACGCATTGGAACGATCTCATCATCGCTTCCTTCCGCATTTTCAGGTGTTTCTACTGCTTCAAGGCCTTCAATAGGCTTATGCGTATTAATTTTATCATGGTGACGGCGTAAAACTTTTTTTGCACGCTCAATCGCTAGATCAATTGCAGCATAGACATCTTTGTCTTTTTGTTGAATAACAACAGTGTTTTTATGCGCCATGTTAATAGCAAATTCAACGTTAAAGCCTTTTTTGCCATTTTTTTCATCCGCTGAGATCACAGTACGCACAGAGATAATGTCCAAATTGTATTTGCCAAGAGCATCAACTGCCCCTTCAATGTAAGCTTTGATAGGCTCGGTCAAATCAAATTGTTTTCCTACGATACTTGTGTTCATCTTGTCTCCTTTTCCTTCCCTTTTTCAAGGGTTTATGAAGTCAGTATAACAAATAAAACCTTAAATGAAAAGGAGGTTTGAAAGCTGAAATTACGGCTTTTGGATGGTGCGTCTGTGTAAGCGAATGAGTTCTGTTGAGATATTATTGTCCGTTGTTGTTGAAACAATTGTATCGATGATAACAGTACGATTGGAGTCATTGGTATCAATGTTTGTAATTGTGCTTGTTCCACTAGGTGTCTGACATCCAGCAGGAAGATTTCTCCCTAAATAATAGAGTGTTATATTGATGTCAAAGATAGCATTTGTTCCTGAATTTGGATATTGTGCATTAATAGTATTGAGGCATGTTGTACTAAAATCGTGTCCTGAAATGGCAAGTAAGGCATATTCTGTTCCACTTTGGACAAGAAGCTCTGCTTGTTCTCGTAAATATAAATCACTTGTCTGTTTCGTTGATGAACTCGAAAAAGAGAGTGCTAATGCTCCTAATGTTGCAACAATAAGAATAAAAATAATGGCGCTTATGAGGCTAAATCCTTTACGCATTAGTAAACTACCTTTTCTTTACATACAACAATAGGACTACCAAGCCCTGTTGAATTTGCATCATGGATACATAATTTAAGTTGAATAATAGATTGATTTTGACGAAAGCGAAAAAGATTGACATGTTCTGCTAGAACAGCAGGTGTACCATTATTATATTCTTCATTGTGCCAAGGTTGATAATTATAATAGAGTGTAATATTAAAATCTTTAAGTTCTGAAGTGGTGTCTCCACTTGGAACGATAGCATAAGCAGTATGTGCAAGATAGTATTGCTCGAAAATTTCGCTAGGTGTTGCTGTATCCGTTATAGTGAAAACACTATCATTTTTACGTGTCACAAGAAGAGTATATTCTCCATCATTATTAGCATTTGCTCCCCATCCATATTTTGATACATCTGCTCCTCTTCCTTTAAAAATGAGTGCGGCTTCTTTACCTACAGAAAGATTAATATCATTTTGTGTTAATGTACTTATGATATTACTTGCTTTAGAGAGATTGCTTTCTGACGTTTTCAATGTTCCATGTGTCCCTATGGAGCTATTGGTATCGTTACTATCAAGATCTATAAATCCATTCCATCCTGGTTGGCTATTTGCATCTATCATACTTTCATTACTATATCCAATCCATTCAATGATGTTGTAAGTATCATCCACACTTGGGTCGGAAAGAGCTAAATAAGCTCCTGTTTTACGTGCTATAACACTATCTTTAATACGATATTGGAGTCTTTTTGAAATTTGTTCTAGCGTAATTTCTGTTTGTGCTTCTAAGCGATTAATCGTACGAATACGCAGATAATTTGTGTACATGGAGGTAATAATCTCAGCACCAATACTTGCAACAATACCTAGCACAACAATAACCATCACTAATTCAATCATAGTAAAGGCTGAGTATTTTTTCACCACGAACCTCTTTTCAATATACTGCTTTCACCAATATTTGCAGCAAATGCTCTAAGTGTAATATTACTATCACTTCCGGATGAAGTGACACTGATCATTTTAAGGTTCGTTGGTGTTGCAGGATTGCTATTGATATTGAAATTGAAGCTTACTGCAGAAGCGTTATAGTTGCCAGATGCTGGTGCGTCAGTTACATATTGTATTTTTGATGTAAGATTGATATTAAATGTATAATCCATATCTGCAGAAATGACAGTTATCGTATCTACCTTGTCATCAAAATCATCAATATCTGTTAATATTGTGTTGCCCCAATCAGCTCCTCCATCAACAGATGGAACATGCTTATCATTCCTAAGTTTACGCCTGCCATCTGCTTGTACATGGCCAATACGTCGTGTACTATTCGTATCAATAGTATCGAACGCATTATCTGCACTAGTCGAAGAAGTAGTATCTAAAACTCTTGAAACTCCAGCTGTTGTATCGTAAGAAAAAGTATCCCATTCATGAGATAAGATAAAAGCTAATCGTGTAGTTGTCGCTAAAATGACCTCTTGTTGCATTGCTAAGGCAGTACTTCTTTGCGTTTGCAATAAAATAAGTGGTAAAGATGCTACTGCTATGCCCATAACAACAATGGCAACTACTAATTCTATCATCGACATAGCAGAACGATGTCTCACCAGTCTATCCTTTTTTGTGTTCGAGTCGTACCAGTTGTATTTGCATCAACAGTTGCTCCCACTTTATTTGTTGAACTCACCGATCCTTCTCCCGCCCATGCACCTGAGCTTATGAATGATACTGTGTAATAGGTAGGATAATATATAAGCCAATTACTTGAATTCAGATTAATAGTATCTGTAAAGGGAAGATTTGTACTATTTTGAAGTATCAATGTTTGTGCAGATATTGATACACTGCCATTTGTCACAGGATAAGAAGAAAATTTAGCTGCTTGGAGTGGTATAGGCGCAACAATTCCATAAGTACTATTGTGATCAGTATTTTGATACCAATTAACGGCACTGACGCTTTCATTGCCATCTATACCCATAGTAGTTCTATAAGTTGCAGTACAATCTCTACAATAGACTTCATAATAAATTGCCGCTATTCCATTTCTCCCTATAAAAGTATAATCTGGGGCAAATGCGCGTCCATAGTAATATGTTGCACTTTGATTGATAAATGTTTTTGTACCTGTGCGATCGTCTTCATTAGATGTATTAATATCGCTTACATTAAATATGAAAGGCTGAACAGTTCTGCTCATATTTCGATCAAAATTCACAAGGTATTGAACTTGTGCTGTACCATTTGCATCGGTACTGTCAAATTGTGTATTATCGAGTGGCATTGTGTAGCTTGAAATATTTGCTAAAGCTATGCTTCCATTGAGATCATGTAATCTATCATACCAAAGTAATTTGTTTAACCCTGTCAATGTGTTTCCAACTGTAGCTGTATTGATGGTAAGATTTGCATCTTTAGCATAACAGAGAGATGTATAATTAGAAAGAATAGCGTTTGTAGCACTGCGAGCAGAAATATTAAGATCAAGTAATGCAGAAATGTTTCTATCAGCAGGGTTGGGATATGTTTCAAAATTGGAAAGATATGTAAAGCCATTTCCACCATTTGTAAAATTACCATCAATAGTAAAACTATTTGGGACAACTTTGATTTGTCTCGTGAAAGAAGAAATAAAACGTTGAGCATCTGGTGTATCGTCTGCATCAACAAGGGCATATTCAGAACCACTGATTTCATGTATTGTCATATTAAAATCACCAACATTAGGGAGCGAATATGTTCTTGTAACTAGTCCATTTGTAAAATCAATTGAAGGTGAAAATTCAATAGAAGAAGCTGCACATGTTTTGCTACTATCGCTGATATTAACATCGACTTTAAAAGAGCTGTTTACTGTCTCATTATAATCTGTCGTACCTGTTCCATTGAATTGATTAGCATAAAATGAAATTGTAGTATTTTGATCGGCTATAAATTGTTGGTTTGCTGTAATGGTACTATTGAAATCATTGGGACGAATAGCAAAATTATCACGAGAACAATTGGTTGATCCATTAACTTTATCTGACAGACACATAAGACAACCGTAAGCATTATTGTACTTTGGAGGATAGATATTTCCTTTACTACCAGCATTTGTATAAGCATTCGAATTACAAGGAGCATCTTTTCCTGTTGGGGCCGTTATACATTCTGTCACATCATATGGAATAATGTCATCAATTTTATCTTCATTACCATTAAGGCATTGTGGAACACCTTTTAAATTTCCAGTAATACTACTATTATTTGTACAGTTGTTTCCTACTAAATTTAACGATACTTTATTCCAATCGATAAAATGAGCTTTAATACGGGCATTTCGTTTTGCTTGATTAACCAATGTAAAAGAATTTGATACAGCGGTATATTGATTACCATCACGAGCAAAAGTAGCTGTTACATCAGTAGTGCTACTTAAAGGATTATCCTCTGTACAGGTACTATTAGATAATCTGAATAAAATGAGCATATCATAAGAAGCACTGCTGTAAATGGTTGGTTGAGGATTCGAAGTATTGCTACCCAAAAAGACAGCTTCTAGAGTTTTATTGCTTATATTGGCAATACTTGTTTTTAATCCGTCAAGGACATTATAGTTGTATGCATTATTATTATATGTGTCAACAATATCTACAAGAGAAGGAGATGTAACAAGTCCACCAACTGTTCCTGCTGTATTAATATTGCTCATTCCCTCTAATAAAACTGCTTCATGTGTCGCTGCATTATAATAATGAGTGTACGCAACATTAGTAACATTTTGTTCAGACAATGTTTGATCATAATCGTCGCGTATTTTTACAGAAAATTTCATTAATTCACGGGCATTGACAGCCATATATGGAACATTACACCATACTTTCGTTGCTTTGGAAATATTATTATCTGCATAATCTACTGAACAATTAGCATCTTTTAATAATGAGGCACAGGCTGGATCTGTTGATCCTATAGCACAATGATAATTTGTTTCTGAAGATGTTTTGAGACGGATACTATTTTTAATAGCAGTTGCATTGCGATCAATAATATCTAAGAGCATATCACCACCAACAGAAGAAGAAAAGGTGTCATATATCGTAATGTTTTCAGCAGCTTCATTTCCAGAATTATTTAAATCTAATGTATACTGAACATAATCACCAGGATAAAGAGCTTGAGTAGGGGTTGTATTGGATTCTTTTCTAAAAGAACTAATATCAGGTTGATACATGTCTACTGAAAAAGCAACCATACCAGGAAAAGATTGATCGCTTGTATTATTATTGTTTTTTACACTTAGTTGCAATATAGTGCTGGTCTGATTCATATCAATACACGCTACTGTAGCTCCTAAACTATTTTTACAACTTGTTTTGATATCAAAAACATCTAAATCAATACCTGGGTTATAAATACGTGTGCTATTCAGTAAAGTTCCAAAAATAGAAATAGAATCATTCAAAAATGAACCAACAGGATTTATACTGTTATATACATCTTGTAGAGTACCACTTTTATTGCTTAATTTTACTTTTTCCCCTGTAAGTTGTTTTTCTGCACCCATAGCATAGAAAGCCATAGATCCAGTTGGCACTTGACTTAATGGGGTTAAAAATCCACTAATATTAATATCAATCGATTCTGTTTGATTGGTTGGAGGAAGTAAAAATTTAAAACCATCATAAATCGATACATTTTTATATTTTTGACCAGATGCGATTGGTCTTACATATTCAACAATGAGAGACCATCCACCCATTGGACCCCATGTAACATTCCCCGCAATTTCAGGTTCATACATAGTACTATCTGGACCTGCAGTTGTTTTTATATTTCCTACAGTGAAAGTTTTTTTATTTGAAGCGTATCCTCCATTTTTGACAATATCAGTGACATCTGCTGTCGCTTGATAGAAAAGACGAAATCCTTTAATATTAGTGGTGTTGTTAAGATAGGCATAATAATTAACTTTAGTGGAATCATTTGCATTAGCTGTAATCGTGTGATCTACGCCATCAGGAGTTCGAAAAATGACACTGTTGAAGCCTGAAGTTGCAGTATCATACGCTAACTGTGTTGCAGTTGTTCCATGTATATGCCCATTCCAGTATAAATAAGCTTTAGTAATATTTGCATCTGATGGAATCGTTAAAGTTGCACTAGAAGAGTTGAGAGGAATTTGTGATGTAGGTATGTCTGTTAAGAACATACTGTCGGCATTTGCCAATAAACCAGTATAGTTCCAATCACATTTTGTTCCATTTTTAACGCATAAAATAGGTGCTCCAGTTACGTTAAAATCACCATAGATATTAACTCCAGAAGTACCACTTGTATTTCTTAAGCTAAAAGAACGTTCATTCTTGGTAATCCATCCAGCAAAAGAAATACTAGTTACAAGAATACATAACACAGTAATTTTAGATACAGAGTGAAAAAAAGATAGGTAGTTACTTTTCATAGACAACCTCCGTATTTTAACAAATGAAATCCAAAATGGATATATCTGGATTTTACTCAGACTTCTCTTTATTTAAAAATTGCGAAATACTCTCCATTAACCCAAAATCAGGATATTGATTTGCATCTAAAACAACTTGTGCAACTGTTCCATTATCAACATTAAATACGAGAGGCGCGATAAAGTTAATTGTTGAGGTTTCAATAGGTGTTGCAACAATCATAATATTTAAAATAAGAATATTTGTAGTTTTTTCATTGATATCTAGTAATGCTCTAAAGTACTCAGGAATTTCAAATTCATACGGACGAATCATAAAAGGGTTAATAAGAACAAAGGTTGTTGCATCGGACTTTGATATAAATTTTACGAAGAAATCATCAACTTTTTCAAGTTCTGCTTCTTTAATTGATTCAAATCCAGGGATCGGTGCTTTCACAGAAAAGATCATATTATTCCTTTTAAAAAACAAATATTTTATCTATTGTATCATTTTGTACGTTAAATGAGGCAAGTTGTTTGAAAGAAATGTACTTCAAAGCAAAAAAAATCATTTTTATTTTAAGATAACAAAAAAGAAGATACAATAGGTTTTTTTAACACAAAGGATAGAGTGAATGAAGATAGCAAATGTTCTTATTGTGGCGTCATTAGTGGCTTTTATGAGCGGTTGTGCCTCCAAGGATAAAGAGGTTTTCAATATGCCCGCAACCTATTGGTACGAAGAGATTGCAAAACAGATAAAAAGTCAAGATTTAGAAAAAGCCGATTCGTTTTATACTTCATTAGCCAGTGAGCATATTGAATCACCACTTTTGCCTGATGCTATGATGATGCTTGCCAATGCACATATGCAAGATGAAGAGTATGTACTAGCTAACTTTTATCTTGATGAGTATTTGAAACGTTATGGAAGTAAAGCAAATGCAGATCATGTTCGTTTTATGAAGATTAAAGCAAATTATGAGGCATTCCCAAACCCAAATAGAAATCAGCAACTATTGATTGATACCATCAATCAAACAAAAGATTTTTTAGCACGCTATCCAGATTCAAAATTTAGACCATTAGCTGAGACGATTTTATTGCGATTAGAGCTAGGTGAATATTTCTTAGATTCAAATATCAAAGACTTGTATTCAAGAGTTGATAAACCAGAAGCAGCAAAAGCATATGACGAAAAACTAAAAAAATCTTCACTTGGTGAAGCAAAAATCGTCGAACCAAAGATCCCTTGGTATCGTTCTTGGTTTGAAAAACAATAAACACTATAACTTTTTATTTACTTCTTTACTATACAATCTAATTATCGCATAAGAGCTTAGCTCTTATGCCCTTACATGTACAATACAAAAAAAGATAAACTAAATGGAGATTGAGCGATGAAACTCAGTGACTATACCGCGTTTCCTGCGGACATACCTATTGTCGTTGAAGACAATTTATTTTTATACCCTTTTATGATTTCTCCTCTATTTTTAACGGATGAAGAAAACATTCGTGCTGCCAATGATGCCTTAGATCATAACTCTTTAGTTATGGTATGTACAGCCAAAGTAGGCAATGAGCATGGGCGCGATTTTAATGCAATTTATCCAGCAGGTGTGATTGGTTCTATTATGCGTAAAGTAGATCTTCCTGATGGCAGAGTCAAAATCCTTTTTCAAGGAATGCAAAAAGGAAGAATTTTAAAAGAACTCTCGACAACACCTCTACGTGCGACGGTTGAACTTATTCAAACACATCATTCTGAGCCGATGAAAGTAGAGGCAACCTTAGCTGTCTTACGTGAGAAAATTGCGCAACTTGCATCTTTGGGTGGGCAATTTCCACCAGATTTGATTAAAACAATTGAAGATAACAGTGATATTCATCGTATCACGGACTTAGTAGCAAGTAGCATGAAGCTCAAAAAAGAGCAAGCCTATAAACTATTTATTGAAAGTGATGATGAGACGAGACTTTTACAACTTATTGACTATGTGATTGAAGAGATTGAATCAAGTCGATTAAAAAAAGAGATTAAAACAAAAGTCCATTCACAAATTGAAAAAGTGAATAAAGAGTATTTCCTTAAAGAGCAACTTAAACAGATTCAAAAAGAGCTAGGAACGGACAATCAACGAGAAGAAGAGATTGAAGAGTATCGCAAAAAGCTTGAAGCAAAAAAAGAGCATATGGAAGAGGATGCCTATAAAGAGATTAAAAAGCAGATCGATAAACTTTCTCGTATGCATCCAGACTCTGCTGATGCCAATTTAATTCAGAGTTATCTTGACTGGGTGATAGAAATTCCTTTTGGTAAAGCAGCCAAAAAAGACCTTGATGTTTTAGAAGTTAAATCACAATTAGATAAAGACCATTACTCACTTGAAAAGCCAAAAGAACGCATCGAAGAGTTTTTTGCGGTACGTGAACTTCTTTCAAAACGAGGCATTGCTGATAAATCAGCCAATGGTGCTATTTTATGTTTTGCAGGCCCTCCGGGTGTTGGTAAAACATCTTTAGCCAATTCTATTGCAAAAGCATTGAAACGTAAACTGGTTCGTATTG
>Ga0302250_1002679_pt1 | contig 10550 bp, 4 predicted proteins | sample AAG_RA_Asp_MG_FD_193536 | JGI IMG/M metagenome (GOLD analysis project Ga0302250, IMG submission 193536) | Enriched activated sludge microbial communities from anaerobic digester in WTTP, New Holstein, Wisconsin, United States - AAG_RA_Asp | ecosystem: Engineered > Bioreactor > Anaerobic >... | reverse complement strand
CGCTGGTTGAGGCGCAGGTGCCGGTCTTTCGCTCGATTTTGAACCCGGTCTCGTTTTCAGATAGATCGAGCCAGTTCAGTATGATCTGACTGGCTGAAATCGCCGTGGCGGTCAGTCCGGTGGGGGCATCGGGTGGCGTGGGGACGTCCCCTCCATTGCTGGTCTTGAAAACCCCGCCGCCAAGAGTACCAAAGTAGATGGTCTCAGTGTGGTCAGGGTCCACGGCAAGGGAGTAAAGGGGAGTGTTCGCTAGAGCCGGGCTGATCCGGCCCCAGCTCGTACCACCGTTGACACTCCTGAATACACCGCCCATACCGGTGGCTCCGTCCCACTTTGTACCTGCATAAATGGTCTGCGTGTTTGCCGGGTCGATGGCGAGAGAAGTGATGTAGCCCGTCACGCCATAGTCGATTTGGCTCCAGTCTGCACCGCCGTTTGTACTCTTGTATGCATGGCCGCTACCAGTAACGGCATAGATAGTCTGCGTGTTTTCCGGATCGACGGCAAGCTTGGAAACATATTTATCCGTCAGGCCCGAATAGACTTTGTCCCAAGTCGCACCGCCGTTCGCACTCTTGTATATACCGCCATTTGAGTCTCCGGCATAAATGGTCTGAGTGTCTTGCGGGTCGATGGCGAGACAATGGATAGTGGTGTTCGCCAGGCCTGATCCGACGTGACTCCAGCTTGTACCCCCGTTCGTGCTCATGAATACCCCGCCGGGAAAATCATAATAACTGCTGTATTGAGTTCCTGCGTAGACGGTCTGGGGATCTTGCGGGTCGATGGCGAGACAATGGACGGTGTAGTCCTCCAATCCTGAGCCGATGGCGCTCCAGCTCCCCCCTCCGTTTGTACTCTTGTATACGTGGTAAGTCAGAGCATAAATATTCTGAGAGTTCTGAGAGTCAACGGCGATAAAACCGATTTCGGATAAACCCGGAAGGCCAGAACTGACCTGACTCCAGGTTGCCCCTCTGTTTGTGCTCTTGTAAACACCGTAGGAAGCTCCGGCGTAGATCGTTTGAGTATCTACAGGGTCAACGGCGACAAAAAAGACTGGAGTCCCTGAGAGGGCTGTGTTGGATTCGTTCCAGGTTGTCCCGCCGTTCGCACTCTTGAAAACGCCGCCGACATTAATTCCCTGGAGCTGTTCCAGGCTTGTACCGGCATAGATGGTCTGAGTGTTCTGAGGGTCGATAGCGAGACATTCAATGTTCCTGTTTGCCGGCCCTGAACCGATCCTGCTCCAGTTGGCACCGCCGTTCGTGCTCTTGAAGATGCCGCCGTGGATTTGATCCAGCTCTGTACCAGCGTAAATGGTCTGAGTGTTTTGAGGATCGATGGCGAGAGTGGAAATGAATTTGTAGCTCAGGCCGGAGTTTACCTCACTCCAGGTTAACCCACCGTTCGTGCTCTTGTAGACGCCGATCGCATTGAAGCATCCAGCGTAGATGGTCTCAGTGTTTTGCGGGTCAATAGCGAGGCAATAGACGGAAATGTTCGTCAAACCTGACCAGGTTGACCCACCATCTGTGCTCTTATATACGCCGTTAGAAGTCGCAGCATAGATAGTCTGGGTGTCTTGCGGGTCGATGACGAGACTTACACCGTAGGTGGTCCCCCGACCTAAACTGGTCTGGTTCCAGTTCGCCCCACCATCTATGCTCTTGAACACGCCGCCCGTAATTCCGACATAGATGGTCTGAGTGTTCTGCGGATCGATAGCGAGAGAAAGGACGTAAAAGTTCGTCAGTCCTGAGTTGAACAGGTTCCAGCTTGACCCGCCATCGATACTCTTGAATACGCCGGCATTGGTTCCAGCATAGACAGTCTGGGTGTTTTGCGGGTCGATGGCGAGCGAAGAGACGAAATGATTCGTCATACCAAGGTTGGCCTGGTGCCAATTAACACCAGCATTCGTGCTCTTGAATATGATGCCGCGATTCGTTCCAGCGTAAACGGTTTGAGGATCTTGTTGGGCGATGGCCAGACATACAATATAGCCGCCATCCGGCCCAATGCTGCCCCATTGTGCCTGGGTTGAAGACGGCCAGCAAAGACAAATCAGAATCAGCATGGCCCATTGAAAGCTGATGGATCGCAGGAATATTTTTCGAGCCTCACGAATCATTGATGATCGAATTGGATGACCACGGCTCCCACGACTTCCCTCTTTTTCCACAGCCATCTCCCTTCAAATTCACGGTAGGATTGTGCACAACAAGAAACACGGGTACCATTCACTTGTTGCCGGAGGAGCTTCTTTGCCCTGGTTTGAGATTCACTGGATCATCCTGGTGAAGACATGGAATGCGGTGGTATCGTCGTCCCGAGGACTGATGAGGACCATGACGGTCTTGCCCGCATCCATGGTGCCCCGGAGCAGCAGGTCATCGGGGCTGGTTATGGCACCGCTTTTGGAAATGGACAGGACTCCATTCCAGGCGCCCTTCGAGCCGCTGCTCTTGACGCTCACAGACGTTCCGCTCCCATCGGGATCGATGGTCAGGGTGCTCCTTTCCCACCAAGCTCCTCCGCCTCCAAAGACCAGGCCATTGCCTTTCCACAAACCTTCCAGATCCGACTGGAGGTACGAGCTGGCTTTCTTGGCGAGTACCATCATCTCGGATGTCCCGCCATGACTGTTCCAGGTATCGGTCCAGACGAGGAGTGTTTTGCCTGCATCGATGAAGCCTTTCACGAAGGATTGACCTTGAACACTGACCACACCGTCCGGCGAAATAGAAAAGGCACCGCTTATCTCATCTGTGTCGCCATCACACTCAACGCTTGAACCGGTGAAAGTCCCATCATCCTTGATGGTCGCAGCCACCTCGTCCCACCAGGGTGCCTCATGATAAGACGCGAAACCGTAGCCGCGCCAGGTACCGGTGAGATCAGGCGAAGAATAGCCATTGGCATTCTTCGTCAAGATTCCCATTTCGATGCTGCCATCCGGCCATGTATCGGTAAATCCCAGGATGGATTTCCCTGCCTCCATGCAAGCTGACATGATCGGTGAGCCATCGCTGGTGACCATGCCATCGTCTCCTATCGACAAGGTTCCAGTATCGTTCTTCAAACTGCCGTCGGAGTAGGTTTGGGAAATGGAAAATCCTCCGGACTTGTCGACTGAAAGGTCGCCTCTTCGCCAAAATTGCGTGTCGAATCTTGAACCCAGACCATTGAGTCGCCAAGTGCCCGCCAGATCCGCCAGGGAATAGGCTCCCTTCGATGCCGTGGTGGTCGCGCAACCGCTATACAGCGAGTAACCCGTCGCGTAAGGCAGGGCTGCCGACCGGATAAAGGCCCTCACCTTATAAGAATAGGGAGTCTCAGGAGGGACGTCTGGGTCACTGTGGGCATGAACGTTGGCAGTGGTCGCGGCAATCAGCTCCCAGGAACCTGTCGATTTGCAGCTGCCGGCCTTTCGATACACTTGGAAGCCCGTCTCATTGTCGCTCTTGTCGGTCCATTTGAGGTTGATTTTGCCTGCCGACGATACAGCTCTGATTGCCGTCGGCTTGAAGGGGACAATGGCCGTATTGGTTGGGGGTGAGCAGCCGCCACCATTGCAGGCGATCACATAGTATCCATAGGAAGCCGTCTCATCGTTGCCAAATGCCGACGTGTCGTCATATTTCTTCAGGTTCACGGTCGTTGTGGCAAGAAGCGTCCACGGTTCTGAATCCTTCTGCCGGTAGATCTGGAAGCCTGTTTCGTTTTTTGATTTGTCGGTCCATTTGAGAGAGATCTTGCCAGCTGATGCGGCAGTAGCCGTCAGTCCGGTGGGGGCGGCAGGTGTCCCTGCGAGCGCGGTTTTGGCGGATACGCAGGCTGAATAGTCGGAATTGCCCGCACCGTTGCAGGCTCTGATCCGGTAGGAAAAAGTCTTGTTGGCGGCCAGTTTTGTATTGGTGAAAGTTGTGGCATTAGGACCTATCGCTGCAATCTCAGCCCATGCGCTGGTTGAGGCGCAGGTGCCGGTCTTTCGCTCGATTTTGAACCCGGTCTCGTTTTCAGATAGATCGAGCCAGTTCAGTATGATCTGACTGGCTGAAATCGCCGTGGCGGTCAGTCCGGTGGGGGCGATGGGCAAGGTGGACGATTCTCCGCCGTTGGTGGTCTTGAACAGGGCGCCGCCATAAGCGAGGGCATAGATGGTCTGAGTGTTTTGGGGGTCAATGAAGAGAGAATCGATGCAGTCAGTCGTCAGGCCTGAGCTGATCGGGTACCAGCTGGCACCGGCGATCACGCTCTTGTAGACTCCGCCGCCATAGGTCCCGGCATAGATGGTCCGAGGATTTGCAGGGTCAAGCGCCAGGGATAAAATGTTGTCACTCGCCAGCCCGGAGTTGACCGGGCCCCAGCTGCTGCCACCGTTCGTACTCTTGAAGGCACCATCACCAGTTCCAGCATAGATGGTCTGAGTGTTGTGAGGGTCAATCACGACGGACTCGACAAAGGCACTCCCGAGACCCGAGTTGCACGGACTCCAACTCGTGCCGCCGTTCATGCTCTTGTATAAACCATCCTGTGAGGTTCCAGCGTAGATGATCTGAGTGTTCTCCGGATCAATAGCGAGAGAACGGACATCTCTGCTTGGGAGCCCTACGTTGATTTCGACCCAGCTTGCGCCGCCGTTTGAGCTCTTGTACACGCCGCCGCCATTGAGGCCATCATAGGATCCCGCATAGATGGTTTGGGGGTCTTGAGGGTCGACGGCAAGGGTCCAGACGAGCGGGAAGACGCCGTAGTGGCTGGGCAACCCTGAAACCATCCAACTCCAGCTCGTGCCCCCATTCGTACTCTTGAAAATACCCCAGCCGTTGGTTCCCGCGTAGATCGTCTGGGTGTTTTCGGGATCAATGGCGAGAGTGCTGAAGTGATCGTACTCTCCGTTGATCAGACTCCAGCTTAAACCGGCGTTTGAGCTTTTGAAAACGCCGTTGTCCATGGTGCCCGCATAAATGGTCTGAGTACTTTGAGGGTCGATGACAGAAGAATAGACATGGATCTTGAGCCCCGAGTTGGCTTGGTTCCAGCTCGAGCCGCCGTTGGTGCTCTTGAATACTCCCCCGGCGGAACTGAGTGTGCCCTGAAAATATCCTGACGTGCCAGCATAGATGGTCTGAGTGTTTTGTGGGTCGACGGCGAGGGAATAGACATAAGGACTTGCCAGGCCGGAGTTTAGCTGGGTCCAGCTGCCGCCGCCGTTCGTACTCTTGAATACCCCGTCATAGGTTCCCGCATAAACCGTTTGGGGGTCGAGGGGATCAATTGCGAGAGTATGGACACTGGGGCTCGTCAGCCCGGAATTGAGCTGGGTCCAGCCGGCTCCACCGTTGGTGCTCTTGAACACCCCGAGGTAGGTGCCGGCATAGATGGTCTGAGGGTCTTGCGGGTCGATGGCGACGAAATTGGCGCTGGGGCTCGTCAGCCCGGAATTGAGCTGGGTCCAGCCGGCTCCACCGTTGGTGCTCTTGAACACCCCGAGGTAGGTGCCGGCATAGATGGTCTGAGGGTCTTGCGGGTCGATGGCGACGAAATTGGCGCTGGGGCTCGTCAGGCCGGAATTGAGCTGGATCCAGCTGACTCCGCCGTTCGTGGTCTTGAAGACACCCGCTGAAGCCCCGGAAATGCCAGAAGTCCCCGCATAGATGATCTGAGCGTTGTGAGGGTCAATGGCGAGTGAATAGGTCTGGATGCCGGTCAAACCGGAGTTGATGGGGACCCAGCTGGTGCCGCTGTCCGTACTCTTGAATACCCCGTCATAGGTTCCGGCATAGATGGTCTGAGTATTCTGAGAATCTATGGCCAGAGCATAGACGTCTACGCTCGGCAGCCCGGAGCTGAGCTGGGTCCAGTTGGCTCCGCCGTTCGTGCTCTTATACACACCCCAGGGATGCCTTCCGGTTCCAGCATAAATAATGTCCGTGTTTTGAGGGTCGACGGCGAGGGAACGGATCTGCGTGCCCGCCGCCAGCCCCGAGTTGACCTGGGTCCAGCTGACACCCCCATTCGTGCTCTTGAATACACCAGACCAGGTATCAGAACTTCCCGCGTAGATGGTCTGCGTGTTTTGTGGGTCGATGGCGAGGCATTTGATGTAGCCGCCTTCGGGACCGATTCTGCTCCATTGCGCATGGGCCGAATTCGGCCATTGGAGACAAAGCAGGATCAGTACCACCGAAAGAAGGACGATAAATCTGGGTTGGGTATCAGCAACCGCTGGAATCCCTACTGATAAGACCTCATGAACACGGTCTCCCGCTTTTTCCAAAGCATTCTCCTTTGCAATGGCCTTCTACCCTGGTCAATCACATGCAGCATTCAGGCCCTTCATGTGAAAGCCCCTCCCTGTGTCGGAGGGGCCTTCAGCTTTCGAACCAGACTACGAAGCTCGCGGGCAAATCGCCCACCTGCTCTCATACCCGTCGGGTCCCTTCTTACGGCAGTTCCCAAGACTTTACAAGTGACATTAACAAGATACGTCTACCTCTGATTCACCCATTTGCGATCAACTCGAAAACCACCTCCTGCCACCATTTCATCCTGTGAACCGGCCGGGAACATGGCGGCAAGTCTGGGTCTATGGGCAAATCCCGGAACAGGCAAAGCATGCACCCAGGGTGTTGTCGGCCAGGCTGGCGGGGTTGCTCCACGCATTGCCACCCTGCCCGCAGCGGATGCCGTAGCCGCCATTCTCGGTGACCGAACAGCCACTCGCAGCGTAGAAGCGAACCACCGAACCCTCCTGAACCTCGATCCCGTCCCCCGTATTGTGGTCGATGGTGCCGGTGTTGAGATAGAAGATGCTGTGAGCAAAGGCCAATACCCCATCATTGCCATTATTGTTAATCGTTCCCCCTTCCAGGATGAACGAGCTTTCCTGCCCCACCACAGCACCCCAGCTACCGTTGCCCTGGATGGTGACCTTTTCTGCTGACAGGGAACTGCTACCGCTGACTTGCACCCCCGCTTTGCCGTTCCCCGAAATCACCGTCCCGATCTCCCAACCCAAATACCCGGAGGAGTTGTTGGCAATAACTATTCCATCGCCCGCGTTCCCAGAGATCTCGGAGTCTTCAATCTGCACGGAGGACGTGTAGTTGCAATGAATCCCCCGCTCGCCGTTGTTCAGGAATTTGCTCCCAAGAATGCTTGCTTGGGAGTTTCCTTTTATGTACAGGGCCCGGCTCAGATTGTCTGAAAACTGGGTGTTCTCGATTTCGCCGGTGGAGGTGCGTCGCAAATACATCCCGTACTCGGTGTTGGTCGAGATCGTACTGCTGCTGAGCACGATGTTACAGGCCTCGGCGTCGATTCCCCTGCCAGTGTTTCTTACAGTGCTGCCACTCAATTCCAGCCGGGCGGAATCACAAGAGACGCCGATGGTCCCGTTTTGAATGATGAAGTCTTGAATAGTTGCCCTGACGGGGCCCTTGATGCTGATGACGGGGCTCGACTCAGAGCCGTTGATGGTCGGTGGCAGGCTGGGGTTCTTTGCCTTGAGCGTGATCTGGTGTTTGTCTATGACGACGGATTCATTGAATACTGCATTTGCGGCGCACAGAATGGTGGTATTCCCGTCCGCCAAGGAGAGGGCATATTGAATACTTTTTACCGGTTTCTTGGCCGTCTTGCCATAGGTCGGGAGGTTCTTGCCGGTCTTGGGGTTTACATGAATGGGACTGAAACACAACGCTTCCGCAGCCGCATAGCCGATGGTCACAAGGCAGGCCAGGAGCAAGATTAGAACTTTTCTACACATGATGTCTCCTTTTCGAATGGGTAAGGCTGACTGATAACGAACGACCGATCCGTATTCGGAATCCCACCGCTGAATTCCCCGCGTTCTTGCAGCACATTGCGTGCCAGATACATTATCAGCTGCACCATCAATGGCTTATGTCTGATTGAATTTTCTTGCAGGGTAGCTTGGAGGCAGCAACTCGTTAAGATTTCCGACAGTGTCACTGGGATGAATAGTTGTAAATAAGCTCTGGATAAGCATCTAGCCAAGATCATGAAAGTGTAAGATTCTCCGACACAAGTCAGGTTTTTCTTACACTTGCGGCAACCCACCTGTGAGCATGCAGGATTCTTTCCGTTAAATTGGATTGCCTCGGCCCGACCCCGTCGCCACTTACGGTACCATGTGGGGTGAGTTCCCGAACGAGCTCGAACAGTTCTTGCGCCTGACCGCCAAGTCCCGCGGCAGCCGGTTTTTTCGCATCCCTGTGAGCCTGCTTGGTGGCGACAGGCTGCCATTTCACCACTCGAGAGCCTTCGCGCATCCCTCGATGGGAGTGTTCAGTCCGTCTCCGATGGATACCTCCAAAAAGTGCAATTTTCACCTCGAAAATGCACTTTTAGGCCGGAACTCGGGCATGATCTCCGGGCAATTCACCAGCCAAGCGAGGCCTTGGCCTGGCCTGAGCACGCCCGGCCCAGCAGCACTGCCTTGTGCAGCTTCGCGAACAAGATCATCGGAGGACATAGACATCGTCAAAGTACGCCGTGCCAGTGGCTTCGCCGTGGGGGCTCTTGATGCCGATGTACAGAAAGGTCTTTCCTCCCTCGACAAAGGTGGCTGTTGGTTTGTAGCTGCAACTACCCTGTCCCGTAACCGAGAAAGTGTACGTTTTGGGATTAGGAGAGTTCATTGTCATCGTGAACCATTTCCCGGCTATGGTGATGGGGTTATTAAAATAGTTTTCGAAGAGGGTGTATAGGGTATTGCCACTCGGGTTGTCTACCTCCACAAATGTTCGGAACGCTTGGGATTGCGGTCTTGCCTGAATCCCCTGACTAATGATATCCCCGCCTGGTGTCATCGCGACCCGACCGACGATTCGAGCACTGAAGTCACCCGAGGACTTTGCCACTTTGACTTTGGCCCGAACACCCTTGATGGATTCCGGGTTGGTAAATCGCAGTCTGACTGCGCCGGTGGGATCAACCAAGACAAATTTGGCCTGTTTATTGACCACCGACACACTGTTGCCCTGCCCCGACACGTCCACCTGCCACAGATCCGAATTGAACGTGGTTCCTGAATCAAATCCGTCATAAGGCTCCCAGCCGGCTCGGGCGCCTCCCGGGGCCAGCAGGATTATGGCAAGCAGAGCACAAAGAAAAACGAGTCGACCCGAAATACTTTTCATCCCTTCCTCCCTGTAGAAACGCGTTTACACCTATGCTTGTCGGTTATTTGAAGCGCCCGGCCCCCCTACTCGATACCAGGCATTTTCCCATAGCAAATCCTTTTGATTGTGGCGGTGACCGTAACCAGCAATTCTGTCATTACGAAATGATAATACGGCAACCGGTAATCGCGACGATGTGGATTATGCGACAGGGCCAACCGGGCGTAAAGGGGGATTGTTGAGGGGTACAAAATGGGTAGTCGATTACCCAGCGCTGGCTGCAGGCTCAGCCCCTCCATGCTGAAGCAAGGAGTATTATTGATCCAGGGAGTGCACGCTGCCCTGCGGGAAACGGGGTTCCAGCGGGTCGAGCCTCGCGCGGCGGGCAATAGACAAAGGGTTTGAGATCAAAATCCATGCCGTCCAGCGACGGCAACTTCCGTCTGGTCCCTGAGGAAGGTGGAGAGGCTGACGGAGCTTTGCTGCAGGTTGAGTTTGCGGCGGATGCGCTTGCGGTGGGTCTTGACGGTATCCACGGCAACGTGCAGACGTTCGGCGATTTCCTCGCTCGTGCAGCCCTTTCTGATCAGGCTGGCAATGCGTAGTTCCGTGGTGGAAAGGGCGGAGTGCCAGAAATCATCCCGGCCAAGCCCGGAAGTGAGCTGCTGGAGGTGCAGCTTGAGCATATCGAGTTCCGTTCGGCACTTCTCCAGGCAGGGATCGGTTTCGAGTTGCCGGAGGATGGGAAGGATCTTGACCCGGATCGTTGCGGACATCTCCAGTTCGACATCGTCCCGCGTCTTCTCCATATGCTGGGTCAGGATGCGGAGGGCACTGTTGAGGTTCGCCAGTTCGTGGCGGAGGTCATCGGTCATGCGCTGGTAATAGGCGACTTCCCGTTCCATCTGCTGGTGCTTCTCGAGTAAAGCCCAAAGATCTTCGGCGTGATCCTTGATGTTCCGCTCGAGTTCTTCGTTCACACTGAGATACTCAGCCATCACCGCTCTGCGGCGCTTCTCGCGGTTGGCTCTTTCCAGGGCGAGTTCAATACTGACCTTCAGCTGTCTTTCCCGGAAGGGTTTGACAATATAGCCGAAGGGGTCGGTGAGTTTCGCTCTTTCCAGCACTTCCCGATTGGAATAGGCGGTGATGTAGATGATGGGAATCTGAAACCGGGTTATGAGCACTCGGGCGAGTTCGATCCCGTCCATCCGGCCCCGCAGAAAGATATCCACCAGCACCAGGTCCGGCCCGGCCCGTTCAATCACTGGCAGAGCTTCCTCGCCGGCAAAGGCAAACCCGCAGACGGTGTAGCCGAGCTTTCCAAGGGCCTCCTCCAGGCCGCGAACGATGACGATTTCGTCTTCAACGATGAAAATGCGCCCCTCAGGCATA
>Ga0302250_1002676_pt1 | contig 10566 bp, 8 predicted proteins | sample AAG_RA_Asp_MG_FD_193536 | JGI IMG/M metagenome (GOLD analysis project Ga0302250, IMG submission 193536) | Enriched activated sludge microbial communities from anaerobic digester in WTTP, New Holstein, Wisconsin, United States - AAG_RA_Asp | ecosystem: Engineered > Bioreactor > Anaerobic >... | reverse complement strand
CAGAGAGATGTCTTGATGCTATTGATTCTGCTGAATTTCAAATAGCAACATTCAGTACAAACCATACATACGATATGAAAAATCAAGGGATTATTGATACGATAGCTATATGTAAGAAACATAATATAGATGTAATTGGTGCTGGTCTTATACCCCAGGAAGCAGGGAAACCATATATTATAGATATTAATGGAATAAGGATTACACTTCTGAATTATTCGAGGATAGAGTTTAATTGTGTCAATAATCAGCATGGAGGGGCAAATCCACTTAACACTATTAGTAATTATAGAGAAATTCAAAAAACCAAACAGTGTTCAGATTTTGTAATTGTAATTGTTCATGATGGAGTTGATGTATTTAATCTTCCTTATCCTAAATTAATAGATAGAATGAGGTTTTATGCTGAAGCAGGTGCTGATGCTATAATTCTTCATCATTCTCAAGCATTCTCTGGTTATGAGGTATATGGTAATGTTCCAATATTTTATGGTATAGGTAATTTATTACATTTAACCAATATGCCTTATGATAAAACTGGTTATATGGTAGGCTTAAGTATTGAAAAGGGAAATCCCATAAAATTTGAAGTAATTCCCATTCAATTAAATGATGATGATATAACTGTAAATACATTAACTGGTAATGAGCAGGAGATTATTTTAAATAAAATAAGGGAATTATCTAATTTAATAAGTTCTCCGGAATTACTAAAAAATGAATGGTTAAAACATATTAATAGCATACGGGTATCATACCTAAGTTCTTTATATAGAATACCACCCTTATTCTATAAAATTCTGAAGAAATTAAAACTATTAAATACATTGGAACATATTTTGTTATTTCCTAAGAAAAGATTACTTCCGATATTGAATCTTATTCGCTGTGATGCTCATAGAGAGGCAATAATAGCATATTTAGAAGGTATATTTAATGAAGAAGGATAGTATTCACATTATTGCTTTTGGCGATGTAGCTATAGATTCAAAGAGATATTTATTTAATGACGATACTTTAGATAGTATTCAACAATTTACAAGTAACGCAGATATTTGTATATATAATCAGGAATTTCCTATTACAAATTCTAATATCCGAACCGAGTTGAAGAGTAAATTTTTATGTTTTAAAGGTCATCCTCAAAGTGCAGAATTAGCATTTAGAGCGGGGATGAATCTTGCCTGTTTAGCTAATAACCATACCTTTAATTATTTAGAGAAAGGTATAGATGATACGAAAGAAATCCTTGTAAATAAAGGAATATCCGTTGTAGGGGCAGGCAAAACCCTTGCAGAAGCTTTAGAACCTAAAAAATATTTAATTAATAATATTAAATTGGCAGTTATGAATTTTGCCGAGAAAGAATATAACTGTGCTAATCAAAATCACGGTGGTGCAGCTCCAATAGACATAGGACTAAATTCCCAGCTAATTAAAGAATATTCATCTAATAACTATAAAATTATAATTGTGTTACATACAGGAATAGAATTCTGCGGTTATCCTTCTCAACGTATTGTTGATATGTGTAGATTATATGCAGATTTGGGAGCAACAGCAATAATTTGTCATCATTCTCATATGGTTTCAGGTTATGAAAATTACCATAATGTTCCCATTTTCTATGGACTAGGTAATTTCTTAACTAACATTATTGTTCAGGATGATTGCTATTTTGCTGGGGGTTGTTCAATTGAAATATCTGAAGAAAATACAAATTTCCATCCATATTATTTTAGATTTAATAAAATTAGAGGTAGGTTAGAAATTATATCTGCTAACGATTTTCCTTTATTCTTTCAACGCATTGAAAAAGTTATGCATTGCCTTAAAGATAGAGAATTTCTTAATAAACATTTATTGGAAGAGTATTTAACAATATCAAAAGAAGATTACTATTATACACTATTTACTCAATCAAATTATTTTATTTACAGAGTGTTTAGAAAATTGCATATGACAAAATGGCATTATCATATTATGAAACATAGAATGAAAATGAACAAAAAGAATTCTAATAAATGGAATATGATAAGATGCGCACTTCATAGAGATGTTTTAGAATTAATATTTAATAAATATATAGACATATAATTATGATATTGATATTATTTAAACATATTTATAATAGTTTTCTTACTTTTAAAATTACATTATATAATAGAAATCGATTGATTATTGGGAGAAAAACCCGGTTTAATAAAGCTCCTATTATTAAGATTCATAACAACGCAAAAATTATTATAGGGAATGGGGTGTTGATTAATTCTGATAATTCTAATTATCATATAAATATGCATAGCCCTTCTAAACTTATTGCTGATAGACCCGGGGCAAAAATAATTATTGGTGATGATACCCGTATTCACGGAACTTGCATTCATGCTTATAAATTAATTTCAATAGGCAAAAACTGTCTAATTGCCGCAAACTGTCAAATATTTGATGGAAATGGACATAATACTTCTTTTGAAAATGTTGAAAATAGAATTAATACTATTGGCGGTGCAAAAGAAATCATTATAGAAGATTGTGTATGGATAGGAGCTAATTCCATTATACTACCAGGTGTAAAAATTGGGAGAGGAGCAATTGTTTCTGCTGGAAGTGTTGTTTGCAAAGATGTACCAGCAATGACTATTGTTAGAGGTAATCCTGCTAAAGTTATTAAATATTATGAAGGATAGAAATGGAAAATAAAAATATTATTGCACTATGTGATTATAAGGGAATCTTTGAATCAAAGTATTATGCAAAACCATATCGTAGCGGTATGGATAAAGATATTTTAGCTAAAGAGTTTTCCAAATATGGTTATAAAATCCAATATATTTCTTTTGCTGATATAAACAAGCTGGAAATACCTGAAGGACAAATTGTAATATATACATCTTCCGAGGATCCTGGCTATAAATACAAAGAGTTTATTGAAGATATTGTGTATTATTTAGAAATTTGTGGCGTAAATGTTATCCCTTCCTTTAAATATCTAAGAGCTAACAATAATAAAGTTTTTATGGAACTTCTTAGGAAACTCTTAATTTCATCAGAATACCAGATACTTACAAAAGTATTTGGTTGTTATGAAGAACTTATTGAGAATTGTTCAGATATATCTTTTCCCTGTGTTGTAAAGGAAGCAAAGGGAGCAGGTAGTAAAGGTGTACATATAGCTAAAAATAAAAATGAACTTGAAAAAGTTACTAAAGCAATAAGTAGAACTACATATTTTGCTGAAGATCTAAGAGATGTTCTTAGGACTATTAAACACAACGGATATATTAAAGAATCCTTGCATCGGTCCAAATTTATTGTCCAAGAGTTTATTCCTAATCTATCCAATGATTGGAAAGTTCTCGTTTATTGGGATAAATATTATGTACTAAGAAGAAAAAATCGTCCAAATGATTTCCGAGCAAGTGGAAGTGGTTTATTTTCTTTTGATGAAATTGTAGATCCAAGGTTACTTGATGCAGCACGCGAAATTAGACAAATATTTGATGTTCCAATGATATCTTTAGACCTTGCTATTAGTAATAATAGAGTAGTATTGATTGAATTTCAATTTGTATACTTCGGAACAAGTACATTAGAAGAATCACCCTATTATTATGTTGATAATAATGGACATTGGGAAAAAGTACTGGAACGATCAAACTTGGAAGATATTTATTCCTATAGTATAGTGTCTTATATTGAAGATAAAATTAAGTAATATTTTTTTATGAAGGTTCTTTTTGTCTTTAGCGGCAATTCCACAGTTTTTGCTATTTCACCTTTCATTCAATCTCAAGCAGAATCATTAAGAAAATTAGGGCACACAATAGATTATTACCCTATTAAAGGGAAAGGTATTGGGGGATATATATCTAATATTCCCCAATTAAAACACTATATTAAAAAGGGTAATTATGATCTTATTCATGCCCATTATAGTTTATGTATTATGGTGGCTATATTGTGTTTTGTAAAGGTTCCTAAAGTCGGGTCTTTTATGGGTAATGATATTCTTGGTGAATATAATAGTAAAGGAAAATTCTTAATAAAGTCATTACCGATTATGTTGCTATCAATTCTGGTTCAGCCATTTCTGAATTATGCTATATGTAAATCAAAAGATATGAGTAAATTAATTTATTTTGTGCCATATCAAATAATACCTAATGGAATAGATTTAGAAACATTTAGACCTTTAGTACTGAAATTGGATACAAATAAGAAAAGAATTCTTTTCTTAGGTGACATATATGATATAAATAAAAATTACAAATTACTAAATGAAGCAATTAAATATATAAAACATTATAATATTGAAATTATCGCGCCCTATCCTTTACCCCAAAACCAAATCGTTGAGTTATTCTCGGAAGTAGATGTTTTTGTTTTATGTTCAATAGTTGAGGGTTCACCTAATGTTATAAAAGAAGCAATGGCTTGTAATTGTCCTATTGTATCAACAAATGTTGGAGATGTGTCTTGGTTATTAGGAAATTTAGAGGGTCATTATATTTGCAAACATAATCCTATAGATTTAGCCTCCAAAATTGAACAAGCAATTGAATTTGGACAAAGAACTGAAGGAAGACGAAGAATTATAGAACTTAAGCTTGATTCTGAATCAATTGCCAAAAGAATTGAAAATGTTTATAATTTTGCCAAAAGGAAATAATATGTGTGGTATATGTGGTATATTTGATTTTTTTAATAAACCAAACATTAATCTTGTTTTGAATATGATGAAAACTATGAAAAATAGAGGTCCTGATGACGAAGGATACTTTCAAGATGATCAGGTCGCCTTAGGATTTGTTAGATTAAGCATCATAGATTTAAGCGATGCTGGCCATCAACCTATGGTTTCTGATGATGGCAGATATGTTATTATCCATAATGGAGAAATTTATAACTACATAGAACTACGAGAGGAATTACAAAATTATGGCATAAACTTTAGGTCACAAACTGATACAGAAGTATTACTGCAAAGTTATATTTATTGGGGTGAAGAATGTTTAAATCGTTTTAATGGTATGTGGGCTTTCGTTATTTATGACACCAGAACTAAATCTTTATTTGGTGCCAGAGATAGATTTGGGATAAAACCTCTTTATTATTATAAAGATAAGGATTGTTTTATATTTGCTTCAGACATTAACGCAATTTATAAAATAAAAAAGGAATCAATAAATATTGATAATCAGAGTATATATGATTATCTTGTTTTTAATAGAACTGACCTTTCCGAAGATACATTTTACACTCAAATTAAAAAAATTCCTCATTCTTCTTTATTCCATTTATCCGAGAAGGGCTTTAATATAAATAGATGGTATTTCTTAAAGGAAAGAATATTTTATCATCCAACTAATAGTAGTAATTTTCTTGAATTATTAAAAGATGCTGTTAAACTTCGTTTGCGTAGTGATGTTCCGGTTGGTGTATGTTTAAGCGGAGGTTTAGATTCATCAAGTATCGTATCAATTCTTATTAAATTCTTTTCAAAGTTCGATCTCAATACTTTTTCGGCTGTCTATGGGAAAGGAGAGCCAGGAGATGAATCTCCTTATATTAATTTATATAAATATGCCCTTCCTAATATGTTTTTTACAACACCTACGGCAGAATCTCTTTATAATGATGCTGATTCTTTTATTTATGCTATGGGAGAACCTGTTCCTTCTACTTCACCTTATGCTCAATATAAAGTTATGGAATTGGCAAAGGATTATGTAGTAGTAACCTTAGATGGACAAGGAGCAGATGAACAACTTGCTGGTTATGATTATTTTTTTGGATATTTGTTTAAGGAGTTAATATACAATTTTAAGCTCTACAGATTGTTTATAGAATTATACTATTATTTAAAAAACCATAAGTCACTTTTTGGCTTTCAATCATCATTATATTTTATGCTACCTGGTTTTGTTCAGGCAAAACTTAGAAATAATGCTCTTGGTTATGTTAATAAGGATTTACAGGTCACCTATTTAAAAACAAATAGAGTAACAGAGAACTTATATAAAGCAAATACACTGCAAAATGCCTTATTGAATCATTTTGAATATAAACTAGAACATTTACTAAAATGGGAAGATAGAAATTCAATGAATTTTTCTTTAGAGGCAAGGGTCCCCTTTTTAGATTATAGATTAGTTGAATATAACCTATCGTCTTATTCTAATATGATTATCAATAAAGGTAGCACTAAATATATACTCCGAGAAGCTATGAGGAATATTTTACCTGAGGAAATTAGAACACGAAAGGATAAAGTAGGGTTTGAAACACCGCAAGATAAATGGTTTAGAATTCCAAAATGGCAAAGTAGAATAAAAGATATTATTTATAGTCCCAAACTTTCTCCCTATATTTATCGTGAGATAGCTGCCAAATTATATAAAGATCATTTACAGGGTAAAAGAAATATTGCCAAAGAAATATGGAAATGGATAAATCTGGATAGATGGTTAGAATCAGCTACTTGTGAGAAAAGAAAATAAGTGAATGATTGCATAGAAATTAACCTATGGTTTTAATAGAGGTGATTATTTCCAACTTCAATATGCTATTAAAGTTATAGCATATTGGTATTCAGCACATTATAGAAATGAATAAGAAGATTTCTTACATATCTATATAAATTACCAAAATTAGCTTTTATTTAAGTTATGTTTTAGCTGTAGTGGTTTTGAATATATCCGCTTATTACTTGGCTGATTATCTAATAATCCTCTAACGACAAACTAACACAGCTCAAATCTAATTAGAGGATTGTTAAATAATGCTCCTACTTAGATAATATGCATTACTGTGGGAATATATAAAACAATGGCATAACAACTACCTGAAACAAGACAAATTGCAGAAAGTGGAGAAGAATTATAGAGGTTTAATGTAATGAAACTAACATCCTATTTCATAATAAGAACATCCAAGGAAATTATATATTTTCTTTAATAGGCCTCCCTTATTGAGAGTATAGAATTTATGCAATGGACACTGCTTACAAACAACGAAATATCAAGTGAACAATGTTTGTCATACATTGATAAACATCTTTATGGGACATTTTTTCATACTCCCTAAATGTTTGAAGTTTATAGGGAAACTCCTAACTATGAGCCCTTTGCTTATTATGCAGTTGATAAAGAAAAGCAAATTAAAGCAATGCTTTCCGGAGTCATTGAAACAGTAAAACCCGGTTTTTTATCTGGTTTGAGTAAAAGAGCCGTAATGATGCAAGCGCCAATTTTTGAGGAAATAGATGCATTTGATTTTCTTCTCTCCGAGTATTCTAAGATTATGAAACATAAGGTTGTTTATTCTGCGATAGGGAATCACTATGAACTTGAATGCATATCCCAATCTATATTTAAAACTTATATTTTATTATGAAAAACTTCATACTATTGTTAATATCCTTATTTCCAAATAAAATAAAGCGGATATTATATTCACTATTGGGATACCATATAGCGCGTGAAGTTTCTCTTGGCTTCCTTTCCATTATAAATATAAAGGCTAATGCTGTATTTGCTCAAGGAAGTAAAATTTTCCCTTTTACATATATTAAAGCAAATGAGTTTTATATCGGAAGATATAGTAAGATATCACCCTTCTCTTTGATTAGCGTTCCTAAGGTTTATATTGGTAATGACACAAAAATTAGTAATTGTGTCATAATTAGAAGTGGGCATATTTCAAAATATTCTGAATTATTTGTAGGAGATTTAGTGCATATCTTTCCTTTTGTAACAATTGATTGTTCAAGGAAAGTAACTATTGGTGATGGAACAGGTGTTGGGCCTAAATGTAATATTTTTACTCATTCATCTTATAAGTCCATATTAGATGGGTATAATGTAGTTTATGATAATGTTAATATAGGTAAAAGGGTGGAACTTACTTATAGTGTATTTGTTGCTCCAGGAGTTACTATCGGTGATGATGCAATCTGTGCTTATGGTTCGTATGTAAATTCTGATATACCGGAAGGTGTTCTTGCAGCGGGTTTACCAGCTAAAGTAAAAAGAACTAAAGATCAGTTTATTAAAAATATAGATCTAATTCAGAAACTTGATTTATTAGAAAAGATAATTTCAGAATACCATGATTATATCCAATTCATTGATGGACGACCTGCTCTTAAAATAATAATATATAAAGATAGCAACGAAGTCAAGCTTCAAAATAATACTACTTATATAATATTAAAGGGAAGAACTCCAGTAAAATCAGGTTTTACTTATGCTGTTTTCAATATTGAAGAAGGTAAATGTTATAACTTGGGAATTAATAAAAATGACTTCAATACATTAAGAAAATTCCTTAGTAGATATGGTATAAGGTTTCTTACTTATTAGAAAAAATAAATGAGAATATTAATAGATATTGGCCACCCTGCTCATATACATCTCTTTAAAAATTTTGCTTGGAGGATGCAGGAAAAGGGGCATCAAATATTTTTTACTTGTAGAGATAGGGAATGTGTTTTAGATTTACTGAGGGTTTATGGTTTCGTTTATGATAATTTCGGTAAACATTATAGTAGCGTTCAAGGTAAAATATTTGGTCTGATAAAGAATGAATTTCAGATGTTTAATGCTGCAATACAATTTAAGCCGGATTTATTTCTTAGTCATGGGTCAACTATAGCAGCTTTTACTTCATTTATTATGCACAAACCCCATATTGCTTTGGAAGATACTTTCAATATGGAACAGGTAAAACTAAGTATGCTTTTTACGGATGTAGTTCTTACTGGTGATTATCCTCATCCTTCTTTAGGCAAAAAGGAGATTAAATATCCTGGCTACCATGAACTTGCTTATTTACATCCCAATGTATTCACTCCAGATGAAAGTGTCTTAGACATTTTAGGAGTTAAAAAAGGTGAAAAATATGCAATTGTGAGATTTGTTGCTTGGAAGGCATCCCATGATATAGGTCATAGTGGTATATCCTATGAGAATAAAATAAAATTAGTTAATACCCTGTCAAAACACTTACGAGTATTTATTTCCTCTGAAGCTGAACTCCCGGAAGAGTTGAAAATATTTCAGATTAATGTTCCTGCTGAACAAATGCATAATGCTTTGGCTTTTGCTCAACTTTTTGTTGGAGAAAGTGGAACAATGGCTTCTGAAAGTGCTGTTTTAGGAACACCAGCTATATTTATGAATAATAAGCATTTTGGCTGTATTGATGATCAAGCTAATTATGGTTTACTTTTTACATACTCAGAATCAGAGAATGATCAAATTGCAGCGATAAAAAAAGCTGAAGAGCTTGCTCTTAAACAAAATGTTAGAGAGGATTACTTAGCTAAAAGAGAAAAAATGCTTGCTGATAAAATTGATGTTTCTGCTTTTCTTATCTGGTTTGTAGAAAATTATCCTGAATCTGTTAAAGAGGTAAAGAGAAAAGATTTTGATTTTGGTAGATTTAAATAAAGCCACCGAGAGCACCGAAAACACCGAAAAATTGTAACCACTGATGACACTGAGAGCACTGAGAACACATAAAATTGTATAAGAAGAAGATAATATAAAATGCTTGGCTAAAAGGAAAAATTATTAAATCTAAGAATGATAATTTAATGACAAGGTAATATATAACTTATTAAGGAATAGTTATGTTTAAGGATGAAGTAATTATTATTACAGGTGGCACAGGTTCTTTCGGGAACGCTGTTCTCCGACGGTTTTCAAATACCGGGGTGAAAGAGATTCGTATTTTTAGTCGGGATGAGAAAAAACAGGATGATATGCGGAAATTGTATAATAACCCTAAAATAAAATTTCATATTGGCGATGTTAGAGATTATGATAGTGTAGCGAATGCTATGGTAGGTGTGGATTATGTTTTTCATGCTGCTGCCCTGAAACAGGTCCCTTCCTGTGAGTTTTTTCCTGTTCAGGCAGTTAAGACCAATGTTCTGGGTGCTGAAAATGTAATTAAAGCTGCTATTGCCAATAATGCCAAAAAATTAATTGTGCTTTCTACAGATAAAGCTGTTTATCCTATAAATGCAATGGGAATGTCTAAAGCATTGATGGAAAAAGTTATGATTGCCTATTCCAGACAGCAACCGGAAAATGGAACTGTCCTTTGCGGGACAAGATATGGCAATGTGATGGCTTCCAGAGGTTCAGTTATACCTCTATTTGTAGAACAAATAAAGACAGGAAAACCGATTACTATTACAGACCCGGATATGACACGCTATTTAATGTCTCTGGAAGAAGCTGTTGAACTGGTTATTTATGCCTATCAGAATGGAGTACAGGGTGATATTTTTGTGCAAAAGTCACCAGCTTCTACGATTAAAGACCTGGCACAGGCATTGATAGAACTTTTTGAAGCAAAGACAGAAATAAAAATTATAGGAACCAGGCATGGAGAGAAGAAGCATGAAACATTGGTAAATAGAGAAGAAATGGCAAAGGCAATTGACCTTCCTGGTTATTATCGTATTCCTGCTGATATTAGAGACCTGAATTATGATAAGTATTTTAGCAATGGGGAAGCAAAAGTAGCAGAAGTAGGAGAATATACTTCGGA
>Ga0302250_1002675_pt1 | contig 10567 bp, 7 predicted proteins | sample AAG_RA_Asp_MG_FD_193536 | JGI IMG/M metagenome (GOLD analysis project Ga0302250, IMG submission 193536) | Enriched activated sludge microbial communities from anaerobic digester in WTTP, New Holstein, Wisconsin, United States - AAG_RA_Asp | ecosystem: Engineered > Bioreactor > Anaerobic >... | reverse complement strand
CAATACGAACCAGTTTACGTTTCAATGCTTTTGCAATAGAATTGGCTAAAGATGTTTTACCAACACCCGGAGGGCCTGCAAAACATAAAATAGCACCATTGGCTGATTTATCAGCAATGCCTCGTTTAGAAAGAAGTTCACGTACCGCAAAAAACTCCTCGATACGCTCTTTTGGTTTTTCAAGCGAGTAATGATCTTTATCTAATTGTGATTTAACTTCTAAAACATCAAGGTCTTTTTTAGCGGCTTTACCAAAAGGAATTTCAATAACCCAGTCAAGATAACTCTGAATTAAATTGGCATCAGCAGAGTCTGGATGCATACGAGAAAGTTTATCGATCTGTTTTTTAATCTCTTTATAGGCATCCTCTTCCATATGCTCTTTTTTTGCTTCAAGCTTTTTACGATACTCTTCAATCTCTTCTTCTCGTTGATTGTCCGTTCCTAGCTCTTTTTGAATCTGTTTAAGTTGCTCTTTAAGGAAATACTCTTTATTCACTTTTTCAATTTGTGAATGTACCTTTGTTTTAATCTCTTTTTTTAATCGACTTGATTCAATCTCTTCAATCACATAATCAATAAGTTGTAAAAGTCTTGTCTCATCATCACTTTCAATAAACAATTTATAGGCTTGCTCTTTTTTGAGCTTCATACTACTTGCCACTAAGTCCGTTATACGATGAATATCGCTGTTATCTTCAATCGTTTTAATCAAATCTGGTGGGAATTGCCCGCCCAAAGATGCAAGTTGTGCAATTTTCTCACGTAAAACAGCTAAGGTTGCCTCTACCTTCATCGGCTCAGAATGATGTGTTTGAATAAGTTCAACCGTTGCACGTAGAGGTGTTGTAGAGAGTTCTTTTAAAATTCTTCCTTTTTGCATTCCTTGAAAAAGGATTTTTACTCTGCCATCAGGAAGATCTACTTTACGCATAATAGAACCAATCACACCTGCTGGATAAATTGCATTAAAATCGCGCCCATGCTCATTGCCTACTTTGGCTGTACATACCATAACTAAAGAGTTATGATCTAAGGCATCATTGGCAGCACGAATGTTTTCTTCATCCGTTAAAAATAGAGGAGAAATCATAAAAGGGTATAAAAATAAATTGTCTTCAACGACAATAGGTATGTCCGCAGGAAACGCGGTATAGTCACTGAGTTTCATCGCTCAATCTCCATTTAGTTTATCTTTTTTTGTATTGTACATGTAAGGGCATAAGAGCTAAGCTCTTATGCGATAATTAGATTGTATAGTAAAGAAGTAAATAAAAAGTTATAGTGTTTATTGTTTTTCAAACCAAGAACGATACCAAGGGATCTTTGGTTCGACGATTTTTGCTTCACCAAGTGAAGATTTTTTTAGTTTTTCGTCATATGCTTTTGCTGCTTCTGGTTTATCAACTCTTGAATACAAGTCTTTGATATTTGAATCTAAGAAATATTCACCTAGCTCTAATCGCAATAAAATCGTCTCAGCTAATGGTCTAAATTTTGAATCTGGATAGCGTGCTAAAAAATCTTTTGTTTGATTGATGGTATCAATCAATAGTTGCTGATTTCTATTTGGGTTTGGGAATGCCTCATAATTTGCTTTAATCTTCATAAAACGAACATGATCTGCATTTGCTTTACTTCCATAACGTTTCAAATACTCATCAAGATAAAAGTTAGCTAGTACATACTCTTCATCTTGCATATGTGCATTGGCAAGCATCATCATAGCATCAGGCAAAAGTGGTGATTCAATATGCTCACTGGCTAATGAAGTATAAAACGAATCGGCTTTTTCTAAATCTTGACTTTTTATCTGTTTTGCAATCTCTTCGTACCAATAGGTTGCGGGCATATTGAAAACCTCTTTATCCTTGGAGGCACAACCGCTCATAAAAGCCACTAATGACGCCACAATAAGAACATTTGCTATCTTCATTCACTCTATCCTTTGTGTTAAAAAAACCTATTGTATCTTCTTTTTTGTTATCTTAAAATAAAAATGATTTTTTTTGCTTTGAAGTACATTTCTTTCAAACAACTTGCCTCATTTAACGTACAAAATGATACAATAGATAAAATATTTGTTTTTTAAAAGGAATAATATGATCTTTTCTGTGAAAGCACCGATCCCTGGATTTGAATCAATTAAAGAAGCAGAACTTGAAAAAGTTGATGATTTCTTCGTAAAATTTATATCAAAGTCCGATGCAACAACCTTTGTTCTTATTAACCCTTTTATGATTCGTCCGTATGAATTTGAAATTCCTGAGTACTTTAGAGCATTACTAGATATCAATGAAAAAACTACAAATATTCTTATTTTAAATATTATGATTGTTGCAACACCTATTGAAACCTCAACAATTAACTTTATCGCGCCTCTCGTATTTAATGTTGATAATGGAACAGTTGCACAAGTTGTTTTAGATGCAAATCAATATCCTGATTTTGGGTTAATGGAGAGTATTTCGCAATTTTTAAATAAAGAGAAGTCTGAGTAAAATCCAGATATATCCATTTTGGATTTCATTTGTTAAAATACGGAGGTTGTCTATGAAAAGTAACTACCTATCTTTTTTTCACTCTGTATCTAAAATTACTGTGTTATGTATTCTTGTAACTAGTATTTCTTTTGCTGGATGGATTACCAAGAATGAACGTTCTTTTAGCTTAAGAAATACAAGTGGTACTTCTGGAGTTAATATCTATGGTGATTTTAACGTAACTGGAGCACCTATTTTATGCGTTAAAAATGGAACAAAATGTGATTGGAACTATACTGGTTTATTGGCAAATGCCGACAGTATGTTCTTAACAGACATACCTACATCACAAATTCCTCTCAACTCTTCTAGTGCAACTTTAACGATTCCATCAGATGCAAATATTACTAAAGCTTATTTATACTGGAATGGGCATATACATGGAACAACTGCAACACAGTTAGCGTATGATACTGCAACTTCAGGCTTCAACAGTGTCATTTTTCGAACTCCTGATGGCGTAGATCACACGATTACAGCTAATGCAAATGATTCCACTAAAGTTAATTATTATGCCTATCTTAACAACACCACTAATATTAAAGGATTTCGTCTTTTCTATCAAGCGACAGCAGATGTCACTGATATTGTCAAAAATGGAGGATACGCTTCAAATAAAAAAACTTTCACTGTAGGAAATATAAAAACAACTGCAGGTCCAGATAGTACTATGTATGAACCTGAAATTGCGGGGAATGTTACATGGGGTCCAATGGGTGGATGGTCTCTCATTGTTGAATATGTAAGACCAATCGCATCTGGTCAAAAATATAAAAATGTATCGATTTATGATGGTTTTAAATTTTTACTTCCTCCAACCAATCAAACAGAATCGATTGATATTAATATTAGTGGATTTTTAACCCCATTAAGTCAAGTGCCAACTGGATCTATGGCTTTCTATGCTATGGGTGCAGAAAAACAACTTACAGGGGAAAAAGTAAAATTAAGCAATAAAAGTGGTACTCTACAAGATGTATATAACAGTATAAATCCTGTTGGTTCATTTTTGAATGATTCTATTTCTATTTTTGGAACTTTACTGAATAGCACACGTATTTATAACCCAGGTATTGATTTAGATGTTTTTGATATCAAAACAAGTTGTAAAAATAGTTTAGGAGCTACAGTAGCGTGTATTGATATGAATCAGACCAGCACTATATTGCAACTAAGTGTAAAAAACAATAATAATACAAGCGATCAATCTTTTCCTGGTATGGTTGCTTTTTCAGTAGACATGTATCAACCTGATATTAGTTCTTTTAGAAAAGAATCCAATACAACCCCTACTCAAGCTCTTTATCCTGGTGATTATGTTCAGTATACATTAGATTTAAATAATTCTGGAAATGAAGCTGCTGAAAACATTACGATATATGACACCTTTTCTTCTTCTGTTGGTGGTGATATGCTCTTAGATATTATTGATCGCAATGCAACTGCTATTAAAAATAGTATCCGTCTCAAAACATCTTCAGAAACAAATTATCATTGTGCTATAGGATCAACAGATCCAGCCTGTGCCTCATTATTAAAAGATGCTAATTGTTCAGTAGATTATGCAGATAATAATATTTCCAAAGCAACGAAAGTATGGTGTAATGTTCCATATATGGCTGTCAATGCCCGTGAATTAATGAAATTTTCTGTAAAAATACGCGACGATTATGATCAAACATTGTCTGAACAAAATGTTACTAATGTTGCGTACACTCATTATTATAATGCAGCGACACATGAAGCAGTTTTATTAGAGGGAATGAGCAATATTAATACAGCAGGAACAGTTGGTGGACTTGTTACATCTCCTTCTCTTGTAGATATTGTTGACACATATAATAATAATGCATACAACTATAATGTCCTTGACGGATTAAAAACAAGTATTGCCAATATAAGCAATAAAACTCTAGAAGCTGTCTTTTTGGGTAGCAATACTTCGAATCCTCAACCAACCATTTACAGCAGTGCTTCTTATGATATGCTCATTTTATTCAGATTATCTAATAGTACCTGTACAGAGGATAATCCTTTAAGTAGCACTACTGATGTAACAGCTACTTTTGCTCGTGATGGTAATCAATATACCGCTGTATCAAATTCTTTTACATTGGTTAATCAAGCAAAACGAAATGCCCGTATTAAAGCTCATTTTATCGATTGGAATAAAGTATCGTTAAATTTAGTAGGAAACAACTGTACAAATAATAGTAGTATTACTGGAAATTTAAAAGGTGTTCCACAATGCCTTAATGGTAATGAAGATAAAATTGATGACATTATTCCATATGATGTGACAGAATGTATAACGGCCCCAACAGGAAAAGATGCTCCTTGTAATTCGAATGCTTATACAAATGCTGGTAGTAAAGGAAATATCTATCCTCCAAAGTACAATAATGCTTACGGTTGTCTTATGTGTCTGTCAGATAAAGTTAATGGATCAACCAATTGTTCTCGTGATAATTTTGCTATTCGTCCAAATGATTTCAATAGTACAATTGCAGCAAACCAACAATTTATAGCCGATCAAAATACTACAATTTCATTTTATGCTAATCAATTCAATGGAACAGGTACGACAGATTATAATGAGACAGTAAACAGCTCTTTTAAAGTAGATGTTAACATCAGTGATAGTAGCAAAACATGTGCCGTTCCTTCTATTGAATTTTCACCTTCAATTGATTTTACAAATGGAATAGTTACAAGAACATATTCACTTCCCAATGTTGGTGATTTTAATATGACAATACATGAAATCAGTGGTTCTGAATATGCCCTTGTTGATGCAGACGATACACCAGATGCTCAACGTTTTATTTCTCCTTTTACGAGACAAATCAAAGTTGTCCCAAATAGTTTTACTATTGATGGTAATTTTACAAATGGTGGAAATGGCTTTACATATCTTTCCAATTTTGAAACATATCCCAACCCTGCTGATAGAAACATCTCTGCATTACTTGATCTTAATATTTCTGCTCGTAGTGCTACAAACGCTATTCTTTCTAATTATACATCTCTCTGTTACGCTAAAGATGCAAATCTTACCATCAATACAGCTACAGTCGGGAACACATTGACAGGGTTAAACAAATTACTTTGGTATGATAGATTACATGATCTCAATGGAAGCATAGCTTTAGCAAATATTTCAAGCTACACAATGCCACTCGATAATACACAATTTGACAGTACCGATGCAAATGGTACAGCACAAGTTCAATACCTAGTAAATTTTGATCGAAATATGACAAGAACTGTGCAACCTTTTATTTTTCGAATAAATGATGTCAATACATCTAATCAAGACAATCGCATAGGAACAAAAGCTTTCACAGACCAGAATGCAACATTTTATTATGGTCGCGTTTACTCAACAGATTATAGAGGAACAAGTCCTATTAATACAACGATTCGTTATGAGGTTTATTGTAATGAATGTATAAAAGCTAATTTCAACATCACAGGGTTACAAAGTCCTACGTCATTTTATTGGTATCAAAATCCTCTCCATACAAACACAACATTTGGAAATGTTTTTCAATTTACTAAAATGGGTACTACTAATATTGCAAATCCAAATCTAAGTACTATTAATGCAAATGGCTTTGATACTAGCCATATACTTACAAACGCTACAGCTCCATATACTGATCGTATTCATATGCGACCATCTTCATGGCTCATTTATAATCCTTTCACTAGCTCAGCTACAACGAATGATTTTAATGTTGAATTTATTAATTCTGGCAACTGGGCAGGGCAAGGTGATCTTGGAAAAACCGTTGATGTAAATGCTTCAACACGAACAAATCGTCGAATGGAGTGGTAGTAATGCGTTCTGCTATGTCAATGTTAGAGCTTATTTTCGCTATTGTAGTCATGGGAATTGCCGTTATGAGTCTACCACTTATCCTTACGCAAGTACAAACAAACAATACTTTTTCATTGCAACAAGAAGCTATCCTTGCAGCAAAAACAAAAATAGGTGATATTTTGACCTATGAATGGGATCACAATAGTTATGACGCAGCAGCTCAGAGATCATTCGTTCTAACAGCAATCAATGGTAATGGAGATTTGAATTGTTCAGCTACAACTTTTAGACGAATAGGACATGTCAACGCAGATTATAGACGTAAATGTTCTCTTGCTGGTGCTACAGCATCTGCAATTGGTACTGATGGACTTGATGATATTGATGATTTTAATGGACAAGCTACAACCATTACTGCCACTTTAGAAGGAGCGGGAACACTTGATTATGTTTTTACTGCACTAACATTAACGCCAACAATAACTTATGCCAGTGATACTGCAACATATAGTAATACTCCATTGAATAATTTTACATTTAATCCTAACAATGCAAATGTTAGAACAAATATAAAAACCATTGCAGTCACAGCTTCAGGAGGTAACCAAAATATTACCTTGCGTACTTTTTCATGCAATATAGGAGAATCTTCTTTGCTTCCTTCAAGGCCTTACTTATGAAAAAGCACCCTGCTTTTACGATGATAGAACTCGTAATGGTCATTGTCGTTTTTGGCATTGTGGCAAGTATTGGAGCAGAGATTGTTGCTAAACTTTATGAGAACTACCTTCGGACACGCGCCATTAATCGCCTTGAGAGTCAAACAGAAATCGTATTAGAACAAATAGCTAAACGCCTACAGTACCGCATTAAAGATAGTGTAAGAGCGAGTAATGATAATGGTGTTAATTGGGTTGCACTTTCTAGTGCTGTTCCTGGATACAATATCATTGAATGGATCGGTGTTAGTAATGAAAGCTTTTTAGGTGAGCACAATGGAACATCTGTCGTTCCTGGTTGGAGTGGATTTATTGATATGAGTGATGTCAATACAAGCCATGCGAGTAGGACACTTTCATCACCTGGAAGCCGACTTGATTTTACAAATGACATTATAAAAGCTCTTACAAATAATTCTGTTTCATTAGATGCAACAGCTGGAGCAAAAAGACCTGCACTTTTTTTCAAAGGTCCAAAACCAGGTACATTTTCAAATTATTATGAAAATGCAACAACGATTGCCAACAACCCCTATGCAAGACGTGTACGTTGCGTAAATAGTAATTGTGCAACTAACCTTACGATTCTTCAACTTAATTCCAATGTCGCTAATGATGACTTGATTGACTACGATGGAGATGGTTCTGGTGATCTTTTTGAACAGTACTATCTCTCACATACCGCTTATACTCTTGTACCAGTAGGCAATGTTAATGATTTTAACCTTACCTTACATTATAACTACCAACCATGGGAAGGAGAGAATTATGCCGTGAATGGAACATCTTCTATTCTTGCCCAAAATGTAAGTACATTTCGTATACTTCAAATAGGTGATACCATTCGTATAAAACTGTGCATTCATGATAATAATCAAAGCGGTAACTTTGACTTTAGTGCTTGCAAAGAAAAGGCGATATTCTAATGCGTAAAGGTTTTTCACTTATCACTGCAATTATTTTTATCGTCTTAGTTGCTACTATTGCTGCTTTAGCACTTTCTTTTTCAACGTTTTCAACGAAACAAACCAGTGATCTCTTTCTTCGTGAGCAGGCGGAGCTTTTGGTCCAAAGCGGTACTGAATTTGCCCTACTTGCTATCAGTGGACATGACATCAATACAACAAATGGCTGTTTAAATGCTATCAACGCACAATATCCCCAAGCAGGGGCTACAGCGATGTTCGATATTAATGTAACGATCAATTACTTAGGCAGAGGATTAGCATCAGCTTCTAATAATAACTGTAATATCCTAAGCGATCTTGTTGCAACTGATGACTCTAACATCACCGTTATTATTGATACAATTGTTTCAACAACAACGGACAATAATATCTCAACAGAACCCATTCGCTTACACAGACGCACCATCCAAAAGCCGTAATTTCAGCTTTTAAACCTCCTTTTCATTTAAGGTTTTATTTGTTATACTGACTTCATAAACCCTTGAAAAAGGGAAGGAAAAGGAGACAAGATGAACACAAGTATCGTAGGAAAACAATTTGATTTGACCGAGCCTATCAAAGCTTACATTGAAGGGGCAGTTGATGCTCTTGGCAAATACAATTTGGACATTATCTCTGTGCGTACTGTGATCTCAGCGGATGAAAAAAATGGCAAAAAAGGCTTTAACGTTGAATTTGCTATTAACATGGCGCATAAAAACACTGTTGTTATTCAACAAAAAGACAAAGATGTCTATGCTGCGATTGATCTAGCGATTGAGCGTGCAAAAAAAGTTCTACGCCGTCACCACGATAAAATTAACACGCATAAGCCTATTGAAGGCCTTGAAGCAGTAGAAGCACCTGAAAATGCGGAAGGAAGCGATGATGAGATCGTGCCAATGCGTCTTAACAGCTACAAACCTATCGAAGTTGAAGATGCTATGAATGAACTAAAAGCTTCAGATAGACAATTTATTGTATTCCATGATATGGAAGATAAATTTCGCGTTATGTATAAAAAAACAGATGGAAGATTTGGTCTTTATTAAACCTAAACTTTGAGGAGGCTTTGCGCCTTCTCAACTCTTTTTTTCGCTTCTCTTAAAATTTCCTCATCACAACCCATTTCAAACCAAACCAATTTTTTACCACTTTGAATGAGTCCGCCAACGACGTCTCCCCCTTGGCGGTACTCTAAATCCAATTCTGCGATTTCAAATCCATCCAATGTTTGGCTAAATTTTTCCAGTCTTTCACTTTTTGCAAGATTGGTATACAAATAGCAGTAACCTTTTAAGCCATTACGACTCACACGTCCACGAAGCTGATGCAAACTGGCCAATCCTAAACGTTCAGCACCGACAATCACAATGGTCGAAAGTCTTGGAAGAGAGATACCTACTTCTACAACTGTCGTAGAGATGAGTAAATTACCCTCTTCTTTAAACGTTTTTAGAATCTCTTCTTTGTTTTTATCTTTACCATACGTAACAAAAACACCTTCAAAATGTTTTTCCCAAAAACCACGTCCTTCATCGATCGATTGATAATTGATCATTTCGCTCTCTTCGACAAGCGGATAAACAATAATGCACTGATGGTTTTGTGCAATTTCATTTTTGATATGTTCAACCAAGGCTTTAAAATCTTTTTTGGCAATGACTTTAGTGGTAATATCTTTAGGAAATGGAAGCATTTTAATAAACGAGAAATCGACCAAAGAGGATTGAATCATACTGAGTGTTCTTGGAATTGGCGTTGCGGAGAACTGCAAATAATGTGGATGCCACGCTTTTTTTGAAACAAGAGTAGAGAGTAAAGAACGCTGTTTTGTACCAAAACGATGCTGTTCATCCACCATCACCAAAGCACACTGTGGCAACTCTCGGTAAAGCAAAGCATGTGTCCCAATAATAAAGTCAAAATCCTCTATAAGTTCTTTATTATCGGCTTCTTGAGTAACTAAAAGTGTTCTGACAGATTTTGGTAGAAATTTGATTGCCTCTTCAAAAAGTTGATTTGCAAGTACCGTTGTTGGAGCCATAAGAACGGCTTTTCTAGGATATGCCATCATCACCGAAGCCAATATTACCATCGTTTTTCCGCAGCCTACATCACCCATAATGACACGTTTTGCTGCATTTTCACTTAGGAAATCTCGTTTAATTTCACCAATGACTTTTTGTTGATCGGCAGTTAATGTAAAAGGAAGTGAGGCTATAAAAGGTTTTTCATCACCATCTAGCGTAGCGCATGAAGGAAAGCTTACTTTTTTTCCAGAAAGCTTTTTGAGATAGTTATGTATTTCGACATATTTCAGTACATTTAGTATGGATTCTGAGTAACCAAAACTACTTATAGTACTGGCCTCTTTAGCACTAGGAAAATGCAGACGTAAAAGTGTTTTAGCTTCTTTTTCGTTGAGTCCTTCACGTAAGAGTGCATCAAGTGTAAGATAGCGTTGCATCAAACTTATCACCGTTTTATTTTGAAGCGGTGTTTTATATTTTGGAATTAATGTATTGATGG
>Ga0302250_1002674_pt1 | contig 10570 bp, 5 predicted proteins | sample AAG_RA_Asp_MG_FD_193536 | JGI IMG/M metagenome (GOLD analysis project Ga0302250, IMG submission 193536) | Enriched activated sludge microbial communities from anaerobic digester in WTTP, New Holstein, Wisconsin, United States - AAG_RA_Asp | ecosystem: Engineered > Bioreactor > Anaerobic >... | reverse complement strand
CAGGGAAAGAGCCCTTGCAGGTCCAGCGGCACAACCCGGCCGTCCTCCCCGAAGCGGGCCAACCGGGTACACGTACCGTCCACGTACGACCCGACGATGCCGGCCGCCGTCCAGTACAAGTCCATCACTTCCCGGTCCAGGGGGGCCGAGATGTTGCGCATGCCGGCCAGGAAGGCGGCAGCGTCGGGAGCATCCCCGGCCGGCCCCGCGTCGGCCACCCACAGGTCGTAGTAGGTATACATCTTGTCGTCCCGCCCCTGGTAGGACAGCAGCAGCGTGCGCCCATCGGGCGACACGGCCGACATCATCGCGCCTCGCGGCGCGTTCAGGCGGACGAGCTCGCCCAGGTAGGAGAGATCCTCTTTCTTCTCCTCCTCCTGCCGCTCCGGGGCCGCCTTGTCGGCCTTCTTCTCCTTCTCCCGCCGCACGTACTCGGCCAGGGCGGTCGGGGCGTCGACGCGGAGACGGTAGATGCGGGTCTGGCGGTAATAGACCAGGTCGTCGCGCGGCCAGCAGTTGAGGTAGATGGCGTCGCCGGCCGGCGAGGGGACGACCTTTTGGATCGAGAGCGGCTCCGGGAACAGCCGGCCCAGTTCCACCACGGGGAGCACCAGCTCCTTGGCCTCGTCCTCGGTCGAGGCCCGCACCTGCGCCTGGTAGCGGCGCAGTTCAGCCAGCCCGACATAGTAGAGCGACGTGGCGCTGTCCTCGTGCTCCCAGTGCGTGTAGGTGCCAAACCGGTCGGTGCGCGGCTTGCGTTCGTCCCGCTCGGGGTTGGCCGCGAGAAAGAGTATGCCGCCGGCAAAGGGGCGGAACCAATCGACCCCGGTCTTGTGGTCGGTGACCTGCCAGCCCTCGCCGGTCAGCCCCTCGTAGAGCACGACCTGGGGCTCGTCGTCGTCGCCCGGGCCCCGCCACAGGACGGCCAGGGTGTCGTCGTCCACCCATTCGAACTGGCTGACGCTGCCCGTCCGGATGAGCGGCCGCGTCGTGCCGGCCGCCAGGTCGTGCACGTGGACGGCGCGCTCGTAGCGGTTCTCCTTCCAGTTGGTGGCGCGCACGCGGATGGCGGCCCGCCCGCCGCCGGGCGAAGCCTTGACCTCGACGGGCAGCTCCAGCATAACCATGTCGCGCAGCGTGGGGCGGTAGGGTTGGAGTTCGGGGGCAGCAGGTTCCATGAGGTATCCTCCTTGGCAGCTCGTTGTGGCCGCGGGTATTATATCGCAGCCAGGCAGGAATGACAAGCCGTCGAAGTGGAGATGATCCTGGAAGACCGGCCGGCGCGTTAGTGTATCCGACCCCCTGAAACGGCCCGAGCCCCGCCCAAGACCCCTGGACAAGGCACCCGCCATCCCGTATAATACCTCCCAGGCGCGATTCTTCATCCAGGAGCGCGGCCAGAAGCAAGCCGTCCGTCCAGCCACAGATTCCAGCCTGATGGAGGTCAAACGATGCAAAGACGAACCATCCCCATCTCCCTATGCGTACTGCTCTTCCTGACCATGGCCGCGGGGCTAGCCCAGGCCCAGGGGCCCATTCCGGTGGACATGCAGGCGCCCCAGGCGCTGGTAGGCGGGGCCTTTTCCTACCAGGGGCAACTCAAAAAAGACGGCGCGTTGCTCGACGACACGTGCAACCTGCTATTCGAGCTGTATGACGACCCCGACGCGGGCACCCGGATCGGCCCGACCCTGACCCGCAGCGGGGTCGCCGTCTCCGAAGGGCTCTTTACCATCCCCGACCTGGACTTTGGCGACGTCTTCACCGGAACCGCCCTCTGGCTCAAAGTCGCCGTGCAGTGCACGGGCGACGCGGATTTTCACACCTTGAGCCCGCGCCAGCCCCTGACCGCCGCGCCCTATGCGCTGTCGCTCAAGCCAGGGGCGCGGATCGTAGGGACGGAAGAAAGCAGCTTTGGCCTCGACGTCTCCGGCTACGGCTATGGCGTGGCCGGCCGCGCCTCCTCCACAATGGGGGACGGTGTCGGCGGCATCGCGACCGCCACCAGCGGTTCCACCTCCGGCGTCTCCGGCACATCGTACTCTTCCGAGGGGACCGGCGTCTATGCCTTTGCCAACGCCCCGAACGGTCCCACCCGCGGCGTCTATGGCTGGGTCCTCTCCACGGCCGGCACCGGGGTGCACGGGTTGGCCTCTGCCGCCAGCGGCACCACCTATGGCGTGTACGGGGAGACGGACTCCTCCCAGGGCACAGGCGTCTATGCGCGGGCCACCGCTACCACCGGGGCCGCTTTTGCGATGTACGCCGAGTCCGCCGCCACTCAGGGGTTCGGAATTTACGCCCGCGCCACCCACCCCAGCGGCGAAACCTGCGGTGTGTCTGGTTATGTCGATTCCCCCTACGGCGTGGGTGTCTATGGCACGGCCGGCGCTACCACCGGCCCTGGCATAGGGGTCATCGGTGCGTCCCGCAGCACCTCAGGAAGCGGTGTGTTTGGGGAGGCCTCCTCCACGACCGGCGAGAACCAGGGTGTGTACGGCCGCTCCACCTCTTCCCAGGGTTCCGGGGTCCTGGGCACCGCCACTGCCTATAGTGGCGCCCCCTACGGCGTGCGCGGCGAGGCCAACTCCCCCCAGGGCTACGGGGTCTATGGCTACGGCACCGCCAACAGCGGGGCCGCTTACGGCGTATATGGGCGATCCGACTCCACAGAGGGTCGCGGGGTCTATGGCTATGCCATCGCTACCACCGGCCAGACCGTCGGCGTGCAGGGGGTATCCGGCTCCACCAGTGGCACAACCTATGGCGTGCGCGGCGACAGCTACTCCCCCGACGGCCGCGGGGTCCTGGGCAACAACCTCGCCGCCAGCGGCGTGGCCTATGGCGTGCGCGGCGTGTCCGCCTCCACCGGCGGTCGCGGCGTCTACGGCTACAACTCGGCCACCACCGGCCAGACCCTCGGCGTGCTCGGGGAAACCGACTCCGCTGCGGGCTACGGCGTCTATGGACGCGCCACAGCCACCAATGCCAACTGGGGGGTTTTCGCCGAAGGCAACATCGGAGCCACCGGCACCAAGTCGGCGGTCGTCCAGACCAAGGACTATGGCTGGCGCGTCCTTTATGCCATCGAAAGCCCGCAGGTCCTCTTCGAGGACGTCGGCACGGCCCGGCTCGAGGACGGGGCCGCGACCGTCACCATCGACCCGATCCTGGCCCAGACGGTCAACCTGGAGGAGCCGTACCAGGTCTTTCTCACCCCCCAGGGCGACGAGTTCGTTCTGCTCCTCGTGAGCGGCAAGAGCGCCTCCGGCTTCACGGTGCGCGGGGCGACGCTCGACGGCCGGCCGGCCGCATGTGCCTTTGACTATCGCATCGTCGCCAGGCGGCTGGGGTACGAGCACGTCCGCCTGGCCCCGGCCCAGGACCCGACGCTGCTCCAAGGGGATGATGCCGCGGGGGAGGGGCAACCATGAAACCGACTCCGCTCAAGGTCGGCCTGCTGGCCGCCTGTCTGCTCCTCACCCTCACCGCCCTGGTCCAGGCCCAGGTCGGCGGCGGCTACGACCTGACCTGGAGCACTATCGACGGCGGCGGGGCCACCATGAGCGCGGGCGGTGGCTACTCCCTGGGCGGAACGGCCGGCCAGCCCGACGCGGGACTGCTCACCGGCGGGGGCTACGAGCTGGGCGGCGGCTTCTGGGGCGGCGGCGCGGCGGCCGGGACATCCTATCACATCTACCTGCCCCTGGTGGCCCGGGCCTCCACCGGCAGATGAAAGCGGTCGGGGCGGCCCGGCGTGGCCGCCCCGACGCTATTCCTCCAGGTAGGGCTTGGTGCGGTGTTCTTCTTTTAGGAATGCCGCGTTACCAGCGGCAAAAAGATGCGCCACTGCGTCGGCGGCGTGATGTCCTCCACCGTCAGCAGGTGCGTTGCCCCCGCCTGGCCGCAGGCGTTGGCGGCCGTCAGGGTCACGGTATAGACCCCCGTGGCCGTGTAGACGTGCGTCACCACGGTGCCCGTGGTCACCGCCGCGCCCCCGTCGCCAAAGGCCCAGGAGTATTCGACCGGCGGCGTCGGCGTGCCTTCCAGCGCCGCCGTCAGGGTGACGGCCGCGCCCACCGTCGCGGTGAGCGGCGTCCAGTCAAACTCGACCCCCGTCACGGCGTCGCAGCCGGACAGGACGCACAGCGTCACCGGCACAAGCTCCGCCCCGACGTAAGGGTCGTCGTAGGAAAAGGCCAGGGTCGCCGTGTAGCAGGCGTCGGCGGGCAGGCCGGCCGTGTCCAGGAGGCCGTGCAGCGCCGCGCTCGCGCCCGGCAGGACGGTCGGCGTCAAGGGCTCGACCGCCAGCCAGGGGGCGTCACCCGGCACCTCGGTCACGACAGCGTACAGGTCCGCGGTGCCGGTATTGGCCAGCGTCAGGGTAAAGGACCCCGTCTCGCCCGCGGTCAGCGTCACCGCCACCGTCTGGGGCGCCAGGTCGGGCCAGCCGGCCGCCAGGTAGAGGTCGAGGGTGGTCGTCACCGCCGGAACCAGGCTGACGGTAAAGACCGCCGGCGCATAGTGCAGCGCAGCGGCCTGCCCGTCAAAGGTGCAGGCCGGCAGATCCAGGGCATAGAATCCATCCCCCGCAGTCCATGTCTCGGTGTAAAAGGCGCCCGACGCCACAAAGAGGTGCGCGCCGGGCAGCCCCAGGTCGGTGTTCGCGTCGTAGACAACGCCCTCCAACCGGGCGGCCCCAAAGTCCGCGCTGGTCTCGAGCATGGCGGTATCGAACAGGGCCGTCGGGCTGATCGCCGAACGGGCCGTGATAAAGGCCGTGTCGACCTCGCCGCCGCATCCGACGTCGGCGGGGATGTGCACCACGACCTCAAACTGCTGCGTGCCCATGTTCGGCAGCGGGCCGACCGTATCCGGGCCGCTCACCGGCCAGTCGGATACATACAGCAATTCGATCGTGTCCGAGTAGCCCATGTGGTTCACGACCGACAGGGTATAGGTGACGGGCGTGCCCGGCGCGCCGCTGCCCGCCTGCTCCGGCGGCTCCAGGATCAGTTCGGCCTCGTGCGCGGCGTTGCAGAACCAGTTCAGGCTCCAACCCAACACGTCCATCCGGTCGTTCAGGTCGGCCAGCCCTTCGAGCGGCCAGGCCAGGAAGACGGTCTGCCAGGAGATGGCGTCCACGTCGGTGCCGCTCTGGGCCCCGCTAACCTGGTAGTGGAAGGGCGCGCCGCTGCCGGCACTCGGCGTGATCTGGTCGGTGTAGAGGATCGGTTCAGTGACCGGCCAGGAGGTAGGCTTGGTCAGCGTATAGGGGCCCAACCCATCGCCGATGGGATCGCCGGCATTGCCGAGCAGGCTGACCTCGTTCATGTCGCTGACGTAGCTGCCAATACCCAGGTACTGGCTCCCAAAAGAGGTGAGGCCCCTCTCGTAGAGATAGTCCTCGCTGCTGACAAAGAGGCCGCCGCCCGATTCCAGGTACGCCGCCAGGTCCGCCTCATTGGTGGGCGTGATGGAGCCGTCGTAGGCATAGCCGGTGAACCAGACGACGGCGTCGTATCCTTGCAGGTCGGCCAGTTGGGGGTCCCCCTGGGTCCAGGTATCCCAGCGGCTGTAGCCGTAACCTAGCGCATCCAGGGTGGAGGTGTAGTAGTAGGTGCCGGTGCCGTTGTAGGGCTCGCCGTCGTACTGGTCCCAGTCGTCGTCCACCAGCAGGACCGAGCAGGTCTGCTGGACGGGCAGCGGGTAGTACTCGGTCTGGCCGAACGGCGGGGGATAGCAGCTCTCGTTCACGCGCCCGCCAAAGGTCCACAGCCCCGGCAGGCCGTCGTCCGGGTCGGGCGTGTACAGCGGCACGTAGGTGCCGGCGTTGTTGGCGACACCGCTGCCCACCGGTTCGATCAGGTCGGGAAACGACTGGTCCCAAGCGTTGGCGGCGATGTCATAGACCATCGCCTCGGCGCTGGGAAGCGGCCAGTCGCCGCCGCCGGCGATATAGATGTAGCCGGGCTCCGGGGCCGGGCCCAGGGTATCCGAGTCGATGCCATAGCCGCGGCCCTCGGCGATGGCAATCGGCAGGGAGGCGCGGAGCTGCCAGCCGGCCGCGAGGTTGCTGGTGTCGAGCATCTCTACCTGGTCTGTCGGCACCAGGTCCTCAAAGTTGGGGTAGTCATAGATGCCACCGATGGCATAGATCTTGCCGTCCTGCACGGCGCTGATGAGGTAGCAGCGGCCCAGCGCCAGCGGGGCGTTCAGGTTGGTCCAGCGGGAGCCAGCGGGGGCGCAGGCGTCCAGGGCCCAGGTCTCGGTGGCAAAGTAGGGCGGGTTGGCGCTGTTGGTCTGCCAGCCGCCATACACATAGATAATGTCGTCCACGACGGCAGTGCCCATCGTGGCGACGGTATAGCCCTGCAGCGTTCCGGGCCAGTTGTCTTCCACCGGGAGCGATTCGATGAGGTTGAGCGCCGGGTAGTAGCGCTGCACGGTCTTGATATTGACGCCACCGCCGTCCTTGTTGGTGCCGCCGACCACGTAGACGGCCGGCCCGCGGCCGGTGCAGTCGTCGAGGACGACGTTGCTGTTATAGTTGGAGACGTCCTCAATCATATTGGCCCCGGTATCGGTATAGACGCCGGTGACGGGATCAAAGACCCAGATGTCGGGCAACTCGGTCGAGGGGCTGGTGCGGCCGCCCAGGAAATAGATACGGTTGGCCCAGGACGTTCCGGCGGGGCCGGGCACAAAGGCCGCGTCGTGGCGCACATAGTCAAAGTCGGGGTACGGGCCGAGGTGCCAACTGGCATAGTCCGGAGCCGGAGGGGCCGGCGCCCGGGAGACACCGGCCGGGGCCGGGCCGGCCGGGGCGGGGCCGACGCGGCCGGCCGGCCCCTGGGCCGCTCCGGTGCCGGCCACCAGGCCGAGGAGCAGGACGAGCAGGATCGTGACGGACAGGAACCGGGACCGTTTCATAGCCTTTCTCCTTGCATAGAACGCGGGAGCGCCGTAAAGGTGGAACGCGCTATCCCTGGGGCGAGGTGCTGGGGAGCATTATAGAACAAGGACGGCGAAAGGTCAACCGGGTCGGTGTCGCGCCGCGGCACCCGCAAGGTCGCCCCAACTTGACATTTCTCCCAAACGCGCTATGATTCGTCGCACGGCGCGGCCGACTCCCCGGCCCGCCGCGAAGAACGCCACCTGGAGGTCGACCGTGAGAAAAGCCGCGCTGCTCCTGTCCCTCTTCTTCCTGGCCACGCTCCTGGCCGCCTGCCGGTCGGGCGCCGCCCTGGGCAGCACCCGGGCCCGCGACGGCGACGGCATGACCATGGTCTATGTGCCGGCCGGCACTCTTTCCATGGGCAGCACCCCGGAACAGATCGACCAGGCCGTGCGGCTCTGCAGCGAGCGCCGCGCGTCATGCACCGTCGACCTCTTTGCGGACGAGGGGCCGGCCCACAGCGTGACGCTCGACGCCTTCTGGCTCGACCGGACCGAGGTGACCAACGCCCAGTATCGCCGCTGCCTCGAGGCGGGGGCGTGCACCGCCACCTCCTGCCCCGACGACGCCGCTTTCAACGGCGACACCCAGCCGGCCGTCTGTGTCTCCTGGGAGCAGGCCGCCGCCTACTGCGCCTGGGTCGGGGGCCGGCTGCCCACCGAGGCCGAGTGGGAGTACGCCGCGCGGGGGCCGGCCGGCGCGGCCTACCCCTGGGGCAGCGACTGGGACGCCGCCAAGGCCAACTTTTGCGATAGCCACTGCTCCTTCTCCTGGGCCGACCTGGAGGCCACCGACGGCTACAGCACCACCGCGCCGGCCGGCTCCTTCCCCGGCGGCGCCTCCTGGTGCGGCGCGCTCGACATGGCCGGCAACGCCTGGGAATGGGTGCAGGACTGGTACGCCGACTACACCGCCGACCCGCAGACGAACCCCGTCGTGGACGCGGGCGCCCGCGGCCGCGTCCTGCGCGGCGGCTCCTGGGACCTCGACCCCGCCCTCCTGCGCGCGGCAGCGCGCAACTGGGGCAGCCCCACGGCCTCGAGCGACGTCAGCGGCTTGCGGTGCGTGGTGCCCGCCGGCGGCCAGTAGCGCCATGGCCGGACCCCGCCGAGCGCAGCGGCTGCTACGCCGGCACGGGCGGCGCCCGCGGCCCGCGGTACTACAAAAGATAGGAAACAAGTACTATTGACAGCACCCGACCGCGGGTGTATGCTACATGTGCCGGAATCCCCCATCCTCTCCTCCCACCGGCGAACCACTCGTTCGAGCTGCAAGAAAAAGGAGGCGCCTATGCCCCTCGCGGCCTGTTGAGCCCCTTCCCGCACGGGAAGCCGGCGCGCCGGCTGTAGCCCCGCCATCTCGATGGAGACGGGGTCCTTTGGGTTGTCGCCAGCGCACCGTTCCCGCCGGGGGGTCTGCACCAGTGGTTTTCGCACTGCGGTACTGGCCTTGCATACTCAGAGGAGAAAGCGCATGAAGAAGCGGGTATTGGCACTGTCGATTGGGCTGATTGTCTTGATGCTCGGCGGTGGGATTCCGGCTATGGCAGGCAGCCCGGCGTTCGACGAGATCGTTCTGAATCAGGCCGACAACGGCCGGACGGTCACACTGACCGACAGCCAGGTTCTGGTCCTCAACCTGGCAAGCAACCCCTCTACCGGCTATTCCTGGGCCGTGCAGTCCATGGATGGCAGCGTTCTGCAACAGGTCGGCGACTATGAGTGGATTCCCAGCTCGGGGCTGCTCGGCGCGCCCGGCACACAGGTCCTGCGCTTTGCCGGCGCCGCCGAGGGGCAGACGACCCTCACCCTGAACCTGGCCCGCCCCTGGGAAACCACGGCCGCGCCGCAGGGAACGTTCTCCGTCCAGGTCCAGGTGCGGCAGCCGACGCCGGTCAATCTGCCCGTCGTCGAGGAGGCCCCGGCCCCCGCGGCGTCCCGCGGCGGCATCTCCGCCCTGCCCACCTCGTTCAACTGGTGCGACCAGGGCAAGTGCACCGCCGTTCGGAACCAGGGCAACTGCGGCTCGTGCTGGGCCTTTGGCACGGTCGGGCCCTTTGAGTCGGCCATCCTCATCGCCGACAACAGCTCCAAGGACCTCTCCGAGCAGTACCTGGTCTCGTGCAACACCGACGGCTGGGGCTGCAACGGCGGCTGGTTCGCGCACGACTACCACGAATGGAAGATCCCGCCGGGAGAGCCGGCCGCGGGCGCCGTGTACGAGTCCGATTTCCGCTACACGGCCACCGACGCGCCGTGCGACAGCCCCTACGCGCACAACGAGGTCCTGAGCAGCTGGGCCTACGTGGGCAGCAGCAACAACGTGCCCGCGGTCGACGCGATCAAGACCGCCATCTATACCTACGGCCCGGTGGGCGCGGCCGTCTGCGTGAACAGCACCTTCCAGGCCTACTCGGGCGGCGTCTACGCCCCGACGAAGCGCTGCACCTCGATCAACCACGCCATCGTCCTGACCGGTTGGGACGACGCCGGCGGGTACTGGATCCTGCGCAACTCCTGGGGCAACTCCTGGGGCGAGCAGGGCTACATGCGCATCGCCTATGGCGCCAACCAGGTCGGCTACGCCGCCAACTATGTCGAGTACGGCGGGGGCACGCCGCCGCCGCCCAGCGGCACGATGCACGTCTCGGCCATCGACATGTCGTACGTCAAAAAGTCGAGCAACGTGACCGTTTACACGACGGTGACCATCGTGGACGCCGACAACGTGGCGGTCTCCGGCGCGACGGTGTCGATCGAAACCACCCTGCCGAGCGGCGTCAAGGCTACCGGCTCCGGCACCACCGGGACCAACGGCAAGGTTACCTTCAGCGTGCGCACCAAGCTGACGGGGACCTATCTCTCCAAGGTCACGAACGTCACCCATGCCAGCTACACCTACGACCCCGGGGCGAACGTGATCACGCAAAAGAGCCTGGTCGTGCCGTAATGCCGGCCGTTTCTCACAAAAGTCCCCTGCCGGGCGCGTGCCCGGCAGGGGATCGTTCTATGCATTTGCCTTCCGCCCACCCTGGTGGTAGAATGGGGCCCGATCGTGGACCGTATCGCAATCACCGGCTCCGAAAGGATAAACGATATGTCGCCAGCTCCCCGCTCCGCCATGGTTGTCGTCGCCCACCCCGACGACGCCGAGTTCACCGTAGCCGGCACCGCGGCCACCTGGGCGCAGGCCGGCTGCCGCGTCGTCTATGTCGTCTGCACCGACGGGAACGCCGGCTCGCACGAGCCGGGCATGACGCGCGAACGCCTGGCCGAGATCCGCCGCGCCGAGCAGCGCGCCGCCTGCGCCATCCTGGGCGTGCACGACGTCATCTTTCTGGGCTATGACGACGGCACGCTGCAGCCGACGCTCGACCTGCGGCGCGACCTGGTGCGGGCGATCCGCACCTATACCCCCACGGCCCTCATCGCCAGCGATCCGACCATACTCTTTTACGCCGACGGCTACGTCAACCACCCCGACCACCGCGCCGCCGGGCAGGCCGCGATCGACGCTGCCGCGCCGGCCTGCGCGATGCCGCTCCTCTGGCCGGAGGCCGGCCCGCCCCACCGCGTCCAGCAGCTCTACGTCTACGGCAACGCCCAGCCCAAC
>Ga0302250_1002673_pt1 | contig 10570 bp, 12 predicted proteins | sample AAG_RA_Asp_MG_FD_193536 | JGI IMG/M metagenome (GOLD analysis project Ga0302250, IMG submission 193536) | Enriched activated sludge microbial communities from anaerobic digester in WTTP, New Holstein, Wisconsin, United States - AAG_RA_Asp | ecosystem: Engineered > Bioreactor > Anaerobic >... | reverse complement strand
AAGAACGCCCCAGCATTCTTCTCAAACTGTCGCCCCGGGTGGGTGACGGCATCTCACTTCGCCGGTCCGCCGCCGCAACCTCGTGATCAATGGCATCCGCACGCTCGAATAGCAAGCCGACATGCCGGCTGACTTTTGTTGGGTAAGTCAGGTATAGTATTTTTACAGACGAATCTCGAAAACAAGGAGGAGTAAAGAAGGAATGCTTGAGAACACTCGTTTTGCACGAGTGTCCATCTCCCTGCAGGGGTTTTCCCGGTCTACAAGGGAACGAGTGTATTCGTGGGCACGTGGATTGCTGCTGCCTGCTGGACCGGCAGGTCAATGGCGAAATACCATACGAGCGCAATGATCGTGCCTGCTATCGCAAGGCAGATCATGAATTTCACAAGGCTTTTCACTGCATCGGACCGCTGGTTTTCAGACAGGGGTACATCTCCGGTTATTCGATTTCTCGCACAATGGATAATAAGAGTATTTGTCAGCGGAGAATCCGAACCGGTAAGTGCGCAGGACATCACAACTCAATAAAAAGTACACCAGTTTACCATTTCAGAATCAAAACCTGGCAAAAAAATCCGGCGGATTATTTACCCGCTCCTTCAGCGATCTTGATCTCCTCTTCCGCCAGCCCGTACAGCTCGTACACCTGTTTATCGATCACCGCATCCGTCGTTTCGATCTGCCGCTGAGCAGCGTCTTGTCGTGATCGACGCGGGCGTTCTGTAACTTTTTGTTTAAACAGCGAAGAATCCTTTCAGGATTCTTCTTCAGTCTCATCCCGCAGATACGGGATTCGCCACAGCGAAGAACGCTGAGGCGTTCTTCTCGAATCCATCTTTGTCCTGATGGCCAAAAACGGATTTCCAGCATCCGCGTGACGAGCGAGACCATGCGGTCGTGCCGGGCTTTGTCGGCGAAGTTGATGGTGCGGATGGCCGGGATACCAATAGGAGTGTCTGTGTATTGTTCATATCCCGATAGATGTGATATCTGTCTCATTCATGTCCCCATTATGCCCTCTTCAGATGGATCCACGCAATTTTCGCGCAATACGCGCAATGCCTTAGGCATCGGGAATCTCCATCATGATCCTCCGGTTTGGGTATTCTTTGGTTTGGAAGATAGTGAATACCTGGAGGATTTGCCGGAACCTATCCTAACCAGTACTCCTTTGTTAACTAATGCAGTCAGATCGTAGAGCGCGGTTCTTGTGGAAACCGACACGAGATCCTCGTATTCGCGTTTGGAAATGCTTCCCTGTTTCCTCATAATGGGGATTGCCTGAAGTTGCCGTTCATTCAGTCCCATCTGCGCAAGGTATTCTTCAGTGAAGATATCTTTCTGCATTGTCAGGGTCAATCCCCACGCATCGGTCTGGAATTCCGGCTCGGGAAGTCCTGCGTCCGCAAACGATGTGAGTATTCTCTGGATGCCGGAACCGTACCGCTCGATATACCCGGAGAGATAGAAGATCCTTGCGATCAGCGGATTTCGGGGAATTGACTGGGGCATTGCTTTCAGCTGTGCAATTGACAGCCCCTTGGGAAAACCCCCGGGATTATGGAACCAGATCGCATCGTCATAGATTTTTATCATGATCTGTTCGTTCTTTTTGAAATAATCCCGGTGGACAAGCGCATTCATAAGCGCTTCTCTGAGTGCGGGAAGCGGGTAATCCCAATGTTCGTTACGTTCCGGAGTTTCTCCCGATATTTCGTAGCGTACATTGATAAAATTCCTGAGCGCTTCTTCCCCTTCGCTGAGCTGGCGGAAGAGATTCCCGGCAATCCAGCGGTCACCTATGATGGTTACTCCGTCTTTGAACCGGCCGATGCGAAGCACCGTATCTGAAAGATAGGACTCCTGTTTTTTTCCGAAGAGCAGGAATGCTGCGTTAGTCAGTTGATCCCCGGTCATGAGACCGAGCCGCGTGAGTATCGCTGCAACCGGTTCACGCTCGTCAGCGCCGGGAAGCCTGCCGGCACTTTTTGCCAAGCGAACGAAGAGCCTGACGGTTTCCATATCGATATCCGCAAGTCCGCGCTCTGAAGGAAGGCGATCCCATTCGATTTCGGAAACGAGGAATTCTTTGAGTTCTTCAGTGTCCATCAGTCTTGTTGTGTTTCCCACCCGCGTGTAATACCTGCCTTCGTATGCGACCGGGACTTTGCTCTTCTTTACCTCAATCCGTACAACCGTTTTCCCTTCACATTTGACCGGTTCAATCACAGGATGGATGGCGAGTTTGTTGACGATGGTATCGGATAAATCCTTGAGGTCTGCATTTGAGCAACGGTACCCGGTGATCTCTTTTTTGTCCGATACACCGATGAGTGCAACTCCCCCATCGGTGTTGGCGAATGCGGATAATGTCTTGAAGAGTGCGGGATTCGGCTTTTCCTTGAATTCGAGTTCCCGGGTTTCGATTTCTTTGAGGAGTTGGTTAAGGATCATGGGGTTTCGTATCCTTTGGGGATGGTCGGTACTCTTCAGTCAGCCAGGGCAGCTGGGCCGGTTGAATATCCGGCGAGATTAATTTTTGTCCCAACTACAGGCATTGCACCGCGGGCATGGAGGCAGTGCATCGGAGTTCTGATCCAAGTGGATGATTTCCCCACATTTTCTACAGCGGTACGATCCTATGCCGGGTTTTTCGCCACACGTGTGTGACATAATCCACTATCGAATTTCAGGAATTATAAAAAAGCTGCCATGCAGAGTGAATGTGAAATCTTCGAGTTGCTCCGAGAGGTAAGAATTCCTATTTCCCTTCCACAATCCCGATCTCCTCGTCCGTCAGCCCGTACAGCTCATACACCAGTTTATCAATCGCCGCATCCGTTGCCTCGATCTGCCGCTGGAGCAGCGTCTTCTCGTGATCGACGCGGGCGTCCTGCAATTTTTTGTTCAAATCAAGCATCTGCGTCACGAGCGAGACCATGCGGTCGTGCCGGGCTTTGTCGGAGGGGTCTGAGAAGTTGATGGTGCGGATGGGGAGTATAACGATCGAAGGTTGTACAAAAAAAGGAGATATGGCTAACATGGCATCGCAGAGCCCGGCACATACCGGCGGACATCAACCTGTGCCCCGCTCTTTGCCATGCGCTCTGCGATAGTCAGGATTTCGTGAGCGATATGCTCATCAACATAATCCTCACCGCAGTTTGTGCAAATACGTGCAGGGACATCTTTTACGACAAGAGTCATTCCATCCCGATCAAAGGTGACGGTCGTCGTGCCTTCTTTGGTTTCCCCGTGTTTGCAGATTACGCACTTCATGATTTCCTCCGCGTAAAATTATCAGACCATGAATGTGGGTCCGGTTCGTATGCTGTGATAACAATTGCTTCACGATCTACATTATTGTATGCCATGACGACATGAAGCGGACGATTACTGACGGTTCCTGAAACAAGGCAACTGGGGTAGGGGGTGTCATCAGGATAATCTTCTATGACGGTACCAAGTCCAAGCAATTCATGGATATCAGAATCCGTAATTCTCCGCTGGAACATTTGCCGGAGTGCATGGATACGGAACGTCAGATGCCGGTATACCGGATATTTTTTCGAGGTCATTTCCCTGCCCCCTCCACCACATTAATCTCCTCGTCCGTCAGCCCGTACAGCTCGTACACCAGCTTATCAATCGCCGCATCCGTTGCCTCAATCTGCCGCAGGAGCAGCGTCTTCTCGTGATCGACACGGGCGTCCTGCAACTTTTTGTTGAGGTCGAGCATTGTTGTGACGAGCGAGACCGTGCGATCGTGCCGGGCTTTGTCTGTGGGGTCGGAGAAGTTGATGATGTGGAATGAGTGATAGATGTTGTACCCTCTTTTGTCTCACCGCGTTTGCAGATGACGCATCTCATAGGGTCTCTTTGAATTGTTGTTCAACCCACGAAAAAACCGTCTCTGCCCCTTTCAGAGCTTTTCGGTACTCTCTCTCGTCCACCGGTTCATAGGATCCGGGATACCGGGTTGATACGGCATAATGGGTGAGGGAAACTGCTGCTTTCACCGTATCCGGTACGCTATTGTCGTGTTTCTCCAGTGCCTCGATGAGGCTGGCGAGTGAATGGGTCTGGGGCGGGACGATTCCCTTGAGAATCAACAGGCCTTTGAGAGATTTTTCCGCGGCCTGTTCGCAGTCAAAACAGAGGTCTTCGAATAAAATGTCGGGAGCACTCTTTCCCTGACGGGCGCGGGTCAGATTGCTTCGTGCCCGTACAATCCAGGTGTCAGCAAGGGACCGGTTTTTCATAGAGGAGCCTGCCCTGCCGGGCAATGTCATGGTATATCATGAAGGGGTTGCTGCTCAGTTCCTCGAACGTCTCGGGAGTCTCGACAATGATATCGACCGGCACGCCAACCCCGTACAGATCCCGGTAGAGTTTCATGGCGAGTTCGCGACGGTGTTTTACTCCCCGCTTGATCACGCAGATATCATAATCACTTCGGGAAGTCTGCGTTCCTTTTGATCGTGAACCAAAGAGAATGATGCGGTCGGGATCAGCGGATCGTGTGATAAGGTCAACGATCTTTTTGAGAGCCGCTGTGGTTGCCCGCGATGGTTTCCCTTTCACGATAAATCGCTTCCGTCATCCGGTCACGCATACCGGTTTATTCTTCTGGTGATTGTGTTTTATCCGTAAGAGGATAATCATTTCCCTGCCCATCAGGAGAAACCTGAATAATTCATCTCATATCAGCCATCTCTCACCGGTTTATCGGCTGCCGCTCTCCACAATCCCAATCTCCTCCTCCGTCAGTTGGCGTAGATCCACGAATCGATGACCGGCCCAGCTGCGGGACTTCCGATGGCAATCAGATCTTTTTTTGCCTGCCACGCTGTTTCAGATGCTGAACTATTGTACAGGCTCGCGACACGCAGTTCAATTGATTGTTTCTTCAAAATGGATCCCCCGATCACCGGGAAATGGTTTCCGGTGATCGAACTCATCGAGCCAGATCTCATCCGGGATTTTGTCAGGAAATGCTTTGCAGGTCGGGTTCCCGACCAGATCGATAAAATGCCTGCAGGCAATGCATCTCGGGGCATTAATTATCGTCAAGTTCCCTCCACAACCGCAATCTCCTCGTCCGTCAGCCCGTACAACTCGTATACCAGTTTATCGATGGACACATCCGTTGCCTCAATCTGCCGCTGGAGCAACGTCTTCTCATGATCGTGTCGGGCGCCCACGGTTTTCATGCTATTTCGTCTCTTTGAGCATCCGATCAAAATCGCTCTCAAAAAGCCGGTCCTGAACAATGCGGTATTTTTCGAATTCCGTTTCAGCAAATTCTTTTGCCATCTCTGCGGTTACGTTCCCGCCATCTTCCAGAAGGTTCCGGTCATCGGATTCAAGGAACCGGTCGAGACGTTTTGCCCAGTCTTCCATGGTCATGGGAATCTGTCGTCTGGCGCGATCTTCAGCAAGATCAAGCCATGCATTGACGATCCGCCCGAGTGATTCGAGTTCCTGCGATGTCAGATAATTTTTTGCAACCACCACATCGGTCTTCAGGATCTTCCCGTCAGGACTGTTCTCCCAGGTGGTCAGACCCATGTGATCGTTTCTGCTGTCCGCCCGCTGTAGTATCAGTTCGGCTGCGGTATGCCCGTGAATGGCGAAATGCAATTTGTTCTGGACTTTTGCAAAAAAATCGCGGGTCGTCGGGGCATCCCTGTTGTAATCGATGCTTGTGGCATAGATGTCGGTGATCTTCTGGTAGAATCGTCTCTCGCTGAGGCGGATCTCCCGTATCTCTGCAAGCAGACGCTCGAAGTAATCTTCGCCTAAGAACGTACCGTTTTCCATCCGCTTTTTGTCAAGGACATATCCCCTGATGGCGAATTCCCGCAATACCTGCGTTGCCCACTGGCGGAACTGGGTGGCCCTCTTGGAATTGACGCGGTACCCGACCGAGATTATGGCATCGAGACTGTAGTATTCGAGATCCCGCTTTACCTCGCGGTTTCCTTCGGTGCGAACTATTCGGAATTTCCGAATAGTTGCTTTCCGGGTCAGTTCGCCGCTCTCGTAGATGTTTTTTAAGTGTTCGTTTATTGTCGGGGTCTTTACATCGAAGAGCGCAGCCATCATCTTCTGGCTGAGCCAGACTGTTTCATCCTCGTACCTGACTTCGATTGATTCCTCGCCAACGGTTGACGTAAAAATCAGGAATTCTGCTGTGCTGTTTCGTATCAGGTTCTTTTCATGTCCGGTCATTTCCCGCTCCTCGAAGAACCCTGAGGGGTTCTTCTCATGTCAGCCGCTTCCCGTCGGGTCATCGGCCGACACCATCCACAACCGCAATCTCCTCCTCCGTCAGCCCGTACAGCTCGTACACCAGCGCATCAATCGCCGCATCCGTTGCCTCGATCTGCCGCTGGAGCAGGGTCCTGTCGTGATCAACGCGGGCATCCTGTATTTTCTTATTGAGGTCAAGCATCTGCGTTACGAGCTGAACCATGCGATCATGCCGGGTCTTGTCGGCAGGGTCGGCGAAGTTGATGGTGCGTATGGGGAGTTGCTCTATATATTGCCGGTTCAAGGCGATGTACCCTCCCCTAAATGTGGAACTAATCTTCTTCAGATAGAATGTTGATAATGCTGAGTTGAGGAGACCTAACAGATAGTAATAGGACATTTTCTCTTCGGGTTTTAAAATAATACCATAGCCGCCACCGCCGCCACCGCCACTACCCATGAAGTAAAAGAAATCTTTTGAATCAAAAGTGAAACATGCACCGTTAGCGATACTTGGCGAGAGAATTTTTTCACGATTCATTTCGGTTAAATTTTGATTCCGACCAAATGCATACCATTGTTCGTTTTTCCATTTTCCGTTTTCTCGTGCCTCTAACAAAGATCTATTTTGTTTGAAATATTCCCAGGTGTTTGGATATTTTTCTGCGAGTTCTTTTGTTGAGATAAGAATTGCAGTATTTTCTTCAATTTTATACGGAAAAAGAATCGATTTGGTAATGTTATCGATATAATAACGACGAATGTTTAATGCGCCTTTGCATAATGGATGGAGTAAATCTTTCTCAAGCAAATGTGTCTTTCCCGTTGCATATGAGTAAAATGATCCATCCTCTTGATTAATGACAAGAAAAACTGGATCAGCACCCGTTACTAATCCTTGGAAAATTTTTGCTGTAACATCTTTCAGTTTTATTCTTTCAGAGTCTAATTTTTTGAAAAGTCCTGAATCATTACCTACAACAAAATTCCACTCATTTTCGGAAACATCTTTACACGAAATATTTCCTTCGATTGCGATATGTGAGGAGCGCCATAAAGTAAGATCCCCGACGTTGATAAATCCGAAATCATCATAGTCTTTCTTTCCGAGAAATAGCAGACACGTATAGGTTGTTGCATTCTCAAAGATTTGCTGATGTCCGAAATGAACAATCTCTTTCAGATGTTTTCCCTTCGCAATTACTGAACGCACTGGCTCGCCATATTTGGCGTTGAAGAATTTATGCGGGAGAATGTACCCAAGTAAGCCATTCTTGTTGAGCAGTGATAGTCCCCTCTCAACAAATACAACATAGATATCGTAGTTTCCCTTGCTTGCGGAGATGAATTTTTTCTTGTAGAATTCTACTTCTTGCGGCGCCCATTCCTTCAAGGTCTGGATCCGGATGTACGGCGGATTCCCGATCACAGCATCGAACCCGCCCGCCTTCATCACATCCGCAAACTCCCGGTCCCAGTCGAACGGGTTGATCCGCTTCACTTCTTCCTGCACCATCTCAGGTGTAATGATGTCGGTACCGATCAGCGAGTTCCCGCACTTGATGTTCTCGTGCAGCGAGGGGAGCGCCCGCTCCGCGAACAGTTTCAGCTGCTTATCGATGTTCTCCTCGTTCTCTTCTTCAAGCACTTTTAAGAGAAGCGAGAGTTTCGTCACCTCGACTGCGGCCTGGTCGATGTCCACACCGTAGATGGTGTTCAACAGAATGCGTTTCTTCTCGGCCGTAGTCAGGCGCCAGTCGCTCCGCGAGCGCGTTGCATCGCCGGTGGTGCCGGCCTTGTACACCGGGAGCTCGACCTGCGTCAGTTTCTTCTTGCCCCGCGTGGTGGGCTCGGGCAGGAGGGCGAGGACGGCCGGGTCGGTCACGGACTTCTTGTCGATGTAGACCGGAATGAGGTTTGCGATGTACCAGTCGCGGTGCCAGTCGAGCAGGAACTGGAACGCCCCGATCAAAAACGATCCGGAGCCGCACGCGGGGTCGAGGACGCGGAGCTTTGCCACGTCGCGGGGGGTCTTGTCCTTTGTGAGTTCGCCGACCGTGTGCGCAACAATGTATTCCACGATATACTGCGGCGTGTAGAAGACGCCGCCCGCCTTCTTCACCTCAGGCTTGAACTCCACTTTTGCCTGGTGACCTTCCGTAAGCCGGATAACTTTCCCGAGGAACTGCTCGTAAACGTGCCCGAGGATTGCGGGAGGGATGACCGAGAAGAGGTACGGGGTTTCAGGATAGTAAAGCCGTTTGATGATCCCTTTCAAGACCTTATCGTCCACGGAAACGGAGAGGGAGAGGTTGTCCGGCAGTTCATTCCTGCCGGGCTCGTCATCGAAATGGAAGAGGCCGGAGTTGTACTTCGCGTCAGCGTTCCGGAACAGTTCGCAGAGCCGGGCATACACGTTCTCGCCTTCGAGAAGTTTGTGGAGCGTTGTGTACTCCTCGATCCCCCGGTCTTCGCAGATCCGCAGGAAGAGGAGCCGGTCGATCGTGCGCTGGACAACGGTGTTCAGCTCGGCAACCGAGAGTTTGTCGTTCCGGATCGCGATGTTCTTCGCGAGTGCGTCCCGCCATGACTCGATCTCGGAAAGGATATCGTCATCAACCGCAGCCGTCCCTTTCTTCCCTTTGTGCGATGCAGCGTACCGGTCGAACGATCCTTTCAGGATACAGTCCTGCGAGAAGACACTGACCAGATAGTCCCACTTGGCCGGAATATCCTTGTACGTGAAATACTCGATCCGTCCCTTCGCAGCCGTGTCGCCATTCTCCGGCTTGATCGTACAGTCATAGATCGCCCACTCCTCGAAGTTCGTCAGGATAGAGAGCGGGAGTTTTGCGTTCCACGCATACCTTCGGAGCTGGAGAGCTGCATCCGCATCATCCCTGATGTGCACGGACGGCTTCTTGGTCTCGACAATGAACTTCCGCACGCCCCCGATCCTGAACGTGTAGTCGAAATATTTGGTAGTCCCCCGGATCCGGACCGGCTCCTCATGCAGCACTTCCCGGTACGCTTCCGAATGTCCCTTGTTGTTGTTCACGTCCCAGCCGAGCGCGTGGAAAAACGGATCAGTGAAATCCTGGCGGAGTTGTGATTCATTGTATTTCTCCTGCCCGCGGATGTAGGCTTCGCGATGGTACGTGTACTTTTCAACAAGTGGCTGGATGGATTCGGGGACTGCCATTGAAGAAGGTGGTGCGCTCAATCGCGTTAAAGATGTTGAAATATATTTTTAGATTTTACGGGAACGGGAATTCAAATTGAAAATACGATTCCACCCCCTCCTCGCTTATGCTCGGAGTCGCTCGGGGGGCTTGCCGCCCCCTCGCTGGGCAACGGCCTGTACGCAAGGCCCCCCCTGAAAACTAATCTCCCCATAAATCGTTTTGTTTTCGAATCCGGGCTCATTTTGAAAAACCGACTTTTGGAGGATCGCACTTTTTCGCGAATTACAGTACCTGGATTTTTAACGAATGAATTTTAGGGGATTTTTTCCCTTAACGGAGCAGGATATACCCCGGAAAAATGCCAATATAGGCACTCCCGGTTCAACGATCACGGGTTTTTCCTGGCATGGGCACGCTAAACAAACTGGCAGGAGGATATTCCGGATGACTTCCGCCAGAGACAATCCCCCTAAGTCCAATCTCTCTTATAATCGCTCCGTTTTCGGATCCGGGTTCATTTTAGGAAACAGGTTTTGGGATAGTCGCATTTTTTTGCGAATTACAGTACCTCATTTGGAAAATACTGATATTTTGCCTGTATTTTTACGAACGGCGTCTATTTCTGGCCCTAAAAATTAACTAAATAGTGCCCTTCCAGCGGCCGATCGCTCTTTTTTCGCATGGGGAGCACGCGAAACGAAAAGAAAGGGGGTTTTCGGGTGCGACAGGTCGCTTGACCAGGAGCAGGAGAACTCGATGGTCATCAGACCTGAGAGATGAGAAGACCAACCGGTCTTCGAAGAGTCCGAAGGGCTCTTCGACCCGGGTCTCCGACGGAGAGATAACTTCCACCGTCGTATCTTTCTGGCGGGCACACTTGCATTCCCGGGTACCTTTACTCCTCGGCCCGTCTCCCGGCATGGAGCGCATGGCCTTTGATTACGGAAGATCCGGCATCCGGAAATTCTCCGGCAAAGATTTTAGAGAGAAAATTAGTTCCGAAAATTTTTCACGAGCCGGAAATTTTCTTGAAAAAATTTGTTGATCTAAAAAAGAAAAACAAAATCCCAGAAAAAAACCAGAAAAATTTTTCAAAAATTTTCTAAAAATCCCGCAGCGTCACTGCC
>Ga0302250_1002672_pt1 | contig 10576 bp, 8 predicted proteins | sample AAG_RA_Asp_MG_FD_193536 | JGI IMG/M metagenome (GOLD analysis project Ga0302250, IMG submission 193536) | Enriched activated sludge microbial communities from anaerobic digester in WTTP, New Holstein, Wisconsin, United States - AAG_RA_Asp | ecosystem: Engineered > Bioreactor > Anaerobic >... | reverse complement strand
TGGGCTGTTTATTAATGCTGGGGCGCTGGGTGAGCGGATAGCCGGCCTTGCTGCACACTTTTTACGTATACTGTTTTTATTAACATTTTGGATATGTTGTGCTATAGAAAATCCAACACAGCAACCCACACGGAGCTTTCTATCAAAGAACCCTACGGCAACCTCTCAGGCTTGAAACAGAGCCAGATCAATTCTCTGGAACGGCTGTATCGCCGCCGTATCCCGTCTGCCGAATTCTGCACGCAGGAACTGGCAGCCCGCCTGGTTGAAATCTCGCTGGACATACGCCGTCAGATCGGCATTCTGGTCAACCGCCAGGGCATCGTGGATTATGTGCTGGTGGGTGATGAAAAGGGGCTGGTGATCCCTGAACTGAGGGAATACCCGCTGGGGCGGCGTCCGCTGCGCGGCCTGCGGCTGATCCATACCCACCTGCAGAACGAGCAGATCACGGAAGACGATCTGACGGACCTGGCGCTGTTGCGGCTGGACCTGCTGGCGGTGATCTTCGCCTGGGCCGGCAAGAGACAGATTGCCGCGCAGCTGGCCTGGTTGTCGCCAGCACATGTCGGCTCTTCCACGGTGGTCAATCCGGTGACCCTGTTTGAAAAGGTGGATCTGGAGTGTGGCTGTTTTCTGGATGAACTGGAACACGATCTGGAAAAGGCCGCAAAAGTCTCTGTATCCGGCACCAGGGCGCTGGAACGGGCGATCCTGATCTCAGTCACTGTGGAAGGCACGCGCCAGGAGGCCGAGGATTCCATGAATGAACTGCGCGAACTGGCGCGTACAGCCAGCATTGAGACGCTGGATGAATTCATCCAGCGGCCGCGCAAGCTGAATCCCCGCTACGTGATGGGTGAGGGCAAGATGCGCGATGTGGTCATCCGGGCCTTGCAGCGCGGAGCGACCATGTTGGTGTTCGACCAGGAGCTGACTCCGGCCCAGGTGCGTTCCATCTCGGCCATGACAGAGCTGAAGGTGATCGACCGCAGCCAGCTGATCCTGGATATCTTTGCCAGAAGGGCACGCACCCTGGACGGCAAGGTGCAGGTGGAACTGGCCCAGCTCAAATATCTGCTGCCCCGGCTGACCGGGCGCGGTGTGCAGATGTCGCGCCTGATGGGCGGTATCGGCGGCCGTGGTCCCGGCGAAACCAAGCTGGAGATCGATCGCCGTCGCATCCGTGACCGCATTGCCAGTCTGGAACGGGAACTCAAGGAGTTGTCCCGGGGACGCGATCAGCGCCGGCGCCAGCGGGTCAAGGCCGGTGTGCCGATCATCTCCATTGTCGGTTATACCAATGCCGGCAAGTCCACCCTGCTCAATGCCCTGACCCGCAGCGACGTATTTGTGGAAGACCTGCTGTTTGCCACGCTGGATACATCCACCAGACGGCTGCGTTTTCCCCGTGAACGAGAAGTGATCATTACTGATACGGTCGGTTTTATCCGGTCGCTGCCCAAATCCCTGCTGGGGGCTTTTAAGGCGACTTTGGAGGAGTTGCAGGATGCCGATCTGCTGCTGCATGTGGTTGATGCATCCAATCCACGCTTTGAGGACCAGATTGTGCAGGTGGAAGGCATCCTGGAAGAGCTTGGATTGTCTGACAAGCCCCAGCTGATGGTGTTTAACAAGCTGGACCTGCTGGAGGAGATGAGGAAAAAGGATACCATCGCTTTTCTCAAGGTCAGACAACTGGCGCGAACCCGCAAGGGGCTGATGGTCTCGGCCAGGGAACGCAAAAGCTTGGAGCCGTTGCTGGATGAGCTGAAACGGCGCTTCTGGCCGGACGAGGAAGGTCAGGTCCCGGAAGAAGGGGAATAGGTCTTGAGCCTGCTCAAGGGGATTTTATAAAACCATTAAATCAGGAGGAAAACATATGTCAGGACATGGTCATGTTGACCCATCCAATAAGAAGATTGCCCTATTGATTTCTGTACTGGCGCTGTTTCTCGCCTTTAGCGAGACTTTTGCCAAGAGTGCACAGACATCGGCGCTGAGCTATAACATCGAGGCTTCCAACCTGTGGTCGTTTTATCAGGCCAAAACCATTCGCATGACCACGGTGCAGACCTTTGCCGAGGCGGCAGAGGTGGAAGCCAGCTTTACCGGTTCTGCCGAGAAAAAGGCGGCCATGAAGGAGCGCATCGACAAGTGGAACAAGAGTGCTGCGCGTTATAATTCCGAGCCGGACAAGCAGGAAGGACGCAAGGAACTGGCAGAGCGGGCCAAAAAGGCCGAGGAAAAGCGCATGGTGGCCATGGCCGCTTATCACCATTACGAGCTTTCTTCCGCGGCGGTGCAGATTGCCATAGTACTGGCATCAGCAGAGATTATCACCGGGATTGCAGCATTGACATGGATTGCCGGCGGACTGGGAGTTGTGGGGCTGCTTTTCTGGGGGATCGGTTTTTTTGCCCCCATGGCGGTGCATCTGTTTTGATATTTTAACATGGAAAAAGCAGTTCACACTACGGCGCAACGGCGCTACGTAATAAAAACATCATTTTGTACGCATTTGTCGTGTGGCAAACAGGTGAAGCAGTGTGTTTTTGTCACAGGCTTTTTTCGTTGCGAGCGTTGCGGCTTTGCGTGAGTAATTGCCGTTTTAAGGTTTAAGGAGTGTCTGATGCCATATGTAAATATCAAGATCACCCGCGAGGGGGCCACTGCCGAGCAGAAGGCGGCGTTGATCAAGGGGACCACGCAGCTGCTGGTGGATGTGCTCGGCAAGAATCCGGCCACCACGGTGGTGGTGATTGACGAGGTGGATACCGATAACTGGGGCATCGGCGGCGAAAGTGTCACGGTGAGGCGCAAGGCGGGGAAATAGATGGATTGTTATTCTGTGCGTTTTGGTTGTGGTGATACACGTTTGATTTAAGTTGTACTCAAACAGTTTCGCTTTCTAGTGGCAAGAGCAGACAAAATGTCGTTCCCTTGTCCGGCTCACTTTGCACCTCGATCCTGCCACCGTTGGCCTCAACAAGGTTTTTGCAGACCACCAGCCCCAGCCCGATACCCTTGGTCTTGGTTGTGAATAGCGGTTGAAAGAGCTTTTTCATGTTCTTCGCAGTGATGCCCCTGCCGTTGTCAATGACGCAGATACGGAGTATCCCCTCCTCTAGCATCTGTTCTGTTCGTATGGTGACCATCCCGCCCTTTTCCGGCATGGCCTGTATGCCATTGGTGATCAGATTCTGCAGCACCTGTTCCATTTGCAGTTGGTCTGTCCACAGTACAGGCAGTTTTTCCGGCATGTCTATCCGGATTGCAACATGTTCCGGGATGGAGCATTTTTTCAGGCTGGCCTCGATCAGTTCACGGATATTGACGGTATTCTTTCTGGGCGGCTTGGTGCGGGCGAAATCCAGCAGGTCGGTGATGATGCGGAGCGAGTTGTCAATCTCCTGCTTGATGATGTCCAGATATTCTTTGGTCTTGCTGTCTGCATCTGCCAGCACGATTCTCAGCAGATAGATGGCGTTGTTCATGACGCCCAAGGGGTTGCGCAGTTCGTGGCCGACACTGCCGGAGAGCTGGCCCAGAATGGCCAGTTTTTCCTTGCGGAGTAGCTCTTCCCTGGCTTCAAGGAGTTCAGCTTCGGCCTGCTTACGCTTGCTGATATCCGTCATGAAGCCTTCCAGGTAGACGATTTTCCCCCCGGAATCTTTTACAGCGCGCACATTGAGTGACGCCCAGATGGTCTGGCCATCTTTGCTGCGTAATCTGACTTCGAAATCCGTAACGGCATTGTTGATGGATAATTGCTGCAGTAGCTCATCTCTGCGAGATTGGTCCTCATAAAGATCTTTTACAGAGGCAGCATCTTTAAATGCATCTTCGATTTCATGTCCAAGTATGGCGGCAATTGAAGGATTGGCGTCAATTATGCGACCATCCGGTGTTGTTCGAAAAATACCCTCGATAGCATTTTCGAAAATACTGCGATACTTTGCCTCGGCAATCTTTTCCTGATTTAGTGCCTTCTCCATGCTGGTATAGGAAACATTGTTTTCGACTGAGGAAGAGAGGATACCGGCAAGATTGCCCGTTCCGAGGAGAGCACCCTTGCTGTCATCGATCCTGCGATGCAGCACCGCATTTTCTGCTGAGTTGCCCACGATCATCAGGGCAGACTTGTTTGTATGGGAGCCAAGGGGATAAATCAGATATTCATTCATGAAAAGCTTGTTGCGAAACCCGGTGAGCCTGTTTTTCTCTGAATCCTCTTTGCAGATCAGGTATTCGCGACCTTCAAGCAGTAACGGCGCCAGGAAGGGGTCGTTTTGCTCTAGTACCAGCCCTGATACAGCTTTCCGTATTTCAGGGTCGTAATAGCCATCAATGGCACAGACAGTGAAAACTTCACTGTTATCGGGGCGGCGCAGGAAAACGATCCGTTCATACTCGAGATCCTGGATGATATATCCAATGGCATGCTCAAATACCTTTTGGATGTTGAAGTCCGTAGCGAACTTCCTGTTCAGTTCATAAAGCCTTTGGTATTCCTTGAGTTGAGAGTCCAGTTCCTCCTGGTATTCGTAGAGCCTGGTTTCGACCCTGATCAGTCGTTTGACCTGCTCGGAAAGCAGCTTGTTTTCCTGATTGAGCCGGGCTATTTCATCTGCTTCCGCGTGTCGGTTTTCCGGGGCCGTCTTATTTGTCATGAAGTCCGGTTTCCTTGTTAGAATATGGCTGCCAACACTGCAGTAAAATTATGCGAGCAGTTCAGGCCAGACAAGGGCCCTATTTCACCGTATGTGTAAAACCCTAGCCATGGTGTGTCAGCGCCGATATCGTTTTGAATCGATTTGATCAGTTCGATCTTTTCCTGCTCCCTGAAAACAACCTTTCCCCGGCCCACGCAGTCAAAATGCAGCATGAATTTCGGCTTCCTGCCTCCCAGTTGACTTTTTATCTGCCGTGATAGAGTCTGCATGCCGGTGCATATCAGTTCCTTGTCCCGGCGAACTATCCAGAATCCGGTGCCGTTTTGGACATCGGATTGTATCCTGACCGAGCCGTCATGATCATCCTTGCCCATCATGTATCTGATGATGAAGTTTCCATACTCCTGTCTGATATGCCCGGGAGATTCAAAGCCAAGGCATAGATTCAAGGAGGTTCTGTTCCATTTGCTTTTCCAGCCATCTTCAAAATAGTCACCAAGTGCCTCTAGGGCAGGCATTCCGTCAATTTCGTATATGATGTTACCCTTGCTGCGGGTAATCGTGCGCTTTGCCCCAACAGGCATGCAGCCATGACTTATGCCACAGGCAATGTTGCCTTTTCCGGAGATGACAACACAGGCAACAGCATCGGACAAGACATCATCATTGAAGTACTGGAAGGTTTTCAGGGAGGTGCAGTTGTCAGCTGCAAATCCGCCCAGCAGCGGAAGCGGGGTTTGTAGTGAAAGCGTTTTTTCAAATGTGGTCAGGAATGGATCAAAATCGAAGTTTAGTCCGTCTGGGAAAAGGATACAGGCAATGCTGTCTGCGGCCAGCTGCGGCACGAGCTCTTGGGCCAGTTGTTCTCCGGCAATTCCGGCTCCCCTGGAGAGGTCTTTGGCAAAGCTGTTATGGAAGCGCAGTTCGTCCGAGCGGATTACCATGACTGAAACGCAAAAGTTTGATTCATTGACAGTTTCCTGAGTGATGATGCCTTCTCCGGAACAGCCGCTCAAAGGAGCGCCTGAAGTTGCTTCCCTGATGGCTTGGATCAGAAGTTGTTGATTATACCCGATCGTTGCAAATACAAGCACAAGGTCAGGTGTAGTTATCCCGGCCCGCTCCAGCGCTTTTTGTGCAGCCTCTTTCCCGGCTTCTGCCGGGTTCCTGATGATGCTGTATGCAACGCCTACGTCTGTTCCCATAGAAAAGACCTCACTTCCATTGTATCAGGCAAGCCCTGTTTCCTGATCGGGCCCCGCTGTCTCACATACGCTGTTTTTGTGTGAAAACGGTTTAGCGCTCAACCTGTTCATCGTTACATGGCAATATGACTGTAAATGTTGAACCATGCCCCGGTTTGCTTTCTACAGCTATTCTGCCGTCATGTTTTTTGACGATATCATAGGATATGCTGAGCCCCAGCCCGGTTCCTTTTCCAACCTCCTTGGTGGTGAAAAACGGCTCGAATATCCTGTCCTTTGCCTCATCTGGAATGCCGCATCCGGTGTCCGATATTAACACATGTATACAGCCCTGATCATGCCATGACTTCAGAGTGATTGTTCCCCTTGTTTCCATTGCTTGGGCTGCATTGACCAGCAGATTCATAAAAACCTGGTTAAGCTGGCCCGGGTTGCACTTCAAGGGGGGCAGGTCGCCATAGCTTTTTATCAATTCAGCCTTGTACTTTACCTCATTCCAGACGACATTCAGGGTGCTTTCCAGGCAGTTATTGATATCGGCAAATTTCCACTCTTTCTCATCCCTCCTGGAGAAGGTCTTCAGATCTTGCACGATATTCTTGACCCGTTTTGCACCTTCCAGAGATTCGCTGATCAGCTGGGGGATATCACTGACAATATAGTCAAGTTTGATCTGTTTCCGCTTCTCCTCCAGTTCCGCCAGCTTGTCGGATTCGAATTGCGATTTCAGCAGCTCTGACTGGGCTTGCAGAAAATCGATCATGCGCTCCGTATATTTTGCAAGGGTAGAAAGATTGCTCAGTATGAATCCCATTGGATTATTGATCTCATGTGCTACACCGGCGGCAAGCTGGCCGATGGACGCCATTTTCTCGCTTTGAAACATCTGCAACTGGCTGGCTTGCAACTCTGCGGCGGACTGCTGCTTTTCAATCGCACGTCTGATAAGCAGCAGAAGCTGGTCAATATCGTATGGTTTGACAAGATAGGAAAATACCCCCAGGTTGGTAGCCTCTACAGCAGAATCAAACGTGGCATTGCCCGTCAGTATGATGGCTTCCATGTCAGGATATTTCTCCTTGATCTGTCTTAGCAGATCAAGGCCGGTGGTATCTGGCAGGTCCAGGTCCAGCAGCGCCAGATTAAAGTGGCCCTCTTCCAGCGTTATAAGCCCTTCGGATCCGTTTTTGGCAGTATTGACTTCGTACCCCTTGAGTTCAAGGATGCCCGCCAGGGATGTTCTGATACCCGGTTCATCGTCAATAATCAGGATACGAGGTTTATTCATTTGGTTCCTCAATTTCTATGTAAATGGCAGAAGGGGTATGAAGCAAACCCGCATTCCGGGCCTCCAAGCATTAAAGAGCTGTGGAAACCGTGTTTCTTCCTTTATGTTTTGCCCGATAAAGTGCGATATCAGCATTGACAATAAGCGACTTGCCATCATTGGTGCTTTCTGGGTATGAACTGACACCAAGGCTGATGGTGATTCCCATGCTCGACTCAACCACTCTTCTCAAGCGCTCAGCTGTTTCGCAGGCCATTTGAAGGTCGGTCCTCGGCAGTAAAATGAGGAATTCTTCTCCTCCGTACCTGAATACATAATCCGATTCCCGCATCTCCATAGTAAGGATAGCGGCAAGCCTGACCAGCACCATGTCTCCTTCCAGGTGTCCGTGCGAGTCGTTATAATGTTTGAAATGGTCGATATCCAGCATGATGAGAGAAAAATTTTCCTGGTACCGTTTTGATGCTTCAATATTTTTCCCCATTTGAATCTGCAGGAAGCGCCTGTTGGCAAGTCCGGTGAGGGGGGCATGAAGAGAAAAATTCTTTGCTTCCTCGTAGAGCAAGGCGTTGTTAACGGCGATACCGATCTGGTTGCTCAGAATGGAGAGCAGCTTGATAACCTTATTATCGATCACAGCTCCTGCCGTAGTCTCCAACGATATGACGCCGAAAGTTTTTCCGACGCTTATTAGAGGCAGGATGACATGACCATGTGGTGGGGTATTGGGAATATGGATGCAGTGCCGTTTATCTGTTGCAGAGCTTTCGGAGATGATGATCTGTCCTGTTTTTGCCGCAAGTCCGCAGAGGCATTCTCCGATCTTAGGGGCTGAGCATAATCCCTGCTGTGCTTCAGAGAAGCAGATATGGGAAACAAGCCGCAGTTTCTCTGCATCTGTTATAAATGCCGCCCCCTTTTGTTCAAAACAGAAGTATTCCGTCTTGAAAAGGGTATGCAGGACTTCCGAGAGAAGCTCTTTCAGGTCGATTGTCCGGCTGATTGCTTGTGAAATCTCGTAGAGGATTTTTAGCTCGGAATTGACCGCCTCCAGTTCTTTGTTGTGGCTGATAATTGTTTCAATGGCCTGCTGTTTTTCAATGGCGCGTTTTATGTGCAGCAGAAGCTGTTCAATCTCGTAAGGTTTCAGCAGATATGAGAACGCTCCTTTATTGGTTGCATCAATAGCCGAGTTGAGGGTGGTATTTCCGGTAAGGATAATGGCTTCTACAGTGGGGAAGGCGTTTTTTATCCGATCCAGCACATCCAGGCCAGAAATATCGGGAAGTCCCAGGTCGATGAGGGCAATACTTACGTCATTATTCAGGATATCAAGCGCTTCGCTACCATTTTTGGCGGTAAGGGTGTCATACCCCTGCTGCCTGAGAATCTCGCCAAGTGTTTTCCGTAGTTCCGGGTCATCATCGATGATCAATATACGGGGGTTTTTTGAATTATTTGCATTCATGGCAAAGCTTCCGGGTCAGTTTTGCTGTGACCAAAATTGATTAAAACCAATTTGCGCATATTTTTCACTTATGGAAGCATGACTTCGATGTATTTCATGACATAATATAGAACCTTATCTCTGTTTTATTTGCTCGTCATTTTATTTCTTGTTAACTGGACAAGTTGGCATAGTTTATTTCTTGTGTATATGTTTATATCACTTTTTGCAGAATCGTCATATCCCGGTTCTGTTTTGGAGATTGTATTCTTATAGAGTCGCGTTAAAATGATTGCTAAACCAGAAGGCAAGGGCGCTCATGAACATACTGGTAGTTGAAGATAATGACAATTTGCGCAAGATGATGTGCTTAACCTTTGAATACCATAACTGTTCCGTCATTGAGGCAAAAGACGGTCAGGAAGGTTTTGAACTTGCCGCCTTGCGTAAGCCGGACATTATTATCTCGGATGCACTTATGCCGCGCATGGATGGATTCCAGTTGCTCAGGGCGTTAAAGGCCGATCCTGTGTTGCAAACAATACCTTTCCTTTTTTATTCAGCCATCTACGATGGCGACCAGGAGGAGAAACTGGCCCTTTCGCTGGGCGCGGAAGCTTTCATTGACAAGCCGACAGAACCGGAGGAGCTTTGGGCGAGGATCAACGCTGTAATGAATGCATCAGGCTGTCGAACCTCTCCCGGAAAAACGGTACAGGCAAAGCAGGATGAGACTCAGTACCTCAGCGAATACAGCCAGATAGTTGCTACCAAGCTGGAAGAAAAAGTTCACGAACTGGAAGAGGCACTGCTGCGCCGGAAAGAAGCCGAAGATCGGCTGCAACGACTGAACGCGGAACTGGAGTTGCGTGTTGCCATGGAGGTTGAGAAAAATATTGCCCAGGACCGGATCATGTCGCATCAGGCCAGACTGGCGGCCATGGGAGAAATGCTCAGCAATATTGCCCACCAGTGGCGGCAGCCGTTAAATAATGTCGCGCTTATCATACAGAACTTTCAGTTGGAGTTTGAAAGTAATGAACTAAACGCCGTTTCCTGCCGAGAATATGTATCGGAATGCATGAAATCCCTGACATACATGTCCAGTACCATTGACAAATTCAGGGCTTTCTATCTGCCGGATCAGCAACAGCAGTTGTTCAATCCTTGCGACGCAATTACGGAAATTGTTCCGCTGGTCAGGGACGATATGGCCTTTCACGGGATTGAACTCAGGTTACAGAATGAAGGTAAGTTTCTCGTATACGGTTACAGGAATGAGTTTGCCCAAGTCATAATGACGATCATTATGAATTCTAAGGATGCAATTCAAAAGGCGACCCCCCTTAATCCGTTTGTTCATATTGTTTGTACGCAAAGTGATGAGGCGGCGGTCATTAAGGTCAGAGACAATGGCTGCGGTATTCCGCCGGGCATTGTCGACAAGATTTTTGACCCGTATTTTACTACCAAATTCATGGCCCAGGGAGTAGGGATGGGGCTGTATGTTTCCAAAATGGTTGTCGAGAAACATATGCACGGCAGAATTGCAATTGAAAATACTGCTGATGGGGCAGAAGTGACTATTGAGATCCCGATAAGGCATAAAAAGTAGAAAATCTGAACACCAACCAGAAGAGTCTCTGCTTATGGCCGCTAATGGACGTCATAAAAAGCCACTGCTTGCCGTTTTTGTTGCCTTAATGGCCATATCCCTGTTTCTCGTGATTGGTCCTCCCGCCTTGCTTGAAAAATCTGAATCTCCCGAGTTCTGTGCCGCCTGCCACGTCATGCTGCCCCAATATGCCGCCTGGAGCCATAATGTGCACCGCTCCATCCGCTGTGTGGACTGCCATCTTCCCAACGATAATCAATTTAATCACTTTCTCTGGAAGGGTATCGACGGCACCAAAGATGTGGTCTTTTTTACTATCGGCCGCATACCTGACCCGATCCGGCT
>Ga0302250_1002670_pt1 | contig 10590 bp, 14 predicted proteins | sample AAG_RA_Asp_MG_FD_193536 | JGI IMG/M metagenome (GOLD analysis project Ga0302250, IMG submission 193536) | Enriched activated sludge microbial communities from anaerobic digester in WTTP, New Holstein, Wisconsin, United States - AAG_RA_Asp | ecosystem: Engineered > Bioreactor > Anaerobic >... | reverse complement strand
TTTTGCTTTTCAGGCCGAAGTAGTTTCGGTCTGGTCGATGAGGTCTTGGAGCTTTACCTCGCCGGAAGCCAGTTTCTCGGCTATCTTCTCTGCCGCCAGGATCGCTCGCTTATCCTGCTCCGAGAGGTCTGAGAAGTCTCCGGCAGCCTCGACCCGGTTGGCGAGGGCAAACCTCTGGTCGATGGTGAGGCCCAGGGACACCATGAGGTTTATGACTTTGGCTACACGCCTGCTGAGGGTTGGGTTTACCATAATTTTTTCCTCAATTCAGAAATCTCTTTTCTGCTATCTGACTGCATGTCCTTAAGCACTTCTATTTTAGTTGTCGCCTTCGTGCTCTTATCTAACTCTAACTCTTTGATCCTCTTGTTCATATCAGATATATTGCTTTCTATTCGTTCTATGGATTTCAAGGCATTTAGTTGCTCAATGCTGATTGATTCTTTGTGGACGTATAATGCCTTTCTATTAATCACGACCATATAATTCTCGCTTGGAATGTCAATTGCATCATACCCCTTAAGAGCAGCGAACTTTCCAGGATCGTTGGCCACAATCATCTTTACTGAATTTTCAGCACTGAACCTCAGATATAAGTCCTTATCTCCTTTTGGTATAGCTGACAATTTTTTAGCTGATTCAGCAGATAACTCATTTAAGTAATCACTCATCTCTCTTTTCAGATCGTCTATAGTTATTATTTTAGCATCTTTATCTATAGCCATCCGGATTATGCAACCGTCTTCGCTACCAGCATATCCAGATACTATGTCGATCTGTCTGGGGCCATAAGCAGTATATGTACCGTCTCCATAGATTCCTGTTCCGGCGAAATATTCTCCTGACTTGAACTTATCGGCAAAATCCTTCTGACTTACACCCCTCCACAGTTCTCTGTGTCCTTCTGCAACGATTTTATCTAACTCGTCAGGGGATACTAATTTGGGTAAACCATCAAACTCATTAGATTTAACGATATCAGATAAGAACATGTCCTGGTTATCGATTTTTGAAAAGACAGAGGGGTCTCCAGACATATATTTGGTGACGTACTTATCGACAACTTCGGACTCGTCTATTCCTATCACCTTCCTTTCCAGCTTCGGCCTCTCGATCTTGGAGCCTGGGTAGGCCATCTTCTTCGGGAGGATGTCGTCTATGAGGGCTTCGGCTATCTCTTCGGGATTGGTTGCTGGTTTAGCTATAGAGGCGAGCTTCGTTATATCCGTACCATCGAGGTCTTTGAGGATAGGCAAGAGGAGGTCGTCTACCAGGTCGTCTCGGCCCATCTTATGAGCGGCAAAGCTCTCCGCCCACCAGTCGGCCCAGTTCTGTTCGGCATACTTAGTAGGCGATGTGGGGAATATAGCTCCAGACTTTCCTGCCTTCTCTGCGTTATAGAGGTCGTAGACCTTCTTGGCGAGAGGTGGTTCTCCGTCTCCTGTGATTACCAGATTAGGATCGCCATTGACGCCATACCAGTCGGTTACTTGGTGGCCGGTTTCGTGCCACATCGAAGCCTTAAGCGAATCATCTCCGACGAAGTATGCTCCTATGGTGTCTGGGCGGTCGTAGGGGTCGAGGCCTTTCTTCCAGCCGGAAACGTAGTCGCTCAGATCGCCAGCTTTGATTTTTGCTATCTTTTCGTCTATCTTCGACTTCTCGAACTCCGTGACCTGTTTCAGGAAGGGCATATCTTCTTTAGCCGCTTTCGCTGCAAGCTTATCGGCCTGTTTCTGGAGGTCGTCGAGAATAGAGTCCTTGGTCTGGCTCATCACTGCTTCGACGTTTTGTTTGTCGAGGAACATCATGCCGTCTGCTGTTGCTCCCAACGGCCTCCCCATAGCTGGCCGTTCCTTGAGCTTATCCATGTCGTGAAGACCACGATACCGGGGAACCCCATACTTCTCCAGGTCTGAGTCTATTTCTTCAAGGTTTTTGCCGATCTTATTCAGGATATCTGGGTCTAAGTCCTTGAGGGTAACTTCTGGGCCTTTGAGAAGGTCGTCGTTGCCTACTACACGCATCTTGGGGTAGACTGGATAGTTGTCACCCTTCCCGGCCTTCATGAGGCCCTCTATCTCTTGGACCACCTCGTCTTTGGTTTGCTTGGGTACGAAGGCCGGTAGATCGCCGCCTGAGTTAGAAGCTAACGGCACAACTCCTGGAACTATCTCTGGCACATTCCCTTTGATGGGCAATTCTGCTAGGCTTGGCTCACCCCAGGGCTTTTCTAGTGCTTTGGCCTTGATCCGCTCGGACTCGGCTATCTCTTCTTTGGTCCTCTTTCTGAAATATGCAATAGGTCTGCATCGGCAGCCGGGATGTCCTGGTGGTTTCGCATCATCCCATCCATAGATCTGACCATGCTTGGCTCCGCACATGGGACACATGCGCTCGTCGCCTACTGCTACCCACTGCCAACCATCTGCGCCAGCTTCCTTGAGGCCCCGGATGTAGCCCTCGTTTCTGACGGCGTAGGGTACGACGTTGGCTACAATGTCTGCGTATTCGTCTGCGGTGAAAGAAACAGGCCGCTTGCCTATGCGTTGGATGGTGATAGGCTCGTTGTTCAGGATCTCCGGGATCCGGGCCCGGAGGATTCTGGCTACCTCCATGTCGTCTTTACCGGCTGCGAAGCTATCCCGCACTATCTCGTCAACCTTGCCGGCCAGGGCCTTGTTGTAGTCCTGGATGGGTTTGGTCAACCTGGCTACGTCTTCTTTGAGTAGCCGGGAGTCATCTTTCTTGATTTGGGGTTTGGCTTCCATGCCCTCCACGGCCTTGACGAATCCTTCGCCGTAGCTTTTAGCCAGGACTTCCAGGAGGTTTAGTTCCACTCTGGCGTCTAGGGTCTGCAAAGAGTCTTGGACTGTGGGAGATATGGGGGTAGCCATCTTAAAGTCCGAATTTAGCTAGATAGGAGCTTATTGGCAAGCCTCATGAACTCTTCATGGGTTCCTATGAACCGCAGGCCATGTGGCATGACTGTAATCTTTGGATAGATCTCGGTGGTATCGCCTTCCCAGAGGTCGAGGTCTAAGACCTTTCCATTTGGCATTACTTTCTTCCTTCCTCGGAACCCTACGCTGGTCTGGCTAGGTCTGTTGGGGTGGTTGAAGGGGATGTCTACCTTCTTTTCCGCTTCAGGCTCACTTGAGGCCAGATTGCCCTTTTTGGGTGAGATGATTGTCCTTTTTGTACAACCGGGTTGAGGTTTTCCCGAGGGTTTTACTTGGGTGTTTTCCTGATTAGGAAAATCTCTTTCCTTTTTTGCCTTTGCTCCTAGGATCTTCTTGGCCTTGGCCGACTTGGGCTTTGTCTTCTTGGGTGGTTCGGGAGCTGGTTCGGGCTTAGGATCTGACTTAGGGGTTGGATCATGCCAGAACTTGCCAGCCTTCATGGCTTCCCAAAGGGAGTTGGATTTGCTGCTCATCCGATCATCCTTCTGTAGATGATGTCTTTGTACTCTACTAGGGATAGGTGGAACTTGTGGCCTGGGCAGAACTTCTCAGTGGCTTCAAGAGTCCAGCAGTCGAATAGCCGGCAGAATAACCGGCTGACGGGATCTCCGCCCCGGACAGCCATACAGGTGTAGCAGGGTTCAGTCATGAGCCCTCCGTGTGCAAGGATCTCTGTCGCCAGGGCCGCAGTCGAAGACCGGGTCATATCGGCCTACCTTAAGAAGATCCCAACAGCTATTCTCCCAGGCCTGATGCTTAAGCCATCTCGTCATGTCCTCAAACCGGCCGGTGCGTTGGTATTCTTCCCAGAACCAGGTAGAATCCTGCTCACGGTAGCTTATCCTGGACGAGTGCTTGGGGATAATGAAGAAGCTGACCTGCCGGCCTAAACCTGAATCGGGCCTGCGCTGAAGGGCTCTACCTAGCTCGAAGTTGTCTAAGCCGAAGGGTACTGCTTGGCCCCAGAGCCGGGCATCCCGGCCGTTGGGCTCATAGTGGCCGCCGCTTTGGCCACATTTGCAGCGCCGGTCTTCTCGGAACAGCCTTACCAGGTCTTGACATTCTGGGCAATAAACTAGCTTCATGTCCTAAGCCTCCCGCCGAACTATCATTGCTCTTTACCTCCGACTTCGCCTCGTTCTACCTTCCGGGCGATCTCCTCTATGAAGAACACAAAGGCATCGGACATGGCCTGCTTAACCTCATCCTCCATCTCTGGCTCATCCTTAGGGAGCTTGAGCTTCTTCATAAGGTCGTCTACCGGAGAAGTAACTGTAGCCGCAGCGTGGACCTGGGCGGTTGGGCTGAGCCCCATCTGACCTGCCGAGGGAAGGGCTGGCTGGAGGGGTTTGAGGTCGTCTCCGCCGGAACGGTCGATGAGGTTCTTGAGGCCGTCTGCGCCTTCTCGCATAATCATGAGGCATTGGTTCAAAGACAGGATGCCGCCGTCGTACAGAACCCGGACGGCGCTGGCGAGACTGTTCACCACCTGGGCTCGGCCCTGGTCTACTTCATTCTTGATCTTCATCTCTTCCAGGTCGTCTCGGTCGTACTCAATGTAGAGGTTCTCCCAGTCATCAGGGGTGGCTACGAGGCCCCGGAACTCGAACTCAGATTTCAGGAACTCTTTGATGTCTATCTCTATAGTGCGAAGCAGCCCACCACCGTAACCAGCAAGGAACTTAGCAGAGATTTTTGAAGTCGCGTAGGTGTTACCCTCGTTGTAATTGAATAGCTGGAGGGGCACTCCCATGGCCGAAGCTATAGCCCGGTTGCACTCCTTTATCATGTCCATCACGGCGGGGTTGGGAGATGAGGCTCCGCCCTTCTGTTCCAGGGTGCAGCGGTCGGAGTGGACGAAGACCTCATCGGGCTCTATAGGGAGCTTCTTGCGGTAGGTCGGTGACTCGGGGTTGTTGTCGTAGTAGTACAGCTCCTCCTCGAACTCCCTGAACACCTTCTGGGCCTCTTCTAGGGCGGCCTTGAGCTTTTGTTCCTGGTTGCCCGGATAGTTGGCCAGGTTCATGATGTCGTCCATGTTCGCCGACATGATCCACCTGGGCATCCCGGTCCTCATCCATCGGACGTAATCAGTCAGTACCGCCAGCTTGGATTTGACGTAGAGAACCTGGGACTCATAGATCGACTGGCCCCAGATGCCGTAGGTGGAACGGTTGAACGAATCCTGGAGCTGAGAGCCTTCCGCATCCCAGGATACATGGAGAACATCTCGGGCCGGGAGGACTATCTCTGGCGGTGTGCCGTCTTCGTTAGGTGCTGGTTCGTCTTCAGGATCCCATACTACCTTGTAGGGCTCGTCTTTCCGGTCCTTCAGCTCGGCTATCACGAAGTAGTCCTTGGTGCTTATGACTCCCTTGAACTCCTTCGGTTTCTGGATGTAAGGGTCGCTGAGGATAGTCATGCTGTCCGGGGGTATGACTTCAGAGGTGTCAAACTGCTTCACCCGGAACTCGGTCTTGATCTTCTCCTGCCTGAGCCTGCGGAGCCGGAGGAACGCATTACCATGCCGGATGAGGTCTTTCGCCAGAGCCCCAATTTTGCTCGCAAACTGGATCTCAGAGAGGATTATGTTCACGTTGCTGAGAAAGTCCGGTGTAGGGCTGTAGGTCTTGTCTGTTTCATCCAGTCTGGGCCCGAGATAAGACCGCTGGATCATCAAGGTCAGGTAGTTCCGGGCGATAGTGATTTCCGGGTCCATCTTCTCCATTTTCCGGTAGAACGCAAACCTGTTCGTGTGGTCTGGCGTCTGGAGAAGGAACTCCCTGGCGTCTCTGGCCAGCATCTCCTGGATGGATACGGTGTCGATACTGTTTGATGCCTGGTCCGAGGCAGAGGCGTGAGTCACTACAAGAAAAGGGCGGATGCCAGTGGCTCGGACGGGCTCCGAGGAATGAGATTTACGGGACATAGGGCAATAACCTTACCCACCACTTCTGCAACTAGGACTATTTAAAAGGTCGCTTCAAAACGAAACGGTTTCGGAATGAAAAAAGAAAGGGGTTAAGCCTTCGTCTCGAAGAGGTACTTATCTCTACATTCTGCACACCAGGGCTTAACGTGGTTGCCTTGGGGAAAGTAGGTCATCTCAAACTGTTTCTTGCATTTTGGGCATGTTACCATTACCATTTAGATCACCGCTTATAGATATGGGCTGAAGCCGAGATTATCGTTAGGCTGCTAGGGGTAACTCCAACCTCATCGGCTATTTGTTTTTGGAGCTTTGCCAACCCGTAAAGGTTTTGGGGCAAAGCATCTAGGTAGTCGTGTGACCTGAAGAAATGCCTAGCAGTAAGCAGAGTGTCTCGAATTTTGTAATCCGCAACTATTTGACAGGGCTTATGCAAACCAGTCTCTAGGTCTTTCTCAGGAAGCCAAAGGTACATAGTTGCCCGCCTTGTGGTGGGGTGGGCCCTAAGCTCTTTCACTACATAGAACTTCTGTCGGCCCATGCGCTCGTTATACATGTAGTCAAAGCCCTTGCAGTCGTATGAAAAGGTCGTTAGTTGCTCAGCGTATTGGTCGAGTTTCGGCAAGTTCCATGATCCCGGAAAAGGCCATCCTTCAAGAGGATTCTTGATCGAGATAATGAAATCCAAGACTTCTCGCGTGAGATAACCATCTTCAGTGATAACGTCTGAACCTTCGCGTTCTATGTAATCTAAAGCAATTGGCCAAGCTTCTGATACAGTATCACACCTTAACAAATATGCCACGCTCATCCCTCTTAAAAGCCCTGTTTAAATGTTGTGTTTTGTAATTAACCCAACGGCAGTTCTCTGGAGAATAGTTGCCGTCGTTGTCAATGCGATCAAGTGAGAGTTTAGGATCGTACCCGTTTTTCAAGGCCCAATCCCTAAACGCAGGATAATCTTTTTTCCAAAGATCGCATACTGAAATCCCCCTCCCACCATATCTGTAATAAAATTCGTCGTTCTGGTTATAGCACCTATTTTTCATTCCTTTCCATCTTCTGTATAGTATTGTATTTGACTCTCCGTGTGTTGCTTTGGATTTCCCTACGGAACGTACTACTTCCCTATGGAAACAGCCGCAGCTAGTTGTATGGCCCCTCCTTAAATCAGATATATTCGCCTCTACAATTTTCCCACATTCACATTGGCATTTCCAAAATACCCTCTTCCCCTGGGTGTTTTTTCTTTCGGATCGGGATATGGCTACTAATCGGCCAAATCGTTCTCCTGATATGTCACAAGCAGCCTTTGGCATAAATTTAACTCCTAATACCGGAGATGGGCCAGCCGACATCCGGGTACAAGATCCTGAGTGTCATGCCGTCTATCTCTTTAGTTACCTGGCCGTCTTCTGTGACTACCTTCTGGCCTGTAGCCTTGATTACCTTCCTGGCCCACTCCCAGGCAGAAGCCGGGGTGCTGGCTTCAAAATATCTTGTGCTCATCTCAAACCTCTGAATAAATTCCCGTCACAGTAACCTTATCTTTGTTTTCTCGCTGAGTCTCGACCAACCAGATTATCCTGGGCTCAAGTTCTAAGAGCTTTGCCGAGAGCTTTTTCCGGGCGGAGGGGGTGTTCCGGCTTTTCTCGAACTCCGCCACCAGTTCCTCGACCTTCTTTCCGAGGTATGGATCTAAATCGCCTTTAGCGATGGTTTGGACTTTTGGTAAGCTCATCTTATCATCCCCGGGTGCGCCAAGTCCAGCGTTCTTGATCTTCTTGTTTCTCCGGGCAAACCCGGTCTTCTATTGAGGGGCTCATCTCAAATCTCTTCCTGCAAAGGTCTTCAGTGGCTTATTGCCGTAATTCGGGTTCTTGGGTACTTTCAGAGATGTTACCCAAGTAGGCTGCGGGCCCTCGACGTACTCAGGGCAGTTGCTCTTTTGAGGAGTATAACCATGGACTCCGGGAGGATGCTTGTCTCCCTGAGTCTCCGGAGTCGAGATTTGGAGCTGGCAGATAAACATATCCTTACTACGATAGATATCTCCCTCAAACTGGCGGGATTGTGGTGTTTTTATGACTTTGGCGTCCATCGAATCTTGGGCCGGATAAGCTATGTCATCGACCCAAACGTAGATCTCAGTGTCTTCGGCCTTCCAGTGGCCCTTATGGTCGTGGTCTTGCTCTTCGGGTAGTGGTGGTTTAGGGGGGTTCAGGATGTTTATTACCGCCTCAATGTCTGCCGCTTCTACCCTGTCTCCACCCTCGGCCCAAGCCTTCAGGTTTTCGAGATCAGCTAAAGCCTTCTTTACGTCCGGTTCCATAAGATCACCCGTAAGCCCTCTTGACCAATCTGCATCGTCGGCAGATGTGCTTTTCTTTCTTCTCGTCGAGCCAGGCCCAGTCGTGGGGGCACTTGGAGTTGGCTCCGAAAGCGTCCTTGAGCGTGTTGCATTTCCGGCAGATAACCGGGTTCCTCATGCCTGCGACCCAGTCGCCAGGGCCGGGCCGCTCCCAGTCGTGGTCGCATTCAATCTGGTTAAACTCTTCGGGTGTAAGTCGATTCAATCTAATGTCACCTCTAATTTGGGTTCTGGGCATTTTTCATAGCCGCTGCCCAGTCTTCTGCGGTTATTGGTTCTCCGTCTTCTGGATGAGTTAAGACTTTTCTAGTTATTTGCGGCATTTCCATCAGTATCTCCTCCTGCTTCTTCCGGTGCTGATGAACCTGGCTATGCCTATCTGGTCTTCATCGCAAGACTGCAAGCCGCCGAAGGTGCGCTGCATGTACTCTATGGCTTGGCTTGCGGCGTCTACCTGATCGTCGTATCTCGATCCAGGAAAATTGACCATTTCAGAGATGAATTCGTTAGTCCATGGAGCGTTCTTAATCCAGACGTTCCCGGTCTGGAAGTACGGGGTTACCGCCGCGGCCCTCGTCTCTTTACTCCGGTTTGGCGGGATAAGGATAATTCCCCCTATTTCTGTATGGAGCATGTCTTGGAGGGGTTCACCGCTGGCGGCCTTCTCGAAGAGCTTAGCAGAAATGTTCGGGTATGCCAAGAGGATTCTCTTGACCTCTCCTAAGGTCTCAGTGAAGCTCAGCTTAGCATGAAGCTCGTAGTCCAGGTACATATTCGGCTTCTTCCAGGCCCAGACGCCTACTGTGACATAGTCCCTGGTATCGCCTTTTCCGAATGTGCCGTCAAGAGACATAATCCATGTATCGGGGTCTACGGGCAGTTTATCGTAGAACTTGAACCAATCTCTCTGGAACATGGCTCCGGCCTTGGGGCTCGGCCTCTGCTGGAACTGAGCTGCGTAGACGTACTCCCTGGTCTTGTGTTCCTCTATCTGTTCCAGGCCCTCTCTCTCGGGCCAGAGGAGATCTCCTTCTTTACGGCTGTGGATGAGCCTATGACCAGGTAGAGGTGAGTAGAGGTCTTCGTCCTGTTCTGCCACTAATGGAATTCGGAGAAGAGTCCAGCCGTTGCCTTCTAAGACATGGCCGTTCATGTCGGTGATGTCCAGGCCGGTTAAGGCTCCTGTCATGTCGTGCTGGTGGAGACGCTGCTGGATGCCAACGATGGCCCCCATCCGCTTATCGTTCAATCTTGATGCAAATGTGCTGAAGTACCATTCGTTTGATCGCTCTCGTTCGGTGTCGGAGATGGCTTGACCGGGGTCAGTAGGATCATCGATGAGAAGCCGATCTCCGCCAAGGCCGGTTGCCCTCCCACCAACGGATGTAGCAATCATGACTCCGCCAAGGGTTGTGCCGAATTCGTCTTGGGTGTTCAAGTCTGGTCGGAGCGGCATGGGCCACCGGGATTGATACCAGGGGCTTGATACAATGTCTCTGCGTTTTCGGGATAGGGTAGTCGAAAGGGACTGGACATATGTTGAGACTACCCAAGATTGCGAGGGTTTGATGGCCGCCCACTCCCAACAGGGCCACATAACTGAGACTAGGGTACTCTTAGAGTACCTCGGGGGGATGTTGATCCAAAGACGCTTGATTATCCCCAGGCTCACGGCCATGAGGTACTCACAGATCAGGACTATATGCCAGTTGTCGAGGAAGGGTACGCCGGGCTCGACTAAGGGCCAGGCTTGCTTGACAAAATCGTGGAGGTGCTGCTCGGCTTTAGTCTTAAGCCGGGCTTCCATGTCGGATATCAGCCGGGCTTTAGCTGAGTGCATTGTCCCTCGGACCACTTGGTTCATGTCGGCCACTCGTCGGGCTACGGCCGGAGATAATTCAGTCATTTCTATCTTTCACTTTTTTACTTTAATCTCTCCACGCCACTCACGGGTTCGCAGAATCCGGAAAGACTTGGGAGTACGATTTTAACTTATCGCTTAAATTCCCCTCGCTTTCCTGGGCGTTGAGCTGCCTCATAGCCTCGCTGAGAGTCGTCTTCTGGCACTCCCTCTCGGGAACTCTTGTGTCGGTGTCGTAGCCTAAGAGCTTATACTGCTCTCGGATCCTCCGGTCTAGCTCCTCAGGGGATTGCTGGATTATCTCTATCGGTGAGCCCATAGGCCCGGAGATGGTTGTGTTCCGGTCGGGGATGCCGAGGGCTACGCAACCGGCCTTCTGGAGCTTCTCAAGAGTCCGGGAGATTGCTTCAAGCATCGCTATTGTAGCCTTGTCCAGGGGAGCCCGGCGCTTGATCCTTACCGTCTT
>Ga0302250_1002666_pt1 | contig 10623 bp, 8 predicted proteins | sample AAG_RA_Asp_MG_FD_193536 | JGI IMG/M metagenome (GOLD analysis project Ga0302250, IMG submission 193536) | Enriched activated sludge microbial communities from anaerobic digester in WTTP, New Holstein, Wisconsin, United States - AAG_RA_Asp | ecosystem: Engineered > Bioreactor > Anaerobic >... | reverse complement strand
CTGGTCGTCCTGGCCACCGGGTCGGAAGTCCCCCTGGCCCTCGGGGCGGCGGAACGCCTGGAGGCCTCGGAGGGCATCGGGGTCCGGGTCGTGTCGATGCCCTGCCTGGAACGGTTCGAGGCCGAAGGGGAGGGCTGGAGGAACGCCGTGTGCCCCCGGGACGTCCCCCGGGTCTCCCTGGAGGCCGGTTCCACGCTGGGCTGGTGGAAGTGGGTCGGCCTCGACGGGTTGCCCATCGGCCTGGACCGCTTCGGGGACAGTGCTCCCGGGGAGGTGCTCGCCCGGGAATACGGCTTCACCCCCGAGGCCGTCGCCGGGAGGATCGCCCGCTGGTGGAAGTCCCGCAACGGGGCTTCCGGGCCGAAGCCGAATCAGTAGTCCCGGGGCGGCGTGTACCAGTCGCAGTCGAGGAAGAGGCTGAACATGCCCGTGTTGTTGACGTCCGCGTCCACCACGAACCAGTAGGTCTGGCCCGCTTCCACGGAGACGCTGAAGGTCCCCTTCCCGGCCTGGATGCAGGAGGTTGTCAGGCAGTCCTTCCCCTTCAGCACGAAGACCTGCAGGAACGACTGGCCCGGCGGGGTGCTCTGGGAAAACTTCACGGTGATCGTACCGGTCGTGTCCGGAACCAGCCGGTACACCCGCTCGGGACCGTGGGCCACGATTCCGCCGCAGGAGGAGGGATACAGGTCCAGGATGTCGCTGTTGGACGATCCCGTGCCGCCGAGAGGCTCGTAGGTGCCGTCGCACTCGGCCGTGGTGAACCTGGGGCAGGAACCGGTGACTCCGTAGCCCATGCACTTCCCCTCGGGGGCGCAGGGACGGTCCTCGGGGCAGCCGGGCGGACAGGTGGCGCCGCAGCCGTCGTCCCCGCAGGTCTTGTTCGTGCAGTTCGGGGTGCAGACGCACTGGAAGGACAGGCACTGGGCGGGAGCGGTGCACTGTCCGCAGGAACCCCCGCAACCGTCGGATCCGCACTGGCGGTTCGTGCAGTTGCGGACGCAGCCCGGGTCCCGGGGGCCGCTGTCGAAGGCTCCCGGATCCCAGGAGCCCGGGTCCTCCGTTCCCGGGTCCGGGGCGCCGGGGTCGGGAGTTCCCGGATCCCTGCCCGGATCAGTTCCCGGGGCATCGCCCTGCCCGGGATCCCGCGCTCCCGGATCGAGGAGGCCGGGATCGGTGGGCGACCCGGGGTCCCGAGGGCCGGAATCGGGAAAGATCACGACCGGAACCTCGGCCCATGCGTCCCCCGGATCCCCCGAGGATCCGCCGCAGGACATCGACCACGCGACGCACCCGCATCCCAGGGCGAATCGGACAAGACGCATCATGCCTCCCGCCGGGCCATTGTCAGGGCGAACGGTAATTCGAGATGATCACGGGGTCCCCGTTGCTCTTGGTGAACTCCTGGAAGGGGTGGGACTGGTCCCAGTAGCAGACCCGTCCCACATCCCACATGTCCAGCATGTTCATGCCCTTCGACACGGTCTTCTCGTAAATGGGCGTGGCGCTGTCCAGGTACACCCGGATCGTCGGATAGGACCGCCCGAAGGTGTGGTCGTCGAAGTAGTGGACGCCGACCCGGAAGCACTTGTCCTTGGGAGGGATCGGGTAGGTGAAGTTCTCGGGCCCGGCGCCGTCGGTGTCGTCCCGGTCCAGGTTGGGCTGGTAGAGGGGGTCGGAGGCATGCTGGAGGTCCCACACCGGATGCGCATTGGCCCAGTAGCAGTCCCAGTCGTCGTCGAAGTACCCGTAGACCTGGCCCTGGGGGTCCAGCACGTCACCCCGGGCGTAGGGATGGACGACGTGGAGGTCCATGTCCGACCCGCACTGGATGCCGGGGCTGCAGCGGTCCGACTGATCCGGATCCGAAGGGGTGTTCCAGGTCAGTTCGATGTGGATCCCCTGGGGAGGATTGACCAGGATGGTCCGGCTGCACGTGTCGCTGCACCCCTGGGCGTTCTCCACGGTCAGGGTGAAGACGTATTCCCCGACGATGTTGCAGGCGAAGTTCGTTTCCGGCAGGTAGGGAGAGGGTTGAAAATTCTCCACCGATCCCGGGGGCTGGGCCACGGTCCACAGCCGCTTCGTGATGCCGCCGCCCGCCAGGGGATCCGTGGGGTCGAAGGATTCGTCGGTCAGGTTCAGGACCGTCAGGGGCTCGACCGATGCGCCGTCCCCCAGGACCTTGGCGCCGGACCGGATCGTGAACTGGCACTTCGCGCACTGGGCCTCGACTCCGAGCCCCTTGACGGGCACCTTGAGGACCTGGGCCGGGGAGTTGTTCGCGATGAGCAGCGTCGACGTATCGGGAAGCACCGCGCCCGTCGGGTCCTTGTCCACCGTCTGCGGGAGGAAGCGGATCACGAAGTCCCGGGAGGTCTCTCCGGGACGAAGCACCAGGGGGCTCGCCGCGTTGAAGGCTCCCAGGTTCGACAGGTCCAGCTGGAAGTCCGAACTCCCGGCGGGGTCCAGCGTGATGGAGGTCACGGCCACGTCCTGGTCGCCGCAGGAGGTCATCCGGGCGCTCATCTGCTTGGCGCCGGGGGCGACCACGCCCCCGAAGTCCACCGGGGAGGGGACCAGCCGCAGGCAGGGCCCGCCGACGTTCGCCCGCAACTCGACCTCCAGGGCCTCGCCCTTGGCGGCGTCGAACTCGGGGTCGTTGGAGAAGAACGACATGGTGGCCCTGGCGGGCTGATCGTCGATGGCCTGGTACTTCACCGGGACCGTGAACGCGGTGTTCCTCGGAATGACGATCTCCTCGGCGCAGACGGTGCCGTCCATCGTCGTGGTCTTCGGGCCGACGGGGAGCCAGGCATCGGCGCTGGTCCCGTCCATCCGGGGGCACTTCCACTGGACGAAGAACCCCTCCTTGCCCAGGAAGCCCACCCGGGAAATGCGCAGGTCGCCCAGTCCCGTGTTCCTCAGGGTCAGGATCCCCTCCTGCCGATCCCCTTCGGGGACGTATCCCAGGTCCAGGGGCGAGGGCTCCGCCTCCAGGTGGGGCTCGCCGCGGATCAGTTGCAGCCGGACCTCCAGGACCGGGCGGTCGGGATCATCGCTGGGAATGCGGATCACGGCGGAACGGGGGCAGTCCCCGGGTGCCGGGTGGTAGACCACGGCCAGGGGCAGGGAGGTCGGCAGATCGGGCCAGTCCCCTTCCGATCCCCGGGGGGCGATCTGCAGAGGGAAGGACCGCGTGGTGTCGTAGTCCAGGGTGAAGAGGTCGTCGGGGTCTCCCTCGCATCCCTGGAAGGTCAGCGACGGGGCCTCGGTCAGTGTCAGGGGCGCGTCCCCGGTGTTCCGGATGACCAGGGAGTACTCGGTGTCGATCTGGGCGTCCAGTTCCGGCGGGTCCAGTTCGATCCGGGGGAAGCGCGCCGTCTGGCCGCCTCCGCAGGACGCTGCGGCCAGCAGCAGAATCGCGATGCCTCGACGGAAAGTCACCATGCAGCCATCCTCGCAACCAAGGCGCAGGAATGATACCCCTTTCCGGGAGGGAAACTCAACGCCCGAAGAGGGCGAGGCAGCCGGCGGCACCGGATCCGACCTCCCGCTGGAACCAGACCACGGCGGCCAGCACCAGCAGGAGAAGGAAGGCCCGAATCCACATGGAAAATGGGGAGGGGGGCGGGCCACCGGGACGACGGCGCGGGATCATGGGGTCGCTCCGAACTGGAGTTCCGAGGGCATGAACCGCAGGGAGACCGCCTGGTCCGTGTCCTGGGAAACGATGCCCGATTCCTTCCGGTGCAGCAGCAGCACGAGGCTCCTCCCGTCCCGGGACCAGTGGATGCTCTTCATCATCCACTGGATCGGAGTCTCGCCGGTTCCCCGGGCATCGAGGGTCTGCAACACGGCCTGCCGTTCCCCCCGGAGGACCCGGATCTGGGTCCGGGGTCCCTTGGGAACCAGGATCAGCGTGTAGCGGCCATCCGGGGACGTGGGGCCCTCGACCCCCGCGTCCTGGACCCGAAGAGACTTCCGGGCCCTGGCGACGGCGGGTTCCAGGTCCCCGGGGGAATCGACCGGGATCGTCTTTTCGGCCTTGCCGGTTTCCACGGAGCGGAACGACAGGGAATCCCCCGTGTTGGCGTCGCGCACCTGCAGAAGGAAGCGCGATCCGTCCTCCGTGAAGCCCAGGAAGGTCAGTTCCTTCCGGATGGTCCCTTCGGCCCGGACCGATCCCGGCATTCCGAGGAGGAACCAGATGCCGAGGAACGCGAAGACGGGGTGTCTCATGGCTTCCTCCCGGATCAGAGCATCAGACTGGTCTGGTAGAACAGGGTTTCCGGCTGTGGCGGGAAGGCCCATTCCAGGATCACCTCCCGGATGCACCGGGTGAGGTTGCCATCCCAGACCCCGTTCTTCGGGACCACCTGGACGTTCTGTACCTGTCCCGTCGCCGTGACCTCAAAGGCGATCCCGACCAGGATCTGCCCCTCGTGGGGCTTCTTCATCTGGGACTTGCAGGCCTCGAACCTCCGGTGCTTCTTCTCCAGGAACTCGTTCATCAGTTCCTGGTTCATCCGGGTCCGGGGGATCGTCTCGAGGGTCTTCGGGGCATCGGCCGCCGGGGCCTCCTCCCGGCGTCCCCCCTCGGCCCGCGCGATCAGGGATCCGTAGCGGGCCGTGTCCTTCCGGACCTCCTCGTCCACCGAAGCCGGGAGGGGCGGAGGGGCGGGAGGTTTCGATGGCTGTTCGACCCGGACGCCCGCCCCGGAGGGGGCGGCTTCGGGATTCGGCGACCGCGAGCGGGCGGCTTCGTTCGCCGGCAACGGTTCCCCGGGGGACTCCAGCAGCGAGATCCTGGGCAGTTCCCGGGGCCGGCGGGACTCGGGGGCCGCGGGCGTCTCGAACCGGGGGGCATGGGAGGCCGACTCCTCGATGGGGAGGGCTCCCCCCTTCGGAGGGGAGAACCAGATCCATGCGAAGAGCCCGCCGCCCGCGGCCAGCAGGACGCCGCCGGCGGCGATGGCAAAGGTGAGGTTGCGGCGCCGGTCCTTCCGCCCCAGGTGACGGATCATCACGCTGAAGTCCCGGACGCCCATGTGCGGATCAGGGGCCGCGGGTACCTGGACCCTGGGCGCCACCTGGACCACCATGCCCGGCTCGCCAGAGCCGTCGGATCCCATCCATTCGTCGGGGAAGAGCGGCATCTCGCCGGAGGACACGGAATCGGCGGCCAGCGGCGGGGAAGGCGGGACGGGAGGCAGCGGCGGCGGCATCGCGGGCCGGGGGGCCTGGGACGACACGGGGCGAAGGCGCTGCCTGGGCAGTTGTTCCGGTTCCTCGGGCTGGATCTCGGCCGCCCGTCGGAGATCGATGGTCGGACGGGAGAGGTCCAGGAACAGATCGTCGGCAAGTCGGCCACCGGTCGGCACCTCCGGGACACCCGGGAAGGGACGGCCGGTTTCCCGCGGGGGCGGGGGCAGGGGAGGGGGCGTCTCCTCCCGGGACTCGGCGACGGGGCCCTTCCGGGCCGCAGCCGGGGGCAACGGGGGTGGCCCGGGAGTTCGGGAGGGTGGTGGAGGCGGACCTGCCGGGGGTTCGGGGGGAACCACCGGGGCGGGCGGGGGCGACGGCGCCCTTTTCGACCCCTCGAGGAAGGTCCGAAGGAGATCCGCCAGTTCCGGGACCCCTTCGAGCCTTTGCCAGGAGGCCATCGTCGGGCGCCACACGAAACTGGAGGGGAGGACCTGGCCTTCCTGGAGTTGCCGAAGCAGGCCCTCCCGGTCGAAGGGCCCGATGCGGACTCCCTTCCGGAGCGCGTACCACGTCTCGGCGACCCGGAGGGCAGAAGGAGGCGGAGGCGGAAGATCCGGTTCCGGTGCCCTGGACGCCCGGTCGGTCCCAGGGGCACCGGGAGTCACCGAGGGCATCGAACGAGTCGGATGGGCCGCATCCTGGACGAGCCGGGCGTCCGAGGTCTCGCCGGGGGCCAGGATGTCGATCGAGAAGGAACCATTCCCGGCGTCGCGGATGCGATGCCCCTGGTGGCATTTCTTGCAGACGACCCGAAGGGACTTCCCGGTCACGCGGTCGTCGTCGATTCGATACCGGGAGCCGCAACCGGAACACGTGAAGACCATGTCATCCTTTCCCGATTCCCGGACTGGCGGCGCCGCGGCGGAGGCAGACCCGAACGGGCGCCCGTCCGACCATACCATAATTCCGGGGAAGAGAAGGAACCGACGGCCAGTGGTAGAATGCGAAGTCGCCGTTGCGCGGGAGAGACTCCTCGATGAACAACCACCGGCGAGGACGATGGATGCCCTTGTCCGTCTTCGTGGCGGGCCTTGCGGGCCTGGTGGCGGCCTGCCAGAAGGACCGGTGCCCCCCGGGCACCGAGCGGTACGGGGACACCTGCCGGGCCATTCCGGAGGACCTGGGTCCGGTGCCCGACATCCTGCTGCCGGATCTCGCGATACCGGATCCCTCCCCGGAAGGAACGGACGACGGGCCGCTCGAGACCGCCGGGGACCTCCAGGAGGCGGAACAGGGACCGGAGGATCCGGGCCCGGACACCTCCCAGGCCGACGTCTATCCCGGAGGCGTGATCGGGAAGCCCTGCCAGAAGTCCGCCGACTGCCGGAACGAATCCTGGAACGGGTCCTGCCTCGACTGGAAGAAGGGGTACTGCGCGGTGAAGGGGTGCGGCGAAGGAGGAGTCACCTGCCCGGAGGGGGCTCTCTGCATGGGGATCTCGCTGGAGCAGCCCACCTGCGTGAAGGCCTGCTCCGGGGACGGGGATTGCCGGATCGGGGACGGGTACGCCTGCAAGGTCCTCCCGGACCTCCAGGGTGGGGTGCAACGGATCTGCCACGAGGTGACCAGAGGGGGACTCCCTGGGGAGGGATGCACCAGCGCCTCGGAATGCCAGGGGACCCAGGACTGCCTGGCCCAGTTCCAGGGCGGATACTGTGCCCAGATCACCTGCGGCCCGGACCTTCCCTGCCCCGAGGGGGCCCGGTGCGTCCGGCTGTCCGGAAAGCCCATCTGTCTTCGATCCTGCGAGAACTCTGACGACTGCAGGGTGGACGGCGACCTTCCCCGATCCTGCCTGATGCTTCGGGACGCCGTGTCCGGCGACCGGGTCGGGGCCTGCGGATCGGCGGTGACCGGAGGCGTCATCGGGGCCCAGTGCCTGAACGACACCGAGTGTGCCTCCCAGAAGTGTCAGGTGACGGTCCTGGGGCTCTGCTCCTCGACGGGGAGCGGATGCGTCGATGCCCGGGACTGCAACCCCGCCGAGACGTGCCGTAGCAACCCCGAGGTCGCCGCGGGCTTCTGCACCGCGTCGTGCAGCAATTCCCAGCCCTGCCAGGGGCAGGCCCTGTGCCTGGAGACGCTGGGGTCCCTGAACTCGGTGGAGGGATGGTGCATGCCCGGCTGCACCGATTCCCCCTGCCGGAGCGAGGCGGGAATGGAGTGCCGGTACGGCGACCCCCTCATCGTTCCCGGAAAGTATGCCTGCGTGCGGATCCCGAAGGGCGACCCGGGAAGCCGGTGCAGCGAGAACGAGGACTGCCGGTTCGGACGCTGCCTGAAGACCCCGGACGGGGTCACCGGCTACTGCACGGTCGCCTGCGCCACGCTGCTGAACGCCCGCTGTCCCTTCCCGACGACCTGCTCGGCCGTGATGGGGGAAAGCCTGTGCCTCCATCGATGCCAGAAGGACGGCGACTGCCCGGCCGGCACCAGGTGCAACCAGGACGCCCAGCCTCTGCCGGTCTGCGTTCCGTAGCAGGAGGAACGACGGGGGCGGTTCAGGCCATCACCTTGCGGCGGAGGACCTGCTGCCGCAGTTCCAGGAAATCGGGCCGCTCGACGACGTCCAGGGCCGACTCGATGGTCTCCAGGGCCAGATCCCATTCCTCCCGGAACGCCGAGATGTGGGCCTGCTTGTACAGGAAGTCGCAGCCGAAGCGGAGGACCTCCGGTCCGAAGCGATCGAGGCGGTAGGACCTCCGGGAGGCGGGATCCGAAAGGGTCCGGTAGGCCTCCTCGCACAGGGAGAAGAGCTGGGCCGCCAGGTCGGCGCACTTCGGGGAATAGCCCCGGATGGGCGATTCCGGTCCGTAGCGGGTCGCCATCTTCCGCCAGGCGTCGCCGTAGTGCCTGGGATGGGTCGTCCAGTGGAGTCCCAGTCGCTGGAAGAAGTCCACGCCCTTCAGGCGCTCCAGTTCGGTCTTCAACTCCTGTTCCAGCTGCTCGATGCCGCCCTTCGGCAGGCCCTGCTCGCGGAATTCCAGGAGCCCCAGGAAGGTGCAGAGCAGAAAGAGACGCGCGGTCTGGATCCGGGTCAGCAGGCTCTGGGAAATCGCCTCCTTCAACGTCGCGGTGCCGTCCACCACCTGCTCCAGGACCGTGCGCTCCTTCTCCTGGAGGATGGCCCGGAGAAGGGCGGGGGTCATCCTGGGCGAGGGGAAGACGTAGCGCCCGAAGAAGGGGTTCAGGATCCCGTCCAGGTCCTGTGCGTAGGCGGTGCGGGTCATGGTCCGGAGGGAGTTCGCCGAAAAGAGCACCAGGTCCACACCCACGGGGTCCGGGCGCCTGGGAGGGGTTCCCGGGGTCCAGGTATAGGTCGCGGTGCCTGCCACGGTGAAACGGCCCAGGAGGTCCTCCCGGATGGACCGGAGGGCCGCGACCAGGTCCTGGGCTCCGCAGAATCCGTCCTGGTAGAGGGCCTGGAGCAGCGGTGCGCCGGGATGCTTCTGGCGGGACTTCTCCTGAGCCTCCGGGGAGGCGATTCCCTGTTCGGTGAGCCACCGGGCGATCAGCGATTCGAAGGGCACGTCCGGCACCTCGACCCGGATGGCCATTCCCCCCAGGACGTGGATCTCCAGCGCCCCTTCCGTGTCCCGGACGAACAGGCGACCGGAGGCCTTCTCGACCCCAAGGGTCGCCAGCAGGGTCATCCCCGAGGTCTCCCGGAGCACGTCGGGGTTCTGCGTCGCCTGGATCACGCCGACCCGGAAGTCCCGGACGTCGCCGTGGTTGAGGAACCTCCCGCTCCCGGGAAACTCGGCCATGCCGCCTCCAGGTCCTCCAGGAACACCGAATGATAGGGGGACCTGGGGCTGGAACGCAATGCCGGGGAGGGCGATGCGAGGCGGCGAACAAATCCCATTTGACGAACCTCCGGGGCCTCCGGTATCATCCGCCCCCGGCTCCTTGGAAACGAGCGGATCGTGGACGATCGGCGTGCCATGGAAATGGCCCTGGAAGAGGCTCGGCGGGCGCTGGAGGAGGATGAGATTCCGGTGGGAGCCGTCCTGTTCCAGGGGGAGAGGTTCCTGGCCCGGGCCCACAACCGCACCCGGGGGCTCGGGGACCCCACCGCCCATGCCGAGGTGCTGGCGATGCGGATGGCGATGGTCCGTCATGGGGCGGCCGCCGTCCGGGGGGCCACGCTGTGGGTCACCATGGAGCCCTGCCCGATGTGCGCCGGGGCCCTGGTGCTGGCCAAGGTGGGCCGGGTGGTGTACGGCTGTGAGGACCCAAAGGCCGGCGCGGCCTCGAGCCTGTTCACGATCCTCGCCGATGATCGGCTGAATCACCGGTGTCGGGTCCAGGGGGGAATCGCCGCGGAGGAGGCGGCGTCCCTGTTGCGAACGTTCTTTGAGAAGCGGAGGTCCCGCCCGCGGAGGGCCGCGGAAAGCGGGATCCCGGATCCGGAGAGATGACCGAGCGGTCGAAGGTGCGCGACTGGAAATCGCGTGTGGCGGCAAAACCGTCACCGGGGGTTCGAATCCCCCTCTCTCCGCCAGGTTCCGAACGTTCCGCCTTGATCCGGAGAGATGGCCGAGAGGTCGAAGGCGCCTGACTCGAAATCAGGTGTGGGCATTGCTCACCGGGGGTTCGAATCCCTCTCTCTCCGCCCCGTTCCCCCGTTCGATTGGAAATCCTCGGTGCCGGGGAGTAGGCTAGCCCCCGGCGGGGGGCACGTCCCGCCTTTCTGGAAGACGGGGATGTGGCCATGGCCCGGGAGGCCTGTCTCGCAGGGCGGTTCTATCCGGATGATCCGCAGGAACTGCGCCGCGAAATGGATCGCCTGACCCGGTCCCCGCCGGTCCAGGTGCCCGGAGACGCCCTCGGGCTGCTGGTTCCCCACGCCACGCTGGCCTATTCCGGGAACACCGCCGGAGCCACCTGGGGAGCAGTGGAGATTCCCGATCGGGTCATCATCTTGTCCCCCAACCACACGGGCGTCGGGGAACGGGTCTCGGTGGCACGGGACGGTCCGTTCCTGACCCCGGCAGGCCCCGTGGAACTGGACCTGGACCTGTCGTCGGCCCTGGTGGACCGCTTCGCAGAGGCGCGATTCGACGACGAGGCGCACCGGCAGGAGCACGGTGTCGAGGTCCATCTCCCGTACCTTCTCGCCCGGAACCCGGCGGCCCGGCTGGTGGCGATCTGCATGCGCACCATGTCCTTCAGCCTGGCCGAGGAACTGGGCGCCGCCCTGGCCGCCCTGGTCCGGTCGTCGGGAGGAAGGACGATCATCGTCGCCAGCAGCGACCTGTCGCACCGGGAGCCGGTGCAGGTGGCGAGGCGGAAGGACCGCATGGTCCTGAACCGGCTGCAGATGCTGGACCCGAAGGGGCTCTACGGGGCCGC
>Ga0302250_1002664_pt1 | contig 10626 bp, 12 predicted proteins | sample AAG_RA_Asp_MG_FD_193536 | JGI IMG/M metagenome (GOLD analysis project Ga0302250, IMG submission 193536) | Enriched activated sludge microbial communities from anaerobic digester in WTTP, New Holstein, Wisconsin, United States - AAG_RA_Asp | ecosystem: Engineered > Bioreactor > Anaerobic >... | reverse complement strand
TGAACTGAAGGGATCGGTTCATCGAGAGGTCATTAATCTAAATGAAGAACAAATTAAAATTATCAAGTTGTTCGGCCTAGGATGTGAAAAATGCTATATCGGATGAGAGACATGCGGGATGTGGGATCGAGATATCGGGCCTGAAGAAGGAGTACTCGAGGAAGAAGGTAGTAGATAACTTGAATCTTGAGGTCGGACGGGGAGAGCTCTTCGGCTTCTTGGGGCCAAATGGAGCTGGCAAGACCACCACCATTCGCATCCTTACCACCCTCACCAAGCCCTCGTCCGGACGGGTTTTTATCAACGGCATCGATGTGGCAAAGGACCCGTCCAGGGTGAAGTCGGAGTTTGGCGTGGTTCAGCAGCACTTGAGCCTGAACCGGGATCTGACCATCGGCGAGAACCTGGAGCTTCATGCCCGGCTGCACCACCTCCAATCCAGGGAACGAAAGGAGAGGATCGCGGAACTGCTCGATTATGTGGGGCTGTCCGATCACTCCGATCAGCTCATCGATAGCGTCTCTGGGGGAATGAAGAGGAGGGCCATGATAGCCCGGGCGCTCATCCACAGGCCCAAGCTCCTCTTCCTGGATGAGCCGACGGTGGGATTGGACGCTCAAACCAGACGCCGGGTCTGGGATCTCATCCGCAGGATGAACCTGGAAGGCACGACGGTCTTCTTGACCACCCACTATATCGAAGAGGCCGAGGCCTTGTGTCAGCGGGTTGGAATTCTTCATCACGGCAGGCTCATAGCTCTGGGAAGCCCTCTGGAGCTGCGGCAAAGGCTGGGAATGATAGCGGTAGAGATGCAGGGGGAGGCGTGCGGCACAACTTACCGCTACTTTCCGGATCGATCAAGTGCCTCCCGGTTTATTCAGGATCTTCCAGGCTCGGAGAGGGTGGTCATGCGAGAGTCCAACCTGGAGGATGTGTTCATCGAGCTGACCGGTGAGAAGGTGATGGGAGACTAGCATGATCGATGCCTTCAGCATACTCTGGTCGGACCTGACAGCACTCAAGCGGCGCTGGCCTCGCTATCTTCTCACCACCCTGATGAGCCCGCTTCTCTATCTGGTGGCCTTTGGCTGGGGCCTGGGTCGCGGGATAGATATGAACGGAACCAGCTATCTTGATTTCGTGATACCGGGAATCATCGCTCTGACCGCCATGACCACCAGCTTCAATGGAGCCGGCACCAGGCTCAATGTCGATCGCCTCTATTTCAAGAGCTTTGATGAATGCCTCATGGCCCCGGTGGAACTGCCCTCCATTCTCTTGGGAAAAGCGCTGATTGGGGTGGTGAGGGGTATACTGAGTTCGGTAGCGTTCTTGCTCGTAGCCTTTCTCATCGCCAGGCATATCCATATCACTCTGCCCTTTGTATTAGGATTGCTGCTTAGCTGCCTGACCTTTGCCTTTCTGGGTGTTCTGGCTGCCCTGCTGGCCCGATCTCATGAGGATATGGCCACCTTTGGCAGCCTGATTCTCATGCCGATGACATTCCTGGGCGGAACCTTCTTCTCCGTCTCCCAGGTTCCCTTCGGGCTGAAGATGGCGCTGTACGCCCTTCCTCTCACCCACTCCAGCCTGTTTCTGAGGGCGGCTGCATTGGACCAGCCTCTTCCCTGGTCATCGTTCCTGGTTCTTTTCCTCTTCTTTCTGTTATTCTTGGGCGGAGGGATGATGGCCCTCAGGAGGATGAGCGTTTAGCAGAGCTATGGAAAGATTTATATCTACAATAGTTCAGGCAAATTATTGTGACGAGTTATGAATATTTTTAGAATAGGTAACAATAATAGATCTTTTGTCGTGAATCAATTATGGGTTGGTATTTAGGCCTCCCGCAGAATTTATTGAATGCTGTTTTGCCCAGAATGACCTCTCTCGGGCGTGTCCGAGAGACCGCAATCGGTAATCGAGTTCCAGAAACTTCAACCTATTTTAGGATCACGACCCAGATGGGAGACTGTGTGGCCAAATGGCTTCGCTTTCGCCCCGCTCCCTTGCCTCGCCCTGATATCCTCGAAGCACCTTGTTCTCCATCATGGAGATCGAACTCTGCCCGACCGTCTCCCTCCTCCCCGAGACCTTCAACGTCCTGGTCGCCCCGGTGGAGCTGATGGCCGGTGCTATCAACAGCCATCCTGAATTGCAGCGCTATAAGATCCTCTTCATCAGCGGCAACTACTCCCGCATCCTCAGCCGGCTGAACCGGAACATCACCGAGCTGGAAGTGCGCCGAGCCTTCACCTCCTTCCAGCTCATGACCATACTGGAGGAGAACCACCACAGCATCCTGATTGTGGAGCACGACCCCTTACTCTACGAGGACTCCCAGGAGATGGTGGGCTACCTGGCCCAGGCCCTCAAGCAGACCTCCAGAGAGGCAACCATTCTTCTCTATGCGCCTGCGCTGGATCCCCACCTGGAGAAGATAACCGAATTGGCCGACCGGGTGTTCTGCATCTACAGTGAGCCAGCTGGAGCAAAGGGCCGGGGGAAGGCAGAGGCGAGGATGGCCGGAGAGCAGAGGACTCTGGAGGCGTACTCGTGAAAAGAGTATAACTCCTTTCCTGCCTCTAAGGCATTATCGCAAGGCGGGAGGAGAGTTCGGAGAGTGGCTTAAACAGGAAGTAGCCAAAGCAGCCGAGGACCATGGGTTGCCAAAGCCTGTTCATATCTCAATCATTCTCAGGCTGGTCTCCACTCGAAGGGGATCTGATGGCTTGAGTTCCGCAGGAACTGCAAGAACGAAAAATGCCCGGATTGGCTGTGGATTTGAGCTGACATTCAAAGAACCTGTCATCGCTCCTGTAACTCTTGGACTGAATGCACATTTCGGTTTGAGGCTATTCGTATCTGAATAATATTGTTGATTGCTTCTGGATTACGCACACTGATCGACTAGGGCCGTACGTCCACATGGGTGAAGCCAGCACGAATGAATCGTTAGCGACGCGGCTGATCTTTAATACTCAAAATCTCAATTCCTTCTGTGACTGAAAGTTTCAGCGCACTCCATCCATGGAATAAATAAAAAAAAAGATAAAAAATTATTAAAAATTAAATTCTTGTAATATTATTGAGCTTTCAATTATAAAATCGATACAAAATTGTGCATCTTCTTTGGTAGATGTGTATTTTGATTTATTTGAAGGATAGTAAATATTATAATCTTTATAAACTTTTTGTGGTTGCATATGAGTTCTATTTTCCTTACTCACATTAGGTGTTAATAAATAAAACTTCATATATTTCCGATAATCAATCCCAATACTGATGATCTCCAATGTGTCTTGAAGCTCAGATATGCAATCATCCACATCAGAGAAAGCACTCTTTACCTCTGATGCGAAAGACTCCACGTCGCTGGCTAGGTCAGAATCGCTACTGGTAGAAAAGAAAATAGAGCCACTAACAGAACTATTAAATGAAAATGGGTATTTGTCGAATTTGTCCTTGACTCTATTCTTATAATCGTCCAAGAGCTGTGAGAATGCAACTGCTGCTAATTCCATGGAATCTTCATTTTTCCCCTGTTTTAGCAACTCTTCTGATTCTTCAAGAGTTGCTCTGGTATTTTGACAGTAAACCAGATGGATCAAGCTAATATCTGAAAAGCCAACATCAAAAATCGTATGTGTTTAGCATGCCAGCTTTGCGGTTAGCATTTGTAGGCTATTTAACCCTTTTTGCCCCCATGTTGCCAGTGTCGTCATGATTCGCTCATGAATCGATGTTCCTTTATCATTTCGAAGGGTGCCCAGGATTTTTCTCAAGACGACATGTGGTCGCAATGCTCTCTCTGCCCTGTTGTTAGTCGGCTCTACACCCGGATTGATGATGAATGTGAACCAATACTCGAATCCATTATTGATTTTCCCGATGAACTTTCGAACTTTCTCTATAGAATACTCTTTCGAGATCCAATGCCGAAGCGCTTCTCGCGCCAATTCCCATAAAGTCATTCTGACTTCTGGCGGTGGATCGTTTTCCAGAGCTTTGGTTAGTAGGTCGTAGAGCTCTTTGAGTGCGTTATGTAACGGAATAGCTTCCTCGAACTTCTCTGCAATGTCTTTTGACTCTCGAAGTAGATGCGCCCAACATCTCTGAATGCGATTTGTAAACCTGGCATACGGCTTCCACCCGTCACATACGATTATTCCCTTAAATCTCCGAGTTAAAACTTCCATCAGAACCTTCATGCCTCGGCTCTTTCGAATCACGAAAAAGGTCTCAGATGGCGTAGTAAATGCCCAGATCCAGCACATTTCTCCCTGAACGCGGATTCCTGTTTCATCCACGTACAGGATCGGAGCGCGTCGAATTTTTCTTAAGATTGCATCATATTCGGGTTGGATGGCGTCTGCAGCGCGACGGGTCAAGTCTAATATCGTTGCAGGGCTTATTTTCAGCCTATACAACCTCATCATTGCGTCGTGAATCTTTCTGTGAGGCAGCCGATCCTCATATTTGAGCACCGTTGCCAGAGCAATTACGTTGTTTCCAAATTTGCCTTCTTGCGGACAGCTTGGGTCTTTTGCAGCAACTTCTTTCAGGCAACATGGACATTTGTAATGAGCAATTTTGTATTCAGTAACCATGATCGGCTGAGGTTCTGGGATTTCCTCAACGATCTTGGAATCAATTCGAAAAGGAGAACCAAGCTCTGCCCCGCAATCGGGACAGCGATCCATAGTAACTTCCACTTGCCGGTCTGGAGCCACAAACGGTCTTGTTACGCCTTTATGTCCGACCTTTTGACCAGGTTTTCCTTTATTATTTTTTTACCGCAATACCCCGATGCTTGCATCGGGGATAAAGGGCATCCGTGTCCAACTTAGGGATTTGATCAGATCCGAGTAGTACTATCTTTATGCGGCGACGCCTCGGATGCCCCGTCTGCTTGCAGCGGGGTGCGTCGCCGCCGTTTCACTGTTCGTATCTCGATCTTTTTTGCGATTACGGCCTCGCCTTAGACTTGGTGGAGTATGTGCATTCTCATATTGAGCTAATCGGGCTTCAAGTTCGCGGATCTTTGCCTTAAGCGGCTCAATTTCACTTGCTCTGGCCTTAAGCAACTCGTTCTCTAGCTTTAATTGCTTGTTTTGTTCCTGAAGTTGCTTGATAATTTCATCTTGGTGCATACTCCCAAATATTGGATATTATCGCCATATTATTTAATCTATCTGGTCTAAATAGGTGCCACTAAATTCCCATGATACACGTGGGTGCTAAACACATACCAAAAATCAATCTGCAATTTTCCTCAAAAAAAAAAATGAGATGGTAGATCTAAATGCGTCTAATTCGATCTTTGCGGGCAGCGTACCGTTATGTTTTAAGGAGACTCTTGCCTTATTTAATCTGCGCATAGATTCTTTTTGGGCGATCTCTTTTCCGTCTGGCAATTTTTGATTAATAAAATCAAAATACTTCATAAAACTTAAATCATTTCCTCCAGAATTCAAGTATTCTGAAGATAAATGCAAAAAAAGCTCTGCGCTATCATGAAATGATAAAAGAGCAATGGAACATAAAGGCTCAGGCCCATGTGACTGCTGTAATCCTATATTATACATGTACTTTATCATGCGTCTTCGGTTAAGACCACAATCCCTCCCTGAATCGTTCTCTATTGACATGCGGATCAAGTGCCTCACTTGAACACACATTTAAGACTGTAGAGAAATCATGCTCTATTCCAAGGTAATCCAATATCGCAGACAATAGATGCGAGGAATTTTGGACAAAGATGTTACTCCATCTCAATTGAGTAAAGCGAACCATTTTGGCACCGGGATTTAGTTTTCGCACTATCGAATACAATTTTCTGCTGACAAGAAGCGTCAAAATTGAGACCCAGATTAAGGCCTCAATCGCGTATGGGCTCTTTGTTGTTATCTGATCTAGCGCATATCTGCTCTTCAATTCTTTGAAGATGAGTTCGACTTCCCATCTCCCAGAATAAACCGCTGCAACCTCTGAAGCATTTAATATATCTGATGAAATATTAGTTAGATAAAAGTGATGTTCTTCTGCTTCGGTATTATAAATGGCGACTAATCTAAATATCTTATTATCTTTTTTGCTCTCGCCGCGATAGGATCTTCGGTCAAATGATACTTCCACATTTACATCAAAAATATCATCGGATTTTTCTAGTTTAATATCTTTCAAATGTTTCCCGTTTAGATCAACGCCACGGGTATTGCGTACCTGATTTGTTCCTACTATTAAGGGATTTGCATTGCTCTTGAGGCGAGAGACAAAGGATCCGCCGTTTTCAACTATCCTGCTGAACAGTTGATATTTGTAAAATCCTAGATCTATTAATAATATTATATCTTTTACCCAGGGACCTATTTTTAAGGTCTTTACATCGTTGGTATTCTCAGGCAGTATCGAAATGCTTTTTGGACTATTGGCTATGGCACTTGTTAAAAATGCCACTTTTACTCCTGCAGCCACTTTTCGGGAACGAGTGGCTGGCCACTTATCAGCAAGGCTTTTATGAAGCCGAATAATAGTGCTATCTTGAATCATTACATCCCGAAAGCTAGCTAGACGGTCACCCAAAATCCTACTGGGTTCTTCAGAAATGTGCTCTATGCCGTGAATCACACATTCTCTGAGAAATTTTACCAGTTCTGGAGTGAAACGATCATGCCAACTGCTGTCTGAAATTGATACTTTCCCTCTGACTTCGTAAACGCGTTTCAACTCCACTATAGTTCGATACAACTGTGAGCCATAGCCGATAGCGAGAGTCCAAAACATTATCACTGGATCAATCTTTCTTTCTCTTTCGATCAATCCGCTCTCTCTTGCTTTATCTCGAATCCACTTGGATTCAAACATCCTGGTTAGTTCTTGCTCGACTATATCTTTCTCAATTTGTGATACTCCTTTTCGCATGCTAATCCCTTGGATTGAATATAGTATCACATATTCCATATAAATCTTATTAGATGAACTATTTCAGAAGATAAATTAATGTGCATTTATAACGATTGTGCTAGGAATGATCTGCTAACCGAAGACGCATGTGTACTTTATGAGTGCAAGTCTTCGAATAATGCTTTCTCCAAGCGGCATATTACAGTCCTCTCTTCTTCCCTGGGTAGCGTGCCGATTTTTCTGTAATTTGTTAAGCCCGTTATCCTGCCTCACGAGTCAATTCTCATCCGTGGATAAATACCTTGGCTCCTCGCTATTTGGTATGGATGGACTTGAATCGCAATTTCCCTGTGTCTCCACGTCTCATTGGTGAACCGCTATTCCCTTACCCAACCTCAAGAGCTCATGATTCTCACGCAGGGATCATGCGCAAGCATGAAAACCAGTATGCTTTAAGGTTTTTTCATGCCATAATCACTGCTGGGCCCACCCACATAGATTCAGCGAAAAGCCACCCAAATTTATATAAGGTCACAGGACTAGTGATAATTTGGTGATGAGCAATGCCATATTGCTGGAAATGCGGATCTGAGTATCAAGAAGGGAGCAATTTTTGTCAGTCATGTGGCTATAATCTAGGTGCAGCATCCGATGCCCATCAACACACCGATTCCTCAGTTTCCAAAATGGAAAGATGGACTGGAGAATATGCCTACGACAAATCGGGATTATTTAAATCATTGCTTTCTCAAATTAGTGGCGCATCTAGAAATACTGTAGCTTTTTCGGCAGATCTGGTCTTTGATGGCAACAGGTTGTCTGGCACGATGAAAGAGGTCAACACATTTCTCACTGTTTATGGGGAAGACAGCCCCCGATACTTAATTTCCAATATTAGCGGCTATATAGATGGTAATGAAATTATATTTGATAAAAATTATGATGGCGGAGGAGGTTATGGGCACACAGTAAGATACAAAGGGAAATTTGATGCCGATGTGGAGAATATTTTTGGAGCTTGGGTATATCATGGTGAAAAAGGAAATTTTAAAATGAGCCGGATCTCAAAGGTGCTTCCTACTAGCTTAATCTAATTAGAATTTAAGATGCAGGATCTCTATAAAACGAATGCTGTATGAAATACTAGCGCATTGTTTGCGTCCTTGCCCGACTCTGAGTCGAGCTTGGGCGTAATCAAGCTATCGCAAATATGATCGGCTCCTTCAAGGAGGACACTGTGGATCGGTGTTTAAGCCCGCCTAGACTCAATTATTCCGCTCTTTGGGTTCCTATTAGTTTTCAGAACTCTCTTTCAGCAATGCTTGTGCTTCTGAATGAATGCTAGCTAGTTTCTTGGAGATTGAGTACTGCACGCCCGTGTTCCTGTTCTGCCAATCGAACTGCAACCATATGAAAAGGAAAGTGATATCTATTCGAAAGATTATGTGATCAAGGGTTCTGATTATGTGGCAACAGCGCTTAGGTTGGGTCTTTACCACTCCTATTATCGCAGCAGCATTACTGGTCTGTATATATATATATTATTGCCTGAGCAGCAGCTAAAGTGGTTCCTCCTTACACTTATTCTTTCAGCTGTAATATTATTTTTAATAGGTATATTAATATTTTATATAACTAAAAGTTTATCGAAAAGAGTTCTAGGGGAAGAGAAACGTAATGTTGATATCATTTTTGCGGGAGCGATTATTGTTGCATTATCTCAGTTGTTTGGCCCTTTGTTTGGTGCATCGTATCCATTGATTTTGGGGCCAGATGCCAGTAATTATAAATTATCGTTTTCATCCATGTACTATAATATAACATATGATGAAATATCAGAAAATTATACTTTTACATCCACAGATAATAATGGCACCATTGAAGATTATCATTTTCATAGAGGCGAATTAATTCGTATTCATACAAATATATCCGCTGAAAATAAAAACCCATTAATGAAATATGAGGATCAAATATTTTTAGATTTAGTGCCTCCTGCGAATGTAACGGCAAGCATAGCTAGGCCCGTTATTATGGTTGGTCAATCTTCTGATGTAATAATTGGTCTTTATGATCCCAATCCAGGTTCATATCCGATTAAAGTACATGGTATCGGAGCAGATGGAAAAACGCGTGATGCCATGACGGTTGTTGCAGTATCAAGCAAGATCGGAACAAGATCTTATGTGCCAAGTGGTGCCATTTCGATAGAAAAATTCATCCAGCTCTGGGGTAACTCCACCTGTGGAGCAATCAGCCTTGACTGGCAGCCTTGCGAAAATCAAAATTCATGCAGCCAGCCAGGGGCTTTTATCGTGGAAAGGCACGAGATAATAAGCCAGGGGCAGGAAACATATGATTGAACCACTCCACAGTGGACAAAATGTTAAGCAATGCCGACATATGGGGAGAAGTGCATGAAGAAGACAAGGCGACGTACGACCAGGACTTCAATATATCAGTATTGCCAAACTTGAGACAGTCAAGCCACTTGCTCAGATCTTCCCTACAGCTTCGGCAGATTCTGGGGCCATTGTGGGCCTGCACGGGGAGTTAGTTCCGCCACAGGGAGGACAGGTCTTTGAATTCGGGGGTTATATGCATGCCACCGGCCTTACAAACAACTGCGAAGATGAGCTTCGTCCTTTTGGCCTCACACATCCTTCACACACGGTCGATTGCTCGGTCGCATGCGTCTCATGGGTCACACCCTAAGATTAGATGCAAGCGATCAATCAAAAACCTTTTTCTCAGCTTCGCGATTGCCCTCAAAACGCGGTCAGGCCCGCTCTTTCATCTGCCTGCACTCCTCTATCCCGAGCTCTGTGAGCTGATAGGTCATCTCATTTCTTGTTGGATGCCTGGCGACATATCCTTTGCTGACCAACTTTCCCAGGGCCTTCTTGACCCTGTGCCCCAGGTTGGGGAATCTGCGAACAAGGACATGCTCGGGCAAATGTGCGGCCTTTGCCATGCCCGTCTCCTGGCACAGTTTAACGAGAATAGCCCTTTCGAAGTCGGTTATCACGCATAATACTATATGATATTTGGATTTAAGCCTTTTGATCTACCATTTGACATATCATTTTTTGCAATGACATATATCAAAAGGCTTAAATATGTTCAAGAGAATTGGACTGCATATGCAGTCTATTCAGAAAGCCACCCTGGTCAGGACGGCAAAAGCCGAGGACGATGAGTGGGACCTCTACGAAAAGATCAGCGAGGCACCCAGCTTAAACGTCTATGAGCTGGCAAAACGGATGGGCTGGTCTACCGGCAAAACGCGGGGGGCAGTAAAGAGACTGGAGGAGGAAGGCCTCATCAAGATAGAAAAGTCTATACGCAATGGGAGGGCGGTGGACCTGGTGACGGCTACTCCCTGGCAGGATATGCTCACGCCAGAAGAGCGGGATGAGTTCAAGCGGATGGAAATCTGAATTCTCCAAAACCCGTTTCTCCTATGCAGTAGGCTTATCGAGCATGCACGAGCATGATAAACCATTAGATAAAATTCGGTGAAATCTCTACTATAACTCCAGTTACGGCAGAGGCTCAAGCGGCGATGCGATGTGCAGCTCCACCGGAGGACGGAACATTGCTGGCGATCTCGATGAGTACCCCAAGCTGGACAGCGAATGGATCCTCAAGGAGAACCCGGATGTCATAATCAAGCTTCTGGCACCGGGAGGCGGAAAAGCGGGCTGGAACAGCACAAAAGAA
>Ga0302250_1002663_pt1 | contig 10637 bp, 9 predicted proteins | sample AAG_RA_Asp_MG_FD_193536 | JGI IMG/M metagenome (GOLD analysis project Ga0302250, IMG submission 193536) | Enriched activated sludge microbial communities from anaerobic digester in WTTP, New Holstein, Wisconsin, United States - AAG_RA_Asp | ecosystem: Engineered > Bioreactor > Anaerobic >... | reverse complement strand
CACCAACCACCTATCTGGTAGACATGGATCAGCTCATACAGAATGGCCGAACTGAGATGAATATGGAAATCAAAGGTGGAGACGTGATCTATGTCCCTGAGGCGGGAACTGTCTATGTGGACGGAGCAGTCAAGAAGCCAGGTTCCTATCCCATCAAGAAGCAAATGTCGATTAACGAGGCCATCGCTGCTGCAGGCGGGCTTACCATGACGGCCAACCAGGATGACATCAAGCTGGTACGCTATATGGAGGGCGGGAGGAGAGAAGTGGTCCAGCTGAATAAGGAGAACCTCCAGACAGTCCCAATCACAGTAAGTGATCGGGACTTGATCTTTGTTGAACGCAGTGCCATGAAATCGGCCTTCAGCAGCTTCACACTGTATTTTGGCCCCTTTGGCGGGGCTGGCTTTTCGCGTCCTACCGAATAGCTCGTTTTTAACGCTGCCGGGCTTTCCCATTATCACTGATTTTCGGTTGTCCCTTCCAAAATGGAGGGCAATCAAATTTTTCGGGTGAACGGTTACCATAGGGACAGTGTTATGTTAAGTGAGGTACTAAAGTGGAAATCTCTCTCTCAGACAGAGTTCAACGAAGCATATTTTGCTGCAGTGGGACATTATAAAAGCAGGGGTATTGATATTGAGTCCACTGAGAGAACTAAAGTATGTGCAGCTCTTGCCTATGAGAAGGATGCGTCGATATGTGATCTTGGCTCGTATATTAACATTTACCCGGTCGTCTTGAAGTTGCTTGGAATGACGGTAACAACGGTTGATTTATATCCACAAAAATCGCCAGATAGTTGTGATTATAATCCATCTATTATTAAAGCACTCGCTCTTTATCGAGAATTGGATATTTATGTCATCGAAATGGATTTATATCAAGTTGAGTTGCAGGCATCTTATTACGATGTGATCTCCTGTTATGAGACTTTTGAACACCTGTGGCATTCTCCTAAACCTATTATGGAAAAGATTGTTAGGGCTTTACGTGATGGGGGAGCATTTGTTATTTCTGTTCCAAATATTGTCAGTCTTGCAAATCGTATTAAGGTCCTCATCGGACGGTCGCCGTTACCTGCCTTCGATAGCTATTACAGACATGGCAACCCGTTTTGGGGCCACCGGCGCGAAATGACAATTGGGGAGGTTGACTGGATGATGAAGCAGGCAGGTTTGTCAAAAGTGAAAGTCTTTACCGCAAACCTGTATCCCCCCCTTGGAGACAATTCAAGTTTACAAGGACGCATATACCGGAGCCTCACCGATAGGATTCCGGTGTTCCCTTCGATGAGGGGAACCATATTTGCTGTCTATCGGAAAGAGGTCGTCTAATGTGCAATTCACGGATGTTAGGGAATTCAGCCTAACTGTTCGAGTGGGTAGCGAAACCCACGAAACATGGGGGCGGCCTGTTTTGGGGTGAGCAGTTGGCCCGGCAGGAACATCTTGAAGTGATGGCGCATATTGTCTTCGATGCCACCCTGGTTTGTCGCGGCGATGTCAGATCTGGGAGGTAACATACCCGCTCACCCCATGCCGCAAAGAGGGCTGCCGCCGATTTGCTTGAAATGAACAAATATGGGCTCAAGTTACCTGTCCGACGGGCTTCTAGAGTTATTGAACCTCTCCAGTTCTGGACCGGTGTCAATTTGGCTTGTTGGGATGACGCTTGGGGATATTGCCGTGGCTGAACCCAGAGAATGGTTCTTTTCGTTGGCCTTGGTAGCATCTCGGTGTGGTTCTGAGCGACTCTGTCGACTTCTTAAAGAAAGTATTCTGGTTGTGCTTGGCCAGGGAATGGCCGTGGCCGGAGCCTTGGTCGGCGTACGATTGATGACAGGACTGCTGTCCCCCTCTGAATATGGAGAATTGGCCCTGGGGATGACTGTGGCGGCCCTGATCAATCTCACTGTCCTTGGCCCCCTCTATAACGGAGTGACCCGCTTTTATGCACCCGCGCAGGAGAAAAATGACCTTGGAGGCTACTTGCACGCGGTGGGAAGGTTGGTGATGTCGGCGACCGGTATCATCATAATCCTGGTCCTGCCTATGGTGAGCGGTCTGCTGATAGCCGGGAGGACGGAATGGATCGCGCTTGCGGTGGCAGCTTTTATCCTTTCAACCATCAGCGGTTACAATCTGATTGTTAACGGTATTCAGAATGCAGCTCGGAATAGGATCATTGTTGCGCTCCATCAGGGAATCGAAACCTGGGGTCGATTCTTATGCGCTGCGGGGTTGATGCTGTGGCTTGGCGCTACCAGCACCATTGCGATGATAGGCTATGCCATTGCCGCTATTTTGACACTGGGATCACAGTCTGTTTTTCTTCATAAAGCAGTTGCCTGCAAGATTGAGGAAGGGGAAAACAAGAACCACTGGATGGATCAAATCTGGGCGTATTCGTGGCCATTTGCCACCTGGGGCGTTTTTGGGTGGCTGCAGATGGCATCGGATCGTTGGGCACTGGGGCTTGTGGGAACCCTGGAAGACGTCGGTAGGTATGCAGTGCTCTATCAGTTGGGATACTACCCGATGTCCGTCGTCACTGGCATGGCAACTCAACTTTTCGCTCCCATCTTCTACCAGCGGGCGGGTGATGGAACAGATAGCCGACGTAACACCAATGTCAACACTCTGAGTTGGCGTGTGACGTGGTCAACCTTGGGGGTGACCGGCAGTACTTGTGTGCTGGTTTTTTTTTCTCACAGACAGATCTTCCACCTTTTTGTCGCAGATGAATACAGTTCGGTCTCCCATCTCTTGCCGTGGATGCTCCTTGCGGGCGGCGTATTTGCAGCCAGCCAAAGCATTTCACTCGGCCTGATGAGCCGAATGAAAACGCATACACTCAATACGGCCAAAATCATGACTGCTTTGTTGGGCACCACATTTAATTTTGCCGGGGCTTATTGGTATGGTGTAGCAGGGCTCGTTATGGCAGCCATCTTATTTTCGGCATTTGACTTTGTCTGGCTGGTATTGATTTCCAGGAATGATGTTCAACTATGACTGCTACTGTAAGCTCCAAAAAACGTCTTTTGTTGATTTTTGTCTCAAGTGCTCTATTTACGACTATCGCATCTTTCACATTATTACCGTATTTTGATGCAAACCTTTTCCTGGTTTTTTTCCCTGCCGTGATGCTGCCATTGAATATCATAATCTACCGTACCATGAACGGCGAGCTGTTCTCCGTCTTGACATTCTATTCAGCGATCTATCTGCTGGAATGTTTCGGGGGAGCAATTAAAGGCAGTGGAGGCATGGTTTCGGGGATGCGCGAACTGGATCAGTTGATCGAAGCAATATGGGTTTATTTTATTGCATATCTGGTTTTTGTCGCCGGATATTTAGCTGCCTTTTGCTGGCTTATGAGAGGTCGGTTGCACATGACAGCCCGGTCGGGAAATGTGGGATTTTTGCCGGCATATACCTTGTCTTCGCAGGGTTGGAGGCGTTTGTTCATACTATTGCTTATAACCTGTAGCTTCATGTTTGTTCAGACATATCAGCGTATCCAAGCAGCCGGGAGTTGGGAAGACTATCTGGCAAATATGTATCTCTATCGCTTTGGCACTTTTACCCAAGATTTGGCGCAAAATGCCTTCACGGTTTTTGCAAACCTTGTGGGCGGGCTCTCTCTGTCTCTTGCTGCCATAGGTTTGCTGGTGGTGTTGAAGGCTGATGTCGGCAGCGGTAGAAAGTTGGTACTATACGGCTTTATGGGAATCATTGCCTTTCATGCGGTGTTATCAACATTTCGCGCAACTCTCTTTTTTTCCATTCTGGCGCTGGTGGGGATGTACGATCACGTGCGTCCCATACGTGTTTCAACCCTTGCCAAAATTTCGTGCATACTGGTCGGATTTCTGATGAGCATCAATTTTTATCACCTTTATTTATATTACAGCACCGCCGGCTGGGAGTACAGTGGCTTCCTGGAATCCATGCGCTACCTCATTGCCCCGCACGGGCACCTGGAAACCCTGGTTTCGGTTATGACCACGTCAGTTCACTATCCCCCGCTTGGTGGCGAAACTCTTCTGGAGAGTGTCTTTTTCTTTGTTCCGCGATTCTTATGGGTGGACAAGGCTGATGAATATGGCACTATCATTGTCCAGAGGTGGGCTGACCTGCCCGTCTCGTACCAACTGGCCACGACCAGCGTCGGGGAGCTTATTGCGCATTTCGGGCTTATTGGCATCTGTGGGATGTTGGTGCACGGGGCGGTCCATGGTTTCATGGAGACGCTGCGTTTTCGAAGCCTGCCGCTGCAGGCGGCGTTTTACTGCCTGGTTCTGCCGAGATTGCTGGCGCATCTCGGGATGGGCATATCGGCCGTGGCGATCAGCATCATCCAGCTTGTGATGCTTCATCTTCTTACAAAGCTGATCCATTTTGAGAAGGCACCAGTTTTTGGGGCCGGATACGGGCAACAAGAATGGACTCATCGCAAATTGGCGTGAAAAAACGGTTGGGAATTGATTTTTGACGGGATATTCGGCTCAAAAGAGCATATGCAAATAGGGGGTAATGTTAAGTGGTGGGTATTCCTTTGCAATTGCCTGCGTGCTTCGTTCCGGTTGCGCAAACGTCACTATCACTTGTTGGCTTGAGGCAGAGGTTGGCTGGCTAGCAAGATAGTGTGATCCTTGCTTAAGTAGTATTCAAAAAGGAGACAGTGCTCTGGATATAGAAGGTTTAAAGAACTATTTGAAGAGATATCGCCTTGCACAGTGGGTGAATAGACTCTTTAAGGCTAGCGCCACAAGGCACCAATATAACAGTCTATGTGGACGCTATGGAACTCCATCTATTCTCAGGGATGCCATGAGTATCCAAAAACTGGGCCAGCAGTTATGGTCGCCATGTGCAACCCCCGAACTTTTCCACGATCGAAAACATAAAGTTCTTTTCATCGGGACCGATCTGGAGCAGGATCGCTCAGGAATTATCCAGGGTCTTTCAAACATTGCTGACGTTACACTTTTTGAACAGGTGGATGGCCATTATGGTCAGAGGTATCCTAAGTCAGCCAACGAGATTGAGGCCGTTCGTGAGCATAATGGCAAACGTTTGATGAGTTACTTGAACCATTCCGGACAGCAGACACCGTTTGATACGATCATTGGGCAAATGTGGGGCTTCTGTATGCCATGGTGGGCCTTGGCGGAGGCGCGTGACAGGGGAGCTGCCGTCGTCAACATCGCCATGGATGACCGTCATGCTTTTGTAGGGTGCAAACTTGCAGACAATACTTATGGAGGCACCTTGGGATTGGTGCCATATCTGTCACTTGCCTGTACTGACGCACCAGAATGTGTCAAATGGTATGAGATTGAAGGCTGCAAGGCGGTCTATTTCCCTGAAGCCAGCGATCCGAAAATCTTTCACCCTTTTCCCGGGCCGAAGCTGTACGATGCTTGTTTTGTGGGAGCCAATTATGGCATTAGGGCAAAGCTGGTACAAGCAATGGAACGCTCCGGTATCAGGCTTGCGGTCTATGGAAATGGGTGGCCCAACGGCAGGATATCTACCAATGAGGCTGCAATGCTATTTGCCCGAAGCAGGATTGTCCTCGGCTGCGGTACTATCGGATATTGTGAAGACTTTCCGGCACTCAAGCTGCGGGATTTCGATGGGGCCATGTCTGGAAGTTTTTATCTGACATACGATAATCCGGACCTCCATCCCTTGTTTAGGATCGGTGAGGAAATCGCGACATACGATAGCATTCCAAAAGCGGTTGCGAGTGCCAAATACTTTCTGAACCATCCAGAGAAGATGGAAAAGATGGCCACCGCTGCACGACAGCATGCAGTGGCAAGTCATACATGGGAGCAGCGGTTCCATTTCCTGTTGTCGCAGTTAACCCTGCGGTAAGAGCATCACAAATCTTAAGAGCATAGCTCTTGGGAACGACGCCTCCCGCTTTCTGGGAGGATATCCTATCGGCGCTGGCAGTATTGGGTCGGCGAGCAAGTCTATCTCCTTGTAATCTTTAACGAGCCAATGCACCATGGCTGAGCCTGCTATCAGCATTGTTACACCGGCCTATAATGCCTTCACAACCCTTCGATGCTGCGTTGAGAGTATCCGAACGCAGAGCTTTGAAGATTGGGAGCACATCATCGTTGACGATGGCTCGACTGACAATACCTGGCTACTTCTCCGTGAACTTGCCGAGGAGGATTCGCGATTGCGGATCATACGGCAGAGCAATGCTGGGCAAGGTAGAGCCCGCAACGTGGCGATTGATGTGTCCATGGGCTGCTATATAGGCTTGCTGGACGCTGACGATTGGGCTATACCCGGACGCCTCGATCTACAGGCTGCCTTTCTGGATGCTCACACTGATGTAGATGTTGTGGGGGGGGCGATCATCAATATCTCCGAGACAGGGAAGAATCTAGGTGTTAGTAAACTTGCCTCCAGTCATGATGAGCTTGTGGCCGATATTTATCAGCGGACCCCCTTTTTTACTTCCACGGTTATGGCTCGACGGACGTTTTTTGTGGAATTGCGAGGCTTTGGGGAAGAAATGTACCTGCGCCGAGTAGAGGATTATCATCTCTGGCTACGGGGATATAAGCGGTTTCGCTATCACAATTTGCAGGTCCCTCTGGTTTTCTATAGACGAAGGATGGCTGCGGATTGGCGAAGCGCCCTGTATTCTGCGCGTGTCATAATTGCGGCAATCAGACGGGATAGGAAGCCGCCATCCTATATCTGGTATGCAGCTCGCCCTCTACTAGCCACTTTATGTCAAGTGGTGTTGCCCTTCACATTTCATTGACCAATGGGTCACATGCAAAACTCAGGTGAACGGTTACAAATCATGAAACTCTTAGAGCGCTTCCTTCAAAAAATGTATGTCATGTCTGCCCTGAGGCGTATGTCGACCAGTCTGTCAGACAATCAGGCCTATCCTCAGATTTGCATCGAAGCGAGCAATGATTATAGGCTATTCAATGATTTCAGAAGAAATCCCATCTACAATCAAATACTTGAACATGTTTCAGAAAAACAGGGCAATGAGTATCTCCAAATCATATCTAATGATTTGGAGATCATGGCTAAAATGGATGATTTTAAGGCAAATGATAAATGGGGTAACCCCAGGGTATATGACTACCCAAATATAGGAAAGATCTCCCCAACTACCCTTCGTTATATTAAAGTTCTTTTAGATATAAAAAAACATTTCCAATGTATCGATAAATATGCTATTTGTGAAATAGGTGTTGGATACGGTGGACAGTGTCGAGTTATCAACGCATACTACAAGCCCGCCACATATTGCTTGGTCGACATACAACCAGCCCTATCTTTAGCTCAAAGGTTTTTAGATAATTACATTCTTCACTCAACACTCATTTATAGGACGATGAATGAATTAGAAAAGAGGGATTATGATCTGGTGTTAAGCAATTATGCTTACACTGAGCTTCCCCGCACGATCCAGGATGTTTACTTAGAAAAGATAATTCTGAACTCAAAGAGCGGCTACATCACATACAATGAAGTCACGCCATTGGAATTTCATTCTTACAAGTCGGATGAATTAATAGCATTGATTCCTGGTTCAAGACTGTTGAAAGAGGAACCACTCACACATCCAAGAAATTGCATAATAGTATGGGAAAGAAACCCATAGCATCCTTCGGACTTAAGGATGTTATTTCATTTGCACCTTTGTTATCATTTAAGAGCCCCGTTTCAGTGACCATATTTTTATTTTACCGCCTTTTGGGCTTCATAGATAAGTTTGGCGTCTCAGATGCCCATACACTTTCACCCATTATGGGCCTGACTCAAGTGGCTCGTTGTTAACACCGTTGGGTATACCTGTTATCAGATAGTGTGCCGGTTGTCCCAGCCAAGGCGCCTGGGCATCTAAATTATTCAGGACAACGGTTATCCCAGTTCCAGTCGCTTCGAGAGTTTCTATGTCTCCTCATCGGACTGAGGCACAGGTCAAGGTGATCCCTCGGCCTCCTTTTGGATTGTTTGTGTTGGAGACTCCTGTTGTTTTGGGTGATGGGGAAATCAGATTTGTGGATCGCTGTTACGCAGAAACGCTTCAACAGGCCTCTGCGGACGTTCGTGATCTGCTTATAGTGGCGCGGACAAGACACCATAGCGTTGCGCAAGGTTACACGAGCCTGAGCAACGCAGGCGCTCAACTGGCAATTCCGCTGCCCGATTACGGACATGCTGGGTTCCGGGGGGTGATCCAGGCCCTGAAGATCTTGATTGACCCTGATATTTACTATGCCCTTTCACAGCTTTTGTCTCAGGCGGACTTCGTCTATGTCGAGGGGGGGACCAGTGTTATTTCCTTCTTGACAGCGCGGATTGCCAAGCGTCTGAATCGGCGCCTGGTGCTGGAGATGCGCGGCGACGTTCTGCTCAACCGGCAATATCTGCTTGACCGTTTCGGCTTTGCGGGATTGGCCATGTTGCCACTGCATCAGGCCTTTTCACGCTATGTTCGCAAGAAATGCTTTGCTGGCCTATACATTAACAAGAAGCTGTTGGAGCGCTATCCGGTAGTGGGCAGTTTGAAACGAGCAGTAAGTGACGCCTATCTGCCCGAAGATTTTGGTGCAGCACCACGATGCTATAGGGAACCTGCTCGCCGCTATCTATATGTCGGGCATCTTGAAACTGTTAAGCGGGTCGATCTGATCATTGCAGCCCTTGGTCTTGCCAGAGAGCGCCTGCCCAAAGGATGGCACCTAGAGGTTGTAGGCTCCGGTCCGCTCGAACGTGGGCTGAGAGCCATGACCGCGCGACTTGGACTTGGCAGTCACCTGACCTTCCATGGCCGTATTGAGTGGGGTGAGCCACTGTTCCGCTTCTACGAGCAAGCTGATTTGGTCCTCATGGCTTCCACCTCAGAGAGTGGACCACGCACCTTACCTGAAGCCATGGCTTTCGCCTTGCCTGTGATCAGCACCAGCGTTGGGATTGCCCCTGAGTTGCTCGACAAGTCGGTCCTGACTCCAGTTGGTTCAGCAAAAGCATATGCCAAGTGTCTCTTGGAACTGGTCCACGATACCGCTCGGCTGACCAAGTTCAGCGAATCTAACTGGCGCTTTGCAGGAAATTTTCGCCGGGCGCCACTAGTATCCGAACGTCGGGAGTTTTGGAGGCAAGCCATCGCAATATCCCGCCGAGAGCGCGATCAAAAAATAATGTGTAGTCATTCTCCTTGATCAACGCACAATCACTTGAGAATGAATGCTTATGCGAATTGCCGTAATCGGGGCTCTGCCCAGCTCGCTAATCAATTTTCGCGGGCCCTTGCTGAAAGCTATCGTGGAACAGGGACACGAGGTTGTTACGGCCGCAAACGGTCGGGACCCTTGTACGGAAGTGAAACTGCGCATGCTGGGTGTGGAGTATTGCCCGATTCGCATTGCTCGCACCGGAATGAACCCCCTGGCTGATATTGCTGCTCTGTTCGATATTCTTCGCTTGACGCTACGAGTTAGACCGGATGTGGTTCTGAGCTATACCATCAAGCCGGTCATCTATGGCGCATTGGCAGCGCGACTCTGCGGGGTTCGAAGAGTCCTCACGATGATTGAGGGTTTGGGGCGTGCCTTTATGCCATGCGAGTCTTTTACCCACTTTGTCTCGTCAATAGCTGCGAAGGGATTATACAGGATTGCCCTACGCTGCAGTGACCGCATTTTTTTCCTCAACCCAGACGATTTGAATCAGTTTCTTGAACAAGGTTATGTCACTAAGCAGCAGGCTGTCTTGCTTGATGGTATTGGGGTCGATCTCGCATACTATTCAAGAGCGGAGATGGAGATCTCTGATTCGACATGTCTCCGCTTTCTCATGATTGCACGGCTACTCAGAGACAAAGGTGTTCGGGAATATGTCGAGGCAGCAAAAATGGTGAAGGCACGTCGGCAATATGCTGAATTCCTGTTGGCGGGAGCCATGGATGAGAACCCGAGCTCCATCAATCAGGAAGAGTTGGCTTCCTGGCTCCGTGAAGGGCTGGTGAACTATGTTGGATACCTTCAAGAGGTACGCCCACTTTTTCGAAATTGCCATGTCTATGTCCTGCCATCCTACCGGGAGGGTACCCCACGCACGGTGCTTGAGGCATTGGCGACGGCGCGTGCGGTAATAACGACCGATGCGCCGGGGTGTAGGGAAACGGTAAGTCTACCGGTGAATTTGTCCTTTGGGAGAGCTGAAGGTGGTTCATGGAATTTGAAGATCGGTCGCAACGGTATTTTGGTGCCAGTGAAAGATGCTCGGTCACTCGCGGAGGCAATGGAATATTTTTTTAAACATCCAAAGCAAATTACGTTGATGGGAAACGAGAGTCGAGCTTATGCCGAACATAGATACGATGTCAACAAAGTGAACGCTCTAATACTAGACCAAATGGGAATAATGTAGTGATGCTTGACAATGGCTTTGACTTAATGCCATTGGCTCAGTTTTTCCCTCCGGGGAGCCTTGAACCATGCTAATGAAATGTGAAAACATGATTGGCTCATCGCAAATTAGCGTGAAAAATGTTGTCGGAGTTCAGTTTTGACGGGACATCGAGGTCAAATGAGTATAGATAAGCATGGGATAACCCTAACCGCGAGG
>Ga0302250_1002662_pt1 | contig 10637 bp, 9 predicted proteins | sample AAG_RA_Asp_MG_FD_193536 | JGI IMG/M metagenome (GOLD analysis project Ga0302250, IMG submission 193536) | Enriched activated sludge microbial communities from anaerobic digester in WTTP, New Holstein, Wisconsin, United States - AAG_RA_Asp | ecosystem: Engineered > Bioreactor > Anaerobic >... | reverse complement strand
GCCGTTGTCGGTAATGGCATAGAGCTTACCGCTGATAGACACGCCCACGATGTCCATGCCCCAATTGTCGTTTGAAAGGTCGGCCAGGGCAAAACCGCCGGCGATGTGTGTGTCTATGTTTCTAGTAGCCAGGATAGAACCAGTCTGGTCTATTATGTATATTTTGCTGGCAGTGGCGCAAACGATCTTTTTGTTGTTGGTAATGGTGGGCGCACCGCTGACCGGGCCATTCAGTTGTAAAGGAAAGCCGGGTTTGATGATTCCCTGTCCGTCGATCAGAAAAAGCTTTCCTTCTGAAGTCCCGGCCACAATTTCGTACAGGCCGTCGTCATTGAAGTCTGCTGCGGCAAGTTCGCTGTGAAATGCTGAACCCAAATCCAGCGGAAAACCTAAGTGAAAATAGCCATTGGAATGCACTACATAAAGCTTTCCGTCCAATCCGCCGGCAATGGTTTCGCTATAACCGTCGCCATCCAGATCGGCCAGCACGGGGGTAAACAGGAAAGAGGTATTGGCACGGAATCTGAATATATTGCCGCCATTTATGTGCTTGGCATAGATATCTCCGTTACGACTGGTAAAAGCCAGGTCTGCACCTGCATCAGTATCGATTGCACCAAAGGCAAAGCTGCGGCTGATATTGATATTGGCAGGGCCGCTGAAGGTGGATAGCGTTTCGCCGTCGTTACCGATGTAATAGCCATTGCCAAATACGTCCAGATAGAGGATTTCCATTCCGCTGGCAGGGGAAAATTCACCCAAAAGGGGAGCGGATTTTCCGCCATTCGGGGTTTCCCAGGGAAAGCGGTTATCGATCAGAGTAATCTCAAAACTCACGTCGTATGTGCGTAACCCGGTAGTTTGTCCGGTTTGCGGATGCAGGGATTCCACCACTACACGCAGGTTGTACATGCCAAAGCTCATATCCACAGGCAATTGCAGCTTGATATGGGTTCCCAACGGGCTCTGGCCTCCCGGCAGAATCTGGGGTATGGAGATGCAGGTTCCCACCAATTCCACACCTGCAGGAAGGGACTCCACCCGCACAGATACGTTATTGGCTGCACCCCAACCCACGGCGTTGGTTATTACAGGATAAAAGCGGATCATTTCGCCGGGATTTATGGTGCCGTCGTTATCGCCATCTTCGTCGGTGAAGCTGTAGCTTTCCAGGCTTAGCAAGGGGAGATTGGAATCAGCCGGTTTTACTGCCAGGCTGGGGTCGCCAAAAAGCACCACTTCGTAGTAGCACCAGCGCATCACGTCGTTGGTAAGCGCTTGATTCAGGTTTTGCAGCCTGGAATAGGTTAAAGCTTTGCCAAGTTGGGGCAGATTTTGTTCAAAGAGACCGCGGAAAAACTGGCGGTCATAATACTGGGAAGCGCCGTTTACACTGCCCGGCATATACCAACCGTAGCGGGTATTGCCGATGAAGCTATGCACGCCGCCCGAAGCGGTAACCATGTGTTCGGCGATGGATTCGGAATCGCCGGAAGTGCCCTGGTCGAAGGCTGCTGGATAGCATCCCTGGGTATAGAGAAATCCATATTCGGTGTTTTGCAGGCTTTCGATAGTGCTATTGGATTGGCCCATCAGGAAAAACTCGTTGGCATGTCCCATATGATTCATCAGACCAGCGCCGTTGTTTATCGACTGCCATACCCCGGATTCGCTGTAAGTGCCGTCTCTCTGGTAAAGGGTTTGCAGAGGATAGCTGTCTGGCAGGTATTGAGCTACGTCGTCCTTGTAGTCGCCACCCCAGGTAACGGGATTCATATTCAGGTTTTCGCCATAGAAGATCGCCAGATTATTGCTGAAAGTGTTTTGCTCTGCATAGTATTTTATCTTGCGGAACATGTTTTCAAATTCGGCTAAGCTCTGAGCCGGAAAACGGCCAATATGCACTTCTGGAATCAAATCCGGATTATCGGCTGTTTCCCCAAAAATACTGTTTCCATTGGCGTTCCAATTGCCATCCAGATTGCTGTAATAGATATCCACTGGCATATGGGGATCGATTGTATCGCCCACCTGTCCATAACAGCCGCGGATTGGAATTATCTCGTCATCACCGCCCAAAACAACGTATTGGAGCGGTTCGGAACTGGCAGACCAGGTTTGGTAGGCGTGAATGATGAAATTACGCAGTTTTTCGGCATTATCGTTGCCGGGATAGGCTGCATATATGTCTTCTGTGCTATAAATGCTGTTGGAAACACCTTCATTGTTCCGCCAGTCTGCGTAGTCTGCAAACCAGCCCAAGCGTGAATTATCGGTAATGATGATCATTTGTTTGGGCATGGAAAGATCGATAATCCGGCTGGAGGGCTGCACGTTTCTGTATTGGGAATAGGCCTGGTAGCTGGTGCTTACTTCGGGATTGATGGTCAAATCATATAAGGCGGCCTGAGTTTCAGAGCTCTGACTGAGGAAATTCGCCTGATATTGGGCTTCCGAGGCAAAGAATTCGCTGCTGATCTTCAGCGATACATTCTCGTTTACCCAAAGTTGTCGGTTGATAGGATTATAGCGGTATGGGTAAAGATTGAACAGCGCAATCTGGTATCCGCGGTAGTATTGCGTTCCCAAATACTCCCAGGCATGATCCGGATAAAACCTGTTTTCCAAAGGTTTGAAAGTGCTTTGCTGACCTGGGAAATCAGCCCGGGGATTAATCGGTAGTTGAGGCAGGGCATTTGCAAAAAAGGCATTCTCAGATACCTTGGTTGCCGGTGATAACTCCAGCTCGGCAGCGCTGTAGCGATGTCCGAAGGGTAAAAGCACTCTGACGGGAACATAAGGCAGCATTGGTTGGCCCGGCTGCAGGATTACAGGTAGTTCCTCTGTTTGCGAGCCTTTCTGCCAGGCCGTGGGATTTATTTGTATTTTCAGTTGAGTTGCTCCCCAGCCGAGGGCAATCAGGAGCAGACTGAGACTTAGCACTATTTTTCTCATTGTTCTATCCATTTATGTTATTAATGTTTACGCTAAATAGCAAGTCTTGTTCCGCTATCATGAAAAGTCTGTATCCGTCAAGATAAATCCTTGTTTCTGAGGTAAAAACCTGTTTCCATAAACAGGGGGTGTTCGACATTGTATGCATAAACTGTGTTCAACAATACGCAATAAGGGAACATTACAAAAGACCTGTGATTGGTGTTCGACGTTGTATGCATAAACTGTGTTCAACAATGCACCTGATACGGATAAGGTGCATATCTATTTGCAGAATTTCCCAATGTAAAAAATATTTATGCTGGCATTATCGCGCCTTAGCGGCAGAATTATGGGTAGAATGTTCCAATTGTTGAATCCTATAATAGGAAATGTTTCGCCACAGATAAACTATTCTTGATTTTTTTTCTTGACAGCATCAGGCCATTGAAAAGAACTCGATATTGTCTTGTTGAAGTATGGATTACATTAAACAACAGTAGCCATGAATACGATTTCTAATCAACTAGATAACTATTTGAATATTGAGGATTTATGGGAACACAACAGCTCCTGCTAATAGTTCTGGTAATTGTGCTGGTTGGTATTGCAATAGCAGTAGGGATTTTCATGTTTAATTTACACGCTTACAACGCGAACCGCCAGGCCATACTGGTTGAAATGGCAACTATCAGAGCAAAATCTGTCGAATACTGGAGTCTGCCTGCGTCCATGGGCGGAGCTGGCAGGGATCTGTGGAATGCTGATTTGGCCAGTCTTGCTTCATACCTTGGTTTTGCAGAAGTAATCCCATCATCAAAGACTGTCCAGATAGAATATATTTATGTATCCGAAAACGGCGAGTATCATTTAAACAGCTTCAATGAAGCAGATGTGGAAATTGAGGCTTTGGGCATGGTGTCCTTTCGTGATAAGTATCCACATGTTGTGAACACTGTAAATGTTGACAGCAACGACAGCAAATTTGAGATTAATGGCTCGAAGGTCTTCAATAACGGCAGAGGCCATGCTTATGGTCATGATAACGGAGGTGGCAACGGAGGCGGCAATGGTGGTGGCAATGGTGGTGGCAATGGTGGTGGCAATGGTGGTGGCCCCGGAAAATAGCTTTAGAAGATCCGGTAAATAATCTGGGGTGAGCGTTTCAAGGCTTCCTCGTACACTTACAATCGTTGATGTAACAAAGTGCTTGACTTTTGGGTATGGACAAGAATTATTAAGCGCATTCAGGATATGACCATAATATGCACATACACAAGTGCTTAATAAAGTATCAGCGAGGTGGATCATGAAGAGATTTATTAAAGGTGTGTTGGTGGCGGGAGGTATGGCGGCAGTCGGTTTTCAAGGCTATAAAAGCTATCGATTGTTTATAATAGCCAAGAAAGCCAGGGAAGAGCTTCCTCTCTTTGTAGAGGAAAAATATGGGGAGAAGCCACAGGTCGGTTTTTCTCTGAGCGTGAACCTGGTGGTGCAACTGCAGCTGAAGCTTACCTTTAGCCCAGAATTCCTGAAGGAAAATCCTGACCTGGAAGAAAAGCTGAAAGCGGATGTTCTGGAAATCTATCCCCAGTTTAAAAAGTGCCACTTCCAGTTTATGGTCGTGGATAGTTCGATGAGCAAGATCGATATTATCAAGAAGTATAATCCCAAGATCTATGCCAAGTTTGGAAAGCTGATCGAGAAAAAACTACAGGAAAATCAAGCGACAGAGGCTCACGAAGAGCCCACTGATTAGGACTGTAGCTTAGCCTGGGCCGTGGATTCCCTGATGTAAAGCGGCTCCAAATCCGCCAGATTCTGAGCTGTGTGTTTGTCTGGCAGTTTTTCGGCCAGATAAAAGAGCCCGGCCGCACCTATGAACTGGTGTGCCGGGCTAAGCATTGAAGCGCGGCAACCTGAGAATTCGGCCAAAGGTGCATGTCTCTCAAAGGCGGAGCCGCAAAGAATAAAATCATCCAGTTCCAGCTTGCCAAGTTCTTCTGGTTTTGCCACTCTGGGAGAGATGATCTCCTTCAGGTCTGAGCTATACGCAGCGTAGTAGATTTCCCTCATTTTGGCGTCTACCGCCACCAGGATGTTCCTGCCCAAACCGCTGGCGGACAATGCGGCAAGTTCCAGGGAAGAATAGGCATACAAAGGAATGCTTAGCCCGAAGGCGATACCTTTGGCGGTGGCCAGCCCGATCCTGAGGCCTGTAAAGGAGCCAGGTCCATTGCACACATAGATTTCCCGCAGGTCTGTTTTTGAGACTCCACAAAAGCCAAGGGCATGGTCGATGGCAGGCATCAGGGTTTCGCTGTGTGTGATCCTGATATCAAAAAAGGCTGAGTAAAGCAGCCTTTCTCCGGTGGCCAAAGCGATCGAGCCGGAATTCTGGGTTGTATCCAGAGCCAGTTTCAATTTCCGGCGCTCATCCAATCGTCATATAGTTTTTCGAAGATCAATTTATGCTTGGCTTCGTCAGCGGCCAGGCGGCGGAAAAGAGTGGAAATCTGTTCATCGGGAAACTTCACGCTCATTTCGCTATAGAGCTTAAAGCTGGCCTCTTCGCGCTTCATAGCCTTGATCAGGATGTTTTGGTAGCTCATGTCCAGGGTTTCCGGGTCTGCGGTAAGATATTCGCTGATCATCAGATTGGGGGTGCGTTGGATGTCTTCGGGTTTCACTCCGCTTGTGCGGATGGATTCGATCACCACGATGTGTCCCATTTCCATGGCTTCCAATTCCTGCAGCATCACTTTCTGGTCGCTAAATTTGGCTTCTTTTTGTAATTCACGGTAAAATTCCACCGCTTCCTGTTCTCTGGCTACGGCAAAATCCAGTATCTCATTAAATTCTTGTTTTAACATCAGTTCCTCAATACACTTTTGTTTTGGGTGAAATCAGATAAAGCGCCGGGGAAACCGCTGAGCTTCCCCGGCAAGAGCTGACAGATTAGTCGAGAGGCTCAAACATGTCCTTTCCAACTCCGCATTCCGGGCAAACAAAATCCTCGGGAAGCTGTTCGAAGGGAACGTTATCGTTCTCGGCAGGGTCATAAATCCATCCGCAGGCGATACATTGATATTTTTGCATTTAATCCTCCTTGTTTATTAGTATGTTTCCAAATGAACTTCAAAGTAGCTTTGGGGGTGATTGCAGGTGGGGCATACCTTGGGGGCTTCCGTTCCTTCGTGGATATGGCCGCAATTCAGGCATTTCCAAAAGACTTTCTCGTCTTTGGCAAAAACTTTCAGGTTCTTGATGTTCTCGTAGAGCTTACGGAAACGCTTCTCATGCTCTTTTTCCACCTTTGCCACCAACCGCCAGGAAAGGGCGATCTCCTTGTAGCCTTCTTCTTCGGCTATGTCGGCAAAGATCGGATAAAGCTCCGTCCATTCCTCGTGCTCGCCATTTGCGGCATAATTCAGGTTATTCAGGGTGTTTTCCGGCGACCAGCCAACCGGGTAGGTAGCCATGATGTTTATCGCTTCGCCTTCCAAGCCGTTCTTCAGCAGGTGTTTAAAAAACACTTTGGCGTGTTCCTTCTCGTTTTCGGCCGTTTCCATAAAGATGTTGTAAATCTGTTCATAGCCTTCCTTTTTGGCGGTTTTGGCGGCATACACATAGCGCATGCGGGCTTGGGACTCGCCGGCAAAGGATTTCATCAGGTTTTCGGCAGTGCGGGTATCTTTGAATGACATATTTATTCTCCTTTATACTTTCCACAGTCCATGCAGATTGCAGTATTCGCGCACTTCCAGCACCTTTTCCAGCTTAACGGGGAATTTGGCTTTGGGTTCCTGGCCGGGCTTCAGTTCTTTACGATATACCTTTTTCTCGGTTAGCACTTCGATGAAGGCGATATAGTGTTTTTCTTCCATCGGATGGGCTACGCTGCCTACCGAAACCTCGATCTTGTCACCCAGGTCAGTTACCACGGGGACGTGCTTTTCTTTGGCGGCGTCTACGGTATTGCCCTCCAGATGTTTCATCGGCTGACCACAACAAACAAGTTCGCCAGCCCCGGCAAACACGGCTTCCACCACATTGCCACACAAGGGGCAATGCCAGATTTGACGTAAAGCTATCATTTTATCCTCCAGTATTTTATTATACTATTCCAAGATTGGGGCAGGGTGATTCTTTTGTCAATAGGAATTTTCGAGCCATGGCAGTCCTACGGCCAAAGCCCCTTGCTTCAGGCCGGAGGAACTGCCACTTGGGTTCTAGCGAAGTATTTCGCTTATCATTATGCCCAGGGCTTTTGCTACTCCTTCGCCATAAGCAGTATCTACCTTCCAGCAATTCGCCAGATGGCGCAGCTTGATTTCTTTGGGTGCATCGCCCATGTTTCTGGCTGTGTTTTCGTATAGAACCTGCTTTTGATCCGGGCTCATCAGATTGTAGAGGGCGCGGCACTGGCTGTAGTAGTCATTATCATCTGCGTGGAAATCGTAGTGATCGGCATCTCCTTCCAAGGGGAAGGGCGGCTCAGAGAAATCAGGCTGATCCAGCCATTCTTCTTTGGTATTGGGGTCATAACCCAAGGTACCGCCATAGTTTCCGTCCACTCTCATCGCTCCGTCGCGATGGAAGCTGTTTACTTCGCAGCGAGGTTTATTCACCGGGATTTGATGATGGTTTATGCCCAGACGATAGCGTTGGGCATCGCCATAGGAAAATATACGCGCTTGCAGCATGCGGTCGGGAGAAAATCCTATTCCGGGTATAATGTTAGCCGGCGTGAAAGCCGCTTGTTCCACATCCTGAAAATAGTTTTCCGGGTTTCGATTTAGCTCCATTACTCCAATCTCGATAAGGGGGAATTGCTTTTTTGACCACACTTTAGTTACATCAAAAGGATTGAATGGCAGGGCTTTGGCCTGTACTTCCGTCATTACCTGCATCTTCATCGTCCAGCGTGGGAAATTGCCTTTCTCGATGCTTTCAAAGAGGTCGCGTTGGTGGCTTTCGCGGTCTGTTGCGATGATCGCTTCGGCTTCTTGATCGGTTAGATTCCTAATCCCTTGTTGGGTGATGAAATGGAACTTCACCCAGGTACGTTCGTTGTTGGCGTTATACATGGCAAAGGTGTGGCAGCCATAGCCATTCATGTGCCGGTAAGATAAGGGGATTCCGCGGTCGCTCATGGTGATTGTGATTTGGTGAATGGCTTCCGGGATAGAAGTCCAAAAATCCCAGTTATTGGTTGCGCTGCGCAGATTTGTGCGGGGATCACGCTTCACGGCGTGATTCAAGCCAGGGAAGCGTAGCGGATCTCGGAAAAAGAAAACAGGTGTATTGTTTCCAACGATATCCCAATTGCCTTCCTCGGTGTAAAACTTGATGGCGAATCCGCGGATATCACGCTCTGCATCGGCTGCGCCACGTTCACCGGCTACCGTGGAGAAGCGGATGAAAAGCTCGGTCTTCTTTCCGATTTCAGAAAAGATTTTTGCTTTGGTGTACTGGGTTATGTCGTGAGTAACGGTAAAGGTGCCAAAGGCTCCCGATCCTTTGGCGTGCATCCTGCGCTCGGGGATCACTTCGCGGTCAAAATGCGCCAGTTTTTCCACTAACCAGATATCTTGCATGAGGAGCGGGCCCCTTTTACCCGCTGTGAGGATATCCTGGTTGTTGGCTACAGGTGCGCCGGAAGCGTGGGTCAATTTCTTCTTTTTCATGGGTTCCTCCTTGTTGTGTAGTTGTTTTGTTAAACTTTTGAGGATGAGTTTTTCTGACAAGCAATACAGATTCCTCTTACCTCTATCTTAACGCTGAGAGTCTGCCCAAAATCCGCCAAAATGGGGGGAAGAGGAAGCTGGGTGAGTTCGGCGCTTTCGAAATCGATTATTTTTCCGCAGGTCTCACATCGGAAATGATGATGCTCCTCCAGCTTTGCATCAAAGCGGATGCTTTCTTCCCGGGGATTAACAGTATTAATCAGACCCAGATCAGCCAGCAGCCAGAGCGTGCGATACACTGTGTCCAGTGATATCATGGGGAGTTTGCGCTGAATTCGGGTGTGAATTTCATCGGCGTTGGGATGATTGTCGCTGGCCAAAACCTGACGGTAAATCTCCACTCGCTGTGGAGTGAGCTTTACTCCAGCTTCTTTTGCTGCTTGCCGAAAAGTAGCCATACGTTCTTTGTAACAGCTTGTCGTCTTTTTCATTAGTTTTATCTCGTAAGAATGGTTCTTATGTAATAATATGCAGCAAAGAAAGGACAAAGCAAATGGAATACCTCACGTAATCTTAGCTATGTGGTTTACTTCGGCATCCGGTTGCACCAAAGTGTCGCAGGAGAGCTGAATCTTTTCTTGAGCGTAAAAGTCTGGAGACAACCTGGCTGAGTAGCAACGCTTGGGCCAAATCAGTTATTTTTCCAGGTTTTGTTAACTGGCTATTGTTTATTCAAGATATTCATTGACAGAAATCGAAAGGCAAGCCAAACTGAAAACCAGTAATTTTATATGTATAGCTCCACGAGTTGGAAGGATGAAAGATGAAAAGTTTTCTGACCCTGCTTGTCTCAATCTTGTTCCTGGGAATGCTGCAAGGTGCTCGCCACGCTTTGGTAATCGGTAACTCGGAGTATTCCGAAAAGAAGCTGGAAAACACAATAAACGACGCTACCGACATGGCCGCAAAGTTCAAAGAACTTGGCTTCCAGACCGTTATGAAAACCAATCTCGACCTTAGTGTTTTCGAGGCTGAAATAGATAACCTGGTGGCCAGGATTTCTCCGGCGGATGAGGTGGTGCTGTATTATGCAGGCCATGGGGTTCAGATTGAAGGAATCAACTATCTGATTCCGGTAAACGCCAGGATATCCACCGAGGTGCAGTGTAAGCACCGTGCCATGAGTTGCAATTATATCCTCGAAGCCCTGCAAAAAGCCAGTGTATCAATCCTAATTCTGGATGCCTGCCGCAATAATCCCTATGCCTGGTCAAGGTCGGTTGGCCGTGGTTTGGCCTCCATGGAAGGAAAAGCCGGAAGTCAGTACATTATCTATAGCACTGCTGCTGGCCTGGAAGCGGATGATGGCAGCGGAAACAACAGCCCTTTTACCGCCGCGCTAAAAAAACACATCGGGTCACCAAACTTAACCGTGGAAGATATGATGCGCAAAGTGATAAAGGAAGTGGAGGCCTTGACCGAGAATAAACAAACTCCTGCCGCTTATGGCAATCTGCGTGAAAGATTCTATTTTAATCAGACCGCATCAGATGTAGAAGAGGAGGAAGTCCCTGCCTTAACATCTCTAACCAAGGTTCAGGCCTTGCAGGAGAATTCCAATAGAACCATCGCACCACGCAAACCATTGCAGACACTAAGCGACAAACCTGGGGCAAGCATAATAGTAAAGTCTAATATTGAAGGCGATGTGATGCTGGATGAGAGATTTCAGGAAAAGATCAGCGCAGGATCTGAGGTACGCATTGGTGGGCTGGAGCCGGGGACTTATTCGGTTACCCTACGGGGAAAAATCAATAGCGACAGCAAGACGGTGGTAGTAGCCAAAGACCAGGAAGTGCAGCTCAGCTTTGTTATCGACAGTGCGATTCATGGTTTTATACGGATAGAGGGGGGTAGCTTCAAAATGGGAAGCGCAAGCGGATCAAGCGACGAAAAACCCTTGCATGAAGTGCTGTTGGGCACCTTTCACCTGGCTGCTACTGAGCTTAGCCA
>Ga0302250_1002655_pt1 | contig 10673 bp, 7 predicted proteins | sample AAG_RA_Asp_MG_FD_193536 | JGI IMG/M metagenome (GOLD analysis project Ga0302250, IMG submission 193536) | Enriched activated sludge microbial communities from anaerobic digester in WTTP, New Holstein, Wisconsin, United States - AAG_RA_Asp | ecosystem: Engineered > Bioreactor > Anaerobic >... | reverse complement strand
TCGCGCTTGCTCCGGAGAATAGAATAGAGGGGGTCCTTAACGCCCGGTGTCAAGCAGCACCAGCCCCTGTCCCTTCACGTCCATGTGCGTGATCCGTTTGGCAAGGCCCTTGATGAAGACCGGGCTGACGGAAAATTTCCGTGAAAGATCGTTGATGGAACTGTTGCCCCGCGTGAGCTCGCTCTCGATGTTCTCTACGATATTCCGCAGGTTCTCATCGTTTGAGAGCGCGATGTACAGGATATCGGAGAGATCGGCGAGGTTGCACTGGAAGTTGGCCCGGAACTTGTTGTAGGTTGCACGGAACTCCTTCTCGGGCTTCTTGCCCGGCTTCGGCATCCGCCACTGCTCCTCAACAAGGTTGCCTTTTTTTAGGATCTGGAGGCAGAGCGGGACACAATCGTCGTCGATCTGGGACCGGATCTCGGTCTCTGTCATCCACGACTTGTTCAGGAGTTCATACACCTTCTTGAAGTTGGGGTCATTGAAGGTCATCAGCAGAGGGACCAGCTCCACTGGATCATTGACGATGCGAATATGTCCCGGCACGGTGAAAACCCTATACATATATCCCCGCGAGCATCAATAAATTTTTGCGGCAGGATCATGCAGAAATCGGGCAGGATCACGATCAGGGGAATTGTGCAGGGGGTCGGATTCCGCCCGTTCGTGTATGCACAGGCTGTCAGGCTCGGGATTGCCGGTACGGTCAAGAACCTGGGGAGCGAGGTGGAGATTATTGCCCGCGCCGAGCCGGAGAAGTTCGACGCATTCCTTGCTGCTGTTTCAAGTGGCCCCCCGCTCTCCCGTATCGATTCGATGGAGTGCGCGGGGACAAACGCCCCGATCGCAGACGGTTTTGTGATCCTGAAGAGCGGGACGGGATCGTTCTCGGGCATGATCCCTCCTGACATCGCGATCTGCGATGCGTGCATTGCAGATATTTTCCAAAGCGGCGGACGGTACCACAACTACTGGGCCACATCCTGCGTCAACTGCGGACCCCGGTACAGCATCATCCGGGAGATCCCGTACGACCGCGAGAGGACTTCGATGGCGGAGTTCCCTATGTGCGTGGCCTGCGCTGCCGAATACCATGATCCACTCTCCCGGCGCCACCATGCACAGACGATCGCGTGTGCTTCCTGCGGGCCGGAACTGACACTTTCCGATAAGCTCGGCCACAAGGTCGTGTGTTCGGACCCGGTCAAAGAAGCGGCCGGTCTCCTCGACGCGGGATTTATTCTTGCAATACGAGGGATTGGTGGGTTCCATCTGGCTTGCGTGGAGGAATCGGCAGGGACGCTCAAACACCGGCTCGGACGGATCGAGCAGCCGTTTGCCGTCATGGTCCGGCCGGATTACCTGGACCGGCTCGCCATCGTATCACCGGAAGACCGGGTGCTTTTGGAGAGCCCGGTCCATCCCATCGCAGTGCTGGAGAAACACGATCCGGACGCACATGCCGGGATCAGCAACATTCACACCATCGGCTGCATGCTGCCCTATGCCGGTCTTCACCACCTCATCTTCTCCCACCTCAAACACCCGCTCCTGATCATGACGAGCGCAAATATGCCGGGCTACCCGATGATCACGGAGATCGACACCGCGATGGCAAAACTCTGCCGCGATGCGGATTTTTTCCTGACCCACAACCGGCAGATCGTGAACCGGTGCGACGATTCGGTGCTGCGGGACGGGTACATCATCCGGCTCTCCCGCGGGATTGCCCCGAAGCGGACGGCCATCGATCTCGGGAAGCATTGTATCCTCGGCGTCGGGCCCGAGCTGAACGCCAATGCAACGATCTACAGGAACGGCTTTGCGGTCACATCGCCCCACGTGGGAAACGTGCGGAACCCGGCAACGCTCGAATACCTTGAGGAGACTGTCCGGAACCTCCAGCGGATCCTCGGCGCAAAGTTCGACGTGATCGCGCATGATCTTCACCCGCAGTTCCTCTCCACGAGATTTGCCCGCGAGATCGCCTCGGAGCACAGTCTCGAACTGGTCCCCGTCCAGCACCACCGGGCCCATATTGCGGCAACAACCACAGAGCCCTGCATCGGCATCGCCATCGACGGCGTGGGATACGGGGACGACGGGACGGTCTGGGGAAGCGAGATCTTCGCAGGGCAGGCGCCGGATCTGCGAAGGGTTGCTCATCTCGAACCAGTCCCCATGCCGGGCGGCGACCTCGCGACACGATTCCCCGAGCGGATGCTCTACGGCATCCTGCCGGACAAGCGGATTGCATCCCTCCTTGCAACGCGAGGCTGGACTGATATCGAACTGGGCGTGCTGGAAAAACAGGTTGCATCGGGCTTTAATGTGACACAGACCACGAGCACCGGCCGCGTCCTCGACGCCGCAGCTGCCCTGCTCGGGATCTGCCGGGAGAAGACCTATGACGGTGAACCGGCCATGAAACTCGAGTCAGCGGCAGCCCTGGGACAGGCAGAAAAATGGGATCTTGCCTTTGCCACACGGGAGGGCTGCGAGACACTCTCAAGCCGGGGACTGGTTGAGATCGCGCTTGCACGAATGGAGGCATCCGTAGGTGATAAAACAGCAATCCGAAACATTGCCGCTTCGTTCCAGTACAACCTTGCCCGGGGGATCGCAGAGATGGCAATCCGTGCAGCGGAACGCGAGGGGATGAAGAGGGTAGCCCTCAGTGGCGGTGTTGCTTACAACCACGCCATCCGCACAACCATAGAAAAAGAGGTTGCAGCAGCGAATCTTTCCTGCATCATCAACCGGGACTACCCGCTTGGCGATGGGTGCGTCTCGTTCGGGCAGGTCGTGTATGCCGGCAGCCGGATCTCCGTGCGTTGACCACAAAGTCCATAAATGAGTCCTTTTCCTGCAATCGGAGGCATTATAATGCCTCAAAAGAAAGATTCACTCACGAGCAATGGATCCGCCTGACAAGATAAACGGTACCGAACAGAAGATAAAGGGCCTGGAGCAGGACCTGAACGACCTCCGCCAGGGGCTCACACTCGTTGCCGATTATTACCGTGACCTCCAGAAGATGTCAAAGCAGCAGGATGCCGTGGAGGCGGTAGATGAGATCCTTGCACGGCCGCTTGTTGACGAAGACATCGAGTTTGAAGGGATCTGGAAATTCCACGAAGATGCCCTGGTTGCAGACCCGGAGGCCCGCGTGCCGTTCGATGAGATGTACAATGCCTTTGTGCAGTACTGCGAGAGGAGCGGGAGGAGCGTCGTGGACCACGATGCATTCGAGTTTGTTTTTGCGCATATCGAGAATCCCGCGCCGGTGCCGGACAAGGGAGACTGGATCGGGTACCGGCTCAGACCCGGCATATCCTGACCGGGCTCCGTTCCGGACAGAGAGAAGGACTGCTTGCCGGGCGGGACGGTAACGTACCGGCCAAGACCTTCTGGAAGATTTCGGGGCAGGCTGGAAATCATTGTACCAGAGCAGTGTGCCAGCATTGCCCTCACGCGGGTGTAAAACGCTTTTTGTTACCTGATGAACAGGCTTAACATCCACGGGGATGAACCTTGATCTATGAAAGCCGGCTGGGGGTTCATTGTATCCGGTATTATCATCATAGCCATCGGCATAATCTGGCTTGTTTTTGGCATGTCTGCACCGGACATCGGGCAGGGCATAACAACAACGGTCTCACTGCCCCAGGTGCTGCCCACAACAGCCATCCCGACAAAAGTTCCCGTCACCGTTGTGACCACGGGGACAACCGTTGTGACAGAAACGATCACTCCTTCCGCCGACGCGGCGAAGCTGCACTTCCTTGACCTTGCCTTCGGTGCCGGAAATCCCTCCCTCGAACGGTGGAACAATGCGCAGAACAACGACCGTATCGTGATCTCGATGGTAGGAAACCGTGATACCGATGCCACGGTTGTCCAGACCGCCATCCAGGAGTTCAACAGCCTCTCCCGCACCAGCCAGATCTCCACCCAGGTCAAGCAGGGCAGTGCCACGGGCGACATTGTCATTAAGTTCGTTACTGAAGATGGGATGAGTGCGATCCCCCTGAATACCTCAGAGAGACTGACGAACAAAGAGTTCACGCGGGACGGCAGGTCCGTTGCCAAGGTAACCCTCGGCACGATCTATGTCAACAATGATCTCAAGGGAGATGAACGCAGTCATGTCATTCTCCGGTGCCTCTTCTACGAGCTGGGCCTTGTTGGTACCACTGACCTGTACCCGGACAGTCTCTTCTACAGCGGTATCAATGCCAATACAGCACTTTCCCTCATTGACAGGGAAGCAGTTCGGATCCTGTACGGCACCAGCCTCGCGCCCGGGATGAGTGCAAACGAGGTCCGAGGCCTGCTGTTTGTGCGGTGATTACGGCGACCAGCGAGTGCCGGGCCTTTTTGATTTTTTTCCTTTCCCATAACGTTCCAGATAATCATAATACCTGATAGTGGGGAATACGTTGGCGCCCCCCCTTTCAGGGATCACTTGGTTTTAAGAAGATAATCAGGTATTAGCGGGTCTGTACATCTTCAACGCCCTAATCATCTATTCCTGATTTCGGAATCTTCATCTATGTTCACCGGAATAATTCTGAATAACGGGAGAATTCAGGATTTATGACTTTTTTTTCCAGCGAGACAAACCATCGATACCTGATTGGCGGGTTTCTGCTCCTCTTTATGGGAATAGCGTTCGTGCTCAGGATGATCCCGGCATTATTCATCCCTCCTGATGGATTCCTGCTGAACAGCGGTGCCGATGTCTGGTACACCATGCGGCAGGTCGACGTTATGGTTGCACATTTCCCCCAGTATAACTGGTTTGACCCCATGACTGCATTCCCGGAGGGAAAGACCATTGACTGGGGGCCGCTCTTCCCGTTCCTTGCCGCTGCTGCCGCGCTCTTGACAGGGTCATCATCCCGCACGGAAATCATCAATACAGCCGGCTGGATTGCACCAATTATGGCAGCGGCGCTGGTCCCGGCAACCTACCTCCTGGGAAAGATGATGTGGGACCGGATGGCCGGGCTTGTTGCTGCGGGTCTGGTTTCGGTTATCTCGTACGCGTATTTCGTCCAGTCCTCCTATGGGTGGACAGATCACCACAGCGCCGAAGTCTTTTTTATCACGCTCTTCTTCCTTGCCTATCTCTCGGCGCTCTCGACCGCGCGGAAGACTTCACGCGACCGGTTGTTTTCAAAAGAGAGCATCATCCCGGTCCTGCTGTCATGTCTTGCCGGGATCCTGTACTTCCTTGGGTACCTGACCGCACCAACCGTTCTTCTTTGCCTGATCGTTGTAGCTCTTTCCACATTTTTTCAAATCGCTCTCGATCATTATCGAAATACCGGGTCAGAATACCTTCTTGTTGTCAACTGTATTGCATTCGGCACGATTGCAATCCTCCAGATGCTCTTTGGATTCCTCCCATGGGCAGGACATTCCATGACAACGTATTCCATCAGTCATCTGTATGTGACGCTCGGGCTTATCGCATGGACGGTACTTCTCTATGCCTTAAGCCGGCTCTTTTTTACAGACCGGCTGAAATACTATCTCTCGCTCTGCGGAATTGTCATTGGGGGAATCATCCTTGTCGGGTTCATCCCGGCGCTCCAGGCAATCCGGGATCAGGCATCTTCCCTCCTGTTTGGTTCTTCGGCATACTCTATCGCAGTGAAAGAGACACAGGCATGGTCGCTTGCCGCAGCATATGACAGCTTCAACCTCTCGCTCGTCCTCATGGCAGGGGGGATCGTCCTCCTCGCGTTCTCGGTATTCCGGAAGCAGAAAAGAGAACAGGTTTTTCTGCTTATCTGGCTTGTTGTGATGCTCCTCCTGACCATCCTCTACCTGCGTTTCCAGTTGTACATGACAGTCCCTGTCGCACTCACGGCAGCAATCTGTACAGCCGGAGTTGTGCAGGCGTCCTGGGAAGGGGCAGGAAGCCGTATCATCCCATGGATCGTGAAACGCACAAGCGACCAGACGGATGAGGGAGAAAACAGTGCCGAAAGGAAAGGCCGCAGGGTAAGAAAGACTTCGGGCCACATTAGTTCGATTGACAAGATCGATATTATAAAAGGACCAGCCCTCGCTGCGATCCTTTTGATTACTCTCCTTGCTTTTGGACTGTCTGCTGCCCACGATTACACCTATGTTGCCAACACGCCAGGTAATCAGATTCCCTCCGACTGGGCAGAGACACTCGTATGGCTGAGTTACTCGACCCCCCCGACAGGCGTCGATTACTACGGAAACTATGATCAGAAGACGTTCACGTATCCCGACAGTTCGTACGGGATCCTGGCACCCTGGGAGCAGGGACACCGGATCACGTTCTTTGCCAATCGTCTTCCGCTCATGAACCCGTTCCAGAACAACCTTGGGGGCAATAATGGCGGCGCTGCATTCTACCTGTCCGAGGATGAGATCCGGGCAAACACAATCCTCTCGAATTTGCGGGGGCGTTACGTGATCACGGATTTAGGTACTGTGACCGACACCTTCCCCTCCCTCATCCCGTGGATCACTGGCTCTGATGCAATCACCCCCTATCTCTACTGGGCATTTATTCCGGATGCATCAGGTGGCCTGACCAAGACCCACCTGCTGGGCGATGCCTACTACCAGACCATGATTGTCAGGCTCCAGGTCTTTGACGGATCTCTGGTGACACCCGATTCAGCCCAGTATGTCACATATACTGTTCGGAGTGTCCCCGATTCAGGGACCACTGCTGGTGTTGGCGGGCTCGCGCGGGTGATTACGGGTATGCATGCGATGAGTATTTCCGATGACACCGTTCGCATCGCTACCGAAGGGCCGGTCCTGAACGCAGGGGCCACCTATGCAGATTTCTTTTCCAGTGCGCCGTACCAGCCGGTGAAAAAAGTGCCGGCGCTGACACAGTACCGGCTTGTCCATGAATCCCCCACAAATATTTCAGTCCAGCTTGGCGGAAGCGCGCAGGTAAGCGCCCTTCCCGATATCCGGCTCGTGAAAGTCTTTGAGTATGTGAAGGGCGCGCACATCCCTGGCGAGGGCATTATCGAGCTTAACCTTGTCACGAACACCGGGCGGGCGTTCGTGTACCGCCAGGAGAGTTCCAACGGGGAGTTCGTTGTCCCGTATGCAACCGAGGGCGGAACCGCGGATGTAAAGGCAACCGGGCCGTATCATATCGTAGGTTCGTCACGTTCCATCTCCGTGACGGAAGATGATGTCGTGAATGGCAACAGGGTTTCCGGGTGAGGCCGGGAAATCAGATTTTTTTCTCGACAAGAGACTGATAATACTGTTCGGCTTGATCAACGATCCGGTCCCAGTCATAAGCGGATGCTGAGGCCCGGCAGGCTTCCCGCATCTGCTCGTGCTGCCGGAGAGCCTGGCTGATACCCTGAGCAAGGTCTTCCGGTGTCGGGGTGCAGATAATCCCGTTGCTTTCCGTAATCAGATCGCGCACAGCGTTTGCCGGATGATCGATGGTAACGACGGGCAAGCCGCACCCGAGGGCTTCCAGTGCTGCGATCCCAAATCCCTCCCGCGTAGAGGGAAGGACGAATACTTTTGATGCTTTCATCCTCGCGATGATCTCATCCGGGTTTTCCAGAAAACCGGTTACGGTAACGTTTCTGTCAAGAGAATATGCACGGATCCGCGTATCTATTGCATCCTTATCCGGGCCGTCTCCGATGATGGTCAGGGTCAGGCCGGGATTATCAGAGACGAGAATACGGAACGCATCGAGTAAAAGGCCGACATTCTTTTCTTTGATGAGCCGCCCGGTAAAAATCACATCCGTTTTATCCGGTGCGGGGGCCACTGAATCCAGGTGTGCCACATCGATCCCATTGGGAAGGATATAGTCCGGCTGCCGACCGAATTCATTCCCGAACCGTAAGCCCGTTGTCGGAGATACCGCTATCACCGGGGATTTGAAAGATGCCACATAGCGTTCGATGACCTTCCCGAACAATCCCAGGAATCCCAGGTACTCTTTCCAGTATTCTCCCCACACCTCATGCCAGGTGATCACGAGCGGGATCCGGCGGGAGCGGGCAATATACCTTACGGGGATACATGGGAAAAAGGGAAAGTTCTGGCAGTCGATGAGATCAAACTGTTCCCGTGCAAGGGGCCGGATACTATGCGCGCTGAAATAGAGGGATTCCCCGACAGACCGTCTTCCCTTTGTATACAGTTTTCTTGCAGGACATACACCGTGGAGGGTAACTCCGTCCTGGATTCGGACATCATCCTCATCCCAGAATTTCATCCCGAAGATATGAACCTCGTGGCCACGGGCTGCGAGCCTCCGTGATAGTTCCCATACCCGTTTTTCCACGCCGCCTTTCACATAGGGGTAGATGACGTCGTAGACGAACGCGATCTTCATCTGGTCCGGTTCAGGCATGGCCGTTGTTCTCGTTTAGAAGCATCATACTCTGGAATACTGCGAAGAGGAAGACCTGGATGCCGCTGACAATGAAGACCAGGGCGATGATGGCTGTGGAGATTGCAGACAGGAAGCCGAAACTAACCGAGACCCAGTGGGCAAGGATGTTGAACCCGATGAGTACTCCGACAAGGAAAAGACCAGCCCCCAGGATGAGGAACTTTTCCAGGTTATGATACTGCATCATACTGACAATGATTCCGGCTTTCTCTTCATACCCGTGAACAACCGAATAGGTCTTCATCAGGAAGCCGGTCAGGATGACCTGCAAGCCCCCCATGAGTAAAATCGCCCCGAGGATGAATGTGTGAAGGTGCGATGATTCGACATTTCCTTCGAAATAGAAGAACCCCATCAGCAGGAGACCCATCAGGGAGAAGAGAAGCCCGGGAATTGCAACAAAGGGGAGGGGTTTCATCAGGAGGACAAACCGTACATGTCGCCAGCCATCCGCAAAACTGTGAAGGTTCGAGGGGGTCTGCCGGGGGTAATAATCGATGGGCACCTCAGCAACTTTCAACTGGGTCTTCGCGGCCATGACCAGCATTTCGGAAGCGAACTCCATTCCGCCGGTTTTCAGATCGAGACGGTCCAGAGCGTCGCGGGTGATTGCCCGGAACCCGCTGTGGGTGTCGGAGAATTTTGTGCCGAAAACGACATTGATCATCCACGTAAGAAGAGGATTGCCGATGTAGCGGTGGAGGGGGGACATGGCACCAGGTCGTATCATACCTTTGAATCGCGAGCCGATAACAAAATCAGCACCGGCTTCAAGAGGGGCAAGCAATTTTGGGATATCCAGGAAATCATAGGTATCGTCAGCATCGCCAAGGACGATGTACCGGCCCTTCGCATTCGCGAACCCTGTGAGATAGGCGTTGCCATACCCGGGTTTTTCCGGGCGGATGATGGTTGCGCCGAGGGATCGGGCGATCTCTGCGGTCCGGTCGGTTGAGGAGTCGGCGATGATGATCTCGCCATCTATATTGTGACAGGTAAAAATATCCTGGATTTTTCTGATGCAGTCGGCTATGGTCAGCTCCTCATTGAGCGCCGGAAGGACAACGGATACGGCAATGGGTTTTTTTTCCATATGCTGGGGATTCATCACGGATCCTGCACCGTTTCTGGAATATATTGATCATAATTGATGTGATATTGAATAAATTCATGGTGTTGTTCTTTTTGGAGTGCGGCAATTTTCCATACGAAAGTTCATGTCTGTAAAGAGGAAAAATTTACAGGACACTATAATGAATGGAACATGGTACAACCGAACTTTTCTACTGCATGAAACGGGGTATCGGGTGAACAGGTGAAAAAACTCCTGATTACAGGGATAAGCGGTTTTGTCGGAGGACATCTGGTCGATTTCCTGGCAACTAATTATCCCGAAGTCGAGATACATGGGATCAGCCGATCCGTTCCTGCATGGGACTTCATCCAGGTGCGGCCGGAATACCTTAAACAGTGCCACTTCCATACAATGGATTTGCTGGATACCCCAAAAATAAAATCACTCATGGAGGAGACCCAGCCGGATTACATCATCCATATGGCTGCGCAGAGTTCAGTAGCCGAGAGCTGGAAAACACCGGTCTTCTCGTTCATGAACAATACCAATATTTTTTTGAATATCATCGATACAGTCCGGCTCAATGACAACGGGGCTCGCGTTCTTTCAATTGGATCATCGGAACAATACGGAATAGTATCCGAACAGGATTTACCTTTGACGGAAGAGACCCCGCAGCACCCGGCAAATCCTTATGCCGTTGCCCGGGTCGCCCAGGAACAACTGGCACGGATCTATGCTGAAGGGTACGGACTTGATATCTGTTGTACGCGATCCTTCAACCACACCGGTCCTGGTCAATCCGATCGTTTCGTTGTCAGCTCAATTGTAAAGCAATTCGTAAAGATTGCCCATGGATTACAGGAACCGGTGATTCATATCGGGAACGGCTCTATTGTCAGAGATTTTATTGATGTCCGCGACGTCATCGTGGCTTATGACCTCCTTCTCCAGAAGGGAAACCGGGGGGAGGTCTACAATGTTTGCAGCGGGATCGGAAGGACAATTGAGGAGATTATTGCCCAGCTTTCGACCATGAAGGGAATCGAGGTCCAGGTACATCAGGAAATGGCACAGATCCGCCCGATCGATAATCCCCGAATCATTGGGAGCAACAGAAAGATTCACCAGGACGTTGGCTGGGAGCCCAAA
>Ga0302250_1002646_pt1 | contig 10724 bp, 9 predicted proteins | sample AAG_RA_Asp_MG_FD_193536 | JGI IMG/M metagenome (GOLD analysis project Ga0302250, IMG submission 193536) | Enriched activated sludge microbial communities from anaerobic digester in WTTP, New Holstein, Wisconsin, United States - AAG_RA_Asp | ecosystem: Engineered > Bioreactor > Anaerobic >... | reverse complement strand
ACTCGACGGGCCACTCAAGCTCTCCCTCGGCGCGGAACGGCAACGCGGCGAACTCTCCTTGCGCGACACGCGCTTCAGCCTCAGGGCGCAAGTCGAACACGCCGGTGGCATGCTGACCGTTGACCGCATCGACCTCGCCTCAGGCGACGCGCGCCTGCACGCCGCCGGCACGCTCGGCCTGCAACGGGAGCGCCCTTTCTCCGTCCGCGGCGAACTGCGCCAGTTCAATCCGTCCCGATTCATCGACGTACCGCAGGCGCAGGACACACTGAAATCTTCGTCACCCCGGCGAAGGCCGGGGTCCAGTTTGTTAGGTTCTCTGGATTCCGGCCTTCGCCGGAATGACGAATCTTCAATAAATCAGCGCACCCCGAAAGAAACAACACGGATCAACGCCCGCTTCGACGCCGAGGGACGACTGGCCCCCGCCCCCGTGATCAACGGAAATTTCATGCTCGAGGAAAGCCGCTTCGCCGGCCAGCCGCTCGCCGGCAGCGGTCGCCTGACGCTCGCCTGGCCGAACGTCTCGCTTCTCGACCTAACCATTACCGCCGGCGAGAACCACCTCACCGCAAAAGGCAGCTTTGGCCGGCCGCAGGACCGCCTCACCCTGCGCATCGACGCCCCGCGCCTGGCGCCGTTCGGGATCGACGGCAGCCTCAGCGGAAAGATCGACCTCGGCGGAACGCCCGAGCAGCCGACGCTGGCGCTCGACCTCGCCGCACCTCGCCTTGGCCACCCCGCACTGGGCCGCATCGACAACCTATCGGTGCAAGCCCGTCTGAGCGAAGCACCCGAAGCACCACTTGCCCTGAACCTGACCGCAAGCCGCTTCGACAGCCCGACCCTGCCCGCCCCGGCCACCGGTCTGCGCGCCAGACTCGACGGAAGCCGGCAAGATCATCGTCTGGAATTCAACGCCAGGCTCGGCGACCGGACCTTGCAGCTGGCAGCCACCGGCGGCCTGGCCGCCGACCGGCACTGGCGCGGCACCCTGCGCGAACTGCGCGTCGACATCACCGACGGCCCACGCCTCGCGCTGAGCGAACCGACGCCCCTGGACGCCGGCGCCAGCGGCTGGTCCGTCGGCCCGGCGCGCCTGGCCGGCAACGCCCCGGACTGGCAGGCGGAACTGCGCGCCAACGCCGACATCCGCCGGCTGCGCGCCGACCTCACGGGAAGCGGCACCTACATCGGCCGCTTCGGCGGCAGTCTCGACGCCGGCATGGACAGCCCGTGGGCGCTCGCTCCCAGCGCGCCCTGGCTCGGCGAACTGCGCCTCGAAACGGACGACCTCGCCTGGCTGGGCGACCTCCTCGGCGACGGCTGGCGCACCGGCGGCCGCTTCACGGGCACCCTGGCGCTGGCGGGAACCCCGGCACACCCGGAGGCCAGCGGCCGCTTCCAGGGCGACCGTCTGCTCGTGCGCCAGTCCGAACAGGGCCTGCATCTGCGCGATGGCGAACTCGCCGCGACACTCGACGCCAACCGCCTGCGCATCGAAAAACTCTCCTTCGCCAGCGAACTGAGCGCGCCGCCTCGACCGCTGCGCGTGGCATTGGGTGACGACGTGCGCCGCTTCGAGGCGCCCGGCCGGCTCGCCATTTCAGGCGACCTGCAGATCGACAGAAGCGAATCCTCCGAGTTCGCCGGCAGCGCCGCGCTCGACATCCGCCTCGACCGCGTCGGCGCCTGGCAGCTCCCGGACCAATGGATAACCGTCTCGGGCAACGGCCGGATGACCTGGCAGGGTGGAAGCCTGGGCATCCACGGCCAGCTCGGCGTCGATGCCGGCTACTGGCAACTCGCCCCGGTCGGCATGCCGCGCCTGTCCGACGACGTGATGGTCATCCGCCCGGGCGCGGCTGCTCCGCGCGCACCGCGACCGGATCTCGACCTCGACGTCACCGCCGATCTCGGCCGCCGCTTCCTGTTCAACGGCGCGGGGCTGACCGCCCGCCTCGCCGGCGATGTGCGCCTGACCGCCCGCGGTCGCGACCTGCCGCGCGCCAGTGGCGTGATCCAGACTCGTGAGGGCCGCTTCGACGCCTATGGGCAGCAACTGGCCATCGAGCGCGGCATCCTCAGCTTCCAGGGGCTGCTCGACAATCCGGCGCTCGACGTGCTCGCCGTGCGCAAGGGGCTGGCCGTCGAACCCGGCGTGCAGGTTGCCGGCACCGCCCGACGCCCCGTCGTCCGACTCGTCTCCGACCCCGAACTGCCGGATGCCGACAAGCTGGCCTGGCTGGTCCTCGGGCACGGCCCGGAGACGATGAGCGCCGCCGACGCCACCGTGCTCATCGGCGCGGCCGGCGGCCTGCTCGGCAATTCCTCCGGCGGCGTCGTGCAGCAACTGAAGACCGCGTTCGGCATCGATGAATTCGGCGTGCGCCAGGGCGACATCGGCGGCGACTCCGCTTACCGCCCGACCAGCCGCATCGCTGCCAGCAGCGTCGACACCTCTACGAGCACCGGCAGCCAGATTCTCAGCATCGGCAAGCGGCTCTCGTCCAACGCGGTGCTCTCGTACGAACAATCGCTCGGCACCGCCGAGAATGTCGTCAAGCTGACCGTCAACCTCAGCCGCCGACTCGCCCTGATCGGCCGCGCCGGCAGCGACAACGCCCTCGACCTCTTCTACACCGTCACCTTCGGGCATCCGCCTGCGCCCGCAAGGCAAAAGACCGACTGAACCCTCTGCGAACAGCCTGCTATATCATTCAGAGAACCGCTGAAATGGTCGTCACCCCGGCGAAGGCCGGGGTCCAGTTCGTTGAATTTCTGGATTCCGGCCTGCGCCGGAATGACGAACTATCAATAATTCAGAACTTTCGTAGCGTCCAACACGCCTTCATCGACCACACCACCATGCCAACCACCCCAGCAACCTCAATCGACGTCCTCCTCGCCCGGATTCCCCTGTTCAGCAGCCTCACCGAGGACGAGATCGCCCGCATCGCGCGCGGTACCCGCGAAATCAACGCCGCCAAGGGCGAAATCCTGTTCCACAAGGGCGACCAACCGACCGGCTTCCACCTGATCGCCAGCGGCCAGGTCAAGCTCGGCTTCACCTCTTCGCAAGGAACGGAAAAAGTCATCGACATCATGGGGCAGGGACAGACCTTCGGCGAAGCCGTGATGTTCATGGACAAGCCCTACCCCGTCTTCGCCCAGGCGCTCACCGAGTCCCGCCTGCTGCACGTCGCCAAGCAGACCATCCTCGCCGAACTCGAACGCGACCCGCGCTTCGCCCGCAAGATGATCGCCTCGCTCTCCGTCCGCCTGCACCACCTGATCACCGACGTCGAGGCCTATTCCCTGCATTCCGGCCGGCAGCGCATCATCGGCTACCTGCTGCGCGACAACAACGGCAGCGAAGCGCGCTCCGTCACCGTCACCCTGCCGACCAGCAAAGGCACCATCGCCTCGCGCCTCAACCTCACCCAGGAACACTTCTCGCGCATCCTGCACGAACTATCGGAAGCCGGCCTGATCGTCGTCGAAGGGAGGAAAATCACGATTACCGACGTGGAGAAGCTGCGGGGGTACGACTTATAAGAGAAACGCTGAAATATTCGTCACCCCGGCGAAGGCCGGGGTCCAGAAGAAAGGACACTCCATGGACATCATTCTCTGGCGCCACGCCGAAGCCGAAGACGGCATCCCCGACATCAAGCGCAAACTCACCCCGCGCGGCGAAAAGCAGGCGCAACAAATGGCCGCCTGGCTCGCCACGCACGCACCGGAAAACCTGCGCATCATCGCCAGCCCGGCCAGGCGCTGCCAGCAAACCGCGCAGGCGCTCGGCCGCCCCTTCGACACCGACCCGCGCCTCGCCCCCGGCCGCGGCGCGGTCGACCTCCTCGCCGCCATCGACTGGCCGGACGGCCCGGACCCAAAAACCCCCGCCATCCTCGTCGTCGGCCACCAGCCCACCCTCGGCCGCACCGCCGCCCTGCTGCTCGCCGGCAGTGAAGCCGACTGGTCGATCAAGAAGGGGGCGGTGTGGTGGTTCTCCAACCGGACACGGGATGGAGAAACGCAGACGGCGTTAAGGGCGGTAGTGCCGGCGGAATTGGCATAAGCACACACGAACCTCGTCATAGCGGCTTTAATCGGAGCCTACAAGCCCTCCTTAAGAACTTGAGCAAACTCCTCTCTCGCTAATCTGCAGTTCTTTGGTCTGTCCACAGAGCAGAGACGTTCAACCCACATTTCTCCCTCACGGGGGCGACCATTTAAAGCAAGTGATTTGGCGAGATTCCTAAAATCGAGTGGCTTGTGCGCGAACACCGCTACACGTTGCATATCTTCGATCTCCGCGTTATTCATACCAACCCTGGGCACTTCTCTCGCTTTTTCTATGACGTGGTGCCATTGAGTAAGCACCAGGACTCTCGGTGGCTGAGGGTTGCGCTCCAAATTGAACCCAGCCCATTCCATTCGGAGAATACGGTAGCTTTGTTCAATCCTCAGATAATCGGACAATGTCACTGCCAACATCGCAACGCACAACATCCATAGCACTACGACGTAATTTCTTCGAACAACAATCTTGCGGGCCGTTGAATCGTCATATGCCAGAAGCGCGCCGACGAGCAGCCCCGTTGGCAGCAAAAAATACACATAGTGCAGCGGATATTCAAACATTGCGTGAGTAGCCACCACAGCCAAAAACAATATCAAGACCGCTTGCTCTTGACATTTAATCTTCCGAAACTGCAGAAAAAGGAAGCGAACCAGAATGAAAGAGAATAGCAACCCGATAGGTAGCCCACACCACAAAATCAAATCCAGAAACAAATTGTGAGAGCGGGAAAAGACAGTATGTAGCGGAGGGTGTTCCAGCGCGACAGACAAATGCGCCTCTGCCACTTGCTCCCAACCGTACCCAAATAAAGGCTTATCCAACGCGGCCGAAATCAGCGTCACCCAGGCAGACCAGCGAGGACTCCGGGGTAAAGACTCGGAAGTCAACGTCACCAAATGAGCAACCCGGCTTGTTTTCACGAAGAACATCAGTGTCATTACGCAAAGGACATAGTACCCACCAAGTCCTGCGATCACCCAAGCCGTTGCCTTTGACTTCCACAGTTTTTTCCATTGGAAAACGCAAAGGATCACGATTAACGTCGCAATCCAGGCCGTTCGCGACCCCGTTAATGCGACGCCAAAGAGTACAAACATCGCGATAAAAATGGCCAACCACCCGGAAATGCCATTCCGCACCCAACCCCAGAAACTCGCCAAGCCCCCCCACAAAAGCAGGGTGGCAAGTTGGTTTGGCTGCCCAAGATTTGCCGCAGGCCTGCGGACATTTGCCTCCATTAGCCAGATGCCAAGAGCATCGAGCTCAAGCCATTGATAGAGTTGTAGCGCAACGGAGCAAATCGCCCCGGCACCAACGGCAAGGCTTAACATATCAACAAGCCAGTGAACGTCAAAAGCCACCCCGAAAAGGCGCCCCGCGAGAACGCTTAATAGCAACCCGAGAAGGAAGAGGCTGCAAATCCATGCGTGCCCAAAGTAGCTGATTTGGTCAAAGCCGAATTGCAAAAAGGGCACGACTGCCGCTAGCGCCAACCAGACAACAAGCCTATCTATTGGAAAGCTCTCAGGTGCTTTGAAAAAGCAAATGGGAACTGTCGCAAGGAGCACGACTGCAACCCAAGCCTCGGAATGAAAAGCAGTCCAAGGGAGATAATGGTTGGGCAACAGCCAGCCAATCCCCAAGAGGACGGCACAAAGAGGAACTATGAGTGACCTGCCGCTATTCATCTAGCGTTGAGTTCTAAAGTTACAGAAAATGAAAAATGGCCGGCGAAAAAACTCGTCGGCCATTTCTTACAGCGACTCCTAACAATGAGCGCTATCAGCTCTTGGGCAAATACTTCGCGTCAAGGCCGTCCGGACTGCTCACCTGGGTAGAGCACTTCGTGTCCGCTGCGCATGTGATCGTGTACCGAACAGTTTTTCCATCAACATTGGAATTACCCGTGTTTTTCAGAACAACATCGATCTGCGCGATGTTATTGGCAGTTCCAATTGCAGTAACCGAGGTAACATATTTACTCGTGACATTGGTGGCAGTAGCATTCAACCCAAAATCGGCGTTCGTCGCACTCGCAGACAAACTTCCCTCGTTGAACATAACTGCGGCAGCAGTTCTTGCTGCTGCAGACATCGAAGCAGCTTCTGAAACCTTCGCCTTAACGGTGTAGTCCTGATACGCAGGCAGCGCCACAGCCGCGAGAATACCGATGATCGCGACGACAATCATGAGTTCGATCAGGGTAAAACCTTGCTGAACCTTTTTCATTTGCATCTCCTTTGGTTGGCAACAACGGAAAGCCCGTTGCCAACACATAATCAAATTGCGTGCCAGCCTGAACAGCCCCGTAACACCGCCGAAACATCGGGATTCTGGAACATAATCGCGCCGCGATGCGTCAGACGCTGACAAAAAACGTCACCCAACGCGCGCTGTGTGCCAGTTTCTTTCGCGCCGAACACCTCTTCTTAACACGATCCTCCATGGCCAACAGCAAGAAATACCAGATCACCGTCACCGCCCGCCCGCAGTACGTCGCCGAACAGTCGGCCCCCGACTCCGAGCGCTACGTATTCGCCTACACGATCACCCTCGAAAACGTCGGCACGGTGACCGCGCAACTGATTTCGCGGCACTGGCTGATCACCGACGGCAACGCCAACGTGCAGGAGGTCCGCGGCCTCGGAGTGGTAGGCGAACAGCCGCTGCTGCAGCCGGGCGAGAAGTACGAATACACCAGCGGCTGCCAGCTCGACACGCCGGTCGGGATCATGCGCGGCAGCTACCAGATGGTCGCCGAGGACGGCACGGCGTTCGAGGCGGAGATTCCGGCGTTTACTCTGGCGATTCCGCGGGTGTTGCACTGAGAGTAATTCAGGCTGCTGTAGCCAATCTGGCTGACTGCTTGCGCATGCCGCTGAAGACAGCGTCCACCACATCCGTCGGAAAATCGTCCGGCAGTGATTCACTTACTTCGTCGATCACGGATTCTGTGCGCCCAATGACGTCTTCGATCAACTTTTCTCCAACCTTGGCTCCCAGGCCGACCTGCTGCGCTTGCGCGATCCAATGCCGGCGCTGGATTTCATCGATCAGATAGTAATTGGTGCTGCCTCGAACGGCCATGGCCAGTTTGACTTTGTGGGGCGAAATCTGGTTCTTTCCTTTCCCGATGACGGGATGTGCGGAAAGTACGTCATAGATCGGTGTCGCAACGTAACGACCGCCGGCAAGATGGGCGATGCTGAAGTTCTTTCCATGACCATCGGTAGCCGCCAGCACCCAAAAGATGATCTGCGTCTTGAAGAAGAGATTACGATCCTGCTCAGCATTCTCCGATCCCAGCAGGATTTCCATGATTCGCGCAATGCCGGGACCGCCGTCGGGCTGATACTTGAGTAACGGTGGCGTCCCCGTGGCTTGGCACATATCCTCCTGCGGCAGTCGAATAATCCAGCTCTTGTCGCTCGCCAAAGTGCGGTCGAACCGCTCGACGATCAGCGCTTTCTGATCTTCGAAACGGGCCACCTCGCAACGTGCGACGGGGATTCCGTAAGCCTCCATGATTTTTGAGCACAACCACTCGTTTTCCACCGATGTGCGCATATCGGCCTGCATGTGGCCAACCAAGCCCATCGGAAGTTTGAAGATGTGTGTTGTCGGCGTGCTTCCACGGGGGAGAAGCCACTGGCCCTGATGACGCAACAAGGCCGTTTTCTCCTGCGCCCCCGCAATCGACAGCCGCAAGTCTTCCTCGCGGTGATTCTGTTGCCCCAGGGCTTGGGGAGACGTGGCGCTACGCAATCGTTGAGCAACCTCTGCCGTGCTCAACGCATCGCCGTTTATTTCATACACGTCCGAAGGTGCTTCATCCTCGGGGAGAAGCTGCAATGCGCCAACGCAGTCACGGCCCAGTCTCGCCAGCAGTTGAAAGGCGTCAATGCCTCCAGCCTGATGACGTTGCGCCAGACGCCGGCGAATGGCATCGCTGTCGGGCAAAAGGTTGTCAAAATACCCCGTGACGACATCTCCTTGGTAGGGGGCATTACCTGGCAGGAAAGGCAATGACAACGATAATGGACGAGACTGTTCGTCCGTGATCCAGTCATCGAAGTACCCGAGGCGTTCGCCTTGTCGCGAGGACTCCCAATAGCCGACGGGAAGGCCATTCATCCAGATGTTCAGCCTCTGCGTCTTTGTGCGGCGCCCCATGGTTACCAACTCTCTTTTTTTCTTGTTGGAGCAACCAGACGGCCCGCTGTGGCGGCTGGCGTCTTCTTCCCGGTAGTCACGCCGGGGCCACCAATTCTAGACATGGAACCGTCAACGTCAGAGTGACTGTCTGACGGCTCAATTCCGGTGCCAGAGACATGAATCGCTTGATCCAGCGAAATCTCGACATCCAGCAGGCGCAGTACCACGAACAACCTGTCGAGCGTTGCCACGGCGGGATTGGCTTCAAAAGCAGCATAGCTTTGCTGGGTGATCCCCAGTTTTTCGCCCATGGCGGCCTGAGTCAGTCGTTTTTCCTTGCGAAATCCCTTAAGGATCAGGGGGAGTTGGCTAAGTGTTTTGATCGGATAACTCACGGTTGCCTCCGTTCGCGAACTCTCTGTTTCACAATCCAAAAGCTGTAAATGTTATTAACAGCCGGTACGCTGTATATTACTTTTACAATATATAGACTGTAAATAGGAAGATCAGTTGAAAAGTCGCTTCTTCCTGATCAGCATCAACCAAAGCGCCCAAGCAAGCGGATTTTCGAACCGCGCAAGCAGGGTCGATGCGTTGCTAACCGGACAAGAAAAAAGCCCCAAACCGGCATAACTCGGGGCTTTTTGTTGGTGGTGGGGAGTTTGCAACCGAATTACTCGCTATTGGGGACAATGAGCACTGGCGCGGGTTGCTGCGGGCACGTGCTCACTTCCCCTCGATCACCCGAGCCACGTCGCCGTGGCACTCTGCGCATTTGCCCACCAGTAGCAGATCACCACCCTTGATGGTCCCGCTGAAATCGGTGATCGTTACTTCGTGGCGGCATTGCCCACACCAGACGTTGGCCAGCAGACGCTGGCGGATATCGGCGGGGATCGACTCCCAGCGCTGGCGAGCGAGGCGGGTGAAATTGGGAAGTGACTCAACGGTCATGATTTATTCCTCGGACAAGTTCGCATGGCTTCCTCTGGCCTCAAGCGCGCTTTGTAATCAGCGGGTGAGTAGATTGACGTAAGCCTGATAGCTGTAACTGCGGTTCTTTTTCTGTCCGGTCATCTCGGTCACGATGCCTAGATATTCGAGTGCTTTGACCGCAGCCGTCGCGGTGGGGAAGCTGGTATCGAGTTGCTGGCGAACGCGTTCGATGGTGAAGCGCGGCATCATCGGCAGCATCTCGAACAGTCGGTAGCTTGCTGGGCCTGCCTTGGTCGATTGCAACAGGCGTCTGCGGTCTGTAGCCACGAGACTGGCCACTTCAATGATGTTTTTTTCGGCGTCGCCCGCAGCGATTGCCACGCCTTCCAGAAAGAATCGAACCCAGGACTCCCAATCACCCTCCGTGCGGATGGCAGACAGGCGACGGTAGTACTCGGCCTGGTGTTGCTTCAGGTAGCCGCTGAGGTACATCAAAGGCTCGGACAGCAGTCCCCAATGCTCAAACAGCGCTGCGATCAGCAGTCGGCCAATGCGTCCATTGCCGTCGAGAAAGGGGTGGATGGTTTCAAACTGTGCATGGATCAGGGCCACCTTGACCATGGGCGCCAAATCCGTAGCAGCGTCGTGAATGAACCGTTCCATATCGGCCAGCAGCGTGGGGACGTGCTCCGGCGGGGGGGGCACGAAAACCGCATTGCCGGGTCGTGTGCCACCGATCCAGTTTTGTGACCGGCGCAACTCGCCCGGCTGCTTGCCTGCGCCGCGTGCACCGTCAAGCAGGCGTCGATGCGCCTCGCACAATAGTCGCACGCTAATGGGCAGCCCTTTGGGATCGCGCAGTTGCTCCTGAGTCCAGCGGAAAGCACGGAGGTAGTTGGTCACTTCCTCCACATCATCGGTATTGCTGACTTTGAAGCCTGCTTCCTCATCGAAAAGGTCGGTCAGGGTGGCCTGCGTACCCTCGATCTGCGACGTGAGCAGGGCTTCCTTGCGTATGGCGCTGTACAGCAACCAACCCACCGATGACACTAACCCGGACACACCTGCCAGACGCGCAAGCGCCAGTTCCGCCTGCCGGTTGAAGTCAGTAAACACCTCGGGTGACAGGACAGGATCAGACGGCGGCAAGGCGTGGGGCACGAATGCGCGCACGGATTCGCCCAGCGTCGTGGAAATCGAGTAGGTTCCGGTGGTGCGAGTCATCGAAGGCAGCCTTTAGTGAGGTAGCGTCAAATTAAATCATTCTTTAATTTGACTGGCACCAACTAAAGATAGCTTTCATTGGGTCATGGCGCATCGAGGCCATCGTTCTGGCACACAACGCGGCAGAAATGGCTCTCCTCGAATCGTTGGCGGAGACACCCTCACGCAGGAGTGCGCCCGTGCCGGGCGCGCAAGGAAAAAGCCAGCGCAAGGCTGGCTTCTTCGAATTGGTGGGCCTCCCGTGAGTCGAACACGGCACCAACGGATTATGAGTCCGCTGCTCTAACCAGGCATGAGCTAGAGGCCCTGAAAACTGACT
>Ga0302250_1002644_pt1 | contig 10738 bp, 10 predicted proteins | sample AAG_RA_Asp_MG_FD_193536 | JGI IMG/M metagenome (GOLD analysis project Ga0302250, IMG submission 193536) | Enriched activated sludge microbial communities from anaerobic digester in WTTP, New Holstein, Wisconsin, United States - AAG_RA_Asp | ecosystem: Engineered > Bioreactor > Anaerobic >... | reverse complement strand
ACTTCCAGACAGCTACAGCCAGCCGCAGGTTTACGTGATCCTCAATGAGGAGGGCGCCAAAAGTTTTGCCGACATCACCCGACGCATGACAGGCAGGCGCCTGGCCATAGTTGTAGACAACAATGTAATCAGTGCGCCAAGAATAAATGAGTCCATATCCGGCGGCAAACTGGCTATTACCGGCAGCTATTCACAGCAAGAGGCTGACGATATTGTCTCTGCGCTCAGCAGCAACTACCTGCCGGCAGAGCTGAAGGTGATCTCGCAGAGAGATACTGCGGTGACCATGTTCCACCCGCCGGCCAAGAGCCAGGATATTGCCGCTGAAGAAGCCCGCTTGAGCCGGCTTACTGTCGAACATGAAAGTGCGGTAAAGAACGCTAACCGCAGTTTCCAGCTTTTCTATGAAAAACTGATCACCCAACAGGCATACGACAGTGCTCAGGCTGCCAAAGAGCTGGCCGAGGCCAATGTAAGGGAATCCCGCCAGAGGCTGAAAATGCTGCAGGATGCGGCCAGGCCTCGCTTTGTGCTGGACAGCACGCCCCAGAACGTTGCGCAAAAACCTCAGCCAGCCGAGCAGCAGCCACCTGCCCCTGCCATCAATGCGCCCGCCGATGACAATGCCGTGGCTGTGGTAATCGGCATCGAAAAGTACCAGTCTCTTCCGGCTGCGGATTATGTATCCACTGACGCCGCCAGGGTGCGCGATTATCTCCGTTCCATGGGGTATCAGGACCGCAACATCGAATTCCTGGCCAATGAGCGCGCCACATTTTCCAGAATCCGCCGGGCCTTTGAAAGCTGGCTGCCCAACAGGATCAACCCCCAGAGCAGGGTCACGGTTTATTACGCCGGCCATGGCGCCCCGGACCCACAAAGCGGGGCGGCCTACATAGTTCCCTATGACGGCGACCCCTCCTATCTCAAGGACACCGGCTATCCCCTGAAGCAGTTGTATGAACGCTTGGAAACGCTGCAAGCAAAACAGGTGATCGTGCTGATAGACGCCTGTTTCTCAGGCGCCGGAGGACGCAGTGCGCTGGCCGCCGGTGCCCGCTCACTGGTAAGGGTGGAAAAGACCGCCATCAGGGGCGACAGGCTGGCTGTACTGACATCCACACAGGGTACGCAGATCAGCACATCTTCCCCGGAGAAAAAACAGGGGATCTTCACCTATTATCTGCTGGAAGCCTTGCAGCAGGGCAAACGCGACCTGCTTTCGGCATACGCATACCTGAAACCGCGCGTGGAAGATGAGGCCAAACGACTGAACGTGGAGCAGAGCCCACTGCTCAGTCCGGATGCAGCGTCCCTAAAGGGTCAGTTCATGTTCTGGTAGCAGCCGGCGAACAAGAAAAACAAATTTTCCATCACAGTTACGGCAGGTTCCGGATGCAACAGCAGAGTCATATCCCACGACCTCGCAAACAATCTAAAAGCGATGTTAGACATCCCCACCGCGATTTGCTATAAAATCTGGACACACATCATTATCCAGCAAGGAGAAGCAAATGAAGAAATTCGTCATCAAACATGTGGCAGTTCCGTTGATTGCCATGACCATATCCGCCCTGCCAGCGTTTGCCGCAGATATCGATGCATTCAGAGGTGAAAAGGGAGAGATCAAGATTTCCGGCGGCACCGCCCACATCCCGGTCATGAAGGACGCCGCCCAGAGGATCATGTCCAAAAATCCCGGCATCCAGATCAGTATTGCCGGCGGCGGTTCCGGGGTAGGTATCAAGCAGGTGGGTGAAGGTCTGGTCAATATCGGCAACACAGGCAGAAAACCAACCGACAGCGAGGTATCCCGCTACAGCCTCAAGATGTACCAGTGGGCTGTGGACGGCGTAGCCCCGGTGGTCAACCCCAGAAACAAGGTCAAACAGCTGAGCAAGGCGCAGCTTGCCGAGATCTTTGCCGGCAGGATCAACAACTGGAAACAGCTGGGTGGTGTAGACCGGAAGATCAACCTGTACACCCGTGACGAAGCCAGCGGCACCCGCGAGGTGTTCTGGGAGAAAGGTCTTTCCAAGGGGCGCATAGCGCCGTCCGCCAATGTGGTCATCTCCAACGGGGCCATGAAATCGGCTGTATCACAGGACCCTTACGCTATTGGTTATGTTTCGGTCGGACATATTGACCGCACTGTTGCGGCAGTAACCCTTGACGGCGTCACCCCGACCATCAAAACCGTGCAGGACGGCAGCTACCCCATCGCCCGCGGTCTTTACAGCAACACCAAAGGCACGCCTGCCGGCCTGACCAAGAAATTCATTGACTACCTGTATACCCCATCAGGCAAGACAATCATCAAAAAACACGGTTTCATCCCGGTCAGATGAGAACGTTGTGGGAACGGCTGGCGGAGAGGTTTGCCCTGCTCTCCGCCATCGCCAGTGCATCCATAACCCTGCTGATCCTGCTTTTTATGGCTTACATGGGGCTGCCTGCCTTCAAGGCGGCCGGGGCTGGCCAATTGCTGCTGAGTCCATGGGATCCCTATGCGGGCATGTACGGCGTGCTGCCGATGATTGTTACCACCATCCGGCTGTCACTGCTAAGTCTCGCTTTTGCCATACCGCTCAGCCTGGGCTGTTCTTTTCTGATCACGGCCATTGCCCCTGCGCCTGTGGCCAGAGGGCTGCGCCGCATGATCGAGCTGATGACCGGCATCCCCACCGTGATTTACGGTTTTGTCGGCATCTTTCTGCTGGTGCCGCTGCTGCGCGAGATGCTGGAGTCAGGTTCCGGTATGTGCATCCTGGCCGCGGCCATGATGCTGGCGGTGATGATCTCGCCGACCATGACCCTGTTCTTCTGCGACAGCTTTGACAGGATTCCCCGTTCCTACCTGAATGCCGCCGATGCCCTGGGCGCCAGCCCGATTCAGAAGCTTTTCCACGTCACACTGCCCTCTGCCAGGGCCGGCATGCTCAACGGAGTGGTGCTGGGACTGGGACGCGCCGTGGGCGATACCTTGATTTCGCTGATGCTGGCCGGCAACTCCATCGACATGCCACAATCGATGCTGGATTCCGCCAGGACACTGACAGCCCACATCGCCCTGGTGTTTGCCGCAGATTATGAAAGCCCGGAGTTCAGCTCCATATTCACCTGCGGCCTGGTGCTGTATGTCTTCACCACCATGACAACACTGTTTGTGCGTTACTACGGACGTAGCGAGGCTGGCAGGGCATGAGACAGCGTGGCGTTGAAATGCTGGTGACGATTTTCGCCTGGTTGTCGGGACTGCTGCTGCTCTGCTCCATACTGGCCGTGCTGGTCTACCTGCTCGTCAAAGGCTACTCCGCCCTGAATCTAACGCTGATATTCGGCGAGACCGACCCCTGGCAGGCCATCCTGCTCAGGGAGCGGGTCTTTGACGGACTGTTTCCCGCCATCGTGGGTACACTGGCGCTGGTCACCCTGTCGATTATCTGGGCCATCCCCGTAGGCGTCGCCACCGGTATTTATCTCTCCGAATACGCCGGCAGTTTTTCCCGCAAGGTGCTTAACCTCTGTTTTGATATCCTTTCCGGTGTGCCTTCCATCGTGGTCGGCCTGTTCGGTTTTGCCTTCACAGTGTTTCTGCACAAGCATTATTCCAGCCAGATCAAGCCGTGCCTGCTGATTTCCAGCATCGCCCTTTCCACGCTGGTACTGCCCTACATCATCCGCACCACCCAGGCGGCGCTGGAGGCGATTCCCCGCGACATACGCCTGACCGCACTGGCCCTGGGCGCCACCCGTTTCCAGAACATTGCCCTGGTGCTGATCCCCCGCTCTCTCCAAGGCATCATGAGCGGTGTCATCCTTTCCATCGGCCGCTGCGCCGAGGATACCGCCGTTATCATGCTCACCGGGGCCGTGGCCTCGGCCGGCATCCCGGCCGGACTCACTTCGCAGTACGAGGCGCTGCCCTTTTTCATCTATTACATCTCATCACAATACACCACCCCGGAGGAACTGGGCATGGGCTACGGGGCGGCCATCATTCTGCTGATCATCTGCGCCTTGCTGTTTGCGCTGGCTTTTGTTGCCAGAAAAGGGCTCAGCCATGCTACACTCTACCGACCATGAACAGTGCCATGACAGACAACATCAAGATCAGGGTTAACAACCTCCATTTCTGCTACCGCAACCACCAGGTGCTGAACGACGTATCCATGCAATGCCAGGAGAATACGATTACGGCGCTTACCGGACCTTCCGGCATCGGCAAGTCCACCTTTCTGATGACCCTCAACCGGCTGTGGGAGAACGAACCGGAAGCCCGCATGTCCGGCAAGATTGAAATCAAGCTGGGTGGCGTCATGCAGGACATCTACACCGCCCGCCTGCCGCTGACAGAGCTGCGCAAAAAGGTGGCCATGGTCTTTCAGACCCCCAACCCGCTGCCAATGAGCATCCGCAAGAACATGCTCTTTCCGCTGAAGATCTCCGGAGAAAGCAATCGGGAACTGATGGAAGAAAAAGTGGAACAGGCACTGCAGGCCGCCAACCTCTGGAATGAGGTCAAGGGCCGCCTGAATGACGACGCCCGCAAACTGTCCGGCGGTCAGCAGCAGCGTTTGTGCATAGCCAGGGCTTTGGTGCTGGAACCGGAAGTGCTGCTGCTGGACGAGCCGACCTCATCGCTCGACCGTACCTCCACTGCGGTTGTGGAGGAACTTTTGACCGGACTCAAGCAAAACCTGACCATCCTGGTGGTTTCGCACTACATGGAACAGGTGGCGCGCATATCCGACCGGATCATCAGCTTTAGCGAAAATGGCACGATTGCCTGAACACCTGCACCAAGTAGTTGCTTTACGGCCAATTTGGGACATACTGGTAGATATTTCTCTTCCAATCAGGAGGACTTATGAAAACCATCCTTTCTCTTGTCTGCACACTGCTGACGCTGCTGTGCCAACCCGTTAGCTCCCAAGCCATGTTCGATGGCGATGCGCCGCAACAGTTCAACAGCATGACAGAAATGGCCGATGCCATGGCCAGGGAGATGCGCAGCGATTATCCCGGCCGCAAACTTTACCTGGACCGTGAAGATATCCGTAACGAACTGAACGGGGCAACCGCCCCTTTTTCCGGGATGCTGGCCAACGAATTGGAACGGGCCTTAAGCCGCCACGGCTTCGGTTTTGAGGAGCGCAATATCGATCAGGCAGATTTTGCTGTTAAAGTAAGCTATCGTCCTGACCAGCAGAAGGTTACGGTATATCTGAAACTGAAGGACATAAAAAGCGGCTCCAGCTACAGAAATCTGAAAGGCAGCTACTGGATTGGTCTGGACAAGCTGCCTTCGGACAGCTTTTCCGACTCGCTGGACAACCGTATCGGCAGACTGGCCGCAAAAATTGCCGCTGGCTGGAGACGCAGCAACACATTGCAGGTGTATGTGAATCCGGTGGTTGAAACGCGCAAGAAATATTCCAGCCCTTTCTCAGACTATGTGACCCTCAAGCTCAAAACCATTCTGTCCGCAGAACCGAGTATCAAAGTTATAGAGGAAAAGCCCTCTCGCCAAAAACTGGCACTGACGCGCTCCATATCAAACATCAAGGCTCCTATCGCGACCGGGGACGCCTCTATAGCCGGCGCCGACGCCATACTGGACGGAAGTTACCTGCGCGGTTCGCAGTCCGTCAGCCTGGCATTTTCGCTAAAAGAGCTAAGCGGCAGGGTCATCTCCGGCGCTGCTGACTCTATCCCCCTGGAACTGGTCCAGTACAGCACTGCCAACGATGCTGCCGAGACCCTGTCCCAGATTGCCGATACAGAACATGAACAGGGCGGAGATATGGTCAGAATCAGTACCGTCAAAGGCGGCGCATATCAGGTCTTCCATGAAGGAGACCTGGTCAGCTTCAGGCTGCTGGTCAAGCGGCCGCTCTATCTCTACGTTTACGACATCAACCCCAAGGGCGAGGTCAGCCTGCTCTACCCCAAGGCTGGCGAAGCGGAAACTCCCAAACTGCCTGGCATCATCCATATCCTGCCTGAGGAAACCGACAGCTGGACCATCAGGGTCGAGCCCCCCTTTGGCACCGATGCGGTCAAGGTTTTTGCCAGCAACCGCAAGCTGCCGCTGCCGCGTATCAGTGAGCAGGTGGCCTCGCGCAGCTTTGAAGGGACCACTCGCAGTCTGCAGCGTATCGATAATGTACGTCAGGATCTGGCAAGACAAAAAACTATTAACGGCAAGGACCTGGTGGACTATTACAAGGGGATCGCCGCCAAAACCGGCGCACCGCTTTACGAATCGACCGTGTACATAGAAACCAGGGCCAAATAGACCTTCAGGAAAGACAACCGGCTCTTGCAGAAAAAACGTTTACATAATTATCGCTGGCTGCTGTTTGGCATCCTGGCAATGATGTATATCCTGGTGTACTTCTACCGGGTGTCACTGGCCGTGGTGGCTGGAGACATCAGCCGTGAACTGCACCTGACGCCGCAAGAGCTCGGCACCCTGTCCGGTATCCTCTTCTATGTATATGCCGCCGCCCAACTGCCGCTGGGGCCTCTGATCGACAAGCTGGGCGGACGCCTTATCATCAGCTCCTTCGGCATCATTACAGCCCTGGGCGGTCTGCTGTTCGCCCAGGCCGACACCCTGCAGGACGCTATCATCGCCCGCATGCTGATCGGCATCGGCACCGCCTCAACCCTGATGGCCGCGTTTTCCATCTTCAGTCACTGGTACAGCAAGATTGAATTCGGCAGGGTCACCAGCCTGATGATCGCCGTAGGCAACCTGGGCAACCTGTCGGCAACTGCGCCGCTGGCGTTAGCCGTGGCATACTTCGGCTGGCGCGACTCTTTCCTGGTAATCGGCTGGGCCCAGCTGATCATCACGGTGATAGTGCTGCTGCTTGTACGCAACCGTCCACCACACCCACAATCACAACAGGGAACAGTATCATCCGAACAGCAGCAAAAAATTGGCGTAATGGAGGCCTGGAGACGCGTTTACGGGCTGCGGGATTTCTGGATGCTGGCCCTGCTGGCCTTTTGCTGGTACGGCAACTACATGGCCGTACAGGGGCTGTGGGGCGGCCCCTACCTGATGAATATCGCCGGACTCACGCGCGAGACCACCGGCAACATGCTCATGCTGACTTCCATCGGTTTTATCACCGGCAGCCTGGTTATAGACATGATTGCACTCAAGGTCTTCAAGTCATATCAGAAAACCATGCTGTACGGACAGTTGCTGCTGTTTCTGCTGATGTGCAGCTTCCTCGGTATTGCAGAACGGCTGCCGCTGCCGCTGCTGGGGCTGTTGTTCTTCACCATCGGCCTGGCCGTATCCAGCGGTGTGATGATCTACCCGATCATCCGCTCCATGTACCCGGTGCAGATCGTGGGCACCGCCCTGACCTCACTGAATTTTTTCGTCCTGATGGGGGCAGCGGTCACCCAGCACGCCATGGGCATCGCCATCAGCGTGTTTTCAATGAACGGGACTAGCCAGGCTGACGCGTTCCACCAGTCATTCATGATGCCGATTGCAGCCCTGCTGCTGGCCGCCATCATCTTCCATTTTGCCAAAGATTATTCCGATATTGGTCGTCACACGTCATAACCTTATGGCTGTTAAAACGTTGCACATTATTGGGCTATTTTGCTGTCCGCACCGCCAACCCGCCGTAATCACACCCTGATTCCATCTTGTATACAAAGAGCCCTGCTAATTATTCACTAAAACCCTGATAATATCAGCATTTGATGCCGAAAAAGCTTGACTATTGCAGCGATGATTATTAATAATGACGACTCGTAAAGGGGAGTAGCTATCAGTCGGAGAAATGACTGACCCCATGCCCGTCATATCGGTTCTAAACCCGGGCAAGGAGCGATTGTCATCGCATGCAAGACCTTTATCCAAGCGTTACAGTCGTGGGTAAAGGTCTTTTTATTTTCCCGCGACGCCAATCAAAAACGTCGGGGGTAACTAATCTTGAGCTACACACTGCATCAGCCTGCCAAAATTGAAACTTTTCTCTTACTCAAACTGTCTGCACAATCTCCCGCAACTGACATAAATACGATACAAAGCGAGGTACTGTAATGGAATGGCTGCTTGATCCGCAGATATGGCTGGCGCTGATTACACTTACAGCACTGGAAATCGTACTCGGCGTAGACAATATCATCTTCATCTCCATCATGGTTTCAAAGCTGCCTAAACATCAGCAAAAGAAGGCGCGACTTACGGGGCTTGGCTTGGCCATGTTCTTCAGGCTGGCACTGTTGGCTTCGCTAAGCTGGCTGATCGGACTGACGGCGCCGCTGTTTACCGTTATGGGCAACGAGATCTCGGCCAGGGATGCCATCCTGCTGGGAGGCGGTATCTTCCTGATCTGGAAAAGCACCATGGAGATTCACGAAAAGCTGGAAGGAGCCGAGCAGGAGCATGAGTTCTGTATCACTAACAGCTTCCGCAATATCATCATGCAGATCATCATGATCGATATCATCTTCTCGCTGGATTCGATCATCACAGCTATCGGCATGGCCAACCAGCTGGCGGTAATGATGGCGGCGGTGGTGATCGCGGTCGGCTTCATGATGCTGTTTTCCGCGTCCATTAGTGAATTTGTGGAACAGCACCCCACCATCAAGATGCTTGCCTTGAGCTTTCTGATCATGATCGGTATCGCCCTGGTGGCGGATGGCCTGGATATGCACATACCCAAGGGGTACATCTACTTCGCCATGGCCTTCTCGGTCTGCGTGGAAATGCTCAACCTGAAGATGCACGCAAAAACCAAGCCGGTTAAACTTTACAATGACATCCCCAACATCTGCGATGACCAGATGACTTCAGAAGAACAGTCGAAAAACTGAGACTGAATTAGCGGTACACAACATTGCCGGTTTTGTGATAGCATCTGCATACACAAAACCGGCATTTTTGTATGTATATCAAGCTGTTGTTTTCCCGGTTGACTTGCCGGCTTTAAAAAAACAGTCTGAGTCATGCCGGACTGAGCAAACGTTTAAACCTCGTGGTTTCAAGACAACCACAAGAAACGGAGACAACTCATCATGGCTGCAATATCCACAAAAAAACGAATTATACTGATCCTGTTTGCATTTCTGGTCGCACCACTGCTGATATTGTCGATCTATGCCTGGGTAACCCTGACCTTCAGCTACGCCTCGGGTGAACGGGTCGGCACCATGCAGAAATTTTCCAAAAAAGGCTGGGTTTGCAAGACCTGGGAGGGGGAACTGGCCATGGTGCCGGTAATGGGGGCGTTGCCTGAGAAATTCTTCTTTACTGTCCGGGAAGATGCTGTAGCACAGAAGCTCAATCAGAGCCTGGGCAAAAAGATTTCCCTCTATTATGAACAGCACAAAGGTGTGCCCACAACCTGTTTTGGAGAAACTGAATACTTTGTTAAAGATGTCAAGGTACTTGAATAATCATCAAACAATGATTATCTTCCACGCAAACAGGGCACAGGCTTTCACCGGCTGTCGCCCCGGATTTGCACCCCCTGCTTAAAAGGAGACCAAATGCGCAAAAGAACCATATTCATCATGCTGTTCCTGGCTGTAACAACTTTATTAAGCATCTCAACCTTCTGCAACGATGCAGAAGCCCGCGCCGGCGGCAGGCGTTCCATCGGCAACAAGGGGAGCCGCAGCTTTTCCCCGTCTGCCTCACCTTCCTACCAGCAGCGCCAGTCCATGCCTCCTCAGCAGCAGCGCCCCATGGCACAGCCTTACCAGGCACCTCAGCAGAGCGGTGGTTTTCTGCGCAGCATGATGGGCGGCATCGCCGGCGGCCTGATCGGCGGCATGCTCTTCCGCAGCCTGGGTATGGCAGGACCTGGGGGTGCTGGCGGCGGCGGATTCGGTATCTTCGAGTTCATTCTGCTGGGCGGCATTGCCTATTTCATCTACCGCTTCATCAAGAGCAGGCGCGAAGCCGCTGCACCACTACCGGCAGGCGGAACAGCCCAATTTGAAGCCTACCAGCCACAGCAAAGCTCTGCTGCTTACGACCATCAGCAAAGCGATAGCGATGCAGGCATTGCCCATATCCGTCAAATGGACGCATCCTTTGATGAGCAGCGTTTCTGCGATGCGGTGATGGATACTTTCTTCAAGATTCAGAGCGCCTGGATGCACAAGGACCTTGCCCCAGCCGCCGTAATGATGACCGCGGAAATGCGCCAAGTATTCCAGTCCGACCTGGATCTGCTGATCCGGGAGAAGCGCACTAACCGCCTGGAAAACATTGCTGTACGCAAGGTAGAGATAGTGGATGCCTGGCAGGAATCCGGCCAGGATTTTATCACCACACTGATCTACGCCAACCTGCTGGATTACACTACCGATGACATTAGCGGCCAGGTCGTTGACGGCAGCAAAACCGAACCGGTCAAATTCGAGGAATACTGGACATTTTGCCGTCCGGTTGGCCCGAATCCTTGGCAGTTGTCGGCCATTGACCAGAAATAACGTCGCCACAACCACATCATTCAACCATCAAGCGGGCATGTCAGCAATCAGCGGACATGCCCGCTTTGCATTCCTTCTGCAACACTTGCCAAACCCGCCAATAGCATCTATTATCCTGAAAAACATGCTGACGCGCCCTACTGTAGTTCTGACACACAGAAACACATGCCAGGCATACCATCATATTGTTGACAGACACTTACTGACCCGGGAGACAGTTTTGAAACAGATCGTCAACTGGACCACAAAAAAC
>Ga0302250_1002643_pt1 | contig 10739 bp, 8 predicted proteins | sample AAG_RA_Asp_MG_FD_193536 | JGI IMG/M metagenome (GOLD analysis project Ga0302250, IMG submission 193536) | Enriched activated sludge microbial communities from anaerobic digester in WTTP, New Holstein, Wisconsin, United States - AAG_RA_Asp | ecosystem: Engineered > Bioreactor > Anaerobic >... | reverse complement strand
GGTGCCGATACCAACGGACTTCACCGTTCTGAATCCTTCAATGTCCAAGGGAGCGGCATTGATGTTCACTCTGCGAATTTCGCCTTTTTTATATTTGGTGTCGTAAACTGTTTGCACGGTATCGGCTATGAATTCTGGGCTATACATGGGGTGTTCGCCGTAAACCATTATCAAACGCTTGTGTCCGGTTTCCACCAGGGCCTGGGTTTCGGCGATCAGGTCTGCCTTGGAGAGGGTGCTGCGGTGGCATTCCTGGTTAGAGATTCGAAAACCGCAGTAAACGCAATCGTTGATACACTCATTACCCACATACAAAGGAGCGAATAGCACGATCCGGTTTCCGTAGATGCGTTCTTTCAGTTCATGAGCTCCGTCCAGGATAAGCTGCTTTAGCTCCGGATCCTTCACGCTGATCAGGGCTGCGGTTTCATCGGGGTTTAGGCGTTGCTTGTCCAGCGATTTAGCGATTATCTCGCGGATTCTGCTCTCGCTTGCATGGCTTTGGTTTTCCAGCAGTGTTTCGATCTCGGCGTTTGGAATAAAGGATTTCACTCCTTCGATGCTGATCTTCATGATTTATCTCCTAATTCAATTTTCAAAGTGGAGGCTTTTACTTTCACAGAGGAAATCTGCCCCAGTTGTCCGGAAAAAGCGCCCATTTCTGCTGTGGAAAGCTCCATTATCAGAAAAATCACAGACACTCCCAAATCGCGCATGGGGTATCCAACCCTTAGCAGGATATGCGCTGCGTAGCTGTGCAGCAATTCGGAAACGGGGTGAAAGGCATTTTCGATGTCTTCCACGATGATGCTTACCACATGGCGTTTTTCTGGCATATAAAAGCTCCTGGGTGCGACAAGGGGGATTTTTGGCATAAAAGGCGAAAAGCGGCTTTTCTCCCTTGATGCCAGAACGTATCTCTCATCGCAGGTTTAGTTCTTCACCCTATTTGACGGTTGGCAGTTTTTGGCAAGGAAAATCTATCATGGGAAAAAAGAATTGACAGAATCCAGATTTGAACATGATTGGCTCAGCGTGCGTAATTACTTCTTATCTTTACAATTAACTTACTAAAGAATGCTTATGAAAAGACTACGCCTAATATACATAATACTCAGTTTTTGCTTACCGGTTTTTGCCGGAAGCTTTAACTGGTTTTCGCAAAACGACGCACGCTGGAAACAGGAACGCCTGGGCAGCAGCAGAAGCTCCATCGGGAAAAGCGGCTGCGTGCTGAGTTGCTTGTCGATGCTGCTAAACGCCGAGGCGACAAATCAACACATGACTCCGGATCGGCTGAATGAATGGCTGCGGAAAAACGGTGGTTATGCCGGCAACAATATGCGCTGGCAGATTCCCGGAGAAATCGATGGCAGCGGCCTGGGATTGGAGCTTGTGGCTCAAAGTGTGAAACGCAACGACTGGGATTTCCTTTCATCTCAATTGGATGCAGGAAACAAAGTGATCGTGAAAGTGGCAGGGCGCAGAAGTCATTGGGTTTTGGTGATCAAGCGTGAGGGTCCCGCCGATAAGCCTGCGTCTTATTTTGTGAACGATCCCGGCATGAATAAGTATGAAGAGAGAACCCTGGCTTATTTTGGCGGATTCAAATCGGCCAGAGCATACTCGGGCAATTGGCTGGATGAACAGGCTTTTGATTTGGAGAGCGAAATCTTTGTGGTGCCTGTGCAAAGCGACGAGCTTTTTCTGTATGATATCCAGGAGTTGCCACATCCGGCAGATGTATTTGTCACTCTCAAAAACAAGCTTCCGGTAGAGATCAGCGGTTATTTTATCCTGGGTTTGTTCGATCAGGATGGAAGCTTCCTCAGAACGGTGGATTACGAGTATGCAGCTCTCGAAGCAAGCGGAAACCTCGATTTGCTATATGAATTGCCCGATCTGAAACCTTTGAACCAAGAGAACCAAAGCCTGAAGATAGTTTACAGCAAGTATTTCTCCTCCATGCCCTCCATGACCGAAAGCATCGAACTGATCGACAAAGGTATCCGCAACTATACGAACTCGGCAGAACAATTGGAATAGGTTAGTACCGCTTATCATCGTATCCGGATATCTCCCAATCCTGGATTATCATATCCCTCTGCTCAACCGCTGCAAAGCTATTCCTACCATATAGTTATCCTCTATTCATAGGATGAAACCCCTGATAGCCGGGTTGGGTAGCCTTCCAGGCGGAGTGCGTCAGTTCCGTAGGCTGGCAGTATAGAATTGGCAAACTATATTATCTTGGTGCCTTTCTGGGAAAAGGCATTCACGGAGAGGGAAGCAAAAAGTCCTGCCTGATACTTTGGAACTGCCGCTGCGGCCACCATTGCTGCATTGTCCATGCAGTATGGCAAAGAGGGGTAGTAGACTCTGATCCCCTTTTTTTCGGCCTGTTGGCTAAGCTGATCGCGCAAAGCGCTATTGGCGGCTACACCACCTGCGATCAGGATCGTTCTGAGTCCCTGAGACCTTGCATACAACAAGCTTTTCCTGATCAGGGGGTCGATGATCGCTTGCTGAACCGATGCCGCGATGGAAGGCAGATTAGCCTGCACAAATCCATCTTCCTGCGTGCTCAGCCAGGTTCGAATGGAGGTTTTCAATCCGCTATAACTGAAGTTATAGTTGTCTTTGCGGATCAGGCCACGGGGAAACTGCACGAAATCCGCGGCTCCGTTTTTGGCGAGTCTGTCTATCAATGGGCCGCCGGGAAAACCCAGACCAAGCAGTTTGGCAGCTTTGTCAAAGCTTTCTCCCGCTGCATCGTCCACGGTTTTACCGATTATCTCAAATTCGGTCAGGTTTTTAAAGTGCACCAGTTCCGTATGCCCGCCGGAAACAACCAAAGCCAGGAAAGGAGCTTCTATTTGCCGGTGTTCGATGAAATTTGCAAAGATATGGGCCAGCATGTGATTAACCGTGATCAAGGGCAGGGATAGACTCCAGGCCAGGCTCTTGGCAAAAGACAATCCCACCAGCAAGGAACCGATCAAGCCTGGATTGATCGACACAGCTACAGCGTCGATCTCGTTTAACTGCAGATTTGCCCGTTCCAAGGCATTGCGGGTAAGCAGGAGGATGTTCTTCAAATGCAAACGGGAAGCGAGCTCAGGCAAGACCCCGCCAAATTTCAGATGTTCTGGTTGGTTGGAAACCAGATTTACCAGAACCCGGTAATCTGTGTCCAGGATGGCTACCGAGGTATCGTCGCAGGAGGATTCGAAGGCCAGGATTTTTTGCATCTACTTTTTTCGGACTTTTTGAGGGGTTATTCCAATTACCTGCGTTTCACCTGGAGCTTCCACGGACAACTGATAGAGCCCGTTTTGGTCAGGTTCGTTACCAACTAAAACTTTTATGCTCTGAGGATCGAGCTTGTTCAAAAGGTCGGAATCCCCGGACAGCTTCAGGGTGACCCGTGAAGGGAAATATTCTGCGCCAGAAGTAGAGAAAACAGGTAGAGAATCGAAGACTCTGGTGGTTTTGAAGGAACTGGAGATGCGTACCCGGATGGAATTCACAGCCAGAGATACATCCTTTTCCGGTTCGTTCACTTTCAGAACGAATTCCCGCTCAGAAAGCTGTGAGCGGTTGATTTCCTCTGTGGTCAGTCTCTCGATCAATTGGATTTTCGATTTTGGCCCGAAGACCACAAGTTTATCGGGGATAAGCTGATAATTCAGGTTGGCAAAACGCTGGCGGGTGTACAGATCGGTAAAGCTAAGCTCCACAGGCACCTTTTTTTGATGGAAGACATCGGCTTGCACGGCGATTTCCTGTTTTTCAGCCGGTCCCAGCAAGGTAAGCTGGATGTTTTCGGGAAGATCAATGCTGTAATCGGCCAGGGAAAGCTGCTCCGAGCCTGGCCTGATCTTGCTGGCATCGAGATTGATCTTGGTGCGGGATAGCTTCAGCTTGATAATCTCCAGTCCCTTACCACGCACAGCAAACGGAATGGATTTTGGCAGGCTGTTCAGAGTGATGTTTTTGGGGATATCCTTCAGGGCTACAGGCAGATCGATAACTGTGCGATGCTCGCTGATCAGCAGAGACTGAACCCATATAAACACTGCCATCAGCAGTGAAAACAGCTTTAAACCGAGGTTTTTGTGAAACAAGTTTTAGTCCTCGTTGAACTGGCCGGTGATACTTAGCGACTTCATCTTTTTATAAAGAGTGGTTCGTTCAATGCCAATCGCTTTGGCGGTTTGAGAAACGCGCCAATTGTTTTGATTCAGATGGTGCAGCAGATAATCCCTTTCGAAGGAAGCCACGCTGTCTTTAAGGGTATTGATCCTCATATAGCGTTCCAGATTGAATTCGTCTGTTCCCTGGTTATGGTGGGCTTTGTGCTGCAGGTGTTTGAGGATAGTGGAGTTACTGATTTTGCTTTCGTTGATCATGATGAATTTGCAGAAATTGCGCAATTCGCGGATGTTTCCTGGCCAGGAATAGCTTAGCAGGTCGCCCTTCAAGGCTGGTAAATCGAGATTATCGATCACGCTGTATTGAGGTGAATAGCTGGTAAAGAAATAGCTGATCAGCAACAGGATGTCTTCCTCTCTTTCCCTTAAAGGCGGAAGCTCCACAATGTTTCCTTCGATGCGGTAAAATAGGTCGCGACGCAGGGTTTTTTGATCGGCCAGTTTACTCAAATCTGCATTGGAGGCAAAAATCAGTCGTGTATTCACTTTTTTCAGGTTTCCCCCCACCACCTGGATTTCTTTGTTTTCAATGGCTCGTAGGATTTTGGCCTGGGCGATGGGGGATAGGTTGGTTACTTCATCCAGAAACAAAATGCCATTGGTGCATTCCTCGAAAAAGCCTGTTTTATTGCGGTCTGCGCTGGTGAAAGAGCCTTTCACGTGCCCAAAGAGTTCGGATTCGATCAGGCTTTCAGAGAGCGCACTGCAGTTTACCGTATGAAATGGTTTGCCGAAGCGGTGTGAATTGATGTAATAGTAGTTAGCCGCCACCTCTTTGCCGGTTCCGGTATCCCCCAGCAGAAAGAGGTCTTCATCAACGCTGGAAAGCTTGTTTATCTGCTCGCGCACTTTCTTTATGGCTGCGCTTTCTCCGATGAAAGGAAAGCTGCGGGTAAACTGCTTTTTCAGGTTTATATATTCTATCTGCAGTCCAATATGCTCTTCTTCCTGGTGTTTCAGAGTGATGGCGTTTTCGATGTGCAGCAGGAGCTGGTTGGTGCTGAAAGCGGAACCTTTTTCGATAAAGTGATATGCTCCCAAAGCACGTATTTCGCTAATCTGCGTGGAGGTAACCTCACCCGAGATCACGATAACTTTGTAGTTCAGGTCCATATTGTCTTTCAGATGTTTCAACACCTGGATGCCATTCAGTCGGGAACCTATCAGAAACACGTCCAATAGGATAACATCTGGTTGAAACATGCGCAGTTCGTCAAAAAACTGGTCGCTGTTAACGGTTAGAAGCACCTGGTATTCATAGCGTTTCATCACTTTGGCGATCTGCTCGGCCAAAACGATGTCGTCTTCCAGAATGAGGATTTTTCCTTTCATGTTTTTTTACCTCAAAAGCCTTTCTTCCAGTTCAGCCAGGGCAGTAATGAAATAAATATAGGCTTGGTCGGGCGAGTCGTAAGGCGAGAAGTACTTATGCACGTCGCCATCCTGGAAGTATTTGGAACACATATAGTAGAAGTGGTCAGAAGTGCTAAGCAATCTGGCGATGCGCAGCAACTCCGGATCTCCTTTTTCTTTGATGCGGAAAAAGAGCTCATAGAGTGTTTCGATGGCGTTTTTTTGCATGTCGTTTTCCAGCCAGGCGGAAAGGTCGCGCTGTTCGTCGGCCCAGGAAACCGCATCGGTGAAGGAAAGCCCTTCCTGTTGGTAGTTAGCCAAATGTGAAGTGTCCTTGGGATTGGCAAAGCCCAGATGCCCTTTGGCCAAAACCGCAGCCGGGAAATGCCGCATAAAGTCGAAGATCCCGGAAGACGCCCATTGATGCTCGCCGAAGGTTTCATAGTCCATAAAGAGATTCAGGAAAAGGTTTTTCCCTCCTGTTTCAGCCAGGGTTAGGTGATCGATCCAATTCACGAATTTATCTACCGTAAGGGGATACTCCGGCCAATCGCGATTTGAGAATCGGAAGGCGATGTCGTCGGCCAATTGGTAATACTTCAGCAGCAGATTGATGTCTTTGGAGTAGTTTTTGTAGGCATAAAGCGGGGTTCGCCATTGCAGAATGCGGTCGACACCTTCGGTAACGATGGTTTTGAAGCCTTCGATTTCGTAAATAATATCCGACAGCCTGTCCTGATAGATCAGCTCAGTATTGCGGAATGTTGTGGTATAATATCCAAATTCCTGTTGCATAAGATCGCGGTGCATCATTACCTGATCCAAAAACTCGTTGGTATCGTATAAGAAAGCCAGGCTGTGGAAATAGGTTTCTCCCAGCAGTTCAACACATCCGGTATCCACCAGCCTCTTAAACGAATCCAGGGTTTCAGGCGAATAGAGCTTGAATTGCTCGATGGCAGTCCCCGTGATGGAGAAGGCAATCTTGAAGCGGCCTTCGCTTTGTTTTATCAGTTCATACAGCAGTTCATTGGTTGGCAGATAGCATTTTTCTGCCACTTTTTTCATCACCAGGCCATTCAGTTTGTCGTCAAACATCTCTGCATTTCGATTGATGTCCAGAACGTTGAAGTGATTCAGCCTGTAGGGTTGGTGAACCTGAAAGTAGAAGATGATATTTAGCATGGCTGCTCCTTAGTTATCCTGCCGGCGGATGAATTCTGCCAGAGTGCTGGAATAGAGGTGGCGGATTTTTTCGGCGGCTTCGTCCCACTGAATGCGATGCACTTCGCGCATGCCTTCGATGCCGATTTTGGCGCATTTTTCACGGTTTTCAATGAGGTGGTTTATGGTTTCCGCCCAAAGGTCGATATCCCAATAATCTATCTTGAAGGCGTGATGCACCACTTCAGCTACTCCAGATTGCTTGGAGATTATCGAGGTGATGCCAAAAGCCATAGCCTCCAAAGGCGAGATTCCGAAAGGCTCGGAAACGGAAGGTAGCACGTAGATATCCGCTGCCTGTAGAACGCGTTCCACCTGCTTACGGTTCAGAAAGCCGGTAAAGAGAAAGCGGTTTTTCAGCCTCAGGGAAGCGGAACGGCGCAATACCTGGCGGCTCATGTCGCCGGTTCCGGCGATGATGAATCTGGCCTCAGGATGCACCTTTAGCACTTTATCGGCGATTTCCAAATAGTAGTCTGGCCCCTTTTGCAGGGTTATGCGCCCCAAAAAGAGGATGGTTGGCCCCTTAAATATCCGTTCCTTGTGTGATACAGCATCTTCAGGAACCGTGAATGCGTTGTGGATAATCCTGATTTTCCCGGTATCGATCCGGTAGCGGCTCATGATCATCTGAGCAGTGTATTTGGAAACGGCGATTACCTTGTCAGCATAAGTCATCCCTGCGTGTTCTATCTTATGAACCCGTTCGTCGCCAGGACCGCCGGCCCGGTCAAACTCGGTGGCGTGTATATGCACGATCAAGGGTTTTTTGGAGAGCTGTTTGGCCAACATGCCGCTGGGATAGGTAAGCCAATCATGCGCATGGATGAGATCGTATTCCAGGGCTTTGGCAAAACGGTCGGCGCGCAGCGTGTATTCCTGAACTTTGCGCATCAGGTCTTCTTCGCCGATCAGGTTGGCTGTCATTTCGTCCCAAAGCTCACGTTCTTCGTTGGTTACCACCTCGCTCAGCCAGTATTTGCGGCGTACCGAAACGGCATATTGCTTTATCTCGCTTAGCCGGAAATAGCTTTCGGGGTGTGCCGTGATGCCGATGTAATCCAGCCTTTCCTGAATAGTCGAAAAGCTGCGCTGAGTAAACTCCTTGTGCATCTTCTGATCCAGGAACACCGCGGGCAGGATATCCACGTCGCTTTCCTCACGCAGCGGGAAATAGACCAATTCCCGCGTAGGAAGCACCAGATCGATCTTGATGCCCTGGCTTAGAAGCGCTTTTACCATGCCATAACAGGCCATGCCCAAGCCGCCGGAGATGAGGGGAGGAAACTCCCAGGTGAACATTAATATCTTCATTGTTCATCTCCCAAGGTTAGCAGATATGTTTCCACGTTATACAGAGCAGCCACGCTCCAGGCCTGAGCCGGTGCGCCTTTTGGGAAGTGAGGTGCGTCGCCGTCCCAGATTTCAGCTATCGAAGCTATATGCCCTTTCATGAAGCTTTGCCGGAAGGTTTGGATAAAGGAGGTAAGCGATTCCTTGATCTCTTTGTCGGGCTTCACGCCTTTGTAGGCACGAACGTATAGGCCACAGAAAGGTCCCAGCAGCCAGGCCCAAACGCTGCCATTGTGATAGGACATATCCCTTTCGCGCTGGGTTCCATAATACTTTTTGCGGAATCTCATGTCCTTGGGGGTGAGGGTGCGCAAACCGTAATTAGTGTATAGTTCGCCAAAGGAACGCTCTAAAACCTGTTGCAACACATCCTGGGGATAGATTGGCCAGGGCAGGGAAAGGGCTATTACCACGTTGGGGCGTATCTCGATCACGGGTTCATCACCTTTAAGACGATCGCCCAGATAGCCATCTTTGCGGAATTTCGCCATGGCGGCCAGAACCCTGTCCTTCATTTCCAGCAGTTGCTGCTGAGGGGGATTGGCCTTGGGACACTTTTCTTTATAGCACAAACACATGGCTTCATAACTGCACAAGGCGTTATACCAAAGGGCGTTTATCTCGATTGGTGCACCGCTGCGGGGAGTAATCGGTCTTCCGTCGATACGCACATCCATCCAGGTGCCGTGAGCAAATTCCTCTTGTAGTTCGATAAGCCCATCCCTGCGGACATCAAAGGGATAGGTGAAGTTATTGATTATGGAAATCAGGATGTCTTCAGAAATGGCGATTGCATCTTTCCAATAATCCTGGCTTTGCTTGCGTTTGCCCAGTTTCCACAGCAGAATAATGAACCACAGGGTGGCGTCCACACTGTCGTAGTTTGCTTCTCGGCCCGATTCTGCCAGCATGTTTGGGATAAGCCCGTTTTTAATTTGTCCGCTGTATTTATTCAGGATTTTTTCCACGGTCTCGGTATATTTGGGGTTATGCAACATGGCATTCAGCACCACCATAGTATCTCTGCCCCAAGCGCCGTAAAAGGGATATCCGGCCACAATGTCGTCGTTGGCCAGAAAATCGGTAAGAGCAAACTCCAGAACCGTCAGATAATCCGGGAATTTGAACTGGAAATTATCGTTGTAATCGAGCTGATTCAACAGCGTATCGTCCTGGTCGGGCTGTAAGGGGTAGTCCAAAGGCTTGGGCAGTTCTGCATAGCGGGCTTCGATGCGCCTAACCATCGCTGTGGCATCTTCAATCGGAGCATCGCTGAACAGCAGGCAGTTGCTCTGCCCGATCTTCAGATCAAAGCCAAGTTGGAAGAGGCTTACCTGGTCGCCAATCCCAGGATAGCCGCTCATCACTTCCCAAGGGTAAAATACGTTGTAGTAAACGTAGCGGTTGGGGATCACCTCACCCTGTAAAATTGCGCCGTAAACGCTGATGTTGTTATCCTGACGGCGGGCTGAATAGCGGATAAAACCTTCTCTTTCCTCGATCTGAGCATCAAAGCGGGAAAAGTCCAGGGTGCCGGGTTGGTTCAATTCGTGATGCCGGGTGAGGGAAAACTTGGGGTGAAACTCAAAGTGCAGCCTGTGATGCCCCAAATTAGTATATTTCACCATAGTAGTGTTTGTGGTTTCATCCATCATGATCTCTTTCAGGATCAGGATATCGTTCTGATGGGGGAGAGCCGAATACAAAAAAGCCGGATAGGGGCGCAGCCAGGGCTTCACCAGATGCAGAAAGCCTTCCGGGTAGATGCAGTTGCTGTAGTTATTGCTGTCCAGATGGATTATCTCGCCGCGCCATTCCACCCTTTCTTCGATCCCGGCCACCAGGTGAACGCGGTTAAAATGGCTGTCACTGCTTATCAACAGCCCATGATACTTTCGCTGGTTGATCAGATTGCCCGTTCCCAGGGCATAAGCGCCGCAGCGATTAGTCAAAATCCATTCATGGTGATGAGTTTCCATGAAGTAGTTATTCATCAGGACCCCCTTCCTTATTTCACGATTATAGCTTGTGTTGATTTTTTTCCATTGGCATAATCTCGTCAAGACATTTTTCGTTGATCGGATCAATCCATTTTCGAAAGTCTTGGGTTTGGGCGGCAGCCCATCCCAAAGCTGGTCGGTAGTCTTGGCAATCCCTGTCCTAAATCCGCAAGCCAACTATTGTTATGTCATCCCGCTGTTCATTATCCATCAGCATTTCAGCTATCATTCTGTCGATCCTGTTTTTTTGTTCGGACAGTGGTTCCGAAGCTATCCCGGCAATTATCTGCAGCCAGTTTTGCGAGCCCAAACGGCGGGTATCCTGGCTGGGAAAGGGTTGATCCAGAATTCCATCTGAATACAGGTACAAGGTAAAGCCAGGCTGGGGCTGAATGCTGTGCTCTTGAAAAACAAGCTTGTCCTGATACCTGGTTCCGCCCAGGCCATAACGGTTTCCTCTTAATATCCTCAGTTCATTTTGCCTCGGATCATAGATTAAAAGATGCAGTCCAGCTCCGGCAAAGCTAAGGTCCCCGGTTTTTTCCCCCAGCCGGATCAAGGCAATCTCCAGTCCGTCCTGCATGTTGCTATCCAC
>Ga0302250_1002641_pt1 | contig 10746 bp, 10 predicted proteins | sample AAG_RA_Asp_MG_FD_193536 | JGI IMG/M metagenome (GOLD analysis project Ga0302250, IMG submission 193536) | Enriched activated sludge microbial communities from anaerobic digester in WTTP, New Holstein, Wisconsin, United States - AAG_RA_Asp | ecosystem: Engineered > Bioreactor > Anaerobic >... | reverse complement strand
ATCTTGTATGATTAAATCTAAGAAATCAATAGGTGGCTACTTTGAATTTGAACTTCCTGAAGGGAGTGAATATCATTCTGAAGCAATTGCTTTAAATAGTGGAAGGCATTGTTTTGAATATATATTGCGTTTACGGAAATATCTTAAGATTTACATTCCTTATTATACTTGTGAAGTAATGCTTGAACCGATTAACAAACTTAACTTACAATATGAATATTACCATATTGATGAAAAGTTGGAGCCCCAATTTGATTTTTCTCTTCTTTAAGAAAATGAAGCTTTTCTCTACATAAATTACTTTGGTTTGAAGTATGGATATGTAAATAAACATCCTCAAAAACATAATATTGTTATAGATAATTGCCAAACATTACTTGTCTAATCTATGTTTTTGAATGAGTAATTCTTACTGTTACATAAATCTATTATGAAAATAATATGTTAACTCAAAATACATTTATATTACAATCAAATTATGCTACATTAGATCAGATTATTGATCATTTGGAATGTTGTACTTTTTCACCTCCATTGAGTCATATAGTTAATATTAAAGATTATAGCAAGAAACTAATTTTATTTTCTCATAGATATGAATTATGGATAGATGAAAAATTGATTGGATTAATAGCAGTTTATGAAAATAGACCTCCTGAGGCCTATATCTCTAATGTAAGTATTATTGATGAATACAAGGGTTTGGGTTATGGAAGTAAGTTATTCAAAAATTCTTTATGTGAGATAGAGAGGAAAGGGTTTAAAAAGGTTTGTTTAGAAGTTTATAACGATAATAGAATTGCAGTTAATATGTATTTAAGATATAATTTTATGCCAGAACTTGTTAATGATAATAAAACACTAATGTGCAAGTATTATGATAATTGAAGATATGTTATTGAAGGAATTATGAAGTATATAATATTAGCAAATATACCCATGGAATATGCAAAGAAAATTCAAACATAGTAAGAAATCCATATTCTACATAGTATCTATGGAATATAAAAAAAAATGGATTGAAGATACTATTTGGAATAAGGATCAAATTAAATTGGGTATATGTGTTAAAGAAAATAATGAACTTATTGGTTTTTGTTCTCTAATTAAGATAAATTTAGTAAATGGGAGTGCAGAAATATCTATTATGATTAGGGATAATCAGTATTGGGGTAAGGGATTGGGTTCAGAAGTAATTTTACTTTTATCAGATTTTGCTTTTAGTGAACGAGGTTTTAACAGAATTTGGGCTCTTATTCTTGAGAATAATATTGCATCCAGACGGATGTGTGAAAAATGCGGTTATAAAACAGAAGGTGTTTTAAGACGGTCAATATACAAAAACGGTAAATTTTAAAATCAGGTTATAATGTCTATTCTTCAGGAAGAATTTTATCAGATGCTAAAAGATAAGGGAATAGAATAATATCTTATTTATGAATATATTATCAATAATAAAGCCGATAGGGATGAGAAATAAATTAATCCAAAGGCATGGATTTGTCTTTATTACCTAATAAAAGTGATACCATTAAAGCTATATTAAACTATAGACATTATGCTTCATAATCATTATAGAAATCTAAATATATCTTTCCTTTATAACGATTACATAAATATAAACATAATGATTAATCAATAACAGTGAACAAGGAGTAACATAACTTGAACGAATTTATTGAATTAAGAAATAACACATTTGATAGTGAAGTAATTCCTCTTGTGAGTATTAATTGTATAACTTATAATCATTGTAAATATATAAGAGATGCCCTTGAAGGTTTTCTAATGCAGAGAACAAATTTTCCGGTAGAAATATTAATTCATGATGATGCTTCTACTGATGGAACAGCGGAAATTATTAAAGAATATGAAAAACAATATCCTTGGTTAATTAAACCAGTTTATAAAAAAGAAAATCAATATTCAAAACATAATGGTACCATATCTAAAATTCAATATGGTAGTGCCCTGGGTAAATATATTGCTTTTTGCGAAGGGGATGATTACTGGACAGATCCCTATAAACTGCAAAAGCAGGTAGATTTCCTGGAATCTAATGTGTGGGTGGATATTTGTCCAACAAACTAATTATAAAAAATAGCATTTTTCTGTATATACGCTTGATAGTTACCTTATTTGTGGGGCTATTAACTTCCAGGTATGTTTTAATGGCACTGGGAGCTTCGGATTTTGGGCTTTACAATGTAGTTGGTGGTGTCGTAACAATGATGGCGTTTGTGAATACTGTAATGGTAAGCACAACATATCGTTACATTGCTTATGAACTTGGTAAACCTGATGGAAATGTTAATAAAATATTCAATATAAGCTTAAGCATACATCTAATTATATCTGTAATTGTTATAATTGCATCGTTAACCATCGGTTTATATTATATTTATAACTATTTGGTAGTTCCGGAGGGAAAACTATCAGACGCGGTTTTTACTTTTTTATTCTCAATGTTTAACACGATTTGTGTTATTATTGGAACACCCTATCAAGGTTTATTAGTTGCTAAAGAAAAATTTGCTGTAACTGTTCCCATAGAAATATTAACAAAACTATTAAATTTAGGTCTTGTTATCCTTTTAATGTATTTGCCGGGAAATCATCTGAGGATATATGTTATATTTATGACCATTGTGCATATGCTAAACCCTATATTATATATATTATATTGTATTAAGAAATACTGGCAGGAAGTGAAATGGAAAATCCAAAAGGACTGGAAAATATATAAAGAAATGCTTAGTTTTTCCGGTTATATAATGATTGGTGCTGCTGCAAGTGTTGGTGAATCCCAGGGTTCTGCCATTATTATAAACAGGTTTTTTGGAACTATATTAAATGCAAGTTTTGCTATTGCTAATAGAGTAAATTCTATGGTTCAAATGTTTGCTCAGGGTTTAAGCCAAGCTATAGTTCCTCAAATAACAAAAAGCTACAGTTCCGGTGATCATAATAGGAGTAGCCAGCTTGTTGCGCTATCTTCTAAATTCTCGTTCTTTCTAATAATGATTCCTTTATTACCCATTTTACTGGAAACAGATTTTATTCTTAATATATGGTTAAAGGAAGTTCCTGATTTTACGACTATTTTTGTTCAAATTATTCTAATTAAATCAATTATAACTTCATTAAATTCAGGCATACCATCAATAATTCAAGCAAGTGGAAAAATCAAATGGTTTCAGTTGATTTCCAGTACCATATTACTTTTATGCTTACCTTTAGCATATTTTGCTTATACCCTTGGGTATCCACCTCATTTTATAAGTATTATCTATTTGTTTACTTCTCTACTTACATTTATTACTACTCTAATATTACTAAAAGTTATCATTAATTATGATATCTTAGAATTTATAAAAAAAGTTGTTTTAAAAGCTATTATTATTACCATAATTATATCTCCCTTATTTGCTATTCAATTTATCGTGCCTGAAGGTGTATTGAGATTCTTTTGTGTATCATTATTAGCTGAAGTTATACTGTTTGCTTCTATCTATTTTATAGGATTAGAGAAAGACGAAAGAATAGGTATAAATAAATATATAAGTTTAGCAAAAAATAAAATTTTGGGTTATGCTATATGAATTATGCCCCAATTTTAATACCTACTTTAAATAGATATAACCATTTGAAAAGATGTGTTGAATCATTGGCAAAATGTACTTATGCTGATAAAACAGATCTTTTTATTGCTTTGGATTATCCTTTAAAAGAAGAACACTGGGAAGGATATAAAAAAATTAAGGAATATGTCAATAATATTAAGGGTTTTAACTCAGTTAATATAATTCAGAGAGATAATAATTATGGACCAGGTAAAAACGCCACTAACGCGCAAAATCAAATTTATGAAAAGTATGACAGAATAATATTTACAGAGGATGATAACGAATTTTCACCTAATTTTCTGGATTATATAAATAAAGGCCTTTATCTATTTGAGAATAATCCAAGTATAACAGCAATCTGTGGTTTCAAATCTTTAATAAATATCCCTGTTAGTTATCAAAATAATTATTTCTGCTCTTACCGTTTTAGCGCTTGGGGGTATGGAACTTGGCAATTTAAGCAAAATCCAATATCAAATCAAATAATAAATGCTCAAAATATCCTATGTAACCCATTAAGATTTTTTAAATTGCTTATGATAGATAATACATTAGCACGCTATCTTATTACAATGTTCAAGAATAGTACATTCTATGGTGATGCTTTACAAGAACTATATAACGTTAGAGAGAAAAAATATTCCATTTATCCTACAGTCAGTAAGGTTAGGAACTTTGGACATGATGGAAGTGGTATACATGGAGGATATATTAAAGATAGCCATTATGCAAAAGTAGAAATGGATCATAATTCTACTTTTATTTTTAGTTCTAATAATATAATTATAGATAATAATATTTATAAACAAATTCGAAGATTAAGACAAATCAATATAAAAAGAATGTTTAAACTATTAATTGATTATTTTTACCTTATATGTACTGGAAAATGTAACAAAAATCATATTAAATCATTTACATATTATTTTTAATATATAATAATAAATCTAATATAATTTGATAATAAGAAATTATTTTGAGTATAAAATATAAAATCATATATATATCTGTACATCCGGATGATGAAACTCTAGGATGCGGAGGGACAATTCTAAGAACTACTGATTGGGGCTATGATGTATATTGGTTAAATATTACTTCTCATAACCTAGAAGATAGTGAAAACACTCAACACAATCGGGACAATATAATAGCTAAAGTTGGTGATGTATATAATTTTAAAGAGATAATAAACTTTAAATATCCCGATCAACATTTAGATACGGTCAGTTTATTGTCAATTATATCTGAAATTAGTAATACATTTCAGAAAATTAAACCTGATATTATTTTTATTCCAAATCGTTCTGATGTTCATTCTGATCATAGAATATCTTTTGATTCAATAATTGCTGCATCCAAAAATTTTAGAGCTCCATTTACTAAGGGAATTTATATGTATGAAACTCTTTCCGAAACGGAATTTGCTCCTGCTTTAGCAGAAAATGCTTTTATACCTAATACATTTGTAGATATTACTGATTATATTGATAAAAAGATTGAAATTATGAAATTATATGATACTGAAATTATGCCTGATCCATTACCCAGAAGTGTTCATGCGATAAAAGGTTTAGCTGCTTTTCGTGGATCCAGAATTGGGGTAAGATTTGCAGAAGCATTTATGTGTATTTTTCAGAGGTTTTGATGAATAAACTATTAAGAGTAGTTCTAATATGTCATTTTTCTAATCCAGAGGTTAGGGATAAGTTGCCCTTATCAAAAAAAAATTTTGAGAATCATATTAGGAGGTTTTTAAATAAACCAAAAATTCAAGTATTTGATTACGCTCCCTGGATAACTAATATGATCTCCGAATTTGAGAAACGCAATGATGTAGAAATTCATATTATATCTCCTCATAGAAGTATGAAAAAGTTTAAATACAGCTTTAGTTATAATAACATTCATTATCACTTTTTTAGACCTGATGATGATATGCTGCTTGTTAAATTATATAGAAGGATCTTTAATATAAAACAGCCAAAGTATTATCAAAATAGATATTTAATAAAACAATTTGTGAAGGATATAGAACCCGATATTGTCAATTTAATAGGTTCTGAAAATCCATATTATTCTATTGCTAGTTTAGATATTAGAAATTTACCATTAATACTTACTGCTCAAACGGTGTATACAAATCCTCTTAGGAAAAAGCTCAGTGGAGAAGTAGATCAATTTAGGTGGGATTTAGAACTAAAATTACATAAGAAAATTAAGTATTTTTGCTGTAATGGTCGTATGCACAGAGATCTGGTTTTTCTTAATAATAACAACGCTATGATATTTCATTATTCTTTCCCCTTTAGGCACCCTGAAAAAATAGACGAACTTATTAAGAAATACGATTTTGTTTTCTTTGCTGCCGGCGTTACAAAGAAAAAGGGTATAGAAGATACAATTCAAGCTTTGAAAATAGTAAAAAAAGAATATCCACAAGTCACATTAAATATAGTTGGAAAATGTGATGTAGATTATCGTCAATATCTTGAAAAAATGATCAAGGAATTAAAATTAATAGATAACATTGAATTTACAGAATACTTTCCTAAACAATCAGATATGCACAAGCACATCCAGCAAGCAAGATATGCTGTGTTACCTGTAAAACTTGATGTTATATCTGGGACTATTATTGAAGCAATGATACTTGGATTTCCGGTTATTACTTATAAGACAACAGGAACTCCTTATCTTAATAAATATGGTGAAGCAGTTTTGATTAGTGATATTGACGATGTTAATTCATTAGCAAATAATATGCTTAGAATAATGAAAGAACCAGAACTAGTTAAAAAAATGTTAACCAATTCAAAGATTTTTATTAAAAGAGAATATGATAATAAAGTTAATATGGATAAACTCGTAAATATTTATAAAGCCGTATATAAGCATTATTATAAAAAGGAACCTATTCCTAAAGAATTGTTTTTTAATCCAGATGAATTTCCTGAATATACGATGGAATAAAAGAGTATAAATGTCTAACACTATATCATTGATAGATATAATAGATTTACTAGGACACGAAATTATAAAAGTAAATGGTGAGATACGAGATAAAAAAGTAAATGGAATTGCCTCTTCAGATAATATTGATGCCAGTAAATTAGATTGGGTAAATTCTTCAGCTCTTAATAAACAATCAAGGGCTGACCAAACAAATGCTCTGGTTATTATTACTGACGCATCCGTAATTTATTCAGAGATAATGAGACAAAAAGGTATTGTACAAATTGTCGTTGAATCACCAAGAAATGCAATTGCAATTATAGGAAATCATTTTTTTGTTAACAATTATAAATCATATATTCATCCTTCAGCAATAATTTCAAATAAAGCACAAATAGATAAAACAGTTTATATCGGTCCAAATGCAGTTATTGGAGAATGTATTATAGGCAAAAATTCTATCATACATAATTCAGTTACAGTAGAAAATGATGTTATTATCGGAAATAATGTAATAATATATTCAGGATCTGTTTTAGGTACGGTTGGACTAGGTTGTTATAGAGATGAACTTGGTTATCTTTTTACTTTTCCTCATTTGGGAAGATTAATAATAGAGGATAATGTTGTTATCGGTGCTAATTGTTCAGTTGCAAGGGGTTCTTTATCAAATACTATCATAGGAAAGGGAACAAAAATTAATTCCCTATGTTTTATTGCTCATAACTGTAAATTAGAAGAAAATGTACTAATAACCGGTTCAACTATGTTGAATGGATCTGTTTCTATAGGTAGGAATTCCACAATTTATTCAAATGTAATTATCAGAGAACAAACCAAAATTGGTGATAATGTAATAATAGGAATGGGTTCTGTTGTTTTAGGTGATATTCCTTCCAATGAAGTTTGGGTTGGTAATCCGGCTAAGTTTTTAAAGAAAAGATGATTAATAAAATTAAGGATCTTACCATTGGATTGAAAGACCCTATTGCTTCTGCTTTAAGGCAGATGGATAGAATTAATAGAAAACTCCTGATTGTTATGAAAAATGATAAATACTATAGTATGTTAAGCATTGGAGATATTCAGAGAGCTATTATACAAGGAATAGATCTAAATACTGAAATTCAAGGAATCCTAAGAGATAATGTTGTAGTAGTTTCGGAGGCAGATAATATTGAGCAAATAAAACAGAGAATGTTGCAACGACGTAATGAATATATGCCTATTGTATCAAGCGAGGGAAAGATAATAGATGTTGTTTTTTGGGAAGATATTTTTAAGGAACAGGATAAGATCAAGAAGGATAACATAAATCTACCTGTAGTAATTATGGCCGGGGGGATTGGTTCACGATTGCGTCCCTTGACGAATGTGTTTCCTAAGGCATTAATCCCGATTGGAGAAAAAACGATTCTGGAACAAATCATAGATAGTTTTCTGGAATATCAATGTGAGAACTTCTATATTTCTGTAAATTACAAGTCGGATATGATAAAATATTATTTAAATTCACTTAATAATCGTAATTACAATATACACTTCATTGAAGAAAAGGAATTCTTGGGGACAGCTGGAAGTATAAAACTGGCAAGTCAGTATATTAAATCTACTTTTTTTGTAAGTAATTGCGATATACTTATAGATGACGATTATGCAAATATATTGGATTTCCATAAAGAAAGTAAGAATGAAATAACTATTGTAGCAGCAATAATGCAATCAAGCATTCCATACGGAGTTTTGGAAACAAATAATGAAGGTCAGCTGATAGATATTAATGAAAAACCGGAATATTACTATAAAATAAATAGCGGCTTATATATCTTGGAACCAAGTGTCTTTGAATATATTCCAGCAAATGAACTCTTTCATATTACGGATTTAATTAGATTGCTAATGGAACATAAAAGAAGAGTTGGTGTTTTTCCTGTAAGTAAAGAGAGCTGGACTGATATGGGTAATTGGGATGAGTTTTTGCAACGAGCAAAAATAAGGTAAAAATGGGATTTCAAATTGATAGATTATTTTATTTTATCTATGTACTTGTCTTAAAATGTTGTTTTAATGTATAAAGGATATTCTGTTGTGACATTGCTCAGTATGAACAAACGACATTATATACTAATAAAGATTATTGAAAGATTTGTATAATGGAAAGAAATTTATATAATAATAGTATTTATAGCCAAAGCCAATCAAGTAATTATCTATTGTTAGTATCGTTTATTATTTATTTGTTAAACCCTTTGCTGGGTATATTTTTGTTGGCGATTAGTTTATCTTTAGCTAATGGCGGGAGGAAGACAAATACTATCTATCTTTATTTAGCTATTTCTATATTTTTTGCTTTGCTTAATACTACTCGGACACCTGAATCTGATTTACTTAGATATAAAATCATATTTGAAAGTGCAAGTAATGTATCCTTAGGACAATACCTCTCTGGTGTGCAGAAAGAAATTATTTATTATATCCTTAATTTTATATTAAATAGATTGCTACTTTCCAATTTTTCAGCTTACATAATTGTTGTAACAATGTTCCAATATATGCTGAGGTTTATGACCCTAGAGAAGATTATAGGCAGGGATAATAGAGTATTTTTAGTATTTGGATCTTTACTTATATTATTGGATACTATGTTATTTGGTTCAGTTCATTTATTAAGGCAATATACTGCTAGCAGCATATTTATGTATTTTTTAGCGGAACGTTTTGTAAATCATAAGACATTATGGATCTTAATTCCTATTGCTGTTTTGATCCATTCATCCTCAGGAGTTTTATTTATTATAGCATTGATTCCAGGTCTTCAAAATAGAATTAATACCAGATTAATGATTACTATTTTTGTATTACTAATAATTCTTTTGACATTTGGCGAGCCTGCTGTTGCTATGTTCGATTATGTAACTCGTGGTATCTCCTGGCTAAACTATCCATTTGAAAGAATTGCAAGAATGGGAGAACTGGATTATGGATGGTATGCAGGCACAGGAGTTATTGGAATTAGAAAAAATATACTAAGATACACAATCTTACCTATTATAATTTATTATTTTCTTTTAGGTAAAAAACCTGGAGCCCATTATTTAATTAATTTTTGTTTATTATATTTCTTAGTTTTAGAAATGTTTGTTGCAAATCATCTTCTATATATGCAAATGAGAATGGCTTGTTATATAACTCCTTTTAGTGCTATTGCTTTAACTCTTATGGTTAAGAGTATTTATGAGCATAGTAGTGTAAATGTTACATTTCCCATTGCTATAATGATTTTAGCATTTATGGCTTACAGGTTTTCTAGGGCGTATATCAATACAAATTTTGCTATTATTGATTTTATGTCTATTTTATATACTCCTCTTATAAGTTATATAATTGGTTTCATATAAATTATAGAATCTGACCGTATTTTTTTAATCAACTATATATTTTATGTCTAGATTGGAAAAGAATAGTAAATGTTTAACGGATGTTAGATATTTATATACATATTATAATGATATATTTTATCATTCTTACAAAATCAGGAACTCAGATAGTCCTTAACATTATATCTGTTTTGTTTAAATGAAACTGTATTTGCATCACAATATTGCAGAATATTAATACATTATAGAACGAGGATAAAATATGTTTGAAAGGAAAACTCTTATTATTACAGGTGGAACAGGTTCTTTTGGGAACGCTGTTTTAAGACGGTTTTTAAATACAGGCGTGAAAGAGATTCGCATTTTCAGTCGGGATGAGAAAAAACAAGATGATATGCGGAAATTGTATAACAATTCCAAGATCAAATTTCACATTGGGGATGTAAGGGATTATGAAAGTGTAGAAAATGCTATGGTAGGAGTTGATTATGTTTTTCATGCTGCTGCCTTAAAACAGGTTCCTTCCTGTGAATTTTTTCCTATTCAAGCAGTTAAGACCAATGTATTAGGAGCTGAAAATGTAATTAGAGCTGCTATAGCCAATAATATTAAAAAGTTAATTGTGTTATCTACAGATAAAGCAGTTTATCCTATAAATGCAATGGGAATGTCTAAGGCATTGATGGAAAAAGTTATGATTGCCTATTCCAGACAGCAACCGGAAGATGGAACAGTTCTATGCGGAACAAGGTATGGCAATGTGATGGCTTCCAGTGGTTCAGTTATAC